>Ga0073934_10002881_pt1 | contig 33649 bp, 23 predicted proteins | sample LarsenN4metaG_FD_76834 | JGI IMG/M metagenome (GOLD analysis project Ga0073934, IMG submission 76834) | Hot spring sediment bacterial and archeal communities from British Columbia, Canada, to study Microbial Dark Matter (Phase II) - Larsen... ...
ATGTATTCGATCCTCAGGTCTATATTCTGCCCTTCAGCTTTCAGGACCGATTCGATTCCCTGGTTAAGGTGATCGGTCCAGGTAAACCCCTGGTGGTAAGAGTGCAGCACCAGGACATTTCTCTTCGGGCTGTCCTCTGCACAGGTTAGGGAAACCGATATGGTTAGGAAGCTGGCTATGAGAAAAAATAGAACTCCCGATCTGTAGATTTCCCCATTTCTATTTTTCATGGACATCCCTCTTTCCTTATTCAGAAGGTTTCTTCAGGGTTAAACGGCGCCCTTCTCGCAATAATTGGGTAAATGCCTCAGCAGGTATAGGTCTACTAAAGAGGTACCCCTGCATCTCATCGCACCGATGCGCGCGTAGGAAGGCCAGTTGTTCTTCTGTTTCCACCCCTTCCGCGATGACCTTCAACCCCAGGCTGTGGGCCATGGCGATAATGGCCAGGGTAATCACCGCGCCGTCGGAGCTTGTGGTAATATCCTGAACAAATAACCGATCGATCTTCAGCGTAGCGAGGGGGAAGCGTTTCAGGTAGCTGAGCGAGGAATATCCCGTCCCGAAGTCATCGATGGAGAGGTGGACTCCCATCTCTTTCAACTCATGCAGCGTCCTGATCGTGGCCTCCGCATTTTCCATGGTCGTTCCCTCCGTCAGCTCCAGTTCCAGGTAATCCGGGTCCAGGCCCGTTTCCTTTAATATTCGGGCTACGGTTTCCATCAAATCCTTACGCCTGAAGAAGCGCGCGGAGAGGTTAACCGTAACCCGTAAGGGGGGAAAGCCGGCTTCTTGCCAGGCTTTGTTTTGGGCGCAAGCCATTTGCAGGACCCATTCGCCAATGGGCACAATGAGGCCGGTTTCTTCTGCCACCGGAATAAATTTCATCGGGGCGACCAATCCCAGCTCAGGATGCCGCCAGCGCACCAGGGCCTCCATACCAACGATCTGTCCCGTGTTAAGGCTCACCTGGGGCTGATAATGGACTACAAATTCTCTGCGTTCCAAAGCCCGGCGCAGGCTGTTTTCCAGGGTCAATCGTTCAAAAGCCATGTCGTTCAGGGCTGGCGTATAGAATTGATAATTGTTCCGACCCTGCTCCTTGGCGCGGTACATGGCGATGTCGGCGTTTTTCAGGAGAGCCTCGGCGCTCTTGCCATCGTTAGGATAAAGAGCAATCCCGATACTAACCCCGATATGGAGCTCATGGCCTTCAAAATTAAAGGGTACGCTGAGGGCATCGAGGATTCTTTGACCGACCCTGGCCGCGTCTTCTGCGTGGGCGATGGCCGGTAATACCACCATGAATTCATCCCCTCCAAGGCGGGCGACCGTATCGCCCTCACGCAGGCAACTTCTCAATCGTTGGGCGACACCTTTCAGCAATCGATCTCCCATAGGGTGTCCCAACGTATCGTTAATGATCTTGAAGCGATCCAGGTCGAGAAACATGACCACGAGGAGGTGCTGATTGCGATTGGCTTAGGCCAGCGCCAGGGTGAGATGATTATTGAAGAGCGTTCGGTTGGGCAAGCCCGTCAGGGGATCGTAATAAGCCATGCGCAGGATCGTTTCTTCGGCCTGCTTACGCTCGGTAATGTCTTCCTTAATCACGATAAAATAAGTGATGGTCCCCTCCTCGTCTCGGATGGGGGAGGCGGAAACTAGCTCCCAATAAGGTTCTCCGCCGCTCTTCTTGCCATGAAATTCTCCCCGCCATTCCCCGTATCGGAGAACGGCATCCCACATTCGCTGGTATTCTTCGGGGGTCTGTCCGCTCAACTTGCACAGGTTGGTGCCGAGGATTTGTGAGGGCGCTAGACCGGTGACCTGGGTGAACTTGGGATTGACATATTCGATGTTACCCTGGGTGTCCGTAATGATGACGATGATGGGGCTTTGTTCGATGGCATAGGATAACTTGCGGATCTGTGCCTCCGCCTGCTTATGAAGCTTCTCTTTTTTATTCAATTCCACCGCATAGCGGATGGACTGGCAAAGCAGGTCCGGGGACAGCTTGGCTTTGAGGAGGTAGTCCGTGGCCCCGGCTTTCATGGCCTCTACAGCGATTTCTTCGTCTCCCTGACCGGTTAAGAAAATCACCGGAACGGTGATCCCTCTTTTCCGGAGGGTGCGCAAGAGGTCCAGGCCATCCCTTTCCCCCAACCTATAGTCCAGCAGACAAACGTCATAGGAGGCGTGATGGATGCGAGGCGCGGCTACGGAAAAAGAGACTATATAATCTATGGTCAGCGCACTACCCTTCATCCCGGTATGGATAAAATCTTTGATGAGGATCGCATCGTCCTCATCATCATCCACGATCAAGATTTTTATGCCTTGTTCGTCCATGTGAGGCTCCTTATTTTTAGAGAATGTATGGTGCTGACGCGCTATCCTTTTCAAAAGGTAGCCGCTTTACTTAGAAAGATTAAAAGTGTATCAGAATAGTACACCAGCATTTCCAAAATTAAGGGCCTGGCTATTTATCGCAGCCTCTTATCAGCAAGCGTCGCTCTTCCTGCAGCAATTGAGTAAACGCTTCGGCGGGCACCGGCTTGCTGAAAAGGTAGCCCTGCAGTTCATCACATTGATGAAAACGCAAGAAAGATAGTTGCTCCTCGGTTTCCACACCCTCGGCGACCACCTTCAGTTTCAGGCTGTGGGCCATGGCGATGATTAACCTGGCAATCGTCGCATCATCCGGGTCTGAGGAGATATCCCATACGAACGACTGATCAATTTTTAGGGTGTCGATCGGAAAACGCCTCAGATAACTTAAAGAAGAGTAGCCCGTGCCGAAGTCATCGATCGAAAGATGGACGCCCATTTCTTTCAATTTACGTAACGTCGACACGGTGGCCTCGGCGTTTTCCATAAGGGTGCCCTCGGTCACTTCGAGTTCCAGGTAGTGGGGATTGAGCCGGGTTTCTTTGAGCACCCGCGCCACGGTTTCTACCAGCCCCTGCTGTCTAAACAGATGGGCGGAAAGATTGACCGCCACGCGTAAGGGGGGAAAGCCGACCTCTTGCCAGGCTTTGTTTTGGGCGCAGGCGGTTTGCAGGACCCATTCCCCGAGGGATCCGATGAGGCCGGTTTCTTCCGCCAGGGGGATAAACTTCCTCGGAGGGACCAGCCCCAACTCCGGGTGTTGCCAGCGGAGCAGAGCTTCCATCCCGACGATCCGTTTTGTAAGGAGACTCACCTGGGGTTGATAGTAGAGCACGAACTCTTTACGTTCCAGCGCACGGCGCAGATTATTCTCCAGGATCAGTCGCTCGAAGGACGTCGCGTTCATGGACGGGATGTAAAACTGGTAGTTATTTCGGCCCTGCTCCTTGGCGCGATGCAGCGCTGTATCGGCGTTCTTCAGCAGAGCCTCCGCATCTTCGCTATCGTTGGGGTAGAGGGCAATCCCGATGCTGGAGGTAATATGGAACTCCTGGCCATCAAAATTAAAGGAGGGTTTAAGGACTTCCAGAACCCTTTGAACGATCTTGGCCACGTCTTCCACGTGCTCGATGCCCGGTAACAACAGCATGAATTCGTCCCCCCCCAGGCGGGCTACGGTATCCCCTTCCCGGACACAACTCGTCAGCCGCTGGGCAACGCCCTGGAGCAGGCGATCTCCCATAGCGTGCCCCAGGGTATCATTGATGGTCTTGAAACGATCCAGGTCGAGGAACAGGACGGCCAACTTCCGTTGATGGCGCTGGGCCTGTACTAACGCCATGGCGAGACGGTCGTTGAATAAGGCCCGATTGGGCAACCCGGTCAGAGCATCGTAGTAAGCCAAATGATTGATGGTTTCTTCCGCCTGCTGGCGTATTCTCTCTTCCGTTCTCTTGTGCTTAAGCTCTAAAGCTTCCAGTTTAGTAATCCGCTGGCGCAGTTTTACCAGCTCATCCAGGAGCTGTTCTCGGGTCTTCTCCTCATCCTTCATTCAGCATCTCCTCAAAGAGCGTCCGTTCCGTTTGTTATTAAAGAATCGGGGCCTGGAAATCGAAATTAATAAACCGTATCAAAATGGTACATTATCTCTTCAAAACGCATTCATAAGGTCAGGATGGGTATCGGAGTTGAGGATTTTAAAAGGAGGCCCTAGACCCACGCCCTGTCCTTGGCCCCTTTCGTTGCCGTTCCCCCCTCGGCAAACTTCTGAACATAATCCTTTGATTTACCGCCGGGAATGCAATTTCAGCGCCAGATCTCGTCCACTTAGAATGGCCTGCTCCATAGAAGAATATTCCCACTGACCGTAACGTCCGACGGTGTAAATATGCTGGCTTTCTAGAAAAGGACGGATAATTTTTAAGGCCTCCTGGCGACTCCGATCGTGGATGACGTACGCACAGGGAATGTCCACGATGTGGGATGCCAGGATTTCATCGTCGTCCCTCAGGATCCCACATCGGGTCAGCCCTGCTAAAACCTCGTTCAATAAGCGAGGCTCCGGGATGTGCTGTCCGGGTAAATGGGAGACCTCAACGTACAGGGAGCTACATCCCTTAGGGAGGGTTTGGGGGGCATAGTTCATGGGAAATCCGACCCGGTAGAAGATAAATTCCGGCTCCGGAAAATAAATCCAATGCTTATCGGAAATATGGGGGCGTTTGACCCCGAGGTTCACATCGTAAATCGAGAGGTACCGCAGGCTCTCCCCCGCTTTTCGAATCTCTTCAGGTAAGTCCTGGATGCTCTTAAGGAGACAGGGGAGCGGCATCGTGGAAACCAGAGCTTCGTACGAATAGAGAGCGTTATCCTCGAAGCGAACGGTTCGGGCTTGTAAGGAGATTTCAACCACCTTCCTTTTCAGGTGCAGATCCCGAATATGCCTTACGAAGGACTCGGGTAACTGCCGGATTCCCCCTTGCTTAGGGTAAAGGAAGGAAGGGTTGTATCCGAAGGCCCGGTTTTTAATGCCAAGGGCTCCGTTTAAGATTTCATCCAGGGTAGGTCGGGGCACCGACCAGGAGACCCAGTCGGCGGTTATTTCCCTGAGAGGGATTCGCCAGAGCTTTTGGTTATAGGGAATCATGAAGTGCCGGGCGATGCCGGCTCCAAAGGTTTGATATACCCAATCCTCAAAGGAGAGAAAATCGGAGGGAGGGGCCCCATCGGGATACTTCATGCAGGTCTCTACGAAACCAGCGATGCACTCTTTAATAACCTCCTTAGGCAGTCCGTAAGTGTTGGCCTGGAAGGGGTACTCGGTGTAAGTGCCCTGGGAATAGATATAGGCCCGGCGGGAGGGGGAAGCGAAGGCATCGGGGAGGAGCCAGGCCACAAGGCTTTTTGTATAGTCGTTGCGCATGTGGAGGAGGTGCCCGGTATAATCAAAGGTAAATCCATGGATCTCAAAGGAACGACAGAGCCCTCCCACTTCCGATTCCTTCTCAAAAATTTGATAGTTTCTCCCGAGGTGAAAGGCGGTACTTAAGCCTGCCAGCCCTGCTCCGATAATGATGATCTCGCTCATAATTATTCCATCTTGACCTGACTCAACCGCCAGGCTATCGCCAGGGCTCCAAGGCCCAGAGCTAAGAGCACGACGACCGATTGAAGCGGAGAGGCCTGCTCCAGCCACAGGGCAATCAGGCCCAGGATAACAGTAGCGATATAGCTTACGACGACCACCTGTTTGACCGACCAGCCCAAGGTGCGGCATCGAAGCGCGTAATGGTCTTTGCTTCCTAAAAACATCGAGCGCCCCTTTCGCCACCGCAGGTACATGACGAACAGGGTGTCGAAAATGGGAACCCCCAGGATCAGAACGGGGGCGAGGAGGGCCGGCAGGTTTTCTCTGGAGTAACTTCCGATCATGGCCAAGGCTCCCAACATCAGACCGATGAACATACTCCCGGTGTCTCCCAGGTAGATCTGGGCGGGCCGAAAGTTATATTTCAAAAATCCGAGCAGGCTCCCGGCCAGCCCCAGGGTTAGGGTGGCGATCATATCCGCGCCGTTTCGATAGGCCACCCAAAACAGGACCAGGGAGGCAAAAAAAGCGACCCCTGCGGCGAGACCGTCCATGATATCGATGATATTGACGGCGTTGATGATCCCGATCAACCAGACCACCGTTAAAATCAGTTGGAGCCATCCCGGAAGGATGCCGATTTCGATGACGATCCCGGACTTAATGAGGACGATGACGGCGATGCACTGCCCGAGAAACTTAACTTGAGGGGTCACCGCCCCCAGATCATCAAAAAGCCCCAGGAGCACGACGATAGATCCCGCCAGTATTAACCCGAGGACCCGCTGGTCAAACTGGAACGTGAGGGAGACCGTTAAGAGAAACGCCAGGTAAACCGCGATTCCCCCCAGATAGGGCACCGGGTTTCTTTGGACCTTGAGCCGGCCATCGGGCTTATCCACGATGCTATATCGAAGGGCGGCTTCCCGGGCCCGGGGAGTCCCGTAGAGAGATAGGGACAGTGCGCAGAGAAACGTCAGGAGATACCCCCATAACTCATATTGGTCCGGTAACGCTGCAAGGAGGGAAGGTCCTATCACATAAGGATAAATCAAGGTGATCGCCAGGATGGAAAAAACGAGGATCAGGTTGGAATTGAAAGGGGAGACGCGACGCGTCAGGCTTCTCTTGACGGGAGATAAGGCCTCCAGCTCCTGCTTCCTAACCTCGAGCTCTTCCAGATTCTTCACGTTTGATTCCCACATGCACGACCACCACTCCACCGGTTAGAGGTTTACATTGAACTTCTTGACAACCCACCTGAACCATCAGATCTCCAAACTCTTCCGGACTGTAAAACTGCATCACAGAAGCTGGAAGATAAGAATAAGCGCCTCCATCCCGGGAAAGGATCCCTCCCAGGGCAGGCAAAATGTATCGGAAGTACAGCAGATAAAAAAAGGAGAACAAAGGGAGGGACGGCTTATAAAATTCCAGGATGACCACCCGCCCCCCCGGTTTGACCACCCTCAGCATCTCGGCCAGACCGACTTTACGATCCACGACATTCCGTATCCCAAAAGCAACGGTGACCGCATCGAACCTCGAATCCGAAAAGGGAAGCTGAAGAGCATCTCCCTGAAGGACCTCAATAGGAAGTCGCCTCCGGGCCATTTTATCCCTGGCCAACTGGAGCATTTCATAACAGAAATCCATGCCGATAATCCGGGTTGCCCCGGCCCGATATAGGGCAATGGCCATATCTCCGGTTCCGCAGCAAACATCCAGCGCGAGACCTCCCTCGGACAATCGAGCTTCATAGGCGGCCCTTTTTCTCCAGAACCGATCCAAGGAAAGGCTCAAAAAATGGTTTAAAAAGTCATATCGCCGGGCGATGCCGGCAAACATTTCTTGAATCGCCTTCGCCTCTTTTCTCAAAGCGGGATGCCCTCACCCCCCAGCCCCCTCTCCCACGCTGTGGGAGAGGGGGAGTGGCATTCTTTTCTCAAAGCGGGATGCCCTCACCCCCCAGCCCCCTCTCCCACGCTGTGGGAGAGGGGGAGTGCCCCAGGATAACTCGGACGTTTGTCCGCTCCCCACTCCCACAGCAGGATAACTCGGACGTTTGTCCGCTCCCCACTCCCACAGCAGGATAACTCGGACGTTTGTCCACTCCCCACTCCCACAGCGTGGGAGAGGGGCCGGGGGTGAGGGCGATCGGAAAGTCTTCAGGGCTCGTTATTCAGAACGCTTCCCGCCGGAACGATGACCTCCGGATCCAGGCTAACCCCCGGGTAAGCGACCACATTTTGTCCAATCCGGACCCGATCTCCCAGGATCGTTCCCAGCCTTGATCTGCCCGTATCTATCCAGGTATTTTTCACCTTAGCCCGCACGGTCTGGACTTCGGGTACCGCGGAAAGGGTTTTAAATCCCTGATCGATCTGGACCCCTTCTCCGAAAACCGAGTCCGAGATTCGGCAGAAAGGACCGATTCTGGCCCCATCTCCGATCAGGGAATTTTCCACGACGGTCCCGGCGCCCAGGGAGCAATGGTCTCCCAGGGTCACGAACCCTTTGAGGCGGCACCCCGGGCCCATCGTGCTGCCGGGTCCGACCCAGACCGTCCCCTCTATTTCAACCCCCTCTCCCAGAGAGACCCCCGGGCCTCCCCAGAGCCTTCCCCCCACAAAATTCGAATACTCCCTATAATCCGCCGGTAAAGCCTCACCGACGCCCCCGGCCCTCCGCCTTTCCTCCACGGCCTCCCCCAGTAAAAGCTCGTTGGCCTTTAATAAGCTCCAGGGATAGACGACCGGGATCCAATATTTTTGAACGAACTGACACTTAATGGACCGGGTCTCCGCAAGTTTTTTCATAGCCGAGGTGAGCTCATACTCTCCTCGCGGACTTCGTTCGATGGCTTTCAGGACATCGAAAATGGTTTCGTCCACAACGTACAGGCCCGCGTTCACGAATCGCGTCGGCGGATGCGGCGATTTTTCCACGATGTCCCTGAGGAGACCGTTTTCTATCAAGAGCACCCCATAGTCCCTGGGGTTCTCCACCTCCTGGGTCAGAATTGCGTAGCGATGTTCCAGGCAAGCCCGAATATCCTGCCGGTGGTAAAGATCATCGCCGTTCAAGATAATAAAACGATTCCGAACCCACCTTTGAACCTGCATTGCTGCATGTCCTGTGCCGAGTTGTTCTTCTTGAATCACATAACGAAGGGGAAGACCCCGGTAGACGTTCCCAAACTGGGCCTGGATCATTTCCTTTCGATACCCTACGACGAGAAGGACCTCTTCTACCAAACCCACCAATTGCTCCAATTGATGTTCCAAAATGGGTTTATTGGCAATTTTGAGAAGGGGTTTGGGTTTTGTAAGGGTTAGCGGGTAAGTCCGGGTTGACTTCCCCGCAGCCATAATCACTGCCTGTGTCATTTGATTTCGGAGTTTGGATGACAGAGTTATAAGGTCCCCTCTGCAATCCATATTCTGCCTCGCAAGTGCCAATTATTGTCACCTTCCTCCGGTCAACGAAAGGTGACTTTTCCTGTTGACAACCCGGGTCTTATTTATTTAATTTGGAAGCGGAGGGGACCCTCTCATTCTAAGTAGGGGTATGTTGTTTCAAATTTTAAGTTGGGATCTCAGGATATTTTGCTTATGATATAAATATAAGGAGGCAGGTGTGGATACGAGGAAAAAAATTGAAGTTGCTCTGAAGGAGAAACTGGGGGCCCTTTTTGTAGAGGTGGAAGATGAAAGCTATCTCCATGCGGGCCATCCAGAAGCCGTATCCACCGGCGGGGGCCATTTTCGGGTAACGGTGGTCTCTCCGGCCTTCGAGGGTAAAGGGCTTGTAGAGCAGCACCGTTTGGTTTATGAAGCCCTTGGCCCGGAACTGAAAGGGGATATCCATGCGCTGGCCTTGAAGACCCTTTCCCCCAAACAGTGGAAAACCTTATAACCCAAATGGATCAACGAGAATAAGGAGCGTGAGCTATGCTAACTCAAGAACAAAAGGCGTTTTATCGAGAAAACGGTTACTTAGTGCTTGAAGGGGTTCTCTCCCAAGCGGAGTTAAAGACCCTACGTGACACGGTCGATGAGCTGGTAGAGAAAGCCCAGGCTTTGGGAACCCCTAACAGCCTTTGTGATTTTGAGCCTGTTAATAAAAATGGCCGAAAGGTCGTCCGAAGGATCTTTAATCCTTTCGAACAGGCCCGGTGTTTTGAGGAACTCGCCAGCCACAAGAACGTATTGGATGCTGTGGAGGACGTGATAGGGCCAAACATCCAGATCCACCATAGTAAATTGAATATGAAATCGCCGGGCGTCGGAAGCCCCGTCAAGTGGCACCAGGATCTCCCCTTTTTCCCCCATACCAATACGGATCTGGTCGCCTGCCTGATCCATCTGGACGATTCCACGTTAGAGAACGGTTGTTTAAGGGCGATTCCCGGCAGCTATAAAATGGGTCCCCTGGACCATCGGCGAAATGGTAAGTTCATCGGTATGGTCACCGAGGATATGAAGAAGGTGGATGAAAGCAAAGCCGTAGCGCTGCCTCTGAAGGCTGGCGGTATGGTGCTGCTCCATTGTCTGACCCTACACAGCTCTGCCCCCAATCTCTCTGGAGCTCCTCGCCGCCTGCTTATTTACGAATATCGGGCTGCGGATTCCATGCAGTTGTACGGCACGCGCAACAATTACATGGGGCGCATGCTCCGCGGCGTAGACCCCAAGACCCTTCGTCTGGAAGAGGTGACCTACATCCTTCCGGATTATCCCCCCGGAGCCAATATCTACGATCTGCAAACGGAGTACGATAGTTAGTGAGGAGGTAGCCCCGCCCCCCGAGATGAATTTAAAATATGGCGGGGACGTACATATGGCGGGGACGTAGCCCCGCCCCCTTGAGATGAATTTAAAATATGACGGGGAGGACGTAGCCCCGTCCTACCTTACATGGGTTTTTTATACCCTGTGCGTTTTAATCGTCAGCGCTCCGCTCGTTTTTAGCTTTCATTTTACCACCTATAATGCCCCGAAATATGCGCTGGTTCAGATTCTCACCGGCCTGATGCTCCTGGGAATCTTTTTTGAGAAAATGCAGGGAACCTCCCCGGGAGGCCTCAGAACTCCCCTGGACCTTCCGTTGATTCTGTTTCTGGGCTGGTCATGCCTTTCCTCCCTGCATGCCGTTAATTTCCATGAAAGTTTACGGTTTATCCTCCAGCAACTCGCCTTCGTCGCCCTGTATTTTGTGGTTACCCGCACCGTCCGAAAAAAGGAAGAAATCCTCAAAATCCTTTGGATCTCCGTCTCGGTTGGGTTTCTGGTAGCCCTATACGGCCTGTTTCAGTACATAACCTCAGAGAGGCCCGTTTCAGAGCGCTACCTGGATGTGAAATCGACCCTGGGGTATCCCAACTACGTAGGACAGTACCTTATCCTGGTACTTCCTCTCGCCGTCTTCCTGCTGTGCGTACAAAGGGATCTGAAGACCCGGGCCATCTTGAAGGTATTCTCCGGAGTTCTGCTGGCAGGGCTGCTCGTAACTCGAAGCCGGGGGGCCTGGCTGGGACTGGGTTCTGCCTTCTTTTTGGGAGCCGCTCTGCTCTTTAACCGATCCCTGTCCGGGGTCAGGAAACCCGGTTTCCTAAACGGTCTCAGGATAGGCCCTAAAAAGCTTGCTGCGCTCCTTTTGATCCTGGCGTTCTGGATCCTCCTAAGCCTGGCTTTCGTACCTCCTTTCCACCGATTCGTAAGGACTATTTTCACAGATATCTCTACCATCCTGGATCCCACCTACCTGACCAACGCCATTCGACTTCTCACCTGGAAAGCGACTTTGCAAATGGTTCAAGACCATCCCTGGCTGGGAGTTGGAGCCGGCAACTTTAAATTATTCTATCCGTTATACCGCCCTCAGGAAGAGCGGGAGTTGTCAGGATCTAACACCTGGATGGTTCAGACCCATAATGACTATCTACAGATCTTAGCAGAACTCGGTCCCCTCGGGCTCCTTCTATTTTTATGGATTATTTACCGGATTCTGAGGGTTTTCACCCGTTCGATGGCCCAGGTTTTGACGAAGGAGGATCGGTACCTCCTAGCCGGGATGGGGGTTGGGATCCTGGCCACCCTGATCCATACTTTTTTTGATTTTAACCTGCAGAACCCGGTCTCCGGCTCTTACTTCTGGATTCTGGTAGGACTCTTGGTCGCTTATGGGAACCTGGGGGGAGCCTCTGTCATACACAATGTTGCCGATCCCGTCTTCCGCATTCCACCCGCTGCCTTCTGCGCGACGCGGGACGTCTTATACAACCTGCAAGCCGCAGCCCTCGTCGGGGGGGCCGTCGGAATTTTTTTCCTTGGCAAGCCCCTGATCGCGGACTATCATTTACGCCAGGCGGAGCTTGGGTCTATCCAAGGTCGGGTCTCTGAGGCCCTCGCACACCTTGAAAAGGCCGGCAGGCAGGATCCCTATGACATTAACATCCGGTTCTTTGAAGGAAAAGTGTATGAAGAAGCCGGGGACTACGATAAGGCCATCCGGGCCTACCGGGCGTGTTTGAACCTACATCCCTACTATGAGAACGCTTACAACAATCTTGGAACCGCGTTGGCCAAGAAAGGCCTATACCCGGAAGCCGAGGAAAGCTATCGGAAGAGCCTCGAAATTAACCCTTATTTTGTGGAGAGCCACCAGAACCTGGGGCTGGTTTATTACCACCTTAATCAGCCGGAAAATGCTCGATTTCACCTGGAGAAAGTCCTCTCCATTCGGCCTGCCACTCCGGCCACCTATAAAATTCTTGGACTGGTTTATGGAAATCAGTTGAAAGACTATGAAAAAGCCATTTACTATTGGGAAACCTATCTAAAGCTGAATCCTCAAGATAAAGACCGTGCCGCTTTACAAAGGGAAATCGATCGGATGAAAAAAACACTGGAACGATGAGTCAGGAAGGAGGGGCCTTGGGTGATGCTCAAGGCGCATCCTTCATGACTCTCTCGAATTATGGATAAAACCCGTGCATTTTTAAAACAATTGGGATTACCTCCGGGAGATCTCTACGACCTGCCGGATTCCAAAAAGCGGTTCCCAGATGGCGCTCAGTATCGGATTGAAATACCCAGTACCGAAGGTCCTAAAACCATGAGGGCGGTGCTCGAGACGGCGAAGGCGTACAACGTGCCCGTCCACCGGATCAGCCAGGGGAGTGGGATCATGCTCCTGACCGATGAGGAAATTAAAGAAATGGTCGAGCTCGGGAAGGAGCACCAGGTCGAAGTGAGCTTATTTGTGGGTCCGCGCGCCGGGTTCGATATCGGAGCGCTTCCCTGGACCTCTGCGGGCAAGGGCATCGCTCAGCGACTTCGGGGAATGGATCAAGTCGTTTATGCCCTCGAAGATATAAAACGGGCTTGTGCCCTGGGCATTCGAGGGATCCTCGTAGCCGACGAAGGTCTTCTCTGGATCGTCCACGAGATGAAGAAGCAGGGGGAGCTTCCTCGTAACCTGGTGGTAAAAGTCTCCGTTCAGATGGGACAATCCAACCCCATTTCCCTCCGCATGATGGAACAGGCCGGAGCCGATACCTACAATATCCCCACCGATCTCACCCTGCCTATGATTGCGGCCATTCGAAGCGCCCTCTCTATTCCGGTGGACGTATACGTGGAGGTTCCGGATAACTTCGGAGGGTTCATCCGTTACTACGAGATTGCCGAGCTGATTCGGATCGCAGCCCCCATTTATGTTAAATTTGGGTTAAGAAATTCCCCAGATATCTATCCTAGCGGAACCCATCTGGAGGCGACCTCGATTAATCTGGGGAGAGAACGGGTGCGGAGGGCCAGGATCGGGCTCGACATGATCCAACGGTATTATCCACAAGCGATCATGTCCAAACTGGGCGCCGAGGGAATCGGGCTCCCGGAGTGACGAAGAAAGTTTAACTTTTATTTGGACGCGGGCTTTACGATATAGTAACTTATATTTGTAAGCCGAGCGGTCATATAAAATTTGTCTACTTCTGAATAAGGAGGGGAGCATGGCTCTAATTAATTATCCGGAAATTAAATATCCCAAGATGTTAAAGATCTTTCAAAAATTCAATGTGCCGGTCGTAGAAGATGTTCCGGGACGGGTGGTACAGGAACTGGCTCGAATTAACGTAAAGTCCCGACTAAAACCGGGCGCTACGGTGGCCATTACGGCGGGAAGTCGAGGAATTGTAGATATCCCGAAGGTGATACGGACCATTGCCTCCGAGTTAAAACAAATGGGCGCCAGGCCTTTCATTATCCCGGCCATGGGAAGCCACGGAGGTGGGACCGCAGAGGGCCAGGTGGAGGTCCTCAGGCGCTATGGAATTACCGAAGAGACCATGGGCGTTCCTATTCGCGCCACCATGGAGGTCGTTCAGGTCGGAGAGATGACCGAGCTGGGCCCAAAAATTCCTGTCTACATGGATAAATACGCCTATGAGGCCGACCATATCGTGGTCGTCAATCGGGTGAAACCCCATACGGACTTTACGGGGGATCTGGGCAGCGGAATGATGAAACTCATGAACATCGGATTGGGGAAGCACAAAGGTGCCCTCCTCTACCACAAAGCCTTCGTAAGCTACGGCTACGCGAACGTCATCCGAAGGATTGCCCAGAAGATTCTGGAGACCGGTAGGATCCTTTGCGGCGTCGGGATCGTAGAGAATAGTTATGATCAAACGGCTAATGTCGTGGCCACGCTTCCGGAGGATCTCGTGCAAACGGAGTTGGAACTTGAGAAGCAGGCGAGCAGCTACCTGGCCCGCCTCCCCTTCGATGAGATCGATGTGCTGATCGTGGATGAAATGGGAAAGGATATCAGCGGGGCCGGAATGGACCCCAACGTCCATGGTCGTATCATGAACCTGACCGAAAAACCCCACGAAAAGCCCAAAATCAAACGAATCTTTGTCCGGGATCTCACCGAAGGAACCCACGGTAACGCCACGGGAATAGGGTTCGCCGATTTTACCACGCGCCGCCTGATCCGTAAAATTGACCCGGTTCCCACTTACATCAATTGTATTACCGGAATAGCTCCGGAGGTCGCGCGCTTCCCCATGACCTTCGACACCGACCGGGAAGCTATAGATGTGGCCCTCAATACCATTGGCCTCATAGAGCCTGAAAAGGCTAAAGTCATCTGGATCAAAAATACCCTGGTCCTGGGAGAAGTTGCCGTGTCCGAAGCTTATCGAAAAGAACTGGAATCCCGAAAAGATCTCCTGCTGGTCAAAGAAATGGGAGAGCTGGCTTTCGATTCCGAAGGAAATTTGATCCCTTGTTTCTAAAGATGATTCCAGAAGGATGAAGGAGAAACGATTCTACTTTCATCCTTCGTCCTTGGTCCTTTATCGTTCCCTATGGAGAGCTTTAAAGACTTTCAAGCCTCGGTGCTTTATTGCCCGCGATGCCGAAGGGCGATGCCAGTGCGGGAGAAACTGCTTCTTGTTCTGCCGGGTGGAAATCTCTTTGAATACTTGTGCACCAAGTGTGCCAGTTCCCTCGGCACCAAGCAGGATAAGGTAGCCCCACAAAACGTCTCTTTAATTGTTAAAGGGTCGTAGGCGTGGGATTAAAGGGTTCCCGGGTGCGGCCTCCAGGCCGTAAACTAAGGGAAAAAATCTCTTCTGACCTCCTTTTGTCAAGGGGGGTTAGGGTCCTCAGCGCCAGGATAAGGAGGAAAAGGGGGGTAAATACAGGGAAGATCCTCCCTGCCCCCCCTTTACGGGGGGGAATGCGTGTCCGGTCCCCCCTCCCGTAAAGGGGGGCCAGGGGGGATTTTTTCTTATCCTAGCGCTTAGGGGGTTAGGGCAGGTTTTATTCATCCTTTGGCCGGTTTTAGCCCTTAATTTAACGCCGTTAAAGCTCTACGTAGGAACGCGTTGAAAATGTCTCGAGCGATAAATCCGTCCTCGCTCCCCGCCCCTCACTCCTTCCTCCTCTTCGGTGCGCTGCTCCTGCATATTTCCTTTTTACTCTCTTTAAAATGGGGTTTTTTAAATCCCCTCTTCCACGATCCCAACCACACCTACGGGCCCGGCGCAGATTTTTTTGCCATCTACCAGGCCGGACATAATGCCCTCAACGGGACTAGCCTCTACGTGAATCTGGAAGCAGAGGCTGCCCAGGGCGATCTGGCCGTGCCCTATTTTTATCCGTTCCGATACCTCCCCATCGTAGCCTATACCCTGGGAGCCGCCCTGACGCTCTTTGAGCCGTATAGGGCTTATCACCTCTGGATCATCTTCTACGAAATTTTGCTCGGCTTAAATATCTTCCTGACCTGGCGGATCAGCCCGGATCGAAAAACGGCCCTCCTGGCCACAGCCCTCTGGCTGGCTTTTTCTCCTTACTATCTCGAACTGTACATGGGGCAGTTCTCCTTCCTCATGGGAACCTTCATTTTCCTCATGGGCTATGGCCATTTGACCGGAAAGCTCCGTTTATGGGATATGACCTGGATGGCCAGCGTCCTGTTAAAGCTCAATACCCTGTTGATCACCCCCCTCCTCTTGCGGATGAAGAGAATCCGTCCGATTATCGGGGTCCTTTTGCTCATCCTCCTCTCCTCGGCGCCCTACTTCCTCAAGTTTCCGGCAGACCTTCCCCTGTTTCTGGATAACCTTAAACTCTCCGGAACCTTTGGGGAGAACTTCCACTCCGGAAACCACGGGCTGCAGGCTCTCCTCTATAACACTATTTTTCGCTACCGGGGCCTGTCTGGATCGGATTCCATCCGGATTCTTTACCCGGTGACCCTCCCCTTGATCCTTCTGATCCTGGGCGTCTCTGGACTGCTGACGTTGCTCCCTGGGAAGCTAAATGTGATAGAGAACCTGGCCCTATGGATGAGCGTTTATTTTCTTATTTATAAACACGTCTGGGAGCACCATTATGTAATGCTCCTTCCGGCGCTGGTTCTGTTGTACGTGCAGATGGGAGATTCTCACGATCTGGCTTCCCTTCGGCCCTCTTCGCCACAAGGGAGAGGAGCTCCGGGGAGAGATCTGAGGCGCGGGCTACTTTTAGGGATTTATGTCCTGCTGGCTTTACCGACCCCGTTCTATTTTTTTAACAGACCGGGTACCGAGGGTATCTACGATCCCAGCCTGTACTGGAGTCGGCTGGAGGATTTTCTGCACCACCTCTCTAAACCATTGCCCGTCGGGCTATTATACGGTTATCTGGTCTATGCCCATCTGGAAAAAATGTTAAAAAAAACTATTGCCTGAGGGCCCCGTCGGGCTATATATACGGTATGTCGTTCACTTTTTGAACATCTATTCACATCCCTGGACTAACCCGTTACCCGGTTACCTTGCGAATTCGGCTAACCGGCTAATTGGCGAAGAAAATCCCAATGATGGCTACGTACCATTTAACCCAGAAAGCGATTATCCTAAAACCTGAGGCCGACGATGTGGCCGTTTTGATGGAACAATTACCCGTCGGCACTGTCTTGGAGTACGAAGGGAAGGCCCTTCGGCTGCGGCAGGATATCCCCCGTGGCCATAAAGTGGCTTTAAGGCCCATTAAGAAAGAGGATCCTGTGAGGAAATATGGTCAGATTATCGGTTACGCTACCGCCGATATCGAAGCAGGGGATCACGTTCACGTGCACAACATGGGGGTCAAGTATGTAACTAAGCAGTATGAATATGCCACGGAAGCGAAGCCGGTTCCGTATTATCCGGAAAGCGAGATGCGCTACTTCATGGGGTTTAAACGGGCTGACGGACGCGTTGGGACTCGAAATTACGTTGCCCTGATCTCCAGCGTCAATTGCTCCGCCTTCACTACAAAGGCCATAGCCCGTAAATTCCAGGATATTTGCCGGGATTATCCCAACGTGGATGGCGTGATCGCTCTGACCCATCAGGGAGGGTGCGGAGCCACCCTAGGTGGGGAAGGCTATCATATCTTCCAGAGGACCCTGGCGAACTTTGCCAGACATCCCAATGTAGGGGCCTACATCTTGATCGGGCTGGGATGCGAAGTCAATCAGCCCCTGGCTCTCATAGAGAATCAGAACCTCATCCAGATTGGGGTCAATGGGGAAAGCAAACTCCCTAAGATTCTGAGCATCCAGGATATCGGAGGCATTCAGAAGACCATCGACGAAGGGGTGAAGGCCGTGCTACAGTTGCTGCCCGAAGTGAACGAATACCGGCGGACGAAACAGCCGGTATCCCACTTGATGGTGGGAACGAAATGTGGCGGCAGCGATGCTAACTCCGGAATTACGGCCAATCCCGCCCTGGGGGTCGCCATCGATGAAATTGTCCGATATGGAGGAACGGGAATCCTGGCCGAGACGCCGGAAATGTACGGGGCCGAACACCTTCTCATGAAGCGGGCCCGCAGCGCGGAAGTCGCGAAAAAACTGGAGGAGCGCATCCACTGGTGGGAGGAGTATACCACGAAGTGGGGCGGAGAGATCGATAACAACCCGGCCCCCGGCAATAAGCGCGGCGGATTGACGACCATCTTCGAAAAATCTCTGGGCGCTATCGCCAAAAGTGGCTCTATGCCCCTAAACGCCGTCTACCTCTACGGAGAAAGAATCACCGAAAAGGGCTTTGTGATTATGGATACGCCGGGCTACGATCCCGTGACCGTCACCGGCATGGCTGCCGGCGGCGCTAACGTGGTGGTGTTTACCACCGGTCGTGGGTCTGTGTTCGGATTTAAACCGACCCCTTCCATCAAGGTAGCGACCCATTCCGCCCTCTACCACCATATGAAGGACGATATGGATATCAATGCCGGATTGATCCACGAAGGGCTCTCCGTCCGAGAGGTAGGCCTCATGATTTTAGAAGAAATCATCTCCGTAGCTTCCGGTAAAAAAACGAAAAGCGAGCTCCAGGGCGTTGGCGAGGACGAGTTCTGCCCCTGGATTTATGGGCCTATGCTGTAGAGAAATGCCCATGTTAGAGAAATTAAGGGAACCGCTCAAAGATCCGAAGGGAACTCTTAATATCCTTATCGTCGATGATGAGCCAAACATTCGGAAGACGCTGGGTATGTATTTGGAAGGGGAGGGACATCGCGTGATGGCGGTGAGCAACCCCCGCGATGCGCTTACTGAGATCTCCAGCAGGTCCTTTGACCTGGCTTTTGTGGATCTACGCTTGGGCACACAGACCGGTCTCGATTTGATCCCAGAACTTTTATCCGGGAGCCCCTGGATCAAAGTTGTCGTCATCACGGCCTATGCTTCAGTGGACACGGCTGTTGAGGCGATGAAGCGAGGTGCCACGGACTACTTATCCAAGCCCTTTACTCCCTCCCAGGTAGGTTTGGTGGTCAGGAGGGTCGCGGAAGTCCGTGCCCTCGAGCAAAAGGTGATCGCGCTGCAAGAAGCGCTGGGGCAGGCGAATCCCGAGACGGACCTGACCAGCGCCAACCCGGCCATGCAGCGCGTGCTAACCCTCGCAAGACAATTCGCAGAGAGCGACGCAACCCTCCTCATCCGTGGAGAGAGTGGAACAGGTAAGGGTGTACTCGCCCGTGCCGTTCACGCCTGGAGTCCTCGAGCGGTTAAGCCCTTTTCCGTGGTGTCGTGTCCCTCCCTTTCCATGGAACTCCTGGAGAGCGAGCTCTTTGGGCATGTGAAGGGAGCGTTCACCGGAGCGATCCGGGACAACCCGGGTCGCATCGCCCTGTGCGAAGGAGGAACTGTCCTCCTCGATGAGATAGGCGACCTGCCGCTTGCCCTCCAGCCTAAACTCCTCCGCTTTGTTCAGGACCGACAATACGAGCGTGTCGGTGATCCTAAAACCCGACAGGCCGACGTGCGTGTGATCGCGACAACGAATCGAAACCTGGAGACGGCGGTCAAAGAAGGTCGGTTCCGGGAAGACCTCTTTTACCGATTGAACGTGATCCAAATAGAAATCCCGCCCCTGCGAGAACGGCCCGAAGATATCGGCCTCCTGGCGGAGCGCCTTCTGGCGTTTTTTAGCCGACAAAACCACCGGCGAATTCTGGGCTTCACCGACGAAGCGCTGGAAGTTTTATCCCGCTACTCCTGGCCAGGGAACGTCCGGGAGTTGCGCAACGTGGTGGAACGGGCGACGATACTTTGCCAGGCCGAGCGGGTTGGGCTGGAGCACCTCCCTTCCGTCCTGTCTCCCCGGCCTTCTGCCCCCCGTGTCGGGGACCCCATCTCACTGGAAAAGCTCGAGGAGGAGCACATCCGGCGCGTGCTCGCGGCCGCAAAGTCCCTGGAACAGGCCGCGCAAACCCTCGGCATCGATGAGGCAACCCTCCGACGGCGTCGTAAGAAGTATGGGATTTAGCTTGGTTGGACGTTGGTTTAGATCGTCGAGGTAATGACAAACTGCTTTATGAAATGCAAATTGGTAGAAGAGAAGGGGACAGATGGGTCGTCTGGGGTTGGGATCGTCTTGAGCTGCAGATCCCCTGCCTAATAGAAAAGCGCCTGCCTGCTAGAAATGCCTATTTCCCCGGCAATACTGCCCCTGTGCCACCCCCCCCTCAAAAAAATAGGAATGATCGTCCATCCTCTTAGTTTTTAAAAAGTTGAGCCGGGTAAGCCTGCCTTGAACTTCTTAAACTTTTCCAGGTACACATTGTGCTACTTGATAGGATAAAGGGGAGGGTCTCTACCCTCAGCTAAATGGTATTGGGAGTTTAAGGTGGAAGTCTGGGTTGAGTCAATCAGAAAGGCGCCGGTGTCCTAGGCGAACTTGGAAGGGACGACTAGAACACTCGGCGAGCCTGCCCCTGCAGATAGCAGAGAGACGGGCTAAACGTAGCCTATATTAGCCTGCCTTTTCTGTCAAGTATAATCCACTTTGGCGGATTCTCTGCTCCTGCGAGGGGCCCAGCAATCTATGAGCTTAAAGGCATTTCGCCAGAGTGGTCACCTACCTACCTTAATCAGCGGCTTTTTATATTTTGACATTCATTTCATGGTCTGGATTCTGATCGGAGCTCTGGGCGTCCATATAAGCCAGGATTTTGGCCTCTCTCCTGGTCAAAAAGGTTTGATGGTAGCTATTCCCATGCTTGGGGGCTCTATTCTTCGAATCCCTATTGGGCTCTCGGTGGACAGACTTGGGCCCAAAGGGACCGGAGTTATCGCGCAGGTGATTCTTCTGCTCCCCCTTCTGTGGGGGTGGCTTGGGGCTGGGAGTTTTAACCAGGTCCTGGTCATGGGTCTTTTTCTGGGCCTTGCAGGGGCAAGCTTTGCAGTAGCCCTCCCGCTGGTCAGCCGATGGTATCCCCCGGAGTATCAAGGTTTAGCTATGGGTATCGCCGGGGCTGGAAATAGCGGGACGGTCCTGGCTGCTCTCCTGGCCCCCCGTCTGGCTGAAAAGGTAGGTTGGCATAATGTCTTTGGACTGGCCATCCTTCCTGTCCTCTTGACCCTGGGCGTTTATCTTGCCTTGGCAAAGAATAGCCCGGAACAACCCAAACCCAAGCCCTTGAGGGAGTATTTAACCGTTTTGAAGGAGGCAGATACCTGGTGGTTTTGTCTCCTCTATAGCGTGACCTTTGGGGGCTTTGTCGGCTTGAGCAGCTTCCTCGGGATTTTCTTCCACGATCAATATGGGTTGAGCAAGGTCATGGCCGGCAACTTCACCGCCCTGTGTGCCGTGGCCGGAAGTTTGTTCCGGCCACTGGGAGGTTACCTGGCAGATCGCTTCGGAGGCGTCAAAATGCTCACCCTTTTGTATTTTGCTATCTCCGTCCTTACCCTTCTGGTGGGCCTGCTCCCTCCTCTTCCCTTAGCTACTCCGCTTCTATTCTTGACTTTGACCTGCTTAGGAATGGGAAACGGCTCCGTGTTTCAGCTGGTTCCCCAACGGTTTCGCTCAGAAATCGGCGTTATTACAGGCATTGTGGGCGCTGCAGGAGGCCTGGGGGGTTTTTCCTTCCTTCCATCCTGGGTTTTTTTAAACAGGTGGCCGGTTCTTACGGAATGGGGTTTTTCGTCTTCAGTTTCTTTTCCCTCGCCTGCCTGGCCTTATTGCGGCTATTGGGGGGGCAATGGTCTACAACCTGGTATGCTTCTAGGGAATACCCATCGAAACTCAAACCCGTAGATGCTGAACCTTAAGGTCGAGGTCCGTAGCCCGTTACCCGTCGTAGTACGGGCGCATAGCTGTGTGCTACGACGGATCGCGGACTATGGACGAAGAGCCATGGATAACGGAAAACGGACCATGGACAGCGGACCATGGATTAAATCCCTTTGTCCATACTGTGGAGTCGGTTGTGGGGTTGAAATCAAGGTGGAAAACGATAAAGTGGTCAAAGTCAAGGGAGACCCCGACCATCCCTCCAGCCTGGGTGCCATCTGTATCAAGGCGGTCCACCTGAACAAGGTGGTCCATACCCCCGACCGCCTTTTGTATCCCCATCTCCGATTCAGACGAGATGAGCCTCTGACCCGAACGACCTGGGACAAAGTCCTAAAGTTCTTAGCCGCGCGGTTTAAAGAAATTATACGCTACCATGGACCCGATGCGGTCGCTTTTTACGGATCTGGCCAGCTGCTCACCGAAGATTACTATGTATTCAATAAATTTGCTAAGGGGTTCCTGGGAACCAATAACTTCGATACCAACTCCCGGCTTTGCATGGCAAGTGCCGTAGCGGGCTATAAAACCTCTTTGGGGGCGGATGGTCCTCCGGCGTCCTATGCGGACGTGGATCTGGCAGATTGCTTCCTGCTGATCGGGACCAACACCGCAGACTGCCATCCGATCACCTTTCAGCGGATCGAAGCGCGGAAGAAACAAGACCCGGAAAGGGTTAAGCTGATCGTGGTGGATCCTCGTCGGAACGAGACGGCAGATATGGCCGATTTCTTCCTTCCCATTCGCCCGGGGACCGATGTCGCTTTAATTAATGCCCTGCTCCACGTGATCGTCCGGGAGGGTTTGGAAGATCGAGAATTTATTGCCCGGCACACGGAGGGTTGGGAAGCGCTTCGAGAGGTCGTACGGTATTACTCCCCTGCCTACGCCGAGGAGATCTGCGGGGTGAAGGCTTCCTGGATAGAGAAGGCGGCGCGGGCATATGGGAGATCTTCGGCGGTACTGACCCTCTGGAGCATGGGGCTTAATCAGAGCGCTCACGGCGTCGAAAAAAATAATGCGATCCTCAACCTGTCCCTGGCTACGGGAAACATCGGGAAGCCGGGGGCTGGACCTTTCTCTCTAACCGGCCAGCCCAATGCGATGGGGGGGAGAGAAACAGGGGGGCTCTCCCACCTCCTTCCCGGTTACCGTTCCCTCCTCCATCCTGACCATCGGGCGGAGATAGCCGGGATCTGGGGAATTCCTACCGAGTATATCTCTTCCAAACCCGGGTACCCCGCGCTGGATCTTTTTGACGCGGTTTTGGAAGGCAAGGTGAAAGCGATCTGGATCCTGGCGACCAATCCCCTCGTCTCCATGCCCGATATCGATCTGGCCGAGAAAGCCCTCCGACAAGCGGAGCTGGTCGTGGTCCAGGACGCCTATCACCCGACCGACACCGGCCAGTATGCCGATGCACTCCTCCCAGCTGCCCAATGGTCCGAAAAAGAGGGGACCATGACCAACTCCGAACGACGGGTCACTTACCTGGCCAAAGCCGTAGAACCTCCTGGGGAAGCCCTGCCGGATTGGGAAATCCTCTGCCGATTCGCCGGGGAGATGGGGTTCCAAGACGCCTTTGCGTATCGGTCCGCTGAGGAGATCTTTGAAGAATTTAAACGCTGCACCCGAGGGACGCTCCTCGATATGACCGGCATGAGCTATGCCCGTCTAAAGAAGACCCCACTTCAATGGCCCTGCCCGACGCCGGATCACCCGGGAACCGAGCGGCTTTACACAGACCATTGGTTCCCGACCCCGAACGGCAAAGCGAGGTTTATCCCGGTTGAGCATCGCCTTCCTTACGAATTACCGGACCGGGAGTACCCCTTGGTGCTGACGACCGGGCGCATTAAGAGCCAATGGCACACCATGACCCGAACCGGACAGGTAGAAAACCTGGTTAAACTCTGTCGGGAGCCCTTCGTAGAGATCAACCGATCCGATGCCTCCCGCCTGAGGATCCGGGACGGAGATTTCGTAGAAGTCAGCTCCCGTCGGGGGAAAGTCATTGCCCAGGCCCGGGTGACCGAGGAAATTCGTCCAGGAACCTGCTTTATGCCCTTTCACTGGGGGCGGCTCAAGGGGTACTATAAGGCCGCTAACAATTTGACCGTGCGGGCCAGAGATCCGGTTTCTCGACAACCCGAGTTGAAATTTTGCGCCGTAAAGATCCGGAACATAGAACAAGAAAACCAAGAATAGATCCGATGCATAAGATGAACAGGATGAACAGAAAAAAGTCCTGTCGATCCTGTTTATTCCTTATTCTTTATTCTTTGCTATGAATAAAATCGAAGCATATAAACAAGCTAAAGACGGATTGGACGTCCTTAACGATATTTACCGATACGCTCAAGAGGGATGGGAAGCCATCACCGAAGAAGATAAAACCCTGATGAAATGGTACGGGGTTTTCTTCCGAAAGCATACCCTCGGTTATTTCATGATCCGGATCCGGATCCCCAATGGTATCACCCATTCTGCTCAGATCCGAACCATTGCGGACATAACCGGGAGCCTCGGCCAGGGATTTGCCGATATTACGACCCGGCAGCAGATCCAGCTCCGGGGAATTCGCATCGAAAATATCCCGGAGATTTTGGATCGCCTCAAATCGGTTGGGCTTTCAACCCTTCAGACCGGCATGGACAACATACGAAATGTCATGGGGTGTCCGGTAGCGGGATTAACTCCCGGGGAACTTCTGGATGCTTCCCCTGTGGTAAGGCAATTTACCGATATTTTTGTAGGTAATAAAGACTTCTCCAACCTTCCCCGTAAATTCAATGTGGTCATCACCGGATGCCCTGAGAATTGCACGCCCGCAGAGAGCCAGGACATTGGCCTGGTACCGGCTATCCGGGATCCGGACGGGGCCCGTGAAATAGGTTTTAACGTGCTGGTCGGAGGTAAGATGGGGTCCGGCGGATTTCGGAGCGCTTCTTCCTTGGATGTGTGGGTCCGACCCGAGGAAGCCGCCCACGTCTGCGCACAGATCGCGCTCATCTATCGGGATCATGGTTCCCGGGAGGTCCGGACCAAGAACCGCCTGGCTTTCTTAATAGAGGAGTGGGGGGAGGTCCGGTTTCGAGAAGAGCTGGAAAAGAGGATGGGATACCCTCTGTTGAGGGCCGGGAAGGATGCTCGGAGCCCCAGCCGGAGCGACCATGTGGGCATCTACCGCCAAAAGCAGCCGGGGTTAAATTACGTTGGCTTGAATGTCCCCGTGGGTCGCATGAAGACCGATTATCTCCTCCGGGTTGCCCGCCTGGCCGAGGATTATGGGGTCGGGGAGATCCGTTTGACTCCCGACCAGAATCTGATAATTCCGCACGTTCCCGATACCAGGCTCGGCTATCTGATCAAAGAGCCTCTGCTCAAAACCCTCCGGTACGATCCCTCAGAGATTATGCGAGGTCTGGTCAGCTGCACCGGCATCGAATTCTGTGAGCTTGCCCTGATCGAAACCAAGGAACGCTCCCTGCGAACCGCTCGATACCTCGAACAAGAACTGAAAGATACCAAATTCCCTATCCGCATCCACTGGTCCGGATGCCCCGCCGGGTGTGGCAATCATCAGATTGCAGATATTGGGCTAGAGGGAACCAAAGCCAAAGTAGATGGAAAGGTTGTAGAGGCGGTGCATATTTACGTCGGAGGAAGATCGGGTCCTGAGGCCAAACGTGGGGAGTTGGTCCTCAAAGATGTCCCGTGCGAAGAAGTGCCAAAAATCCTCAAAGACCTGGTTAAATACCACCCCCCCAAGAAAAAGTAGGAGCAGGCTCCTCACCTTGCAGGGTAGACAAGCTTGTAGGGACATTTCCAAGGAATCGCCCTTGAAAGGAGTGACCTTCTACAATTTCGTATATAATTTTATTTTCAATCAGTAGTTCCACCCTGCATTTTTCAGGGTCTCCAAACCTTAATTCCTGCATTTTGCACGCTGGCTCGCCCCTTATCAGAACCCGGAAAACCCTTAAGGCTGTATTATAGAATAAGTTACCCTTTTGCCCTAAACTGGCATGCCGGTTGCCTTTAAGATTAGAAAGAAAAGAGAGGGGTTTATGAAATTTGTATTTGGACTTCGTCAAAAACTGATTATCGGATTTGGAGGGCTCTTAGTGATTATGACGATCGTTGGGGGCCAGAGCGTCATTCTGCTCTCCAGACTTGGCCAATCGATCGATGTGATCCTACGAGAGAATTATCGAAGCGTGATCGCTTCCCAAGAAATGAAGGAATCTATAAGTGGAATGGACGACGGTGCACAATTCTCCCTGTTAGGGCAGGTAGATAAGGGTCATGAATTCGAGGTACAAAATATACCGAGATTCGAGAAAGCCCTGGACATTGAACTTCACAACATCACGCTGTCGGGAGAGGGCGAAAAGGTGGAGCGATTACGGAATCTTTATGAGGGGTACCGGACGGAGTACCCCAAGGTGCTTGACAAGAATCGTTCCCCCGCAGAGCGTCAGGCCGTTTATTTCAACACGCTCCTTCCCCTCTTTGAACAGATCAGAAACACGGCGGACGAGGTTCTGCAAATGAATCAGGAAGCTATGGTTGCAGCCAGTAATCGAGCTAAGGAGATAGCCGCTCAAGCGACCAGGCGGATGTACTTATTGCTATTTGTAGGCGCCGCCCTTGCCGTTATTTTTGTGATCTTCATGGGGAGGTCGATCTTGCTCCCACTTCAAACGCTCACCCAGTCGGTACGGGATATCGAACAGGGTCATTTAGATCTGGTGGTACAGGTTCGGTCGCACGACGAACTAGGTCAGCTGGCGGAAGCGTTTAACGCCATGGCAGCTCGCTTACGCGAGTTCCGTCGTGGAACCCGTGTCCGCCTTATGCGGACCCAGCAAATCGTGCAACAGGCCCTCGATAGCCTTCCGGATGCGGTAGTTTTGCTCAGCTCGGAAGGCCAGGTGGAGATGGTCAATCGGACGGCGACCGCCTTGTGTGGACTTAAACCGGGGGAGCCGGTGAACAATTCTCATGCTCCCTGGTTACCCGCTCTGTTCAAAGCGATTCGTGAAGGCCATCCCGTTCAGCCGAAAGGTTACGAGTCAACCATCCAGATTTTCGATCACGGACAGGAGCGCTTCTTCTTACCCCAAGCTATCCCCATTTTAGATGAAGAGAAACGACTTATGGGTATCACTATCGTCCTGGCGGACGTCACGCGCCTGCGGAAACTGGATGAACTCAAGAGTGGGCTTCTATCGACCGTATCTCATGAGCTCAGGACGCCGCTAACCTCCTTGCAGATGGCCGTTTATCTCCTGTTGGAGGAAAAAGTTGGAATCCTCGCTCCCAAGCAGGTGGAATTGTTGGTAGCCGCCAGAGAAGATATCGATCGGCTTCTCCACATCATCGATAATCTCCTGGATCTCAGCCGCATCGAGTCGGGTCGCGTGCGCATGGAGCTCCAAAAGATGATGCCGCGAGAGATCATTTACCAAGCTGTTGATCCGATGCGTGCCTTCTTTCAAGACCATGGCATAACCCTCGACGTGGACATCGGTGCGGAAACCCCAGGGGTATGGGCAGACCCCGCACGGATAGGTCTTGTCTTAACGAATCTATTGTCCAACGCGCTCAAATATACTCCAGCCGGCGGAAGCGTGCGGGTGGGAGCACATCCGGAGGAAGAAACCGTTCGCTTTTCGGTCTCTGATACCGGTGTGGGTATCCCGGAGCCCTATCTACCGCGCATTTTTGATAAGTTCTTTCGCGTCCCCGATCAGACGACGACAGGAGGTGCGGGCTTAGGGCTGGCCATCGCCAAGGAGATCGTCGAAGCCCATGGCGGTCAGATCGAGTGCCAAAGCCGCGAGGGGGAGGGCAGCACGTTCAGTTTTACGCTCCGGCGCGCGGATAAACCGCTGCAGAAGAATTCATGATGGCGAGCATTTATGAGAAAAAGCCGGCTTCATCAAAGAAAACGGGTGTCTTGGGGGGCTTTACAATTATGATGGGCAAACGGGTTCTTATCGTAGATGACGAGAGCAACATCCGCTTAACCCTGCGTATATGCCTCGAACGGGAAGGTTACCAAATGGAGGAGGCGGCTAATGGCAAGGAGGCTTTGGACATGGTAATGCGGAGAACTCCGGACATTGTCTTACTGGACTTATCCATGCCCGTATTAGGCGGGATGGAGGTCTTAAAGAGATTGAGGGAAGCTGCTGCCCCACCTCCGGTGATCATCCTGACCGCTTATGGATCGGTCCCAAACGCCGTTGAGGCCATAAAACTTGGTGCCGTCGATTTCCTGGAGAAGCCGGTAACTCCGGAAGCCGTTCGGACCGCAGTCGCTCGGGTACTTGCTGAGGAGGCTCAAGCTCAGGACGCAGAAGACTGGGGAGTTGATGCGGTCTTAGCCAGGCAGGGGTGAAGCCCGTAAATTCTATGGTAAAGCCATAGCACTAAACGGGCGTTACAAACCCGCTCAGCAGAATATGCGCAGGCTCTACGAGCTTCGTGCCTTTGGTCACAGTCAAGAAGAGGTAGCGATGGGCGGAGAATAGACCATTAAAACAAGCCTTGTTGGAAATACCGCCCCGACCTGGAGGAACGCGTATAAATGCTTGATGTCATTTTTATAGCCGTAACCTTTATCTTCTTTGCGTTGTCGCTCTGGTATGTGCGCATCTCCGAGCGACTTTAGCTAAAACGGTATGGTTCTTCTAAAACGTCCGCGTAATGTAACCTCCCCTCGAGCTGCCGCGATGCTTTATGGAGACTGGGGGACGAGCAAAGCCTATGTGCCGGGTATTGCCTTTGCCCTGGCCGGGTATCACTCTTTTTATCTCATCCTCGCCATGTCTACCCTTACGGCTATCGTAGGGATTAATTACATCTGGATTTGCAAATACTATCCAGACGGGGGCGGGGTTTATTCTTCGGTACGACATCGCTCGCGCCTCCTGGCTGTGATCGGGGCCTTGCTCCTTATAGCCGACTATGTGGTAACCGCCTCGTTGAGCAGTTTAGACGCTTTCCATTACCTGGAATTCAGCCACCCCGCCGGGTGGGCTATCGGCTCGCTGATCCTCCTGGGTCTTCTAAATATCTTTGGCCCCCGGCACAGCGGAGGGGTCGCCCTGTTTCTGGCAGTTCCGACGGTCCTCGTCGTTGCTCTTCTCACAGGGTTCAGCCTCCCTCACTTGAAATCGGTTCAACTCGAGGCGCCTCAAGGAGGTCTCCTGGGGAACTGGCTTAATTTTGTGGGCATTGTGCTCGCGCTCTCTGGGGTGGAGGCCATAGCCAACATGACCGGAGTGATGAAATTAGACCCGGGGAGCACCGAGGAGACCCCTTCTGTGCATAAAACAGCCCGCAGGGCTATCTTGCCGGTGTTACTGGAAGTGACCCTCTTTACGACCCTGCTGGGATTAGCCATGCATGCAGTGCCTGGATTGTCTGGACATACCGAAGACATGCTCCGCTATCTGGGAGAGTATTACGTGGGAGGGTATTTTGCGAAGGCAGTCAGTATTGTGTTTGGGCTCCTTCTTCTTTCGGCCTGTAATACGGCCATTGTAGACTTGATCGCCGTTTTTTATATGATGTCCACCGACGGCGAGATGCCCCAGGTCTTTAGTCGGCTTAATAAATATGGTGTGCCTTGGGTGCCGCTTATGGTTGCTACAGCCCTACCTGTTCTCGTTCTTTTAATTGAGCACGATTTAACCCGGCTTGCGGCTCTCTATGCCATTGGAGTCGTCGGAGCCATTACCATTAACCTCGGTGCGTGTGCTACCAATTTCCAGCTACCGCTCTCTTGGGTAGAGCGGCCCGTGATGCTCGGAACGTTTGTTCTGATGACACTCATAGAAATGACGATCGCCTATGAGAAGCACCACGCATTGATCTTTGCAACCAGTATCCTGGGGGTAGGGTTGGCCTTACGAGCGGTCGCAAAAACGTATCCAAGAAGGAGAGAAGTGGTACCCACAATCTCTGAGGCGATGCCAGAGATCCTAGCCCAGAAACCGGTGGCCTCCCTTCTCGTAGCAGTCCGCGGCGTTACGGATACCCTACGGTTTGCCGTTGAAGAGGCTCGATTTCGTCAGGCAACCCTCTATGTGCTCTTTGTCCGGGAAATTGCGGTTCCCCTGCTCGGTCCTGAAGCACCGCAGGGAATAGATCCGGAGGCTCAGCAGGTGTTTGCAACAGCTCAGGCGTTAAGCAATGAGGTTAAAGTGATTCCGCTGTATGCGGTCAGCAGCGCTCCAGCAGAGGTCATCTTGGATCAGGCAGCAACCCTGGGGGTTGATTACCTTATCCTGGGGGGTTCAGTCCGAAGTAAACTGGTTAAAGTTCTCAAAGGGGATGTCATTGACCAGGTAGCCAGGCAACTTCCTGAGGAAATCAAGCTGGTCATTTACGGATAACCCAGAAAGAAAGTGATGAGTAATGAGTAATGAGTGATGAGTTTTGGGCGCCTTTGGCGCCAGTCACTCCTCCCGCATCACTCCTTACTTATAGTTCTGGTATAGCCATGGGAGTGCTGACTGATGAATGGGGAATACATGATGAGTGGAATTATCGCTCTGGTTCTGTTCGTGTATTTAGTATTTGCTCTGCTCAGGCCAGAGAAGTTCTAAATAAATGATGAATGATGAATGAATTTAGGCAATACCCCAAAGCTCGCCTGTGGTTTAATAAACTTGTCAAGGATTCTGACCATACCCCGTTCATCATTCATCATTCCCATTGATTGATGACACTTAACGGGCTTTTGCAGCTTACTCTATATTTCTTAGTTCTGCTTGTCCTAACCAGGCCCCTTGGCCTGTACATGGCCAGGGTCTTCTCCGGTGAGCGGACGTTCATGGATACCCTGTTCGGCCCGCTGGAGAGGCTAGTATATTGGATGTGCCATGTGGACGCGCGGCAAGAGCAGCATTGGACAGCTTATACAGCAGCCATGCTGATTTTCAATCTGGCCGGCCTACTCGTCCTCTATGGCCTTCAGAGACTTCAATACTATCTCCCGCTCAATCCACAGAAATTTACGGGCGTAGCCCCGGATCTGGCTTTCAATACGGCTGTGAGTTTCACGACCAATACGAACTGGCAGGCTTACTCAGGCGAGTCCACCATGAGTTATCTGGTGCAGATGGCTGGCCTTACCTTCCATAACTTCGTGTCTGCAGCCACAGGTATTGCATTAGCCATCGCTTTCCTTCGCGGCATCGCGCGGCGTGAGACCAAAACGATTGGCAATTTCTGGGTTGACCTGACTCGCTCGACGCTCTACGTGCTGCTCCCGTTCTGTATCGTGGGTGCGCTCGTACTTGTCTCGCAAGGCGTGGTTCAAAACTTTAGCCCTTACACACATGCTACGCTCATTGAACCGCAACAGATCGAGCAGATAAATGACGATGGCACGATAACCATCCAGACTATAACAGAGCAGATTATTGCTCAAGGGCCGGTGGCCTCTCAAGAGATCATCAAGGAGCTCGGTACGAATGGCGGCGGCTTTTTTAACGCCAACTCGGCGCATCCCTTCGAAAACCCGACGCCCCTGACGAACTTCATAGAGATGGTGGCCATTTTCGCCATCAGCTCTGGCCTCACCTATACCCTCGGTCGCATGACCGGTCATCAGAAGCATGGCTGGGCAATCTTTGCGGCGATGGCAATACTTTTCCTGGCCGGCTTTCTGGTTACCTACTATTTTGAAGCCCGTGGCAATCCGATCTTTAATCAATATAGAGTCATGCAAGCGGCTACGGATCTGAACGGTTCACCGCAAGCAGGCGGTAATATGGAGGGCAAGGAGGTACGCTTCGGCATCATGAACTCCGCACTCTGGGCTACCATTACAACCGACGCTTCGTGTGGCGCGGTGAACTCGATGCACGACTCCTACACGCCCCTCGGCGGGATGATACCCTTGTTAAACATCATGCTGGGCGAGGTCATCTTCGGCGGTGTGGGAGCAGGGATGTACGGCATGCTGGTCATGGTGGTGCTGACGGTTTTCATCGCCGGGCTCATGGTTGGGCGCACTCCAGAGTACCTGGGCAAGAAGATTGAAGCGAAGGATGTGAAGATGGCCATGCTCTATGCCCTTGTCTTTGCTTTGTCGATCCTGGTTTTATCAGCCTGGTCGAGCGTCGTCGATTACGGCGCATCGAAAGTCAACAACGCCGGTCCACATGGCCTCTCCGAGATCGTTTACGCCTTCACATCGGCAACAGGCAACAACGGCTCAGCCTTCGCCGGAATCACAGTCAACACGCTTTGGTACAATACGACGCTTGGACTGGCGATGCTCATCGGGCGATTTTGGATGATCATCCCGATGATGGCCTTAGCAGGCAACCTGGCTGCTAAGAAAGTTGTGCCTCCTTCAGCCGGTACATTTCCTGTACACACCCCGCTGTTCGTAGTCCTGCTCATCGGGGTGATCCTGATCGTCAGTGCTTTAACCTTCTTCCCCGTGTTATCCCTGGGACCCATTGTAGAGCATTTCCTGATGGAAGCTGGAACGCTGTTCTAAAATTGTCCGGGGTCCGGGGTCCGTTGCTTTTTGTTCTTTGCCGATGACAACGGACCCCGGACCCCGGACCATGGACAAAATGACAAAAAGATCCCAAAGGAGACCTCTATTTGACCCGCTTATTGTCCGGCGGGCCATGAAGGACGCATTTAAAAAGTTGGATCCGCGACAGGTCGTGCATAACCCGGTGATGTTTGTCGTCGAGATCGGAAGCGTGCTCACCACGTTGCTGATCCTTCGCGACATGGTCTATGGCGAAACCAGTCATCTCCTCTTTAGTGTACAGGTAACATTATGGCTCTGGTTCACAGTGCTTTTCGCTAACTTTGCAGAAGCTATGGCCGAAGGGCGTGGTAAAGCCCAGGCTGATACGCTTCGCAGGGCGAAGACTGAAACGATTGCTAATCTTATTGTGCGAGGGGTGGGTCAGGGCGTGGAGGGAGTTGTTATCGAGCCGGTCCCCGCACCCAAACTGCGTAAGGGGGATGTGGTGTTGGTAAGGGCTGGAGAGCTCATACCTGCTGATGGGGAGGTCATCGAAGGGATCGCATCGGTGGACGAATCGGCTATTACCGGTGAGAGCGCACCGGTCATACGCGAGTCAGGCGGTGACCGTTCGGCCGTTACCGGCGGGACAAAGGTGTTATCGGATTGGATCAAGGTGCGCGTTATGTCGAACCCTGGGGAGACTTTCCTGGACCGTATGATTGCGCTGGTCGAGGGCGCGGAGCGTCAAAAGACGCCGAACGAGATTGCATTAAACATACTGCTGGCTGGGCTTACGATAATTTTTCTCCTTGCAGTGGTAACCCTGCTCCCCTATGCGATCTATAGTGTTCACGCAGCAGAGGCTATAGGCCGTTTCGCTCCGGCTGAACTGCCTTCTATTACAGTGCTCGTCGCGCTATTGGTATGTCTGATCCCTACGACCATTGGCGGGCTGTTATCAGCCATCGGCATCGCGGGGATGGATCGCCTGATTCAGCATAACGTGCTGGCCCTGTCTGGTCGGGCCGTGGAAGCGGCAGGCGATGTGGATACGCTGCTGCTAGACAAGACCGGTACCGTCACCCTCGGCAATCGGCAGGCGACTGAGCTCATCCCGCTGCCTGGAATTGCAGAGAAAGAACTGGCCGACGTGGCACAGCTAGCTAGCCTCTCAGACGAAACACCGGAAGGACGCTCGATCGTTGTGCTCACAAAGACCCGGTATGGGTTGAGGGGGCGCGAACTGGCGCCGCACGAAGCGCGCTTTGTTCCATTCTCGGCGCAGACCCGGATGTCAGGGGTGGACTTTAGTGGACGTTTGATTCGCAAAGGCGCGCCTGATGCGGTGACTGCCTTCATTGAATCACAGGGTGGCGTTGTGCCTCCCGAGCTTAAGGCAGTGGTCGAGCATATTGCCAGCACGGGAGGGACGCCTCTGGTTGTCGCAGATGGCAAGCGAGCCCTCGGCGTCGTCCACCTAAAGGACATCGTGAAGGGTGGCATACGCGAACGGTTCGAG
>Ga0073934_10002884_pt1 | contig 33622 bp, 27 predicted proteins | sample LarsenN4metaG_FD_76834 | JGI IMG/M metagenome (GOLD analysis project Ga0073934, IMG submission 76834) | Hot spring sediment bacterial and archeal communities from British Columbia, Canada, to study Microbial Dark Matter (Phase II) - Larsen... ...
CCGCCAGCAGCAAAGTCTGCATCTCCCGCAGCTTTGGCGCATGGCGCGGGTCGTCGGCCAGATTGACCTGGTGCGCGGCAGGAGTCGCGCCCGTGAGCGCGACCACCTGCGGATCGCAATGTTCCGCGAGGAACTCCTGCGGGTTCTCGGCCAGGTTGAAAAGTTGCGTCTTGCGCACCGCTCCGTCCATCACGTCGTATTGAATCAGCTTCCAATCCCCCTGTTTCACGCAGCGGATGCCGGGTTTGGTGCCGCCGTTGTACACGCCGTACAGCACATCGCGAACCGCCGTCTGCCGGCCCTCCAGCACCGGCTTGAAGCTGATGCCTTCATTGGTGTCAGGAGCCGCGAGGCCGGCCAGGTCGCACAGGGTCGCGAGAACGTCCAGCAGGTAAATGTTTCCTTCCACGCGGCTGCCGGGTTTGATGCCCGGCCCCTTCACGATGAACGGCACGCGCCACGTGTGCTGATACAGGTTCTGCTTTCCCTGCAGGCCATGCCGGCCGATGGCGATTCCGTGATCGGCCGTGTAGAAGATGTACGTGTTGTCCAGCTCTCCCATCGCCTGCAGCCGGTCGAGGACGCGGCCGATCTGAATGTCGATGTTCTCGCTGCAAGCAAACTGGCGGCCGAGTTCGTTGCGAATGGTGCGCTCGTCGCGGCGTTCCCACACTCCGCTGACGGCCACTTCGTCGCGCAGGCCGGGATGACCGTGAGGGAAAGGATGCGCCGGCAGATAATTCACAGGCAGCCGGGGTTGCCGGGGATGCGCGGCCGGCGGGTTGTCTCTGTCGGTGTGGTTGACGGCGCCATACCTGGCGAGCAATTCGGGCGTGCCGTCGCGCTCGTCGTGAGGATGCGAGAATCCGTAATAGATGAGGAACGGCCGAGTGTCTTTGTCGGCCTGGCGTTGGGCGAGGTAGTCCATCACGCGGTCGCCGTGCCAGCCGCTGCCGGTCTCGTGCGTGCCGCCGCGCTTCGTGGCGTCGTGGCGAACGGCAAACAGTTTGTTGGCGGCCTCGTAGCTGTTGCCCTGCTTGCAGGTGCGCATGGTGGCGTAACCGGCCCGATTGAATACCGCGGGAATCGTGTTCTGCTCCAGGTTGTCCGGGCACAGGCCCTTATTGAGGGCGCCCGGCGCAATCGGCAGATGCCACACCGTGCGCCCGCTCATAATCATGTGCCGCGACGGCGTGCAGACCGCGCCCACAAACGATCCCATGTGATAGGCACCGTCGAACACCATCCCCTCGGCAGCCAACCGGTCGATATTCGGCGTGTGCAGCTCCGATCGCGGATTGTAGACCTTCAGGTCGAACGGCGACTGGTCGTCCGCCAGGATAAACAGGATGTTGGGGCGCTCGGCCGCGCTGACCGCGCCGGCGAGACACAACCCGACCGCGGTCAAGAGTTTCAACAGGCAATTGCGAATCATCCGCGGAATCCTCCTGCGCGGCGAGGAACGTTCTTGCCATTGCGGCTCACCGGACACGATACCGGCCGTCGCCGGAATCTCGTCGATGCCCAACATGCTTCAACCGCAACCGGCATCTGCCGCAGTTGAGGAAGGCAGGCACTGGCCTGTAACGGGACACGGCGACACGGTGATTCTGGCGAAATGCCGCCTCGGAGTATACCGTGGGCGGAGCAGTGGCCAGGGCGATTCAGTTGTTAAATGGAGGGTGATGCCGAGGCTTCGAGGCTCACCCGCTGGCAAGCACTGACGGTGAGCCTCGCGAACTCGGCATCACCCGACCGCTTGCTCATCCTCGACTACGGAATCGCCCTGGAGCAATGGCCGGTTGGCACACCTTGCCACACTGGGAGAGGGTCATTCATGTCAACTCGCGTCGCCGGCGTGCACTGGTTCTGGCTCGCTCCGATGTTCCTTTCCCTTTTGGGTGCACGCGCATCCGGTCGCGCGGCTGCAGCGGAGGCACAGATTCCCGCGAAAGCCGCAACGGTGTTGCAGCGGTACTGCAGCGACTGCCATGGGAACGAATTGGCCGAGGCCCGGATCAATCTGGTGCAGATGGTCCAGGCCCCGGACTTCGCTCGCGGCTTCAAAGACTGGGAACGAGTCATCCGCATGTTGCGGCAACGGACAATGCCGCCCGAGACGGCGTCGCAGCCAACTGACGCCGAACGCCAGATGACGGCGGACGCGATCGAAGGATCTCTTGACGCCTTCGTTACGGAGCACGCGGGCGACCCCGGCGCGGTGGTGCTGCGCCGACTGACCTCCGCGGAGTACGCCTACACGATTCAGGACTTGACGGGACTCGAGTTGGGTCTGGAGCGCGGATTCGTCAGCGATGCCGCGGGGGGCGAGGGCTTCACCAACACCGGTAGTGTGCAGTTCATGCAGGACGCCACGCTGGAACGCTATCTCGAAGCGGCGAAGACGGTGGCGGATCACGCGGTGATCGGTGCGGGACCGATCGGGTTCTTTGCTCACCCCGGTGAAACGGGACGCGAATTGTCCGCCATCGCGCGCATCCAGCAGATCTATCACGAACACGGGTTCCGCACGGCCGCCGGTGAAGGCGCCAAGCCATTTGGGCTCGATTTGTACCCGCGCGCGATGTTCGTGGCCTGGCGGTACCGGCATCGCGCGGCACTCGGTCAAGGCGAGATCGCACTTGCTGAATTGGCACATCAGGAACGCTTGAGCGTGCGGTTCTGCGAGCATCTCTGGACGGTTCTCAACACGCCATCGACGTCGTTCCCTCTGGCGACAATCGTTGCCCAATGGCAATCGCTGCCGGCGCCGGACCAGTCGTCGACCGCGGAAGTTCGCGCGGCGTGCGAGCGGATTTCGCGGACACTGCGCGATTGGCAAAAGACCCTGGCGGCCGCCGCGGGCGACGCCGAAGAAGCGGCCGTGCTGACCGATGGCGATGTGCCGGTCAAGGCCACGCACTCGTTCACCACCACGCTCACCTGGCCCGACGACGCCACGCAGACCGAGTTCGAATTGGCGGTGACAACCGCCAGCCGTCGGCCCTCAACCGGCACCCTGGTGGTGTGGCGGAATCCGCAACTCCGGTTTCGTCAAGAGAACGGCCGCCGTGGCGAAGACGTGCCGTTGGTGCAATTCGCGTCGCCCGAGACGTTGCGGCGACTCCAGTTCGGGAAACATCCCGCCGGCGCGACGATCGGCGAAGGCGACTTTGTGCTCGCTGGTGAGGTCGCTGCGCCGGTGACGCTGCGAATTCCGGAAGGCGCGACGTCGGCGCGGCTGACGGTTCAGGTGGCGCTCGATCTCAAGCACGGCGAAGACAGCATTGTCCGCTGCCGGATCTGGGACGGCGAGACCACGGGCAAAACGGTGGCGGCGACCAGCGCGACATCCACGCTGCTGGCCAACCCGGACAGCCCGGCCATTGCCGAGTGGCGCGCCGGCGTGGCAGAGCTCGCGCGGTTGCTGCCGGAGGTTTCGCACCGCGAACCAGCGCCTTCCGACCGCGATCCCATTCCCGCGCCGTTCGACAACACCTACAACATGCCGGAACGCAACCACTTCCACTCTGCCGTCAAGTATCACCGCGACGATCGGTTTCTTGTCGAGCACATCCTCGATGACCAGACGCGCCGGCAGCTCGACCTTGCGTGGACCGACCTGTTGACGTCGTTCGACTACCACGACGCGAACCTCTCGTTCCTCGCGAAGAAGTTTGGGCTCGACCTGAACGGACAGGGGATCGCCCACCTCACACCCGCGACCGTGGCACTCATTCCCGCCGAGCCGCGGGCCTTCATCCAGCGGCTGCGCGATGAGTATGTCGCCCTGCAGGCCGTTCTCCGTGAAGCCGAGACACAGCACGTGGAGGACGCCCTGCGGTTCGCGGCGCGCGCCTGGCGGCGATCGCTCACGACCGACGAAGACCGGCGGCTTCGGGAGTTCTACAAGACCCTGCGCCGCGACGAACGTCTCGATCACATTCCCGCGATGCGCGCGTTGCTGGCGCGAATTTTCGCCGCACCGGCCTTCCTCTATCGCATCGAACCGGCGAAGGGCTCCGCCGACATCGTGCCCTTGACCGATGCCGAGCTGGCGAGCCGGCTGAGCTACTTTCTGTGGTCGTCGCTGCCGGACGCGGAGTTGCGGCGCGCGGCCGACGCCGGCGAGCTGCAAGACGCCGAGCAACTGGCGCGCCAGGCGCGACGGATGCTCCGCGATCCGAAGGCGCGGCGATTCGCGGCCGAGTTCTTCGGGCAGTGGCTGGGTTTCTACCGCTTCAACGAATATCGCGGCATCGACACCGGGCGGTTTCCGGAGTTTTCCGACTCGCTGAAAGCGGCCATGTACGAGGAAGCCGTGTCGTTCTTCGAGCACATCGTGCGCGCGGACCGGCCGGTCACCGAGATCCTGTTTGCCGATTACACGTTCGTGAATGACGCACTGGCGAGGCATTACGGTCTCGATGCCGCGGACGTGCCGGCAGACCGGGTCGTGCGCGTAGAGCGCGTGGCATCGCAGCACCGCGGCGGGCTGCTGGGATTGGCGGCCGTGCTGACGGTGACGTCGGCTCCCCTGCGGACGAGCGCCGTGAAGCGGGGCGACTGGGTGCTGCGGCGAGTCGTCGGCGCCGCGGTCCCGCCGCCGCCGGCCGATGCCGGTTCGATCCCCGCCGACGACGTCGGCAACGATGGCCAGACTGTGCGTCAGCGCCTGGAAGCGCACCGCACCGAGGCGTCGTGCGTCAATTGCCATTCGCGATTCGATCCGTTGGGCTTCGCGCTGGAACACTTCGACCCCATCGGCCGATGGCGCGAGACGTATCGCGATGGCCAATCGATCGACTCCTCCGGGACGCTGAACGACGGAACCCGGATCGTTGGTCTCGACGGATTGCGGCAATACCTGCGCCGGGAGCAACCTCAATTTCAGCGCACGCTGTCCGCCAAGCTGCTGGGCTATGCACTCGGTCGCTCGGAACTCGCTTCGGACCGGCCGCTGATTGTGCAGATGCAGTCGGACCTGCAGGCCGACGGGCAGTTCTCGAATCTGGTGATTCGGATAGTGACCAGCCGGCAGTTTCGCTATCGTAGGTCGTAATTCCGTGCGAGATGCGAAATGCGAGACGCCTACAACACCGGTCGGTTGACGCGGCGCGGGTTTCTTCGCGGGGCGGGCGGGTTTGCATTGTCGCTGCCGTGGCTGGAGTCGCTCCCCGCGCGGGCGGCTGATTCCGGCAAGCGTGCAACAACCGGCACGTCGACCCAGCCCCCCGTTCGATTCGCCTGCCTCTTTTTCTCCAACGGCGTGGAGCCGGAGCATTGGTGGGCGCGCGGCCGCGGTCCAGAAATGGAAATCGGCCCGGGACTGGCTCCCCTGCAGCCGTTCCGCGAAGAGATTGTCTTTGTGCGCGGGTTGTTCAACGAGCAGGCCGTCAAGCACAAGAGCGCCCATCTCGGTCGCAGTCCCAACCTCCTTTCCGGCGCTTGGGTCAGCACCGACCAGAGCGAAATCCGCGTCGGACGCACCATGGACCAGGTGCTCGCCCAGCAACTGGGCCAGCGCACGGCCCTGCCCAGCCTCGTGCTCGGCATCGAACCGACGGAGCTGCGGCTGGAGGACGGCCTGTCGATGTTGTACGGCTCGTGCATATCGTGGGAGTCCGACACCAAGCCCGCCACCAAGGAGATCTATCCGTCGCGCGTGTTCGATCTGCTGTTCGGCGACGGCCGAGGACGGCGGCTCGATCGCAGCATTCTCGATCAGGTGCTCGACGACGCGCGAGACCTCCAACGACAGATCGCGGCCGCCGACCGACAGAAGCTGGGCGAATACCTGGACTCCATTCGCGACGTCGAACAGAGAATCGACCTCGCCGCCAAAGACGGACGACTGGAGGGCCAGCGAACGGCTCGGCCCAGTTTCCCGCGGCCGGGCGATCACTTGCCCCAGGACGTCCCGCAACACATGCGGTTGATGCTCGACTTGATCGTTCTGGCGTTCCAGACCGACAAGACGCGGATCGCTACCTGCATGTTGAACAACGATCTGTCGCAAATGAACTTTGGCTTTCTGGATGGCGTCGAGGGCAGCCTGCACCTCGATCTCACGCACAACGGCCGCAAACCCGAACTGGAAGCGATGTACCTGAAAACCAATCAGTTCCACGTCGCACAGTTCGCCTACCTGCTCGATCGAATGCGGCAAATCCAGGAAGGCGACGCCACGTTGCTCGACCACTCGCTGCTGATGTGCTGCTCGAACCTGTTCGACGGCGATCGGCACCAGGCCGATCACATGCCCATCCTGCTGGCCGGCCACGGCGGCGGCGTGCAAACCGGCCGCGTGCTCGATTACCTGGAGGCGGGCCCCGATCACCGTCGCGCGTGCAGCCTGTACCTGTCGCTTATGGATCGCATGGGGTTGTCGCTGCCGCGCTTCGGAGACTCAGACCGCCGGCTGGCCGAGCTGTAAGACGAAGGGGCCGAGAGGAAAGGTGGCTGGTGCTGCCGGCCTGCCGGCCCACTTTCAAGACTGGGCTTGAGCGCCGCCGCCGAAATCGCTACCACTCGCGCCTCATTTCCTGTCCGCATCGGTCCTCACCGGCAGTTTTTGCCGGATCCCTCGCCTCCGGTGCGATGCGGTGCCGGAAAAAAGGCCGATCTCGATGCGTGTTCTCGGGCCGCTGTTGTGGGGATGGTGTCTCGTTGTCGCGTCAGCCGACGCACAGGACCGTCGGTTTCCCTACGAGGCGATCGTCGACGTCGACGAGGAGTTCGTCCGCTCCGGCCAGGGACCGCGGTACTATCCCACGGGCAAGCTGTCGCGCGGCGACAAGGTGATCGTGCACCGCCACGACCCTGGCGGGTGGTACATGATCTCGCCCCCGGCGGGCAGTTTCAGTTGGATTCAATCGGAATACGTGCAGCGGATGGCAGACGGCCGCGGCCGGTTGATCGCGAACAACGTCATCGTGCACGTGGGGAGCAGCCTGGCCGACGAGCGGAGCGTGTACCAACGGACGCTGTCAAAGGGGGATACGGTCGAAATCCTCGGCGAGGCCACCGTCGACACCGAGCGCGGGCCGGTGTCGCTGTACAAAATTAAGCCCCCGGCCCGCGAGTACCGCTGGATTGCCGGAAAGGCGGTCGTGCCGGCTGGCAACGGAACCGGTAAGCCACAGCCGAAGTTCCAGCCCAACGTGCCGCCGGCACCGTCGATCAAGGGCCCGATTGCGTTGGAACTAGATCCCAGCGACGACGCGTTCGCCCCGTCGCCGTTTCAAACGGAATCGGAGCAGGGTCCACAACCGGCGCTCAAGACCGGCGAGCAGAGTCCGAAGCTCGCTCCCGAAGGCTCGCTGGAAGCCCAACGCGAGCAGTTGCACGAGCTTGATCGCCAGTTCCGCGAAATGATCCAGCAAGAGCCGGCCACGTGGACGCTGGCCACTCTCGAAGCGTCGTACCAGGCGCTCGACCGGGCCGCAGGAGACGAGTCGCTGCACGCGTCGGTCGCACAACGATTGCGGACGCTGCAGAAGTATGCCCGCATCCAGAAGGACTACGAAGACTTCCACCGGCTGAGCATGGAGACGAAGCAGCGCGACGCGCAACTGGCGTCGTTGCAGAAGCAGTTGGAATCGGGTGCCGGTTCGCCATCCGATGCCGCCTCCTTCTCCCCCCCTGCCACGGGGGCATTGGGGGGGGTGTATGATGGAGTGACGCCGAGCCTCGGATCTACCCCCCCTAACCCCCCCTCAGAGAGGGGGGGCGAAAATGCTGGCCCCGCCAAACGTGCGAAACCGCCCGGGGCAAAGTTTGATGGGGCGGGCATCATCGAACGCGCCGCGTCGCCGCCGGGCGCCCCGCCGTTCGCGCTCGTCGCCCCCGATGGCCGACTGCTCGCGTATCTGCAGCCGCCAGCGGGGTTGGATTTGAACCGCTATTTGCGGCAGTCGATGGGCATCTACGGCGAGCGCTCCTACCACGCGGAACTGAAAGCCGACCTCATCATCATCCGCGGCATGCAACCCGTGCGCCTGCAAACGCGCCCGTAGGAAGCCCAGGGATCGCCATCCCTGGGTCTCCTTTCATCGCACGATCATGGCTCCGCCGCACCCAGCGGCACCGCCTCGGGAACCGGCTCTTTCGGCGGTGGGTTGAAAAATAGCAGCAGCAATAGGGCTGCAAAAACGGCCGTCAGCGATGGCACCAGGAACAGCTTCTGGTAGTTCACCACGGCATCGACGGTGAACGTTTCCATCAGCCACGGACCAAGAAAGTTTCCAACCAGCGGACCCACGCCGAGGATCAGCAGGTTGAACAAGCCCTGGGCGCTCGCGCGGGCATCCTTCGGAAAGAACTCGTCCACAAAAATGTACACGGTGGCAAAGAAGAACGCGTAACAAATGCCGTGCAGCACGTTGATGGCCACCGCCACCCCCGGTACCGGTACGTAAGCGAACACGGCAAACCGTGCCGCATGGCCCAGGATGCCGATGATCATCGTTCGCTTCCATCCCAACCCCTTCAGGCAGTAGCCCAGGATGGCCATCGTAAAGATTTCAGCGAACTGGCCAACGCTCATGACAGGCATCACCCAGTTTGACGGAATGCCGATGTGCATCAGATATCGGCCCGTCCACACGAAGTAGCATTGATGGATCGCCGCGTCGAAGAACGTCACCACGAACAGTACGGCGATGAACGGCAGCGCGAGCACCTTGGTGGCTTCGAGCCAGGCCAAGGTCTGAGAGCCGGTTTCCACGGGCTTCGGCGGCGTGTGCGGCAGCAGCAGGCTGAAGCCCGCGAGCACAATGGAGCCGATGCCCGCCACGATGAATGTCCAGGTGGTCGCTTCCACCATGGCAGTCCCTGTCTTCGCCGTGCCCAATGCCGCACCCAGCCAGTCGACAAACCCCACGCTGCCGAAGGAGGGAATCTTCTCCCAGTCGGCCAGCAGAAACACGAAGGGCCAGCTGGCCGCGATCCAGCCAATCGTTCCCCAGAGTCGAACCAGCGGGAAATCATTCTGCGCGTCCCGCACGTGCGTGAACGCAATGGAGTTGGTGATCGAAATGGTCGGCACGTAGAACAGGCAGTGCACCAGCATCAGGCCCAGGAACGACCAGAAGTCGGTGACAAACGCCAGGCCAATCATTGCGAGTCCGCCAATCAGCTGGCTGAAGGCGAGGAATTTCTCCGCGGCGAAGTTCCGGTCAACGATCTGCGTGCTGAAAAACATCGCCAGAATGGCCGCAATATTGAACATCGCGAGAATGATCGACTGCTGCAGCCCCGTGAACTTCAATTCCGGCAGGTAGCCGAAGATCAAAGGCAGCCACGCTCCCCAGATAAAGAACTCCAGGAACATCATCACCGACAGTTTCCACAGCACGCTGCGCTGCATGGCACCGGGCCTTTCACGGACGGAAGATCGGGGTTGGTCCCGTGATGATGGCGACGCCGGCGACCGGCGGCAAGTCCGCACCGCGGCGTTGCGACGGATTCGGCTCACGCTTGCCGGTTAGCGGGATGGGACGCGATCACGGAAAAATGCCACGTCCCACGACACCGCTAAACGACCAGCCCGTTTCACGAGGTCAATCAGGTTGTCCGGTGACGCCGCGGCGCCGCTCCGGTATCGTGGAAGGCAGGCCCGACGAAGGACTTGCCATGTTCGCCCCGCACATGCCGCTGTCGTCGCTGGCGACGTTCTGCCGCTCGCTGGGAACGATGTTGCACTCGGGCGTCGGTTTGCTCAAAGCGCTCAAGGTCATCGAAGGCCAGCAGCGCACCGAGCTGGCCCGGCGTTCGATCCGGCAGATTTCCGACGACGTCCGCAAAGGGAGTGATCTGGCGGCGGCGTTTCGCGACCAGAGCCCCTATTACCCGGACCTCGTCGTGGAGATGATCGAGGTCGCCGAACGGACCGGGGCGTTGCCCGAGGTGCTCACCGGCCTGGCTGACCATTACGAGAATCTGATTCGCTTGCGAAAGACGTTTCTCGGTGCGATTGCGTGGCCGGTGCTGCAGCTCATTGCAGCGGTGTTCATCGTGGCGGGGCTGATTTTCATCCTGGGCATCATCGCGGAAAGCCAAGGGAGCGGAAAACCGGAGTTCGATCCACTCGGCTTCGGATTGTTCGGTGCGACAGGGGCCATCATCTGGCTCACGTATTGCTTCGGATCCGCGGCGGCGCTGGCAGCGCTGTATGTCTTCCTGACACGCGGCTTCCGTCAGGCAAAAGCGGTGCACACGGTGTTGCTGGCGGTGCCGGTGGTGGGGCACTGCATGCGGTCGTTCGCGATCGCGCGGTTTGCGTGGGCGTATGCGCTCACGCAACAGGCGGGCATGGACGTGAAGCCCAGCCTCGAAGCCAGCCTGCGGGCCACGAACAACGGAGCGTTCATCGCGGCGTCGCCCATGATCGTTGCCGCCGTGCTGGAAGGGGAAGAGTTCACCACCGCGCTGCAGTTTACGGGGCTATTCCCGCAGCAGTTCATCGAGATGGTGCGCGTGGGAGAAAGCTCGGGCACCGTGCCGGAGACGCTGCAGCGGCTCAGCCCTCAGTTCGAGGAAACGGCCCGCCGCAGCCTGAGCGCCCTCACGATCGTGCTGGGCTGGGTGATCTGGTCACTGGTGGCCCTGATGATCATTTTCCTGATCTTCCGGATCTTCGGCACCTACGTGGACATGATCAATAAGGCGGCGTCGGGGCAGATCTGAATGGCACCACCCTGGAACCGTCACGGTTCAGGTATGCCCAATTGGCGACAGATGCCTCGCGCTGTGTAATCGTTGATCTTTCGATGCCTGGGCACCGAACTCTGCTGATTAATGACGGGGTTGACCCAGACGGAATGTCCCCGTCCTTCCCGCGGCAGATGGCAGCCATGCGCCAGCAGGTGCTGTACGAGCTCATGGCGCTTCACGGCACGACGACGCCAGCAGGGATAAACTGCACATCTGAGCTGACCTGCAGGTGCAGATAGATTGGTTCCTCGATATCCATTTCGGGATTGGAGGCATGGGGATTCGGTGCGGGCCACGCCTGGCCGGACTCAGAGACCGTTTCGGCCACGTCGACAAGCGCCACGGCTAACAGGGGCCGAGCTTCGTCCAACGTGTCGGCACAAGTGATCGCCGCAGGAAAATCGAGAACCTGGGCGTGGACTCCGCCGTGGACGAATTTGTAGCCGGCTTTGTACTGCAGCATGGATATCTCCGGTCGGTAACATTTGCATTGTACCGGCATTCCGCAGGCGCGAGTCTCAGCAAAATCGCCCACGAGTTGCAACCCGTGGGCTTCGAGAGATTCTGCCGTTGTGTTGTGGATTAGAGCGCGCCGCCGAACGCTCGGGCGGAGTGATCGCGGGCGGCGAATTCCGCCTGAATCAGATTCCACTCGAAGCCGTCGGTCGAGCGGATCGGCTCCGCCACCGCCATCGCCGCCAAACCGACGCGGCTGAAGTACGAATCGTAAGCATCGACCGTCCCAGCCATCGCCGGTTCGGTCTGCCGGTCGTACCGCAGGCCGTGATAGTAGCCGGGCAGGAACAGCAGCACCGAGGCCGCCAGAAAGATCGTCGTCAGCACCTGGATGCGCTGAACCGATTCGCTGCGTCGCCGGGCCACGAGCGCCTCGCCCAGCACCTGCTGGCGGAAGGCACTCGTCGGCTGCGGCGTCGGCTCGGCGGCGCGAATCAACTCTTCCAGCGCGCATTGGCCGTCACTGGACCACATAACCCACCTCGCTGGCTAATCGCTTGAGCGAGCACTCCAGCTTCGTCAAAGCATAGCGATATCGGCTCGCCACCGTATTGGGGGACTCTCCCGTCACCGCGGCGATTTCCTGGAACGTCAACTCTTCCCAAATCTTCAGCACCACCACCTCCGCCTGCTCGGCGGGCAGCCGCTTCAGTGCGGCCTGCACTTCCACCTGCTGCTCGTGGAAGAACAGCGGGCTTTCGGCCGGCGGGCTGATTGCGTGGCCGTCGCCGAGCTCCACGTTCGGCTTTCGCCGCGCCATTAACCGCAGGGTTTCGTTGCGGACGATGCGGAGCAGGTAGGGCCACGGCAACTGCACGACCGCCAGCGACCGCGGATTGCGGGCCACACGGACAATGGCGGCCTGCACGGCATCTTCGGCGTCGTCGCGGCTGCGGGTGAGCGTTTGCGCGTATCGCAGCAGCCGCGGGGCAGTCAGGTCGAACAACCGGCCCAGCGCGGACACGTCCCCCGCGGCAAACCGACGAGCGCAGTTCGCCAACCTGGCAGACCAGTCGGCCGAGCCGGGACATTCCACGGGACGCGTCTCCCTGTCCTACAGATGACCGGTGTGGTGGAATTTGTCTAGCATTTTCCCTAGATTCCGGGTGGGATTTCACAATCCCAGAAGCCCAGGGATAGCCTTCCCTGGGTCTCTTTTGGCGCGATGAAGACACCCAGGGATGGCTATCCCTGGGCTTCTAATCAATTGCAACGCATATCACCATAAGCAGTTACATCAATGCCCGATGCCACCCTGATCGAAGCCCTGCGCTGGAAGAAGTTCCCCGTCCTCGACGACGGCTTTGTGTGCCTTGTCGATGTGATGGGAGACGATTCCGCCGTCGTCCAGGCGGCGCGGGTGAGCTACGGCGTCGGCACGAGAAAGGTCTCCGACGACCGCACACTGATCCGCTATTTGATGAGACATCGGCACACCACCCCCTTCGAGATGGCGGAGGTCAAGTTTCTCGTCCGCGTGCCGATGGACTGCTGGCGGCAGTGGATCCGCCACCGCACGGCCAGCGTGAACGAGTACAGCACCCGCTATTCGGTCGCCATTGACGCCGCACAAACCACGGCACCCAGCGAATGGCGCATGCAGGCCACCAGCAACCGCCAAGGCAGCGGCGACCGATTGCCTGCGGAAATGGGCGAGAAGCTCACGGCCGCCGAACGCGAGCTGCTCGCCAAGGCCCGCGAGGTGTACGAAGCGCGTCTGGCTGCCGGTGTCGCACGCGAACAGGCGCGGAAAGATCTGCCGCTGTCGACTTACACCGAAGCCTACTGGAAAGTCGACCTGCACAACCTGCTGCACTTCCTCGCGCTGCGGATGGACGCGCACGCCCAGGAAGAGATCCGCGTGTATGCCCAGACCATCGGCGAACAGATCGTCAAGCCGTTGTTCCCGCTGGTGTGGGAGGCGTTCGAGGATTACCGCATCCACGGGCAATCGCTCACGCGACTGGAACAAGGGGTTATCACGCGATTGATGCAGCGTGCCCGCGAAACGAACCACGCGCCGCCATTCACCGAGTCCGAGTTCCTCGCCGTGCAGGACGAGTCGTGGCGAGACCTGCAGCGCTGCCGAGAGCGGGACGAGTGCCGCGAAAAACTCGTCGCGCTGGGAATCCTCGCAGACTCCGCTTGCGGTTAGCGGATCGCGGATCATCGCGGTGGTCCGCTCACCGCAAGCGACATTTGGTGACGGATTCACAAAAGGGACGACTTCATGCTCGTCGGCGACATGTATGCTCCGGGAAAGATTCGCCTGGTCGAACGGCCGGAGCCGATTTTGGACTCGTCTCCGCCGGTGGGCATGAGCGGCCAGATCGTTTTTCAGCCGGAAACCACCTGCCTGTGCGGGTCAGACTTGCCCTACTTCAACGATACCAAAGAATGGCCCATCGAACTCGGCCATTCGCTGCACGAAATGATCGGCACGGTCACCGCCACCAATGGCACGCGGTGGAAGCCCGGCGACCGCGTGCTCGCTGTCCCGGTCATGCAACAGGGTTTGATGGAGCGGTTCATCCTCGACGAGAACCGCGCCATTACCATCGACACGTCCATTCCCGAAGAGCAGGCGCTGATGGCCCAACCGCTGGGGACCGCCATCTTCGCCCTCAAGAAGCTGCCAAACCTGCTCGACAGGGATGTCGCCGTGGTGGGACAGGGGCCAATGGGCCAACTGTTCAATGCGGCGCTGCGGAACATGGGAGCGCGGCGGATCATCGGCATCGACAAGCTGGAAAGCCGGCTGCGCATCAGCCCGCAGATGGGGGCGACGGCGACGGTGTGCAATGCGATTCAGGATCCGGTGCCGATCGTGAAGGAACTGCTCGGCGGCGACTTGCCGGATATTGTCATCGAATGTGTGGGCCATTCCGACCAGGCGTTCAACCTGTGCATCGATTTGTGTCGGCATGGCGGGCGGATTCTCTACTTTGGCGTGCCGCCGGAGATTATCAACGATCTGAGGTGGCGGGATCTGTTCGTGAAGAATCTCACGGTGCACACCTCGGTGAATCCGGATTTCCGCTGCGACTTTCCGCTGGCGATGCAATGGATCGGCCAGAAGCGCGTGAACGTGGCGCCGATCATCACGCACCGGTTTGCGCTCAAGGACATTCAGCAGGCGTTCGAGCTGTTCCGCGACCGCCGCGACGGAGCCATCAAAGTGATTGTCGAATTCCCGGCAAAATCGCGGTGACGAGGGGCCGCGTTCTCGATGTCGTGCAGCCATTTTCGTGCATTGGCGCGCCGAGTTGGGGAGTGCACGACAGACATTGCGAACCCGAGTCGGCCAGGGGTGGTCCAGCCATTCCGATGGCTGGATCGCGCAACGACAAGAGGCCTGTCTTGCCGCACGCGGCCGGCAACCCGCGCGCCCCACTTCAATTCCACGCGTGAAGACAGACCTCCTGCGACTGCGCCGCCCGACCATCGGAATGGTCGGGCCACCCCTCGACAATTCTCGCGCAAAATGCGTCGTGCACTCGAGTTGGGGAGTTAGCCGCGAAACATCGGCGATTTGCTCGCCTTGACACAGTTCGCGGCGACTCCTAGATTCCGTCCCGTTCGTCCGCGGCATCACCACCGATGTTCTGACCGAGACGTGGCGCGCGTCCGTCGCAGCGCCGGGAATTCAGGAAGAGTTCCCTCGTGGGCAACCGAGGCGAAGGGAGTCGCAGATGACGATCACGCTGCCCCTCAGCGGCGACGGAGAGCGCTCGGTCCCATTCATTGATCTCGTGCCGCAATACCAGGCCATGTCGGCCGATGTGCTCGCCGCAGTGGAGCGGGTGCTGTCGGAACAAAAGCTCATCTTGGGAGAAGAAGTCGCGGCGTTGGAGACGGAGATCGCCGCGTATTGCGACTCCCGGTTTGCCGTCGGCTGCAACTCGGGCACCGACGCGCTGATCCTGGCGTTGCAGGCGCTGGAGATCGGTCCCGGCGACGAAGTGATTACCACGCCCTTTTCGTTCTTCGCGACGGCGAGCGCGATCTGCCGCGCCGGGGCAACGCCGGTGTTCGCCGACATTCAGCCCGATACGTTCAACATCGATCCGCAGGCGGTGGAAGCCGCGATCACTCCGCGGACCAAGGCGATCGTGCCGGTGCACCTGTTCGGCCAGTGTGCCGATATGGAGCCGCTCCAACGGATGGCCACTCATCACGGGCTGGCGATTGTGGAGGATGCCTGCCAGGCGATCGGCGCCGAATATCGCGGTCGCCGGGCCGGCGTGCTCGGCCACGTGGGTTGCTTCAGCTTCTTTCCCACGAAAAACCTCGGTGGTGCCGGCGATGGCGGCATGTTGACCACCGACGACGCCGAGCTCGCCAAACGACTCAAGCGGTTGCGCGTCCACGGCGACACCGGACAGTACGAGCACATCGAGCTCGGCATGAACAGCCGACTCGATGCCCTGCAGGCCGCCGTGCTGCGCGTGAAGCTGCAGCGGCTCGAGGTGTGGACCATGGCCCGGCAGCGCAATGCGCGTCGGTATGCCGAACTCATGCGGCAATCGGGACTGACCGAGTCGCTGGTATTGCCGAAAACGCAGCCGGAATGCCGCCACGTGTTCAACCAGTTCTGTGTGCGAGTCCGCCACGGTCAGCGCGACAGGATCCTGCACGAGCTGAAGTCCCGCCGCATCGGTTGTGCGGTGTACTATCCCAAGCCACTGCATCTGCAAACGTGCTTTTCCCATTTGGGATATCGCGCCGGCCAGTTCCCGGAGGCGGAGGCCGCGGCGAAGAGCATTCTGGCGCTCCCGATCTATCCAGAATTGCCCGCGTCGGATTTGGAATGCGCGGTCGACGCCCTGCGGGAGATTTGCCGCGATGTGGCACCCGCCAGCCAACCCCTCCGCCGCGCCGCGTGAGTGATTTCCGGGGGCGCTGGCAGCGCAAGCCGGGGCGACACCTGGCTTTTGCCCGATCAGCAAAGCCGGCAAAACCCTCAAGATCCGCGAGACTTGCCTCCGATACAGACTGAAGCGCGTGCCCCGCAGTGCGGGAGGGGCGACGTTTTTCTTGAGGATTGGGGCGGCTATGGGGGCATCGAAATCTCGATGGCGTCGGAACTTCGTTGCGGTGTTGAAACGCACGGTCCTCGCAGGTTCCGAACACCGTTATCTCGTGGTGGCCGGAGGCGTCTTGCTGGTCATTGCGGCCGTGTGGTGCGGGATCCGACAGGACTTCCAATCCTTTGAGGCCGACGACGAGGGATTCGTCGAGCTCGAGGGCTACGATTCGCCCTCGCCGCTGTCGCACGAAACTGCACAACCCGCGCCGCTGTCGCTGCCTCCCTCCCCGAACGAATCCCCGTTTGAAGGATCGCTGGACCTCGGTCCCGTGCTGGCAGAAGCGGGCGTCGTCCCGTCCCCGGCCCTGACGGCGGTCCACACGATGACAGCACGGGAATCGGCACCGGCTTCGCCCGTGTGGCTGACGGGCACGATCGAAACCGAGGACGACTCACCGCAACCACTGCCGGATTCCACGCTGCGCTTTTCGCATGCCTTCGGTCGCGATGAACCCTCGCAGCGCTGATCGGCGATTGCCACGTTCACCAGGATTGGCCACGATGTACGAGCGATATTGGCGTCTGCAGCGGCCGGCGTTTCGGTCGCAAGCCACCACCGAGTTCTTCTTCGCCGGCCCGAGTCAGCGCGCCGCACTGCTGAAGCTGAAGTACCTCGTCGAACAGCGACAGGGCATCGCCGTCGTCACCGGCCAGGCGGGCGTTGGCAAAACGTTCCTGCTCGAATCGTTCCGCAGCCAGTTGCCCGTGTCGACCGGACCCATTGTGGACGTGCTCTTTCCGCAACTTACCTCGGAGGAACTGCTGGGCTACGTGTCCGCGAAATTGCAAGACGGCGCTTCCGACACGGAGAGGTCCACAGATCGCCTCGACCGCGTCTTGAGACGGCTGGAGCTGCAGCTCGGGAATTGGACGCAGCAAGGCCGGCATCCGCTGCTGTTCATCGACGACGCCCAGCTCATCGAAGACCAGCACATCTTTCACACGCTGCACCAGGTGCTCAATTATCGCCGCGCCGGCGGCCCGGATTTTTCCATCGTCCTCAGCGGACAGCCGGAGCTCGTGGGACAGTTGCGGCGACATCCGGCACTCTACGAACGGCTGGCCTTTGTGTGTGCCGTGCAGCCGTTGACGGCGGAGGAAACCTCGCAATACGTGCGGTTCCGGCTGCAGGCGGCAGGAGCCACCGCCGAAATCTTCGACGCCGCCGCGCTCGAGACCATTCACCAGCTTTCGCACGGCCTGCCGCGGCGAATCAACCGGCTGTGCGACTTCGCGCTGCTCGTGGGCTACGCAGACCAGTTGGAGCGGATCTCGCCGACCGAAGTGCAAGCCGTTGCGGCGGAGCTGTGCCCCGTCGCCGCGTGAGTAGGAAGATGATCATGAAGCCCGGCTTTTCCGAATGCCGGGCTTCTGCATCTGACGTCAGTAGCCGAGCTTTCAGAAAGGCCGGCTTCTACGCCGCGCGGCACGGTGGCCGGCGATACACCCACCCGGCGCGACCGCGACGCGTCGTCTCGAGCGCCCCCGTTCTTCTCAAACAGTAGGCAACCTTCTGCGCCCACCACCGCGGCAACTCCAGCACCTCCGCCAGAAGCGCCGTGGTAAACTCCGCCGGCAGCGTATCGGGCAGCAGCGCCAGCAGGTCGGCATTGGTGCGAAACGTGTGTCGCCCGCAGATCGAAAGCAGCGTGCGGTCAGCGGCGCGATCCCGCTGTCGCCAGCCGATCCTTGGGTTCGCAGGACGGTGCTCTTCGACCTCCGTCAGCACCACTTCCAGCGTCAGCCGTGGATGCGGGAACACGTCCACGAAGTGCACGAGATCCTGAAAGGCGTCCCACACGGTGTCGTGCGCGGGGCTGACGCGCCGCGACACCTCGCGCTGCGAGCGACGCTCCAGGCGGATGATCGTCTTGTGCGCGAACAGCGGCTTGACGACCAGCACCTCGTGCCGCTCCAGCAGCCTTGAGACCTTTGTCCGCAGCGCCGAGAGCGATCCCTGTTGGATCTCAATCAGGCGGCCGTTGGCGACGGCGTCAATTCGGTAGCCGTCGACGCGCACCTCACAAGCGGCGTCGCCGGCGTACAACTGCTTCAATTGCCGGTGCAGCGTGGTTTCCATCCGCCGAGTGTTCCGGACCGCGACGAGCGCGCTCGCAAACTGCGAAACGCGGCCGCCGCGGCGTGGCGAATGGTAATGACGCCCTCCGAATAGGTCGATGCCGGTTCGCGCGCCCATCACTTCGGCGTTGGCAACTCGTTGGCGGGCGGTTGGGCGTCCAGCGGTGCGGGCTCGGGGGCGGGCGACAGTGGTTGGCGCTGGGCGTCGATGGTTTCGCGAATCTGTTCCAAATCGGGTGCCGCGCCGCCGCACAGTTCGCTGATGGACTGCTGCACATCCGGCTGCCGGTAGTACGAGCCTGCCGTCCATGCCCGGCAGCTCTGATGGCCGAAGAACTCATAACTTTGGTCGAGACTGCGGATGGCGTGAGAGAACTCGGTCAGCTCCTCATTCACTGCCCTCGCGGCGACATTCAGACCGACCACCGTGGCCAGAACCGCAACCGTACCCACCATCACCACCTCGGCCGCCAGGACGGCCCCCCTCTCGTCGTGCCACAACATTTTCCACAGTCGCATCTTGCGCCTCTCATTTCGCCATGCCATACGGTCCACCACTTCAACCCCGCCGGTGGTCCGGAGGTAACGATTGTAGCGGTTGTAGCGATTATGACGGTTTTAATTGGTATGTCAATATGGATAATATGCGTAATATGAGTTGTGTTGTTTAGGCGGGTACTGGACGCCCGCCGGCTCTCGACCGTAGAGTGAAAAGCCGCCCACCGCCGCGCCGACGGGCCACCCGCGTTTTCAAAAGCGAAGTCACGGATGAAAGTGCAGCAGTTTCTTGAGCATCACGGGCTGGCCCAGAATCCCTTCAGCCAGGAAGACGCCCAGACCGACCTGCTGTTCAAACAGCACTGCTCGCGCGACGTCTTCCATCCCGCGTGGGACAAGATCTTCGGCAGTCCTGACGAACCTGCCACGTCGGTGGTTTTCGGCGAGAAGGGCAGTGGCAAAACCGCGCTGCGGCTGCAGATGGTCGAGCAAGCCGCCGATCACAATCGGGCTCACCCCGATCGCCGCGCGTACGTGGTGGAATATGACGACTTCAATCCGTTCCTCGACTGCTTTCACGAGCGGATGTCGGTGCTCGGCCGCAGCCCGGAGCGCACGCTGTCGCGGTTCCGGCTGTGGGACCACATGGACGCGCTGCTGTCGCTCGCCGTGACGCAACTCATCAATGACATTCTCAACGAGCACACGCAGGGTGCTCCCGGGCCATTTGAAGTCACCAGCGACCGCATCGCCCAATTGAGCCGCACGCAAAAGCGCGACCTCTTGCTGCTCGCCGCGTATTACGACCGCAGTACGGGGGTCTCTCGCGGGGAGCGCTGGCGGCAACTTCGCCGCAAGCTGCGGTTCTCGAATTGGAAATCGCAGTGGGATCTCGGGCTGGGCAGCGTAGGCACACTGGTTTTGGGATGGTTGCTGTACGACCAGGGACAGCTCGCACAGCTCGGTTCCTTCTGGCCGTGGCTGGTGCTTATCGCCTTGTGGGGACCGTGGTTGTACCGGCAGGGGAAACTGCTGTGGCACGCCTGGCACGTGCGTCGGCAGGTGAAAGTTCTCGAACACCACTTTCAGCCGCTGCGGTCGATCCTGTCCCGCTTCGAGCGCAAAGACCTCCTCGACCAGCCCGCACCCAGCCGCGAGCGCAGCGACGACCGTTACGAGCTGCTCGGCAAGCTGCAGGGCATCCTCAAATCCCTGGGATTCGCATCGCTGTTGGTGCTGGTCGACCGCGTGGACGAGCCGCACCTCATCAATGGCTCGCCGTCGCGAATGCGCGACCTGTTGTGGCCGATGTTCGACAACAAATTCCTTAAGCACGCGGGGCTGGGGTTCAAGCTGCTGTTGCCGATTGAAGTCAGCTTCTACCTGCTGAAGGAAGACAAGGAATTCTACGAGCGGTCGCGACTCGACAAGCAGAACCTGATCCGCTCGCTGGAGTGGACCGGTGAGTCGCTGTACGACCTGGCCAACGACCGCATCCGTGCCTCGGCCAACGGTTCGACGGGCGGCGACACCACGCTCCGACAATGGTTCGACGAGTCGATCAGCGAGCCAGAACTGGTGAGCACGCTGGCCCGGCTGCGAGTGCCTCGGCATCTGTTCAAGTTCACGCATCGCCTGCTGGTGGAGCACTGCAACCGGTACACGGACGCAAATCCACGGTGGACCATCGGTCGCGAAACGCTGCAAGCGGCGCTGGCGGTGTATTTGCGCGACCTGGAGGCTTGCGACCGTGGCCTGGGAGTGAGTTGACGCAGTTCGCTTGCGCCCGCCGCCCACTGGGCAACGGAGTCCCCCGTCCAGTTGGGCCAGAGGCAAAGCCGGAAGGAAATGTCCCGTGACGCGGTCTCGCCGGCAATGTGCTGTGGGCGTACAATCGTCGGGCGAATGGGAGACTTCGCGGTGAGGGCGTTGGCCGATCGTCGAGCATGGATTGCCGGGCTGTTGCTGGCGGTCAGCGTTGGTTGCGGAGAGACACCGCAGACGCCGGCCGTCTCGACCGTTGCGGTCGACGCAACCGTGGCACCGGCGACATCCCTCGATGACGAACCGGTCGACGCGCTGACGGTGACCGCAATGGCATCTCCGGCAGGCGCCGCGCCGCCCGACCCCTTCGCCGACTTCAAGTTGTTTGCGTTCACACTACTGCAGTTCAAGCAGATGGACCTGCTGCAGGACCGCGACGTTCAACGGGAGTTGCAGCTCACTCCCACGCAGGTCGAACGCTTCACCGCTGAAGGAAAGCACGTGCAGGCGCAGTTTGCGGCGTTGCAGAAGCTGCCGTACGAGGAGAAGGAAGCCAAGGTAAAGGCGGAGTTTTATCCCGACGCCCAGCGCTACCAGGCGCTGATGGAGGACGAACTGCCCGTGGCGCAACGGCAGATGCTGTTCGAGCGCGTGGTGCGGGCGCAGCGCGGAGCGATTGCGCTGATCCTGCCCGGCGTGCCGGAGATGCTGCAACTCACCGAGGATCAGTGGACGGCGATCTGCAGCATTATCGACAACAACCGCAAGACGACGCGCGTCGAGAACATCTACAATCCGCTGGAGATCGCGCGGCTCATTCAGAAGGCCCAGACCTCTCGCAATGCCGCAGAGAGCCACCTCACCGCGGAGCAGCGCGAGAAATGGAACGCGCTGCTGGGGAAGTGACGATTAAGTGTGCGGCTAAGCGAGTTGCAGGCGGCCGTGCTCGAGAAAGTGCAGTGCCTGCTCGACGGCCTGGGGGTGCTTGAGCAGGAGAGAATGCAGCGCGCGCACGGTGGTGAAGTCCGTGCAGCCGTCGAGACGCACGGCGTCCACCGAGACCGTGCCGTCATCGTCGCCGGGGATCAGCGGGTTCCAGCCCTCGGGCGTGCCGCGGGCGCCAGCGATGAGGGCGAACTCGCACGGCGGCGTGGCGAGTTTTGGAATGACGCCGTCAGCATCGGTGACGAGTTGCTGTCCCGACGGTCCGAACACTGCCCGGAAGATCAGGTTCTTTCGCAGCATATCGGCCAGCGCGGCGCCGCGGTTGGGGGTGCCCATCATCACCGCCCGTTTCACTCGTGGATCGCTGTGTTCGCCGAACCAGGCCCGCAGCACCAGTCCGCCCATGCTGTGACAGACGAAGTCCAGCTCATCCAGATCTTCCAGGTGACTGACGACGCTGTTGAGGTAATCAGCCGCTTCGTGGATGCCGATCTGCGAGCTGGGATAATCGAAGGGGAATGCGGCCCATCCCGATTCGCGCAGCCGCGCCGCAATTGTGGAAAATGACTTTGACGACCGCAGGATTCCGTGGATGAGCACGACGCCTCGGCGGGGGAAGGCGGACGTCGTCCGCTCGCGGACCTGCTGCAACGCGGCTCGGCACTCATCGAGCGTGCCCCAAGCATGGCGGAAGTCGTGCTCGTCGAGCAACCGGTAGTGACCGGTAAAAACATTCCGTTGGATGCGCCAACCGCGGAAGAACTGCACATCGCCCCAGAATTGGCGTCCGCCGAGGGTTTGCATGGCCCTCTCACTTCGTAGGGCGGATTTCCAATCCATCCCTCGGGAAACGCAAGGAGGTTGAAGTCAGAAGTGAGAGGTGGACGGATTGGAAATCCGTCCTGCAACATGGCGCCTCACTTCGACTCTCCGCCGCCGATGAGCTTTTCGAGCAGTTCCGACAGCGTTTCGCCACGGGCCTCGAGGGACACCACTTTCCCGTCGCGGCCAACCAGAATCGCCGTGGGGATGGCGCTCACGCCGTAATACGCCGACGTCGGCTGGGAAGCGGGCTGGCCGTCCTTCGATGGCTCGAACAGGTTCACCCAGGGAATTTCTTCCTCCTTGAGGAACGTCGTCAGCTTTTCCAGATCGTCGTCGGCGCTGATGCCGACCACTTCGAAACCCTTGGAATGATAGCGCTCATAGTTGCGTTTGACGTTGGGCAGTTCCGCGCGACAGGGGCCGCACCACGTGGCCCAGAAATCGACCAGCACCACTTTGCCTTTATACTTGGTCCAGTCGAACGGCTGGCCCTCGACCGTGGTGCCGGTGACTTTCATCTCATTTCCAGGTAAACCCAGACGGCGCGACGTTGCCCGCAGCATCTCCACGAGCGGTTCGAACCGTGGGTTGCCCACCTGTTGCACGGTCTTGGCGAGCTGCTCGTAATACTCCGCCACGGCCTTGCTGTCCGGCATTTGCTCGAGCGACTGGCCCAGCTCGAGGGCAGTTTGAACCGCCGTCCCGGTCCCCAGCTTTTTCACATCGCCCAGAACCTCGCGGATGAGCGCGTTCCGCTCGTCGGCTTTCAACTCGGGGGCGCTGATGATCCGCAGGCTCTGGTAGGCCTCGGTGGCAAGCTGTGCGATCTCCTTGCGGCGGTCTTTCTTGAGCGTTTCGGCGGCCTGCATCGCCTCTTTCAGAGCGCCGTCCAGACCCGCTGATGCCAGGAGCGTCAGTGCTTCGAGCTTCATCTCGGCGGCAGTGCGGGCGGTGTCGTCGTCCGTCTTTTGCGCGAGGATCTTGTCGCCCGCCTGAATCCGCGCCCGTTGCACCTTGATGGCGTGCTCCACGGCTTCCCGGCGGTTGGCGAACCGCTTGCGCGTGGTCTGCAGCTTGTCGATGAAGTCCTGAATTTCCTCCGGCGTGCCATCGGGAACGGCATAGGGGTCGTCTTCGACAACCTTGGCGTCGGGCTTGTCTTCAGTGAAGCATGGCCTGGCCAAACAGATGATCCACGCGCCGCAGACCGTGCACAGCAGACCCACGCAAGCTGCACGCATTCGGAAAGACAAACAGGCCATGACGGGAATGCTCCCAGAGGGTACGAACGGAATTGCAGAGTCTATAAAGCGTACCGGACCCGGCCGGGCGTGCCTAGCTCAAGTCGTTTTGTCGACATTTAGCCGCGACCCGCAGGGGAGCGCTCCGCCTCCACGGCATCACCCGCTGCCCAGGAATCATGCATCCGTCGGAACCGACCGTTGATCCGGCACGAAGCGCGATTTGATGTCGCGACAGAGCGCTCCCCTGCGGGTCGCGGCTCAACGGAGCTCACACATCCCCCATCACAATCCGCGCGTAGCTTTCGTAACGCGTGCGGGAGATGAGGTCGTCGCAGACGGCGGCCCGCACGGCGCAGCCGTCTTCTGTCAGGTGCAGGCAGTTGGGGTACCGGCACAACGGCACGAACGGGCGAAACTCCACGAAGTACCCTTCCACTTCGCCCGGCGACACTTCCCATAGCTCGAACTGCCGGATGCCCGGCGTGTCGACCACCCACCCGCCGAGGTCCAGCTTCAACAGTTCAGCCGAGCGCGTGGTGTGGCGACCCTTGTGCGATGTTTCGCTCACCTCTCCGGTGCGCAGACCCAACCCCGGCTGCACGGCATTCAACAGCGACGACTTTCCCACCCCGCTTTGCCCGGCGAACACGGTTTCATGGCCGACGAGCTGTCGCCGCAAGCGCGCGATTCCCGCACCGGTGCGGGTGCTTGTGGCAATCACCCAGTAACCGAGGCGGCTGTAAAGTCCAATGACCGGCTGCAGCTCGGCGGCGTCGACGAGGTCGGACTTGTTGATGCAGATGGCCGCCGCCACACCCCCTTTCGCCGCGCTCACCAGAAATCGGTCAATGAGCGCGGGCTTCAGCGGCGGTTCGTCGGTGGAGGCAACGATCATCACCTGCGACACGTTCGCCACCAGCACGTGCTCGCGGTGATGGTGCCCTCGGGACAGCACTCCCTGCCGCGGCTCGACGCGCTCGATCACGCCCGTCGTCGCATCGAGCGGTTGAAACAGCACGCGGTCGCCGGCGACGACGGCGTTCCGCTCGTCGGACGCCAGCGTGCGCAGCACGCGCCGCACGGTGCATTGGTAGGTGACGGCCGTGGCATCGTCCTGGACGAAGCACTGCGTCGCACCGATGGCACGAATGACGCGGCCCGAGCGACAGGCCGTCTCGTCGATGACGCGGCCGCCCGACTCGTCGCTGATCAGCGTGCGGCGGCGGGTGACCTCCCCTTTGCCCGACATCCGGGCCTCCCGCGCGAGCCGATCGAGCTCGGCTTCGCCGTCGCGGAGCTGGCGCGTCAGGTCGTTCCGGCGCGCGGACGGCGCGCGATTCTTCTTCAGTTCAACGCGGATCTTGCGTTGCCGCTTGGCAGACACTCCACGTTGCTCCGCAAAGGTTCAGGGAGGACCCTCCCTGGGCCTCATGTCATTGAATTTCTACGATTTTCGCGATGCCACCATAGCGCTGCCACGACGAGCTCCGCGCAGACTACGGCAATGGCTGCCGTCGCGCCGCCAAGCACTCCTGCCAGGGCCGCGAGCGTCAACCCCAGCACGACGCCCAACCCCAACAGACGGTTCCAGGCCAGGAAGGGTTCGGCGATCAGGAACGCCAAGACGGCGCCAAGCAGCCACCTTGCGGCCGCGGCGCCGGTGACATCCGCCATGCCGCTGACCGCCATGCTCTCTCGCTCGGACGGCAGATCGAACGATACCGGCGCGCCGGAGAGCAACTCTTCGCGAACCTCGCTCGGACCGAGCACCGCCGGGTCGCTTTCTCGCGGATCGACGTTTCGCGCAAACCACACCGCAGCGCCTCCGGCAGACGACGGCTCCACCGCGTAAAAGCCGGAACGAACGGTGTCGGCGAATTCCCAGTCGGCGACGCCGTCGCGGGTGGTGACGGCCACGCGATCGGTGTCGTCCTGCGGCCTCCGCACGACCAGCGACGCCGACATTGCCGCACCGCCGCCCAGCGGTTCACCCACCAGTCCGTTGCGGTCTCGGACGCGGAACGACAACAGGTACTTGACCGTCTCGTGCATCATGGGCACGAAGCTGTGCCCCCACACGGCCCACATGCCCCAGGATCGATCGACCGCGGTAGTTATGAGCACGACCCGGCCGCGGCGATACGGCGCCTCGATGATCGCCGGGTCGCCGGTGTCAAACCGGAGCACAACGTCCGCACGATCGGGGGCTGGTTGGCACCGCTGATAGGCAAACGTTTGCGTCAGCTCGAAGCCGGTGTTGGGGTTGCCACGGAACGGGCTGAGAATGGGATGGTCCAGGTCGCTGCCGGCAAAGGCGAAGGCCTGATCTCGACGGCGGGGATCGCCCACGACGTCTCCCACTCGCGCCGGCAGCCAGTGCTTGCCGTCGCGATAACCCGCCTGGTTGTACGCCTCGGCCCGGACCTGCGGTCCCAGGCACACCACCAGCGATCCGCCCTGGGCAACATATTGCCGGACCACTTCCGCATCGCGCTCCGTCAGCAGCGGCACATCGCACAGAAAGACCACGTCGTAGTTCGCGAGGTTCGCGCTGAGCAGTTCGCCATCGCTGATGACGGTCGGCTGAATGCGGCGCGGCGGATCGGTTGGGCTGCGCGATCCAGTGATCGGCGGCGACAGCGCCAACCGCAGCAGGTCGGTCCCGTTCGCGAACGGCACGCCCGACGGATGCCCGTCAACGAGCAACGCCGTCACAGCATCGCGGACGAGCGCCACTGCCACGCGCCGGTCGTCACTGGGCAGGTCGTCGGCCGGCAGCCGTGCCTCAATGCGAACGTCGCCCGGCACAGCGATGGGGTAACGAAAGGTCGCGGCGGCATCGGTGCCGGTTGGCACGTCCACCTGCTGAGTCGCCGCCAGTCGCCCGTTCACCAGCCACTCGAGCTTGCGGCCGGTCGCCGGTTCTGGGCCAAAGCGCTTGAGCGTGACAGTGGCCTCGAGCGTTTCCCCGGTGAAGAGGTTCGGCTCGGCGATTTGCAGATCGGTGATTGCCGTGTTGCCCGCCGGAGCGCCCGCTTCCCACCAGATGACGCGGGCTTTCTCGCCGATGGACTTCATCGCGGCACGGATCGGCTCGCGTTCGGTCTCGGCGGTTGGCCGCCATGTTGTGCGCTGCGCATCGGTGAAGAGGTAGACTTCCTTGCGAAAGTGGGACGGCGTGGCGTCGAGCAGTCCTTTCACCATTTCCAACGCGGGGGCGAGTGTCGCCCGCTCTTCCGTGGGACCGAGCGCCCGCAGTTCTTCCAGCACCGGAGCCACGCGCACGGCGGGCTCGGAGATCACGGCAAATGGCGGCCTCCCCGCCAGCCGGACGATTTGCCAGGCATCGCCTGCCTGCGACGACTCCACCAAACCGACCGCCGCCTGCCGCGCGCGTTCCCACGCCGACTGTCCCTCAACGAGCGCGGTCATGCTGAGGCTGGCGTCGAGGACCAGAATGCGTTGCGTCGGCGCCCCGGCGGTCTGCCGCGGCGGGAGATCCCACACCGGCCCGGCAAGAGCAATCGCTGCGAGCAGCGGAATCGCTGTGCGCAGCACCAGCAGCAAGATCTCTTCCAGTTGCAGCCAGCGTCGCTGCTGACGGGCCGCGACGAGCAGGAACTGCATCGCCGCCCAGCGCGTCTCGCGGTGCTTGCGCCGGAACAGGAGATGGATGATCACCGGCGCCGCGGCAAACGCCAATCCCGCGAGCAGCCACGGAGCGGCGAATCCAAAAGCCAGCAGTCCCAGACGCATCGCGTGCTCCGCTTCAGCCGATGCCGGCCTGTTCGACCGCGGCGTCCGGCGGAGGGAACTCGATGCCGCAATACACCTCGACGAGCGGCAAGGTCACGGCGAGGGACGACAGTGTGATGGACTCGTCGAGCGACTGAGCTTCTGCCAGCAACCACTGGCCGTCGGGTTGGCGCGTGTAGCGTTCGATGTGCGGACGGTCTTGCGCCACCAGCACCAGCTCCTGGAGCGATGGAATCCGCCGATATTGGCCGGCTTTTGCACCGCGGTCGTAGGCTTCAGTCGATTCGGAAAGGACTTCGATGAGCACTGGGGGATTGAGCAGGGTGTCGCCGTGACGGTCTTCAAGCCGCGGCGGACCGTACACAATGGCCAGATCGGGATAGGTATACAGTCCAGTTGCGGAGACTTTCACTCGCATGTCGATCGGGTAAACTTCACACGGGCGGTCGCGCAACTGGTTGCCGATCACGCGTGTCAGGTTCGCGACCACCAGGATGTGCTCGCGCGACGCACCCGCCATGGCGAAGATCTCGCCCTGGTAGTACTCGCTCTTCGTCGGTGCCTGACGCTCGCGCTCCAGATACTCTTCCGGCGTAAAACGCAGCTGAGGGACAGTTGACATGGCCACCACCTCTGTTCGAGCGTCTTCACGATACCACGGCCGTGCGGTCGTCGCGAGAATGTGGCTCTAAAGCGCTTCGTCTGAGTTCGAAGCCGCTGGATGTGGCGCCCCTTGCCATTACGCTTGTTTTGCCCCGCAGCGGCTCCTAACATCAGCGCGGCATCAGATCCAATAGGGAGTTTTCGCTCATGAAGGCGGTGATGTTTGAGCGGCACGGCGGAACGGAAGTCCTGCAATACCGCGACGACTTACCAATCCCCACGCTTGGCCCCAACGACGTGCTCATTCGCGTCAAAGCCACGTCGATGAATTACAATTGCCTGTGGGCGCGGCAGGGGCTGCCGGGAATGGATGTGATTTTTCCCCACATCAACGGCACCGACGCCGGCGGCGTGGTGGCCGAGGTCGGCTCTGCAGTGACGGAGTGGAAAGTCGGCGACGAAGTCATCGTACACGGGGGGTTTTCGTGCGGCCACTGCTTCGACTGCATTCGCGGTGAGCCGACGTTTTGTCCAAAGTTTCTGATCCACGGCTTTCAAACGGGGCCCAATCAAGGCGCGGAAGCGGAATATGCCCGGATTCCGGCGCGGCACCTCGTGCGGAAACCGGCCAACATGACGTTTGAAGGGGCCGCGGCTTTGTCGGGTGTGTTGCTGACGGCCTGGCGGATGCTGTTGACGAGGGCACGAATTCGACCGGGCGATATTGTGCTCATCTGGGGCGGCAGCGGCGGGCTGGGCACCGCCGCAATACAGATTTGCAAGTTGTTCAACGCGAAGTCGATTGCCGTGGCGGGCAACGAGCAGAAATGCCGGTTTGTCGCCGAATTGGGGGCCGATTATGTACTCGATCGCTCCCGGCACCGCATCACGCGCGAAGTGATGAACATCACCCGCAAGCGCGGAGTCGACATTGTCTTCGAGCACTCCGGGGCCGCCACTTGGGAAACCAGCACCCACTGCCTGAAATGGGGCGGAACCATTGTGACCTGCGGCGCCACCACCGGGTTCAAGGCTCCGCTCGATATTCGGTTCCTGTGGAACAAGGAACAGAATTATCTGGGATCGCATTACGGCAATCAGGCCGAAATGATCGAATCGCTGAAGTTTGTGGAAACAGGCCAGATTAAGCCCGTGATTGGGGAGATAATGCCCTTGAAAGACATCGTGCGTGCTCACGAGGCACTGGAGCGTGGCGACGTGCTCGGCAAGATCGTCCTGATTCCCGAATAGGATAAGTGCGCGGCAGAGGTCTCTTCGCTCGCCCGGTGCGTTCACCCGAGGCCGCTGCAACAACGCGGCTTGTCGAGCAAATGCAGCGCATGGCACAATAAGATGGGGCTGATGGTGGTTTCACACTGAAGCACGCAGAAGGGATTACCTCACGGCATGAGTCGAAGCGCGAAACGTGTGGTGATCACCGGCCGGGGAGTCGTGTCCTCTCTCGGTTGCACGTTGCCGGAGCTGGCCGAGGCTTTGCGATGTGGGCGTTCCGGCTTGCGAACGGTTCCAGAGCTGCGGAGCGTGGGGTTGCCCAGTGCCGTCTATGCCCCGGTGCGCGGCTTCGACGAAAACGTGATTGACTTGCGCGCCCGACGAACGATGTCGGCAGGCGCAATGTACGCGGTAGCGGCCACGCAGTTGGCACTGGCTGATGCCGGGCTTTCGCTCGACGGTTTCGACCACCGACGCGCGGCCGCCGTGGTGGGTGCCGATCCCGGTGGTATCAACGACGCCCAAGCCATGCTGCGGTTGTTGTACGCGGGGAGAAAATCCCGGTCGGGAGCGGCTGGTACGACAAAGGTGATGTACTCCACGGCGTCTGCGAACATGGCCGGGGTCTTTCAGCTTCGCGGACGCTGTTACGGGGTTTCCGCCGCGACCGCAACCGGGCTGGCCGCCATTCGCCAGGGAGCCGAACTCATCGCACATGGCGTGGCCGACCTCGCCTTTTGCGGCGCAGCCGACGAAGACATCTGGCGGCAATTCGGACGGACCCTGGAGAAATGCGGCGAGATGCCCCTTGGCTTCGACGACCGCCCCGAGCAAGCCTGCCGGCCATTCGATGCAGCGCGTTGCGGACCGGTGCTGTCGGCGGGTGCCGCGATGGTGCTGCTCGAATCAGAAGACCATGCCCGCCGCCGAGGCGCACCGATTTGGGCCGAACTGGCCGGCTGGGGAACCGCGGCTGACGGGACCGATGCACTGCATCCCACGGGGACCGGTTTGCACCGTGCGATCAATTTCGCGTTGTGCCACGCCGCATCCTGCGGTGTCACAGAGGTTGCGTACATTCACTCCTCCGCCAATGGTTCGCGCGTGCTCGACGCTCTCGAAGCCCGGGTGCTCCGCGAACGATTCGCCGACCGCATTCCGGTCAGCAGCACCGTGGGCGCCACCGGGCTGTGCCTGTCCGCCGGCAGCGCCCTCGCCGTGGTGCATACTCTGCTGATGATGCAATACGGCTTCATGGCTCCCACGGCCAACTTGCAGGAGCCGGCGCCCGAGTGTCGTGGATTGAGGCACGTGACCACCATCGAGTCGAGGGACGTCTCCACGGCCTTGTGTACCGCCACGGGTTTCAGCGGTTTCAATGAATGCCTTGTGTTGCGCAGGCTGTCTGTGTAACTTGCCCCCCGGATGCCCCCTTAAGGAGACTAGTCGATGACGATCGAAGACCGCGTCAAAAAGGTCATGCTGCAGAATCTGGACGTCAAGGAGAGCCAGCTTGTACCCACGGCGGCGATCCGCAGCGAACTGGGGGCCACGTCCGTCGATATCGTCGAGATCCTTGCGGATCTGGAGAATGAGTTCAATCTCGAAATCAGCGATGAAGACGCCATGAAACTGCGCACGTTCGGCGACCTGGTGGCCTATCTCCAAGCCCGTGCCCAGTGAGCGATCGGCCTGCCTTCCATGAAGCATTACTTCGAGGATTGCCACGTCGGCGAGACCGTTCGCACCTCCGGACGGACCGTCACCGAGGCCGACCTTGTGGGGTTTGCGGCAATCAGCGGCGACTGGAGCCCCGCTCACGTCGATGCCGAATTCGCCCGGACCACTCCCGCCGGTGGCCGCACCGCGCATGGTTTGTTGCCGCTCGCGGCGGGTATGGGACTGCTCTCGCAAATCGGCCCGCAGACGTTGTGGCCCGACACGCCGCTCACCATTACCCGCCTCGACAAGATCCGGTTCGTCGGACCCGTCCTGATCGGTGACACGCTCCATGTGGAAGCGGAAATCGACGAACTGAAGCCGCTGTCGGACGAGCAGGGACTGATTACCACGCGGTTGAGGATCCAGAACCAGCGCAACGAGCCGGTGATGACGCTCCGCGTCCAACTCATGGCGGCACGGCGGCCCAAGCCCACGGCATGACACGGCCGCCGATGCAGAAGACAATGGCGAACTCTCGATGAACCGCGTGGTGATTACTGGCCTGGGAATCGTCTCGTCGATCGGCAACAGCGTTGACGAGGTGCTGGCGTCGCTGCGCAGCCGCCGCTCCGGTGTGGTGTATTCGCCAAAAATGAAGGAGCTCGGCTACCACTGTTGCCTGTTCGCACCGGTGCAGTTTCCCGATCTCGGCGCCATTCCTTCGCGACTGAAGCGGTGGATGTCGACGGCGAATGCCTACGCCGCCGCCGCCGCCTTTCAAGCTGTGGACGACGCGCGGCTCGAGCCGGATCAACTGCGGACCGATCGCGCGGGGATCGTATTCGGCACTGGTGGTGCGGCGATCACCGACGTGCTTCCCTGGTCCGGCGACGATGCCGGCATCCGCCGACCGTCGCAGGCCTTTCAGGTGCTCGGCTCATCCCCGGCGATGGTGTTGGCTGAAGCGTTCGGCGTCAAAGGCCCTGTGACGTCCCTGTCGGTTGCCTGCGCCACCGGGTTGTACAACCTGGGACACGCGTACGAGTTGATGCGCTGGGGCCTGATGGATGTCTGCATCACGGGCAGCACCGAAGGCGAACAGTGGCAAATCGTGGGGCTGTCCGCCGACAACTCCCGCGGAATGCCCACCGGCTGGAACGACCGGCCGACCGAAGCGTGCCGTCCGTTCGATCGCGATCGCAAGGGTTTCATCATTTCCGCCGGATCGGGAGCGCTGGTATTCGAAACGCTGGAGCACGCCTGTTCGCGCCGCGCCCGCATCTATGCCGAAGTCGTCGGCTACGGGGCCGCCAACGATGGCTACGACCAGTTCAATGCCACGGGCGAAGGGCTGCAACTGTCGATTGACGAAGCGATGGCCACGGCCGCGGAGTGCGGAGTCACCGCGCTGGACTACATCAATGCCCACGCCACCGGCACCCCCGCCGGCGACCCCGCCGAAGCCCGGCTGCTGGCAAAGAACTTCGGAAAAGGCCCGCTGGTCAGCTCCACCAAGGGACAAACCGGACACGCGCAGGGCGGCACCGCATCCCAAGAAGCCGTCTTCACCGTCTTGATGCTGCATCATGGATTCGTTGCACCTACGGTCAATCTGGACAACATAGACCCCGAGTGCGATGGGCTTCGGCACGTGCCGCAACTGGTCGACGTGCCTCTCGCCACGGCCATGACCACCAACAACGGGTTGGGCGGCGTCAACGCCTGCCTCGTCTTGCGGAAATACTCGGAAGCGGAATGACCGCCGCCAGGTCGGATGGGAAATATACATCGCGTCGCCATTACAGGGATGGGCATCGTCAGCCCGCTCGGCAACAACATCGCCGAAGTGCTCGATTCGTTACGAGACGGACGCTCGGGAGTCGAGCTGGTGCCCGAGCGCAAAGAGCACGGCATCCGCAGCGCGCTTGTGGGGACCCTCAAGAATTTTGTGCCGACAAACTTCGAGCGCGAGCACGAGCGGCATCTGCACGAGACGAGCCGCGTGGCGCTCACCGCCGCGGTGCAGGCGGTGAAGGACGCCGGCCTCACTGACGATCAGGTCCGCAGCGAGCGGACCGGCGCGATTGTGGGCGAATGCAGCAACTTGGGCGAGACGTATCAGCAGTGCCACACGCGGGATGTGCAGAAGAAGCGGCTGACGAGCCTGGCACTGGCGCGCACGATGGGTTCGACGGTCTCGGCGAATGTGAACGTCATTCTCGGTGTGCGCGGCCAATGTTATTCCGTGATGAGTGCCTGCGCCTCGGGTGCCAACGCCATCGGCCACGGGACGCAACTGATTCGGCTGGGTTTGCAGGACCGCGTGATTGCGGGCGGATCGCAGGAAGGCTCGTGGGAGTTCGGTTGCCTGTTCGAGGCGTTGCGCGTGTTCAGCAATCGCGAAGACGCTCCGACGCGAGCCTCCCGACCATTCGACAAGGACCGCGACGGACTGGTTCCCGCCCAGGGCGCCGGGTTTGTCGTTCTCGAAGAGTACGAGCAGGCCCGCGCTCGCGGCGCGACCATCTACGGCGAGGTCCTCGGCTACGCGGCCAACTCCGACGGCCTCAACATGACCACTCCTTCGGGCGAGGGCGGCGTGCGCTGCATGCGCATGGCGCTCGCCGATGCCCACCTCAATCCGGACGACATCGATTACATCAACGCCCACGCCACCGGCACCGACGTCGGC
>Ga0073934_10002885_pt1 | contig 33617 bp, 22 predicted proteins | sample LarsenN4metaG_FD_76834 | JGI IMG/M metagenome (GOLD analysis project Ga0073934, IMG submission 76834) | Hot spring sediment bacterial and archeal communities from British Columbia, Canada, to study Microbial Dark Matter (Phase II) - Larsen... ...
TATAAAAATTAATTCAGCTTTACCATTTGAAGAGTTTAGCAGATTTACTGTATATAAAAATGACGAAGTTTTAAAAAACGGAAAAATAAAATTCGGAACGTTTAAAGCTTTTTATGACGGTTCGCTTGGCAGTGAATCGGCATTGTTTTTTAAAAATTATAAAGGCACAAATTATTCCGGATTAAGGACTGATTTTGTAAATTCAGGTGAATTTGAAAGACTTGCTTTCGAAATAGATAAAGCAGGATATCAGTTAATGGTTCATGCAATCGGTGATAAGGCAGTAAGTGAATTACTTGATATAGCAGGTAAAATTGAATCTTTAAATGGTAAACGCAACAGAAGGTTCAGAATGGAACATTGTCAGCATATCAGACCTGATGATTTTGAAAAATTTATTAAGTATGGTGTTATTGCTTCAGTTCAGCCGGCGCATTTATATCTTGATGCTAAAACTGCTTTGGAAAAAGTTGAAGATATAGAAACTACACATAACTACAAATATCTTATTGATTCAGGAGTTAAAGTTTGTTTTGGGACTGACTTCCCCGTTGCCGCTGAAAATCCTCTCGAGACGATATATTATACAACAACACGTGAAGCAATAGGTTTTGAAAATGGATTTTTCCCTGAAAATAAAATTGACCTTACAACAGCTATAAATTGCTATACAATTAACAATTCATTTGCAAGATTCGAGGAAAAAATTAACGGCTCAATTGCATTAAACAAGGAAGCTGATATTATAGTATTAGACACAGATTTATTTGAAGATTTTTCTCCATCCAAACTTAAAGAAACAAAAATCGAATTCACATTCCTTGACGGAATCAAAGTTTACGAAAAGTGAATATAACAAATTCATATTTACGTATTATCATTTTTTCAGTTATTTTATTTTTTGTCTTCTTTCAGAATTCATTTCCAAAAGACCGGATTATTATAAAACTTAGTAAAAAAGCCCCTACTGTATTATTAAACAGTTTTTATACAGGTAATTTCAGCAAATCCGGATTTGAAATTCTTGACGTTCTAAAATCGAGTAAAGCAACTAACAGCAAAAAACTTTTTGATTTTAAAAACTCAGCTTCAATAAAAGGATTTTTGGATTTTGGTTTTGACAGAATTTATTCTTTTGAAGTTGATTCTAATTTATCTGTTCCTTTAATTCTACGCCTTTCAAAAGATGATAATGTGGAATATGTTCAAAAGCTCGGAAAGCTTACTTTATACTCGTTGCCAAATGACCCATATCTTTCTTATCAGTATTATCTTTCAAAAACATCATCTATACAGGCAAATGAAATTACTCTCGGTGATACATCAATAGTCATTGGAGTAATTGACTCTGGTCTCGATTTCTCACATCCTGATTTACAAAATAGTTTCAAAATTAATTCCGGAGAATACGGAAACGGAAAAGAGTCAAACGGAATTGATGATGATAATGATGGGTATATTGATAACTGGCGTGGATGGAATTTCATTGCAAACAATAACAATCCGGAAGACGATAATAAATTTTCACACGGCTCTGCTGTTACAGGAATAATTTCTGCCGGTTATAATAATGGAATTGGTATCAGCTCCATATCACCTTCCTGTAAAGTCCTTGTCTTAAAAGCTTTTGACGAAAATGGCATTGGTGATGAATCAAATGCCGCTTCGGCTATATTATATGCAGTATTAAAAGGAGCGAGAATCATAAACTGCAGTTTCGGTGATTACATATACAGCAACTTACTAAGGGATGTTATTCGATTCGCATATTCAAAAAATATTGTATTAATCTGCTCTGCAGGAAATGACGGTTCTAACCGGCTTCATTACCCTTCTGCATTTGATGAAGTGATATCGGTTGGGTCATCTGACGATAAAGATATGAGGTCTTCATTTTCTTCGTATGGAGTTACAGTTGATATTTTCGCCCCCGGAAGCAGAATACTTACTACTTCCCGCAAAGGCAAAGGAAGCTCGGAATTCGGCAATGATTATTTTTACACAAACGGTACATCTTTCGCCGCTCCGGTAATTTCATCTGCTGCCGCTTTGCTTCTTTCAAAAAATAAAAACCTTTCAAATGAAGAAGTCAGAGGAATATTGATTTCAGGAACTGATTATCTATCCGGACAAAACAACTGGAGCTATGAATATGCATCCGGAAGATGCAATCTACTTAACACAATCAATTCTCACGATAAACCTTCGGTTGTAAGGATTTATTCTCCGTATCAGAATTTATCAGTATATTCAAATTCAATTCCTGTAGTAATTTCTGCCGCCGCTTATAATTTTGAGAGTTACTCTCTTATAATAGGAACCGGAGAGTATCCAAATACCGAAACTGTTCTTATTAAGGATATAAATTCTCAGGTAATTAAAGACAGCGTTTATAATCTTGATTTAACAAATTTGCCCGATACCTCATTTACATTATCGCTGGCACTGAAAAATAAAAACCAAAGATATCTTCTGCATTCTCTTGTTTTTTACAAAGATTCGAAAGCACCTCTGATAACTTATTACGATGAAAGAGAAATTTATGAAAATGATTACAAATCTTTCCTATTTGAATTTTCAACCAATAAACCAACCCTCGGGAAAATATTTTACAGGAAGAAAAATACTTCTGAGCCGTATTCTTTTATTTACGCCGATTTTACTTCACGGAATATCGGTTATATTTCCAGTGAACATTCCGGTTTGTTATCAGGAAATATATTATCACCGGGCAATCAATACGAATATTACGTTGAGTGTATTGCACTAAACGGAAAAACAGCCGTAATTCAGGATACCGGATTTGTATTAAATGCTTCAGAAAAAATCTATACGTATGGCGTCAATGAAAAACCGTATTCCCTGCCTTATGTTCAGACGTGCAGCAGGATTACAGATATTAACAACAACGGAAAGAAGGATGTTTTCGTAAACTCCATCAATGAAAATCTGAAAATGAATGTTTATGAATTTAATGGAAGTAACTTTATTAAAATATCAAATAATAACTGGGATGATTTTTATGTTGCAAGAGATATTGCGGATATTAACGGAAACGGAAAACCCGATTTATTAACTTCAAAAAGCAGGAATGGTGCGATATTTGAATCCCCTCAGGCAGGAGAATTTCCGACTGTAAAAATATTAAGTGATGAACTGAACAATAATTTCTGGTCTTCAAGGTATGCTGATGTTGATAACGATAATGCAAACGAAATACTCTCATTTGGCTTACAGGGATTGCGCATTTTAAAGAGTTCAGGAATTACATTTCAGGAAATCGCAGTTCTGCCTTATGCAATAAACGGAGCTGAAGCAAATTCACAGAATGTTCTCGTCGAAGATTTTAATAATAACGGTAAAAAAGAAATTGTTTTTGCCGAACAGTTTTATTCTTCATTCTCAGTTCCGTTTACAGGTATAAGTATCTACAGGCATACTTCGGGAAATATTTTTGAAAGAATATTTGCTGATACACTTTACGGAACATTCAGGGCTGATAATCTTACTTCAGGTGATATTGACGGAGACCTGAAGCCGGAAATAGTTATTACCATTGGCTCTCCGACTGATGCATATTTACAAACAACAAGTACATTAGTTTATAAATTTCTCAATGGAAAATTTGAAATTTTAACCGGAACTGACATTATAAATTTAAAATCTGATAAACCGGTTTCTACAAAAAGTTATAATTACGATAATTCAGGAAAAGACGTAATCGGGATCAGCGTAGGAAATAATTATTATATTTTCAAATATAATTCACAGACAAATAAACCTGAACCGGTATTTTTCAAAACAGGCATTAATGCAGTAAATCAATTGGTGTACGATTTTGATAATAACGGAATAAATGAAATCGGATTGAACACTGCTTCGCAGTCACTCAGATTTTTTGAAAAACAGTTAAATATTAATTTCCCTCTTACGCCCGGATTTGCAGAAGCATACTCTTTGGATTCAAATAAAGTATTCATTACTTATTCAGAAGTTCAAAACTCAGATTACTACAAAATTTACAAGGCATCAGATGATAGTCTTAAAATTTATTTACCTTTTGATTCAACTTCATCTCTTTCATACATTGATGCAAATGTTCAAAATTTAAAAAGATATGCTTATAAGATTACTGCAGTTAACAACTCCTTGCATGTAAGAGAAGGTAAGCCAACAGACAGCATCGAAGTTTTTGTTCACGGTAAAGTGAAATTAATTTCTGCGGAATATATGCGAAACGGAAATGTAATGCTCACATTCAGCGGCAAAGTAAAGCAGAATATTCCTGAGATGACAAAATTTATTCTGAATAATCAGGTAAATCCATCTACAATAGCTTATAAAAGCGAAAAGCAATATCTGCTAAACTTCCCCGGTCTTCAATCCGGAAATTACACAATAAAGCCCGTTGGATTGCGTGATTTTTATAACTCCCCTGTTGATACTTTTCCCGTGTCATTTAATGTTTCGGATACGACTGAAAGTAATTTTTACATTACTAAAGCTTCCGTAATCGGTAAAGATTTAATTCAGGTGGAATTTAACCGGAATACGGATACAGTTTCCGTTTATAATTTCAATAACTATTCTCTCGAGCCATTTGGATTCAAAGTAACAGCAGTTGAAAGAAATTCATCTGCAGGAAATATTTTAGTTTTAAGAATAAAAGGGAATGGAGTATTCGGAGCAACCGGAAATATTTATACAATGCGGATAAATAACATTTATTCTGAAAACGGCATTAAGATATCATCAGGTGCGGGAAGTATGTTCAGCTTCTCATTTGTCAGAGAAACACTTGATGATGTTGCGGTTTATCCAAATCCATACAGCAAAAAATATAATCAGGATTATGTTACTTTTGCAAATCTGACAAAACAGGCAACAATATTTATATTCGATTTAACCGGTAAACAGATAGCTGAATTAAGTTCAATGGACAGCTTTGGAGGAATCCGCTGGAACCTGAAACTTAAAAACGGCTCCGATGCTCCCACAGGAATTTACATTTTCCGTGCAACCGGCAAAAACTCCACCGGTACGTCCGTCCCTGACAAAATCGGTAAATTTGCTATTGTGAGGTGATATTTATCTGATTAATAAATTTTGATTGTTTTTTAAATCCGAAATGCATATTTTTATCTCATTACATTGAGTTAATTATCTCATAATATTGAGATAATTAGCAATTAAATCAGAAAATTGCAGTTATGTATAAGAGAAAACAATTATTTATACTTAAAAGAAGAATTCACGAAAATCGAAGGTACATTCAAATAGTTACAGGTCCAAGGCAAGTCGGAAAGACTACAATGGTCAAACAATTGAAAGAAGAAACATTAATACCTGTATTTTATTTTTCTGCTGATAATATTAGTGCAGCAAATAACATTTGGATAGAAACGCAGTGGGAAAATTTGAGATTGAAGATAAAGAGCAGTGATATCAATGAATGTATATTGATTTTTGATGAAATTCACAAAATACCTGACTGGAGTGAATCGGTTAAAAAGCAATGGGACAAAGACACTTTTGAAGGAATAAATATAAAACTCATATTACTTGGTTCGTCACAGATGCTGCTGCAAAAAGGAATATCAGAATCATTAATGGGCAGGTTTGAAATCATACCTATGGAACAATGGGATTTTAAAGAGATGCACGAAGCATTTGGATTTTCAGAATTAGATTACCTATGGTTTGGCGGATATCCCGGAGGAGCGGCATTAATTGATGATGAGAGAAGGTGGAAAGATTATGTTGTTGATTCATTAATTGAACCTACACTATACAAAGATATTTTTTTAATGACAAGAATTGATAAACCTGTATTACTAAGAAAATTATTTGAATTAGGATGTACATATTCAGGGCAGATAGTGACATATCAAAAAATGCTCGGACAACTTAATGATGCAGGGAATACAACTACATTATCTCACTATCTTTCATTGCTTGATTTAGGAGGATTACTATCAGGTATTGAGAAATTTTCAAAAGAAAAAATAAGACAGCGAGCTTCAAGTCCAAAATGGATAGTAAGAGATAATGCATTATTTTCTGCAATGTCTGGATTAACTTTAAAAGATATTAAGGAAAACCCAAAAATATTCGGACGATTTGTTGAATCAGCAATTGGAAGCCATTTAATAAAACAAAAAAGAAGCCATAAAATTAATTTATTCTACTGGAGAGAAAAAGATTTAGAAGTTGATTACATAATTGAACATAATAATAAAATTATCAGTATTGAGGTAAAGAGTTCGGTAAATAAATCATCAAAAGGAGTATATGAATTCAAAAAGAGATATGAGCCGCATAAATCAATCATAATAGAAAAAGACTTCATTCAGTGGTCAGATTTTATTAAACTTGACCCAATAGATTTATTTCAATAAAATAGTTGAATATCTGTATTGATTCCCCGAAATAATTATGTTAGTGTGTATCGTATTCCCAGTCCAATAATATGATTACCTTACTGAATAATTGTATTTACTCATTCAGAAGAAATTCATATAGTAAATTTTTTTTGACTTTTATATTAGAATGATGTTTATTAAAATTAATTGAAAAACATTCAGTTGGTGTAATGGACTTTTTAATGTGTTTTCGGAATAAGTTTTGCTTTTCAAATGGCACTGTTTCAGGAAAGTTTATTTCTGAATGCATTAATATTGTAGAAAAGTATATTATTTTTCTCGAAAAGAAGGGGAAAATATTTCTGCCGTTTGACTTTTCACCGTATGATGCCGCAATTGATATTACGGCAGATATTTTCAAGGTTGAGAATAATACTTTTGTTTACTTTCTTCACTTTTTTGAGACTCATAACATTAACCCGTCAACAGAGCAGGATGCAAAAGATGCTTTGAGAATATTTCTCACTTCTATTGCGAAGAGAAAACTTACTGATATTTTAGCTGATTCAGATCCAGATACAGGTAAAATAATAAGAAACATCAGGGATTATATAAGAAAAAAGAATTATTATGTTTCTTATTTCTTTTCTGATAAGTTTTTTCATAAATCAGATATAATTCAGGAGGCAAATTCAAAAGATTATGCAGGCAGGGATAATATTATAAAATTATTAATTTATAATAATTTTCATCAGGATAATATTCCGGAATTTCTTGAAAACGTTTTTTATGTCCTTGAAAATCAATACGAATATGTAAAAACTATCTCTCAAACAGATGCTGTATGGATATATAAATATTTATGCGGTAAGAATTTCATTTCCGAAGAAATTATTACTGAACATAATTATTCCGAATTATCATTAATTATTGAAGATGAGAAAAAAAGATTTTTATCAAAACTTGAGCCATATTTTAATAAAAAGAATTTTTCCGATTTTGAAAAAAACCGTATGTATATGGTTTTGGAAGAGTGGACGAACAACGTACTCAATGGCGGTATAAAGTGTTCTCCCGCTGAGTTAACAAAGAAATATTTTGGAAAAGATGACTATACCAGGATGTATAACAAAGTAGAATATTGTATCAATTTATTAATGAGTAATATCAAAATTCAAATAAAAAAGGATTATTTTCTTGAACAATAATAATGAATTTACAGATTTTCTTGATTTTTTCAGTAACAAAGAGAAAAAAGGTCTTTTAAAATCCGAAACTGATCTCTTAAAAGAATTTGATGATTTTCTAAATCAAAGTTCAAATGTTAACCGAATAGATAAGATAAAATTTAATTTCTACGAAACACAGGTTTCTCAGCCACATTTTTCTAAACTTGCCGCCGATTCCGGAGATAGCTTTGTAAAATTTCCAGAAACATATTTTTATGTAAATGAAGAACAAAATATCGGCATAAGAATTACCGAAAAAACTGACGATAGCTGTGTTGCTTCCGTTATCTCAAACTCAGCAATAAATATAGAAAACACTCTTTTATATTGTAAACAAACAGATAAATTTTTCTTAAAAAGTAAAAATAATGATTTCCCACTTGGTTATTTCAGGATATCAGCAGGTCAGATACCAGAATTTGAATTATACTTTTTAAAAGATATGATTTTGTTCAGAGATGGCATTTTTTCTCCTAAGCATTCAGAAATTGATATTTCAGATATTAGCTATGCAGAAGGTAAATGTTTTCTGAAAATTAAACCAAAATTTAAAATATCTTCTGTAGTAATAGAGAATGACAGAAACAAAGATTTTTTAAATTTCAAAAATGATGAAATAATCATTCCTGAATATCTTCTTGTTGATAAGACATATCTGTTTGTTTACTGATAATTTCACAGGGTGAATGTTAAAAATTGTAAATAAATACCGTCAGGTTACATCGGATATAAACAGTTTATCTTGCCCGAGATCTAAATTAATTTCCATTATTGATTTTTTTAAAGTTTGTGAGCGAGAACATCATTTTCCTCCCGATTCTTCTTTTATTTTCGATTTTGTACCTGTCATATTAAATATTTTCAGGACAAGCACTGTAAATTTCATTAACCCGAAATATCTGATTTCCGTTAAGTCAATTCTGCTTATTTCAAAAAAATATTACAGCGATAGTGTGATTTTGGATGAAATAAGCAAAACAATAGATTTAATCAATATTAATCTGCTTAAAAACTTCTTCTATCTTGGGGAATATGAGCAAGGTATCACGGTACTCAAAAAAATAATTGAGGAAAGTGAAGCTGTTTATAATATTAAATCAGATAAACCGGAAGAAAATAAGAAATATGATTTAAAATCCGAAGATTTCAAAACTAAAAATAGTCTTATCGCAAAAGATTTTATAACTAAACCTAAAATACTTGAGATAATTGATGAAGTCAGATATGAACTCGACAGGATTAACTCTTTTTCTTCAGATGAAATTAATACAATTTTAATTGAGGATAATTCAAAGTATGGACTGATACTACCCTTGTACGTATCAATAGACTATATTAAAAATTCTAATGAGAAAATAAAGTTTTTAAATCAGATTGATTTATCCCATAATTCTTTAGTTGATTCTTTGAATAAGATTTTTTACGGTATCGGAATTCTCTTAAACAAAGTTAAATTAATTTATAATAAACAAAATACTGAAATAAACCTTTTCTATAAAAACCAAAACAGTATATATAAAGGTGAATCTTTTATTCTTGCTGCAAGTTTAATTTCATTTTGCAAATATCTTGATTTCAGAAACAGCAGACATAATTTTAAAATAAGTGGTGCTTCTGCATTTACAGGAAGTATTGATAGTAATGGTAATCTTATAAAACTTCCAGATGTTTCTATTGAAGCAAAAATTAATGCTGTATTTTTTTCGTGGATAAAGAATGTTATAGTACCTTCTGAAAATTTACAACTTGCGGAAAAAATAATTAATACGCTAAATATTGAATACCCAAACCGTAAACTTAACGTAATAGGTTTAAAGCATATAGCGGATATCTTTTCACATAATGATGTTTTAAAGAAAGAAACGGATTCTTATACTAAACATTCCTATAAAATAATTAAAAAGCATTTCGTTTTGAGTTCTGTTTCTTTTGCGGTTATTATGTTTGTTATCGGACTACTTTTAGCTTTTAATTTCTTACCTAAAAACATAAAACCCCTGCCCCAGACTACAGAAGATTACTATTTAATTTATACCCCTGACCGCGAAAATAAATGGATTTTTAATAATGCTGATTATTTCGGAGCCGATACAATTGACTTTGGAGATGCTGCAATAGGTGATCAGAAATTTGTCAGCATTGAATTTTGGAATAACTCCGTTGATTTGGAAGGATTTAATACGTCAATAGAAGGAAATAAAAAAAATGAGTTTGACTTTAATTTCCTTTTCAACAGAGGACAACCAGAAGCGCCGGATAAAATGGTTAATAATTTACCTGCGAAGCTATACATAAAATTCACACCGGTTCAGGGCGAGGGGAAAAAAGATGCAATATTTATAATAACTGATAAGAAAAACGGCTATAAAAAAGAAATATTCTTGAAAGGTACTGCAAAAAGACTAAATAACGGATATTGTATGAATATTTCCAATAAAGATAATGCACTAATAATCGAGCCAAAAGTTAATATCATTGCCGAAAACACAACTACCTCATTCTGGTTAAAACCTTATTTGTCAAATATATACTTAAATTCAGCTGTTAATATTTTAAGATCAGATAAAAATCCACTTACAAACAATAAAGTTGCTTTATACGTCTTATCCGATTCATCTCTGACTCTGACCTTATACGGAAGTAAATCTCTTGAAAAAGAACTGATTGAAATACCTCATTTTGGAAAATTAAAGTTCAACGAATGGAATTATATTGCTATTTCAATTGGCGATACAACAATTTCATTAATCCTGAACGATTCATCTGTGTCTAAAATAATGAAAAAAGGAACAGTAAGAATATTTGATGATTGTATTTCTTTGGGGGGATTACACCCTGAAGAAAGAACATCCGGTAAAATCAGCGATACAACTAATAAATTTTTCTATTTACTTGATGAATTTAAAATCTATAACAAATATTTTACGGCTAATGAATTAATAAAGAAAAGATTTTTAAATGATTATGCGAACGATAATCTGATACTCCATTATACTTTTGACGATGCAACATCGAAAACAGTATTTGATAATACCACTAATGATTTTTTTGGAAGAATGTACGGCGGTGTAAAAAGGATTATTGATACTAATCAACCTTTTAATTCAGAAGGGAAATATAATTCTGTGCCCAATGCTGATAATACATACCTTAAAATATACGGGAAGGGATTTCTCAGACTCAACAAAAATATTTTTAATCCAAATTCGTCTTTTACAATTCAATGCGATTTTAAAACAGCAGAAAGTAATGTAAAAAATCCAAATCAATTTTCTACAATATTTTACTTCAACCGCTCAGAATTGGATATTTCTCTTAAAATCAACAGTGATTCGATAATTGATTGTCTTTATAATAAATATTCTAATTATGTCAGGGAGAATAAGTATTACTATCCGGAGGTGAATAAATGGAACCGGTTTACGTTTACTTTTGATTATGCAAAGAATGAATACTGTTTATATGTCAATGAAAATATTATATTCTGCAAAAAAGAAAATTTTCTTCAGAATATCATAACCAATTATATGGGAATATCATTTGCGGGTTTAAATTACTATGCAGCTCCGAGATATTATAATCTGACTTCTTACATAGACAATTTAAAAATTTATTCAAAAGCCCTTGATAAGGATAAGATATTTAACAATACAACCGAGGGACTTATTGCTTTCTGGAATTTCGAAAATACAGACAAAGAACTTGCATTTGACGAAATAAATAACCTGCCTTTAATAATGTGGCAGAATTTTGAACTAATGAATAAGTGATTATTTCTTTTTAGAATCAAAAAAATATTTATCGAAAAACTGAAAATAAAAAAAGCTGTCAGCCAGACAGCTTTTTTATAATTGGTTTTGGAATTAGTCCCTGGATTTATTTCTTCACACCGTTTACGAAATCGCTGAATTCTTTCCCTGCTTTGAATTTAACGGATTTCTTGGCAGCAATTTTAATTGTTTCGCCTGTCTTAGGATTTCTTCCTGTACGTGCTTTTCTTTTTGATAAAGAGAATGTACCAAAGCCTACCAATGCAAGCTTGTCACCTTTTTTAACAGTTTTTGTTACTGCATCAACAAATGATTCTAAAGCGGCTTTTGCCTGAACCTTTGTTAATTTTACATCACCAGCGATTTTGGAAATGAGTTGTTCTTTGTTCATAATGTTAATATTTAATTATATAAAAGTTACTAAAATATATTCATAAATTAACATTGTATTTGCAAAAAATCAATATTGAATTTACTGGATTATTACATTTTGCATACATATATGTTTATGCTGTAATTATGAAATGTTAAAACTATTTTAGTTAATAAAATGTTTACAAGAATATAAATTACTATTATGACTTTTAGCGAGAGGTTGTTATTTTTTACAGTTTTTTTTATTATTCTCAGCATACTGCAGAGTGTAACTTTTAAAGCCCTTTGGGATTTAATCAAAAGCAATTCTAAAATTTCCAAAAACAGGTTTATCACTTTCACTGTTGCAGTTCTTCTTGTTTTCAATATACCATTTATTTTAATGGTTTTATTGAAATTTGATTTATCTGCACTGCCTGATTGGTTTTACAAAATCTTTATTGTGCCTTTCTTTATTTATCAGGCGGCAATGTTTTTTATAGGAATTGTTATTATTATCTATAAAATTCTTGAAGCACCTTTTAAATATTCATTTTTGCTTCTAAATAAATTTTCATTTCTCAATAAAATTTTTGACAAAATAAAATCAAATAAACGTACTGCTGAATTCGATAAATCAAGAAGAGCTTTTATAACTTCAGCTGGTATTTTTGTCGCAGGATATGCTTTTATTGGAGCGGGTGTTGGAGCTATCAGAAAAGATGAATATGAAATAACAAGGTTCGATCTTAGTTTTAAAAATTTACCTCCTGAATTAAAAGGTACTAAAATTACTCTTGTTACCGATATTCATAGCGGTCCTTATATGTCTGAAACAAATTTATTTGAATATGTTGAAGTTATTAACAATCTGAATTCTGATATTATTCTAATCTCAGGTGACCACACAAATTCCAATAAAGATGAAGTTTTTCCGCTTGTTAATGCTTATAAAAGATTGTATGCTCCAGAAGGCATATTCGCAACTCTTGGAAATCATGATTACTTCTCAGATGCTGAATTTATTTCTAATGTAATTTCAAATGAATCTCCAGTTAAAATGCTTCGGAACAGTGCTGAGTTGTTAAAAATTAACGGCCAACCATTAATAATACTTGGTTCTGATGATACGAGAGATAGTGGAACAAAATCAAATCCTGTAATTTATAAATATATTAATAAGGCAGAAGATAATGCAAGGAAAATTGCAGGACTTCATTCTGTAGATTACGATTCTACAAAAAAAATATTAGTTTACCATAAGCCATACATATTTGACGAAATTGATGATAAAAAATTTGATTTAATTGCAAGCGGTCACACTCACGGTGGGCAGGTTGTTTTTGCGAAACTTGGTGAAAAGAATTTATCAATTGCGGCTTCTATTAGCAGATACATCAGTGGATTATATACTCTGGAAAATTCTCAGATGTATGTTTCTCGGGGAATAGGAACCGTTGGTTTGCCAATCAGGGTAAATTGTCCGCCTGAAATCTCGCAATTTACTTTAGTATAATCATCTTGCGGGCTTCCTTTGTACCTCCGGCTGTCATTATATAAAAATAAATTCCACTCGGCAATGTTCCGGAACTGAAATCAATAGTATATCTCCCCTTTTGTTTATATTCATTTACAAGAACTTTTATTACTCTGCCTGTGATGTCATATATTTTTAATGTAACATAATTATCTGAGGATAACCTGTAATTTATTTTAGTTACAGGATTAAACGGATTAGGATAATTCTGGTCAAGTTCAAATACTACATTTGGATTAAGCGGAGGAAATAAATCAATGAGTTCACTGAAGGGATATTGAAAAGTTTTCCATTGAGAAGCAGTTACAGGGAAGAACGATAAAGTTGTTGAAGGAGCTGTTGAAAGTAAACTGCCTGACTTACTGAATATTTTAGTCCAGGTATTCCCTGAATCTATTGAAGCCATCACAGTTAAGCTATCAATATAAGTTGATAAATACTGAGCATAAGCATAGTCAAATCTGATTGTGTCAAAAAGTGATACATTTTTAAAATCACTTGTAATCAGTGTATCAATAGCTCCAATATTACTATAATCATAGAAAGGAATTCTTACACAAATCAATCCCGTTAACTGATTTCCGTTAGCACCGAATGCGGGCTCGAAAGAATAAAGCCCGTCATCATTTTTCTGTTCCCATCCGGCAGGAGGATATACTCCTTCAAAAGTTTCAAAATTGTATGTTGTTGTATCCTGTTTTACTGAAGGTGATTTATATGAATAAGAATAATATCTGCTTTGAATTCTGTTTATAAAATCTGCCTTGAAGACTTCCTGCCATTTGGGAATCCTTTGTAATTTATCCAGGACAAAATTTCTTCCTTTACCACTGTTAAGAATTTCTTTTGTTTTATCATTCTGAATGAAAGCTATCGAATAAATAAGTGAATCTGTCCATGACGGACTTATCGGATAGTTTATATTATATTGATAGCTACCGGGATTTAAAGTAAGCGGAATTCCAGCAGAATCAGGAAACATGTCCCTGAAAACATCATAGAATATAGTATCATCAGTCAGCCCTTGTTTTGTTTTAAATTGAACTCTTCGTTGAACTGCCATCAATCTCAGGCGATAATCACCAGGCGGAAGAGGATAAATGACGTTTATATTAATTGATGAATGAATATTTCCGGAAATATTTGAATCAACAACATTAACAGAAACAGGACTTCCATAAGAATTTCTCAGATTAAACAATGAATCAAGTATCCATGTATTTGCATAAGGAAGCGGAACTATGACTTTTGAATCAAATGTAGCAAATGGTACTGAAGTAACAGAATAGTAATTCATTCTGTTGTTAATATCAGTCGGATTATCAAGATACATAGAATCAAAAGCCGTATTAATAATTCCTGTATGATACCTTACAGACGAAACCCTGTTAAAATTAACGTTTGAAAAGATATCTAAAAATTTATCCTGACCTGCTGCAGCAGGTGAAAATACATGAGTAAATTCTTCAAGCAATACAGTTCTTTCAAAAGCAGGAAGAAATATTGTTTTCTGACTAAGAGTATCGTTATATTCAAGTGAATCTTCAAGCGAAGAAATATATGTTACTATATTGAGATGTTGCGACAGAGGTATGTTTGAAATTGAATCAAATGTTATGTACTGACTTTGACCTGCGGCAAGACCGGATACAGTATCAGAACTGTTATAACCTATTTCACTGATAGAAAGTGTAACAGTAACATTCCCGGTAAATGAAGTTCTTCCGATATTGCATAAGACTGCTTTTGGATATATCACAGGAGGCATTGAACCGGGAACAAGTATTGTATCTTTTTTAATATTAATTCCAATAAGTGAAGCATCCAAAAGAGGTCTTTCACCAATAGTTAAATTATCTATATATAGATTATTACCATAGCCATTTCTTGTAATAAATGCGAATCTTACAGAATACTCCCTGGATTTATCCGAAAAATTAAAATTATAAGCAGAGCTGAAAGAAATAAACAGCATCAATGAAAATATGGATAATATTATAAGTTTTTTATGCATTTATTTTGCCTTTTCTGGATTTGAGTGTTTGCTCAATCCGAAGAAAAATTTATAGAAATAATACTCTGCAACAGATAATAAAATTAATGCCACAGTATCTTTCGGAACAATTTTTATTACATCATAGCTGATAGGTTTATAAAACCCGGTCAGCTTCAGTAATCCGTGAATTAACGCATTGATAGGAAGATTTATTTCATATCCGGCATCTGAAATAAACAGCCCGGTAAAAAAATCAGATACTGTCCATCCTACGGTAAACAATATTACAATAAAGGCAAGGTTAAGTACTGCCTGCATTAATCCGTCTGACTGATATGACTTGCCGAATACATACATTGCAAAAATCGTGTGTAAATAAAATATTATTACTGTTATCATATTATTTAATAAGCATTCTTTGAAAAAAGAGCTTCTTTAATTGTTTTAACTATTATCTTAATATCGAAAGCTATAGACCAATTTTCAATGTAATAAATATCATAATTTATACGTTCCTGTAAGGAAGTTGACGGACCCCTAAAACCGTTAACCTGTGCCCAACCGGTAATTCCGCATTTTACTCTGTGTCTTTCCAGGTAATTATTAATATTATCTTTTAACTGATCAATAAAAAATTGTCTTTCAGGCCTCGGACCAACTATACTCATCTCGCCTTTCAGAACATTTATAAACTGAGGAAGCTCATCGAGACTGTATTTCCTTAAAAATTTTCCTATTGGGGTAGTCCTGTCGTCATCAGGACTTGCAAATTTAGGACCGTCCTTTTCAGAATCTGTTCTCATTGATCTGAACTTATACATCATAAATTTCTTGCCATCTAATCCTACTCTTTCCTGCATATAAAACACAGGACCTTTAGAAGTAAACTTTATTATTGCAGCTAAAACTATAAACAAAGGTGATGTTAAGATTATTATAAATAGTGATACAAATGTGTCGAATAATCGTTTTGTTAATCTGTTCCATATATTCATTGGAAGAGACTTAATCTTCATAAACGGAATTCCGTCAACCTGCTCAACTTTCAGTTTACTTGTAATAATTTCCATATAATCAGGATATAACATAAACTCTATATTAATACCTTCACACAGCTTCAGTAAATAAGGAATATCTCCATGGGAATTGGAAGGCAGGCAAATTATAAGTTTTTGCAATCCAAGATTTCTGATTTGCGATGGAATATCTTCATAGCTTCCAAGTCTTGTATAGGTTTTGCCTTCAGCTTCAAGTAATTCATTATTCTTCGAAAAATAACCTTTAACTCTTATACCTGTATATAAATTTTTATTGAATCTGTCGTATATTTTCCCCGCGTTTTCATTTATTCCTACAATAGCAGCATATTTAACACCGATATTTTTATTATAAAATGTTTTTTCGAGTTTTATAATAAAATACCTGTTAAACATTAAAATCAATGGTGCAATTGCCCATATCAAAACAAATACTATACGTGAAAAAGAAAAATCCCTTATGAAGAAGATTATGCCCAAAGAAAATATAATGCTTATTGTTACGCTTTTTACTATTACAAAAAACTCATCAAAAGCAAAAACGTTTCTGTTAAGGCGATATAGCTTTGAAGACTGGAACACAATAATCCAAACAGGTAAAGTCGAAAATATAAAAATAAGATAAGCAATTAAATCAGGAACTCCTTCGGTAACAGGTACAATATTAGTGAATCCTGATTTGAATCTTATATAATATGAAATAAGATATGCTGCAATTATTGATACACTATCTGCAAATATTGTTAAAATCGGGATAAAAATTTCTATTTTCGAACTTTTACTTCTCATTTATTTTTACTTTAGCTAAGTAATTTATTACTTTTCTTTTAAAATCTAAATATAAATCAGCATAGATTATTATCCGGGAATTATGGTATTTTCAAGCAATATTCATTAAACTCAGAGCGTCTTTATAATTCCCGAGAAAATGATCTCTGATTAATGAATTTTCAGAATTTCGCAGGTGAGGATCTTTTTCAATTATATCAAAAGCTTTTTCCCTTGCTCTTTCGAGTAAATCTTTATCTTTACTCAAATCTGTAGAGAAAAAATTCAATGTACCTGACTGACGGACTCCGTAAAATTCTCCCGGTCCCCTTATTTCAAGGTCTGCTTCGGAAATTTCAAATCCGTTATTTGTACTGCACATAATCTGCATTCTCTTTCTGGCAATATCATCAAGATTTTTCCCGATTAAAATGCAATATGATTGTTCAGCTCCCCTGCCAACTCTGCCGCGGAGCTGATGAAGTTGTGATAGCCCAAATCGCTGCGCTTCCTCTATAATCATAATTGTTGAATTTGGAACATCAATACCAACTTCTATCACTGTAGTTGCAACAAGAATGTGTATCTTATTTTCTTTGAATTCCTTCATCACTTCATCTTTTTCGTCTGATGACATCTTACCGTGAATCATTCCAACAGAATAATCTTTAAATACAGTATTTTTCAAAATATTGTAATTTTCTACTGCTGATTTAAGATCAAGCTTTTCGGACTCTTCAATTATCGGAAAAACAATATATGCCTGCCTTCCTTCATTTATTTTTTCTTTCACAAATTCATAAACTCTGTGCTTATCAGACTCTTCCCTGTATTTTGTTATAATTGGTTTTCTGTTTGCCGGAAGTTCATCTATAACCGATACATCAAGGTCTCCGTATAAAGTTAACGAAAGAGTCCTCGGGATGGGTGTTGCAGTCATCACAAGTACATCCCGGTTTAAACCTTTTTCAATCAGTTTTGCCCGCTGCATAACTCCGAACTTGTGCTGTTCATCAATTACAGTAAACCCAAGTTTGGCAAATTCTACCTTTTCCTGAATAAGAGAATGTGTTCCGACTATGATATTTATTTCGCCGCTTTTAATTGAATTATATATAGATTCTCTGATTTTTTTATTCTGACTTCCTGTTAATATTTCAACTTTAATATTTCTTCCTGATACTTTGTTAAACTTTTCTATAAAATCTGATATAGTTTTGAAATGCTGTTCTGCGAGTATTTCAGTAGGACACATCATTGCCGATTGATATCCGTTTTCTATTGCAATTAACATCATATAAAGAGAGACAATCGTTTTTCCGCTTCCTACATCTCCCTGTAATAATCTGTTCATAACCGTATCAGATTTCATATCTAAATAAATTTCATTAATAACTCTCTTCTGTGCATTTGTCAGCTCAAAATTAAGACATTTTTTAAAATCTTCAGTGAGTTTTTTTATATCCGCTTCAAATTTAATTCCTTTTTTTTCTTTCTTATTATTTCTTTTTCTTAACGCCATTAAAAGCTGGAGATAAAAAAGTTCGTCAAATGCAAGTCGTCTTCTTGATTGTTCTGCACGTTCAAGTGTATCAGGGAAATTTATGTATATAATAGCCGTTTTCCTTGGAAGCAATTTTTCAGACTCAATTATTTCCTTACTGATTATCTCTGAAAATTTAATTTCTTCGTTGTCAAATATTTTCCTGAATGCAGAATAAACAATTTTTGAAAGCAAAAGCGGTCTGATGAAAGTTTTTTTCAGAACACCCTGCAGTTCATATATTGGAAATAGATTTCTTTTCAGAAATTCATTTTCAAGCGGCTCTGCTGTATTTATTTTAATATGGTCACGGTAATCAAGTTTAAGTGCTTTTCCAAACCATTGATTCCCAACCTTCCCAAGAAACAAATATCTTTCATTCAATCTGAATTGCTTTGCGCGGAATTCAGATGAACCAAATACAGGTATTTCTATATATCCCGTACCGTCATAAAAAGTCAGCACTGTAGGTCTGTTCAGTGACGAAGGTTTATCTAAATCAGTTACAGTGCCATATATTATAACTGTGTTATCGAAGTAATTTTTTAAATCTTTGATTTGAATTTTTTCAATATATGTTCTCGGGACGAATTCAAGAAAATCTTCAAGTTTTGAAATTCCGATTTCATTGAAAGCCCTCGCCCTTTTCTCGCCTACACCTTTTAAAAATTTAATATCCAAATTTTATTCAGTATTTCCTTCCTGAGAGTAAATAAGTTATTTATTTCTTTAATTTAATCTTTAAAATGTATAATTTCAGATAATAAAAATTTTAAAAAAATGAAAAAAATATTCTTTTTATTTTTTGCTTTATCGCTGTTCGCAACGGCAATTTATTCTCAAAATGCAAGTACATACTTTCCTGCTTCCACCGGCTATAAATGGTATTTTAAAAATACTCCTCTTGATTCGAATAATAATCCGATAAACAATCTTATTACATACAGAATTGATAGTTTTGCAACTGTTCAGAATTACAAAGGGAGACTTGCCAATTTTTTATTATCGAAGAGCAACCTTGTAAACTTTAATCAGAATGCTCCATATACAGATACAAATTATATTAATTTCACAGGAACTGATGCATGGACTTATCTGAATTTGAGTATGCTTCCGGATACAATGCTTTTTCTTCAGGATTCGGGCTTTGTTAACTGGATTAAAAGTTTCGAGAACTGGTACAGTACTTTTAGATTTGCTCAAAACGTTGGCAGTGAATATACTATTTTCAGCAGGGATACATCAATCTATATAGACACCCTGGGAATGACTGTCCCGCTCACTTTATCTCTTAAAGCAATAAGACTGAATGATCAGACTGTCAATACAGTTTATGGTAATTACCTTTCAAAGAAATTTGTTTCAACCTTCAGAGTAATTTACAGACCTTTTCCATTCATTAACCTGACATTATATGCAAGGCCTGATACTGCCTGGTTTGCAAGCGGAATCTGGCTTGTCAAAGAGCATATTCCGAGTTCAACTTTTTCTCTTGCCGCATTCAGCATACCATACACATTAAAAATTCCCGGAACTTTAACTGAACTTGCTGTTCCCACATCTATTAAACCGGTTTCTTCTGAAATCCCTCAGCATTACGAACTGGAACAGAATTATCCGAATCCGTTTAATCCTGTAACGAATATAAGATTTAAAATTTCAAATGCAGGTAATACTAAAATCACTGTCTTTGATTTGCTTGGGAAAGAAGTCGGAATTTTAGTAAATCAATATTTGCAAGCGGGCGCTTATGAGGTTAATTTTAATGCAGCTAATCTTACAAGCGGAATTTATTTTTATAAATTATCTTCAGGTAATTTTACGGATTTAAAACGAATGATATTAATTAAATAAATTTTACGTTCGAGATTAATATAAAAACAGATTTTAATGCACAAAAAAAATACACTCCATGATGCAAGGGAGTTCATAATAATCAGAGGTGCAAAAGTAAATAATTTAAAAAACATTGACCTTGATATCCCAAAATATAAATTCGTAGTATTTACGGGAGTAAGCGGTTCCGGGAAAACATCTGTCGTATTTGATACGATTTATGCTGAAGGGCAAAGACGCTATGTAGAAAGTCTTTCTTCTTATGCAAGGCAGTTTCTGGAAAAAATGAACAAACCTGATGTTGAAATTATCGAAGGTCTTGCTCCCTCTATGGCAATTGAACAAAGAACAGGGACACGAAATTCACGCTCAACAGTTGGAACTTCAACAGAAATTTATGATTATTTACGACTGCTTTTTGGCAGGATAGGAACTATTTATTCTCCTGTAAGCAACTTACCGGTTTTTAAAGATTCACCTGAGTCAATAATTTCGGAAATTAAAGATTTGAATGCTAAAAAGCTTATTGTATATTGCACTGAAAAATATTTTTCTGAGAAGGAAGTAAAATCTTTTATAAACTCACTGAGACAAAAAGGGTTCTATAAACTTTTAACAGGCAAGGAAATTTCAGATTTGAATGATTACGATGATAATGATATTTTAGCAAAACTAAAACTCAATAAGATAAAAGATGCTTATGAAATTAATTTCATAATTGACAGGTTAATTTTTGATCCGGAAGATTCAGAAAGTATATCGAGATTAAATGACGCACTTGAAATGGCTTTTAAAGAAGGAAACGGATACCTGACTGTCAGAATATTTAAAGATGAATCAGGTTATGAAGATTTTCACTACAACTCGTATTTAGAAAGAGACGGAATAAAATTTGATGAGCCGGAACCAAGACTATTTTCATTTAATAATCCATACGGTGCATGCAAGAAATGTCAGGGGTTCAGCAAGACAATGGATATAGATATGGATCTCGTAATCCCTGACAAGAGGAAATCCATATATGACGGAGCAATACTTCCTTTCACAACTCCAAAACATTCAAAATTTCTGAAAGATCTCGCAGGTGAATCAAGGCCGAATAAAATTGATTTATTTAAACCATTTTATTTACTGACAGATAAAGAAAAAGATTATGTGTTTAATGGAATTGGAAAATTTATCGGCATAAAGGGATTTTTCAAAATGGTTGAGCGTGAAGCCGCCTATAAACTGCATTACAGAGTATTATTGAATAAATACAGGTCTTATACTACGTGCAGTGAATGTGGTGGTTCAAGACTTCGCAAGGAAGCCCTTTACGTCAAAATAGCAGGAAAGAATATTTTTGAAATTGTGAGGATGAAAATTGATGAAGCACTTGATTTTTTTAGAAATATAAAATTAAAGGATTTTGAAAAGAAAGTAGCTTCAAGGATTCTTGAGGAAATTATTTCAAGACTTAATTATCTCAACGAAGTCGGACTTTCATATCTCACTCTTGACAGACTTTCATTCACACTTTCAGGAGGCGAGGCACAGCGGATTAATCTTTCTACTTCCCTTGGCTCTTCACTTGTTGGTTCAATTTATGTTCTCGATGAACCAACTATCGGACTTCATCCGGCAGATAATGCAAAACTAATCAGAATAATGAAGTCGCTCAGGGATTTAGGTAACAGCGTCCTCGTAGTTGAACACGATAAAGATATGATGAAAGAAGCTGATCTTATAATTGATATGGGACCTTATGCAGGTTCACTTGGCGGAGAAGTAGTTTTTAAAGGAACCTATAATGAAATAATAAAAAGCAGTAAATCTCTCACAGGAAAATACCTCAGCCGTAAAGAACTTATACCTGTTCCCAAAAAGAGAAAAACATTAACAAAAAATTCTGCCGTAATTAAAATTACAGGAATAACTGAAAACAACTTAAAGAACATTGATGTAAAAATACCTTTAAATTCATTTGTATGCATAACAGGTGTCAGTGGTTCAGGAAAATCAACACTCGTTGAATCAGTTATTTATCCGGCGGTCAAAAAAATTCTCGAGGGACCGCACGGAATTGATATCGGAGATTTTGAAAATATAACAGGCGTTGAAAATATTGATGCAGTTGAAATGGTTGACCAAAACGCCATAGGTAAATCTTCAAGAAGTAATCCTGTTACATACATAAAAGCTTTTGATGAAATAAGAGAAGCGTTTTCGCATACTGTTCTTGCAAAGAAGAAGGGTTTTACATCAGGAAATTTTTCTTTCAATGTTCCGGGAGGTAGATGTGATGCATGCGAAGGTACAGGATTCGTAAAAATCGAAATGCAGTTTATGGCTGATATATTTCTTGAATGTGAACTTTGTGGCGGTAAAAGGTATAACTCAGATACCCTTGAAGTAAAAATTAAAGGTAGTGATGGCTCACATAAAAATATCAGCGACGTACTCGATATGACTGTATCTCAGGCACTTGATTTCTTCAGTGCTTTTCCTAAAATTGTAAAGAAACTTCAGTACCTTGATTTTGTCGGTCTTGGTTATATTAAACTCGGACAGTCAGGAACAACACTATCAGGCGGCGAAGCACAACGTGTTAAACTCGCATATCATCTCGCATTTCAGGAAACAAATGTGAAAACTCTTTTTATTTTTGATGAGCCAACAACCGGACTGCATTATCACGATATTGCGAAACTTATTAAGTGTTTTAATGAGTTAATAAATAAAGGAAATTCCGTTCTTGTAATTGAGCATAACCCCGAAGTAATAAAATGTGCTGATTACATTATAGATCTTGGTCCCGGAAGCGGAGATGCCGGCGGTAATATTGTAGCAGAAGGCACTCCGGAAGAAATTAAACTTAATCCTGCTTCAATAACAGGAAAATATCTCGAATTATAAAATGAAAACTTTTCTTAAAAAATATTTACTATCTTTAATACTGCTTTTCGCAGGCGATATCGGTGGTTTTCTTTACTGGAAATTTATCGTTTTTCTTGATGGCACATGCCCTATTAAATCAAATCCAATGCTTATGACAATGTATGGTTCAGTATTTGGTTTTCTACTCGGCAGTATTATAACTGATTTTATAATAAAGAAACCTTCGAAAGATAAAAAAAACGAAGTCTAATTTATCAGCTCTTTTTTTAGGTATTTTGCAGTATATGAAATTTCCTGATATTTTTCTGCAATTTCTTCAGGAGTTCCCTCTGCAATTATATATCCGCCTTCTTCTCCGCCCTCAGGTCCGAGATCTATTATCCAGTCTGCATTTTTTATTATATCGAGATTATGCTCTATTACAACAACGGTGTTACCCTTATCTGCAAGTTTATTTAACACATTGAGAAGCATATTAATATCTTCAAAATGCAATCCGGTTGTTGGTTCATCGAGTAAATATATTGTCCTGCCGGTCTGTACTTTCGCAAGTTCGGTCGCAAGTTTAACACGTTGTGCTTCGCCACCTGATAAAGTTGTTGCCTGCTGCCCGAGCCGTATATATCCGAGACCAACATCATAAAGGGTTTTGAGTTTCCTGTGCAGTGAGGGGAAAACTTTAAAAAAATCTACAGCTTCTTCAACCGTCATATCAAGGACATCAGCTATGGATTTACCTTTATACAAAATTTTCAGAGTTTCATTGTTATATCTCCTTCCCTTGCATACATCACAAGTTACATAAACATCAGGGAGAAAATTCATTTCTATTTTTTTTAATCCGTCTCCTTCACATGCTTCACATCTGCCGCTTTTTACGTTAAACGAAAACCTTCCGACTTTATACCCTTTAATTTTTGAATCCGGCAGAGATGCAAATATTTCTCTTATATGACTGAACAGTCCTGTATATGTTGCAGGATTACTTCTCGGAGTTCTGCCAATTGGTTCCTGATCTATTTCGATTACTTTATCTATTATTTTTTCTTTGCGGTTTTTTTTCTGTTCAGATATTCCTTTAATCGAATCATAAGGCAATGGCTGTTCATTCGAGCCATAAATTTCATTCATCAGTATTTTATACAATGTATCGTTTATTAACGACGATTTTCCTGAGCCGCTTACTCCTGTAATACAAACGAACTTTCCGAGTGGCAGTTTTAAAGTTACATTTTTAAGATTATTTCCTCTCGCTCCCGTCAGGATTATTTCCTTTCCGTTTCCTTTTCTTCTCTCTTTGCGATAAGATATATTTCTGTTGCCTTTGATATATTCTGCTGTTAAAGAATTGCCATATAACTTTTGGGGATGACCGGTAGCAACTATTTCTCCGCCATGTTCTCCGGCACCCGGTCCCAGATCAACTACAAAATCTGATGATTCAATCATTTCCTTATCATGCTCCACAACAATCACTGAATTTCCTATATCCCTGAGTTTTTTCAGTGAGTTTATCAGCTTTATATTATCCCGCTGATGCAAGCCGATTGATGGTTCATCAAGTATATACAAAACACCTGTAAGCTGTGAACCGATTTGCGTTGCAAGTCTGATACGCTGGGCTTCTCCGCCGGATAAAGTATGTGCTGCCCTGTCGAGTGTCAGATATTCGAGGCCGACGTTTAACAGAAAACCTAGTCTGGTAAGAATTTCTTTTATTATTTTTTCAGCGATTATCATCTGCCTTTCGCCAAGCGATAGATTTTTAATAAAATCGTAACATATATTTATTGGCATCGCAGTAACTTCGTTTATACTTTTACCATCAATTTTTACCCATAATGCATCTTCCTTTAATCTTCCGCCTTTGCATTGATTGCATTCCCGAAGGGTTATAAAAGATTCCATAAATTCCCTGCTCCGTTTAGCAGTTGAATTAGTATATGTCTTATCTATATGCCTTATCAAACCGTCGAATTTAACATTATATGAATATTTCCTCGAATTAATTTCAATTTCAACCTTGATTTTTCTGCCATGTATTCCGTATAATAATGCGTCAATAAGTTCCGTTGGATATTCTTTTACAGGAGTATCTGCTGAAACGTTGAAATCATTTAAAACTGCTTTTAAAACAATTGACATCCAAGTTTTCTTTGGCTTCCCTGTTACTGCTATTCCGCCTTCTTCAAAAGATAAATTTTTATCAGGGAAAATTTTTTCAGGGTCAACGTCTTTCCTTGTTCCAAGCCCTGAACATACAGGACACCTCCCATAAGGCGAATTGAATGAAAATGTATTTGGATTTAATTCCGAAAAACTTCTTCCTGTCTCAGGGTCTGAGAGTTTTTCGCTGAATAATTTATCTTCAGTTCCGTCGTTTATTATTACAATACCATCTCCGTATCTCAATGCTATTTCAAGTGAATCCTTTATTCTCGCAGAAGAATTCTTATTTATAGTTACCCTGTCAATAATTACTTCGATATCGTGTGTCTTATACCTGCTGAGACTAATTCCTTCTGCAATGTCAAGTATTTCACCATCAACCCTTACTTTTGTAAAACCATCTGCGGCAATTTCATCAAAAAGTTCTTTATAAATACCTTTTCTTCCTTTTACAAGCGGGGCAAGTATAATCAGCTTGGTACCTGTTTTCAGCTTCATCACATTCCTGAAAATCTGCTCAAGAGTTTGTCTTGTTACAGGTTTTCCTGTATCCGGTGAATATTGAACTCCGCACCTCGCATATAGAAGTCTGAGGAAATCATAAATTTCAGTCAGTGTTCCAACTGTTGAGCGAGGGTTGTGTGATATTGTTTTCTGCTCAATTGAAATTGCAGGAGATAAACCATCAATTTTATCAACATCCGGCTTTTCCATATCGCCGATGAACTGCCTCGCATAAGCAGAAAGGGTTTCCATAAAACGCCTCTGACCTTCAGCATATATTGTATCAAATGCCAAAGACGATTTACCTGAGCCGGAAAGTCCGGTGAAAACTACGAGTTTATCTCTTGGAATTTCTAAGTCAAGGTTCTTTAAATTATGAACCCTGGCTCCTTTTACAGTTATTTTATCTAAATATGAAATAGCTTTAAATCGTTTAATCTTGAAGTTAAAATTATTAAATTGCTTATTCAATTCATAAATTTTTCTTTTTTATGCACTTTTCTGATTATAATTCCTGTATTGACTATTTATTTTCTCTTGAAAGAGTAGGTATTAAATATGACCTGAAGAATATCAAATCGCTATGCAAACATCTCGGTAATCCGCAGAAAAAATTCAAATCCGTTCATATCGCAGGGACTAATGGTAAAGGTACAGTTGCTTCGGTTCTGAATTCAATATTTGTCGAGGGTGGCTATAAATCCGGGCTTTATACCTCGCCTCACATAATTGATTTCAGGGAAAGAATTTTAATAAACGGTAAAAAAATTGACGAGCAGTACATAATTGATTTCACAAATTCACTTATAACGCAGATTGAAAAAATCTCTCCAAGTTTCTTTGAAGTAACAACTGCAATGGCATTCAAATATTTCGCAGATAATAAAGTTGAATTTGCTTTTATCGAAGCCGGACTTGGCGGAAGACTTGATTCCACTAATATAATCAAACCTGAAATAAGTATTATCACAAGTATATCAATAGACCATACAGAATACCTCGGAGATACAATAGAAAAAATTGCTTATGAAAAAGGCGGTATTATCGCAGAAAATGTCCCTGTAATTACAGGAAAAATACCTGAAGAAGCTATGAAAGTTCTTAAAACGCAGGCAAATATTTCCGATGCAGAGCTTATTAATTCAGATAAATATGCAAAATTTCATAACCGCAGGGTAATAAAAAACGGAATAGCTTTCAGTATTGATACAAAGAATCTGAGATATAAAAATCTTGAATTACCTTTGAACGGAAATTTTCAGTTTTTAAATATTGCCACTGCATTTTCCGCATTGGATAAATTAACTGAATCCGGCAAAGTCAATTTCAAAGAAGATGATGTAAGAAAAGGATTATTAAATATTAAGAAGAACTCTGGTTTCTTTGGTAGATTTGATGTTATTCATAATTATCCGACAGTTGTTATTGATGTCTCTCATAATGCAGAAGGGATTTCAAATCTTGAATCAAATCTCAGCCAGTTTGTATATGATAATTTGTTTATAATTTTCGGAATGATGAAGGAGAAGGAGCAGTATAAATGTATTCATCAGATTGAAAAGCTTGACGGAATTATTTTCTTTACCAAACCGGATAATAAGAGGGCTGAAGAACCGGAAGTATTATTTTCTAAAGCTAAACATCTTGAAAGAGCATTTATTACAGAAAATGTCAGTGCTGCGAAAACTGCAGTCTTTAGAAAAGCAAAGCCGGGGGATCTTATTCTCGTTACAGGTTCTTTTTATGTTGTAAGCGATTTTCTGAAGATTTTTAATTCTCAGCTATAATAATATTTTTTTAATATCAATTACGGTAAATGTTTTTTATTTTTACATAAATACTCAGCAAATAGCATATTAATGATAAAAGCAATTATATTTGACCTTGATAATACTCTTGTGGATTTTATGGATTTTAAATCAAGAGCAGTTGATGCCGCCGTAGATGCAATGATTGATGCAGGTTTACTTATCAGTAAAGACGATGCGAAGCAAAGAATAAAAAATATTTATGATCTTGAGGGTATTGAGTATCAGAGGGTTTTCGACAGGTTTTTACTTGACCTATATGGAAAAATAGATTACAGGATGATGTCAGCAGCAATTTTCGCATACAGAAAGGAACGCGAAGCTGCTCTAAGACCGTATCCTAAAGTATTTCCAACTTTGATTGAACTCCTTAAACTCGGTATGAAACTTGCTGTTGTATCTGATGCACCTGCAAAGGAGGCATGGTTGCGGCTTTCTTATGAAAAATTGCAGTATTTCTTTGATGTTGTAATTACTTTTGATGACTCAGGAGAAAAAAAACCATCGCCAAAACCTTTTAATCTCGCTCTTGAAAGACTTGGGCTCGATGCAAAGGACTGTCTGATGATTGGTGATTGGGCTGAAAGAGATGTTGTGGGAGCAAAATCAGTAGGTATGAAAACTGCATTTGCAAGATACGGCGATACATTTGGTACACAAAATCCCGGCTCAGATTATGAAATAAACTGTATTTCTGAATTAACTGAAATTGTTAAAAAAGAAAATAATTTAATTTAAAAAGTTGGCAAAAGAGAGAATAAAGACTAAAATAACTAAAAGTATAAATATCGCCGTAAAAGAAATACTTAAAGGAAATCTTATCGGGATTCCTACTGAAACAGTCTATGGTCTTGCCGCAGACGCAACTGATGAGAATGCTATTGTAAAAATTTATGATGTCAAACAAAGACCTCTTTTTGATCCTCTTATAGTGCACATCAAAAGTATAAAGGATATAAAAAAATATGCCGATGAAATTCCTAATGAAGTTTATAAACTTGCAGAGCATTTTTCACCCGGACCGATTACTTATATATTAAAGAAAAAAGATACAATACCGGATATAGTTACATCCGGATTAAACAGCGTAGCTATTAGAATTCCTTCACACCCGATGTTTCAGAAAGTCCTGAAAAAATCAGGTGTGCCAATAGCTGCACCATCTGCAAATATGTTCGGCAGAATTTCCCCAACATCATCTGAAGACGTATTAAAAGAACTAAAAGGCAAGGTGAATTATATACTCGATGGTGGTCAATGTGAAATTGGAATTGAATCAACTGTGGTTAGTTTTATTGATGACGAAATCAGAATTCTGAGACCGGGGTTTATTACAAAAAAGGATATAGAAAAAGTTTTACGTAAAAAAGTTATTCTCTCAAGAGATAAAACTCGTATAGGAAAACACATTCAGGATATATTCTCTCCGGGAATGTTAAAAAGTCATTATGCCCCTAAAACGCCTCTATATATCACAGAAAAGCCAAAAGATTTTGAGATGCTTAAAAATGTAGGAATTCTCGATTTTGATAATTACGATTCACTTCAGGATATTGCCATAAACTTATTTGCTGATTTAAGGAAACTTGACGAACAGGGATATAATTTTATTGTTTGCAAGAAAGTTAAAGATATAGGAATTGGAATGGCGATCAATGACCGTCTCGAAAAAGCTTCGAGCGGAAAAGTAAAAACTCTCAAATGGGAATTAAAATTTATCAGGAAATGAAATTCAAAACTTATAATATTAAAAAAAATTTCCTCGCTATTGAGGATGAGTATTCGGATTATAAAAATTCAGCTATTGCAATACTTCCTGCTCCTTATGAAGCAACTACATCTTATGGCAAAGGAACTTCAAAAGGACCTGCAGCAATTCTCGATGCTTCCCATTATGTGGAATTTTTCGACGAGGAAATGAACAGAGAGCTTTGTTTTGAAAAAGGAATAGTATCAATAAAAGAAATTGAATTCAACAGAAAAAAGGGCAAATCCGCACTTGACCTGATTTACAAAAATGTCAAAGCATTGATTGATGACGGAAAGTTCGTTGTTACACTTGGCGGTGAACATACTATATCTACTGCTCCGATAAAAGCTCATTATGATACTTATAAAAATTTAAGTATTCTTCATTTCGATGCACACTCTGACTTAAGAGATTCTTACGAAGGCACAAAATATTCGCATGCCTGTTTTGCGGCAAGAGTTGCTGAATTTACTACCGATATCACACAGGTTGGAATCAGGGCTCAATGCAAAGAAGAATATGATTTCATTAAAGCGAACGGAATAAATACTTTTTATGCATTTGGAATTAAAAACGGAAAATACGGAAATGAATGGATGGACAAAGTTATTTCGAAACTTAAAAAAAATGTTTATATAACTTTCGATGTTGATTATTTTGACCCTTCAATTATGTATTCAACAGGAACTCCTGAACCGGGCGGATTTCTCTGGGATGAAACTTTAAAGCTTCTGAAAAAAGCAGGCGGGGAAAGAAATATTGTAGGGTTTGATGTTGTTGAACTTGCTCCTAAAAAAGATGACTCGTTCCCTGATTTTCTGACTGCTAAACTTATTTATAAAATGTTAAACTATTTTATAAAAAAGTGACAACTGCAGAGAAGAAAAAAAAAGCAAGGTTAATATTGAAAAAACTTGCTAAACTTTATCCGGAAGCAAAATGTCATCTCGAATTCAAAAATGCTTTTGAACTGACAATATCAACCGTTCTTTCCGCTCAATGTACAGATGAAATTGTAAATAAAACTATGGTACCTTTATATGCCACGAAATATAAAACACCTGAAGATATTATGAAAGACGGTATAGATAATTTCAGAGATAACATTAAGTCAATAAACTTTTATAATAACAAAGCAAAATCAGTAATGAAACTTGCAGAAAAACTCATTACAGATTTCGGCTCTGAAATTCCGGAAAGTATGGAAGATCTTACATCGTTACCCGGGCTCGGAAGAAAATCCGCAAATGTTATACGCGGAAATTCATTCGGCAAAAAAGATTGTGTTATTGTAGATACTCATTTCAAAAGGGTTGCTTCACGGCTCGGAATTATTGAAAACGAAAATCCGGAAAAAATAGAAATTGAAGTTAAAGAATTAATAAACGAAAAAGACCAATACGATTTTTCAATGAGAATTGGTGAACACGGAAGAGTTGTATGCAATGCGAAAAAACCGAAATGCGAAATTTGAGTTTTTACTGATATTTGCCTTTATTATAATGAATCTAAATAAAATAAAATGAATAAAGACTTATCAAAGATTGAAGTAATACTAATGGACCTTGACGGTTGTCTGACTACAGGTCATATCATATACTCAACAAATGGTGAAGATATAAAAATGTTTCACACCCACGACGGCTTTGGATTAACACGCGGGAAAAAACTTGGTATGAAATTTGCCGTTATAAGTGGAATGCACTCTCCTGTCAATAAACGACGGATTGACAGACTAAAGATAGACCACTTATATGAAAATATTGAAGACAAGCTGATTCCTTTTGAAGAGTTGAAAAAATTTTATAACCTTAAAAATGAAAATTTCGCTTATATTGGCGACGATGAATTTGATATACCTCTTTTAAAATCGGTTGGATTTTCCTGCTGCCCTAATAGTGCAATGGATGAAGTTAAAAAAAATGTTGATTATGTCTGCAAAAAAAATGGAGGTGAAGGTGCAGTAAGAGAAATGATAGATATGATATTAAAAGCAAAAGGATTAATCTGATTTTTACCTTTAAAGAACAATTTTAAATGTGTAAGTTAGCAAAGAGATATAAATTATAATAATATTAAAATGTCACATCATAATTTGAAATTTAATTCTAAGCTCGTTCATGGTGCAGGTTTTGACGACGCTTATTTAAGTGCGAACGTTCCGATTTTTCAATCCTCAACTTTTAAATTTGAAAATGCTGACCACGGAGCCAAATGTTTCTCAGGAGAAAGCGATGGATATATCTATACAAGAATCGGAAATCCAACAATAGATTTTCTTGAAAGAACTGTCGCAGAACTTGAAGGCGGTTTCGGTGCAGTTGCAGTCAGCTCCGGTATGGCAGCGGTTAATACAATTTATTTTGGTTTACTTAATGCAGGTGACCACATTATCAGCTCTGACGCCGTTTACGGTCCGGCACGTGTTGTTATGGAAACTCACTGGAGCAGATTTGGTGTTGAATCAACCTATGTAAATACATCTGATATTGAAGAAATTAAAAAAGCTCTCAAACCAAATACAAAAGTCCTGTATATTGAAACTCCCGCAAATCCGACCATTGGGATTACAGATTTAAAAGCTGCTACCTATTTTGCGCATGAGCACAATCTTATTGTTGTTGTAGATAACACTTTCTGCAGTCCTTATTTACAGAATCCGTTTGATTTCGGAGTTGACGTTGTGTTCCATTCTGTTACAAAATTCTTAAACGGACATGCTGATATAGTTGCAGGTATTGTAATTGCAAAAACTGAAGAGCTATATAAAAAACTCAGGACAATTATGATAAATCTTGGTTGTAATATTGATCCGCATCAGGCATACTTTATCATCAGAGGATTAAAAACTCTTGCAATCAGAATAGACAGAGCTCAGGAAAGTGCAATGAAAATTGCTGAATATCTCGAAAAACATCCTAAGGTCAAATGGGTAATGTATCCCGGCTTAAAGTCTCACCCGCAATACGAACTTGCAAAAAAACAAATGCGCGGACCCGGAACGATGATTAGCTTTGGACTTAATGGCGGACTTGAAGCAGGAAAAAAATTAATGGATAATGTAAAAGTAGCTTTACTTGCAGTTTCACTCGGCGGAGTAGAAACTTTAATTCAACATCCTGCATCAATGACTCATTCCAAAATGACAAAAGAAGCAAAACTTAAATCCGGAATTACAGATGAGCTCGTCAGATTTTCTGTAGGAATTGAAGATTATAACGATATCCTCGGTGATTTAGAGCAGGCACTCGAAAAAGTATAAATAAAAAACAAATATTTTAATAATTTTGTTGACCCCTTTTGAACGGAAAGGGGTCTTTTTTTGAACACAGATGACACAGATTAAACAGATTCTCACCGATTTATTTTATTTCTCATTTTTTTCTACTCCGTAGGGGTCGTATGATTGTAGAAAAATAATTATCCACCTCCCCTCACGAAACACCCTGCCTTTTGAATAGTATTTTTATTCATAATAAAATATATTAACAGAGGATTAATCAATGTAAATATAATGAGTAAAACCGTAAGAGATTTATTTTCGGAATCCGCAGATAAATTTAAAAATAAAACTGCAATAATATGCAATGATGTTATAATCTCTTATAGTGAACTTCATTCGAAAGCATCATCAATCGCTTCTTATCTCCTCGAAAAAAATCTTACTCCCGAATCCCCTGTATGCATTATACTTGACAGGAATGAATCATACATAATTTCTATTCTTGGAGTCATACTTGCAGGCGGCTATTACATCCCTCTCGATAAGAAATTTCCGAAAAGCAGAATTGACAATATTAAAAAAGATTCAAATTCAAATTTTATAATTGACGAAGATTTTTTCCAGAAAGCTTCTTCATATAATATTTCAAATTATCATTACCCCGATATTTCAGGGAATAATTTGTGTTATGCAATTTTTACTTCCGGCTCAACCGGAAAACCAAAAGGTGTTTTGATTGAACATCATTCTTTGACAAATCTTCTGAACGCTTTCGAGAATATCGCTCCCGGAGATTCTAATCTTGTTAGTTCTGCTGTGTGTCCTTTTACATTTGATGTATCGGTTTGGGA
>Ga0073934_10002886_pt1 | contig 33613 bp, 27 predicted proteins | sample LarsenN4metaG_FD_76834 | JGI IMG/M metagenome (GOLD analysis project Ga0073934, IMG submission 76834) | Hot spring sediment bacterial and archeal communities from British Columbia, Canada, to study Microbial Dark Matter (Phase II) - Larsen... ...
CCCGGACATCATCCTGGTGGGCGAAACGCGGGACAAGGAAACCGCGGGGACGGCCGTCGAGGCCGCCCTGACCGGCCACCTGGTCTTTACCACGCTCCACACCAACGACGCCGCGGGCGCCTTCACGCGTCTCGGCGAAATGGGTATCGAGCCGTTCCTGATGTCGAGCTCGACCATCGGCGTCATCGCGCAGCGCCTCACCCGGCGCCTCTGCCAGAACTGCAAAGAGCCTTACAAGCCCGATGAAATCTCGCTCAAGTACATGGGCCTTCCCGCCAACGGCGGCCGGACCTTCTACAAGCAGAAGGGATGCGACCGCTGCTCGTTCTCCGGCTACAAGGGGCGCGTCGGCGTGTATGAGGTCATGCGCATGAACTCCCAACTGCGCAAGCTGGTCGCGCAAGGCGCCAGCGCGGAAGCCATCACGGAAGCCGCGGTCGCCAGCGGCATGAAGCGGTTGAAGGACTACTCCGTGTGGCTGCTCGAGCAGGGCCTCACCACCATGGATGAAGTCCTCCAGGTGGTGTCCGTGCGCGAATAGTGACCTGCGATCTGGGGGGACGACCTGGGGCAACTCGTCTCGGATAGTCAGAAGGTAATCGACTAAACCCGCGCGTGGCGAGCAGCTGAAGCCGTGTTCCTCTTCCCGCTGCCCCTCGGTGGAGAAGCATGGCGACTGCGCGGATAGTCGCGGTCGAGCCGCTGACTCGACGCATGGCATACTTCGTTGGCATCGACGGCGGGGGCACGCGCACGACCGCCTGGCTCTCGGATGAGCGGGGCCGCATTGTGGCGCGTGCCGTGGCGGGTCCGACCAATCCTCTCAAGGTGGGATTTGAAGCCGCGGAGCGCGAGTTGCTGCGCGCGACGCGCGAGCTACAACGTGCTATCGCGGCGCTCCATGAGCGCCGGAAGAAGCGATGGAGGGGCACAGGCCGCCGCGACCGGGCCCCGTCCCTCGAAGCAGTTTGCGTCGGCCTGGCCGGGGTGGACCGACCGCAAGTGCACAAGAAGCTTTTCACCTGGCTACGTCGCGCTATCCCGGCGCGTCACCATCTGTTGACCTCGGATGCCGCCATTGCGCTGCGCGCTGCCATCGGCGATTCGCCCGGAGTGATCGTCCTCTCCGGAACAGGCTCGATCGCTTACGGCCGCGACGAGCGGGGGCGCGTCTGGCGCGCGGGGGGCTGGGGCGTTCCGTTCGACGACGTGGGCTCAGGTTACGACCTCGGCCACAAAGCCATCGTCGCCGCGTTGCGCGACTACGACGGGCGAGGGGCCCACACGCAACTCACCGGTCAGATTTGCCGGGCGCTCAGGATTCCGGATATCACCCAGGTCGTTCTGAAGAATCTCAGCATCAAGGATGTCGCGGCGCTGTTTCCCCTGGTGCTCGAGGCGGCGCGCCGTCGCGACGGGGTAGCGCAGCGCTTGTGCGAGGAGGCCGGCGAAGACCTGGCCGAGCTCGCCATCGCTTTGCTCCGGCGCCTGGGTTGGCTGCGCCGGGCGGTTCCCGTCGTCTATGCCGGCGGGGTCTTTGGCGCGAGTCTTCGCATCCGCCGCAGCGTGACGCGCCACCTCCGCCGCCACGCGCCCCACGCCCGGGTCCTGCTCCTCCGCCGCCCTCCCGTGGAAGGGGCGCTGGCGCTGGCCCGCGACTTGGCTAAGCCCGACGCCTGAACTGGCTTCATCGGTTCGGGCTTAATGTCCGACCTACACTGAGGTTCTGCTACCCACAGGTACGCCGAGTCGTTCATTTTGTTTTCGAGGGGGCTCCGGGTTCGCTCCTTCAGTTCGGATCTTTTTTCCCGCTTCGGCGTGCCTCCCGGGTAAGAGAAAATGTCCCCCTAGGCAGCAATTCTAGCCTACCGCATTGCACGTTGACTTTGCAAGAAAAAATGGCGGGCAGGTTCGCCGGCCCGAAGGCATCCCCCTGCCCCGTTGCGCGGCCGCGACGTCTCGCATATATTTTCCCCCGGCCGCCAAGGACGGCGAGACTCCCGCGGGAGGGGTTCGCCATGTCACTGATGCTCGAAGAAATCTTCGACCAGCCGCGCGCCTTGCGGCGGACTTTCCGCGCCGAGCGCGAACACGCGGACGCAGTGAAACGCTACGCCCGCCAGAAAGGAATTCGCCTGATCGTGCTGGTAGCGCGGGGCACCTCGGACAACGCCGCGCTCTTCGGGCGCTACCTGCTGGAGCTTACCACGGGGATTCCTGTCTCCCTCGCCGCCCCTTCCATCCACACGCTCTATCACGCCCGCGTGTACTTGCGCGACGCGGTGGTCGTAGGCGTCTCGCAATCGGGCGAGGGTACGGACATCAACATGGTGCTGGAATCGGCGAAGCGCCGCGGCGCCTTCACCATCGGCATCACCAACGAGCCGCGCTCGACGATGGCAGGTATTGTGGACGAAGTCTTCCTGGTGCGCGCCGGACGGCAACGTTCCGTGGCGGCGACGAAAACCTATACCGGACAGCTTTTGATGTTCTACCTGCTCGCGGGCGGCTTGGGTCCCCAGGTGACGCTCGCCGACGTGAGCGAAATTCCCGATCGCGTGGAAGAGACACTGAAGCTCGCTCCGGAGATCCGCAGTCTGGTCGAACGCTACCGCTACATGCGCCAGTGCGTGGTTGTGGCGCGCGGTCTGAACGTCGCCAACGCTTATGAGCTGGCTCTGAAGCTGATGGAAAGCTGCTATGTCGTGGCGGAGCGTTTCTCTTCGGCGGACTTCCTGCATGGGCCGATTGCGCTCATCGAGCGGGATTTCCCCGTGGTCGTTTTCATTCCACCGGGCAAAGTGTTTGCCGACCTCAAGAGGCTGGTGCTGCGCCTGCGCAAGCTGCACGCAGAGACCTTGCTGATTTCTTCCGCCGGGGCGAAGCTGCCACCCGCCACGCGCTCAATCCTCGTCCCCGGCGAGATTCCCGAAGTCTATACCCCTATCCCCTATATCGTCCCCGGGCAGCTCTTCGCCGCCTCCCTCGCGGAAGTGAAAGGCCTCGACCCCGACAAGCCCCGCTCGCTTCAGATGGTGACCAGGACAATCTGAAAAAAAGTTCTCAGTTTTCAGTTGTCAGTGGTCAAGTGGGTAGCCCCCGCCACCCACGGCCAGCCAGGGCAGGCGCCGGGCTGACTTCATTGAAGAATTTCTCCGACACGGCACCGGGATTTGAACCCGAAAAGCCGCAGACCTCAAGAACAGGTCTGCGCTACCTTGCCTGGGTTGAGACGATCCATCGTAAGGCATACGATGGGCTCGCGGGCCAGGAGATCTCTGAGAATGCCAAAGTCGGGGAGATGCAAAGCGCTCGCGACGGCTTCATCTATGGCAGCTCGAGTGGGATCGCAGTTCATGTTGGGAAAAGGCAGAAGTAGATCTTTGCCGAGACTATCAAATGAGTGAACCAGCTTCTTTCGAACCTTGGCATTAATTGTTGAAAAGTCCAGAAAAGGCATTTTCTTCAGCACAGGTTTTTTGAATTGAATCCACGCGCCTCTGGTTTCCTCGCGAAATGCCAGAAGCAAAAGGAGACCAAGTGTTGAGTTAAACCAGACCACAGCGGCCTTTTCGACCTCGTCGATTCTGTCCTTTTCTGCCCGAAGCGACAGGGGCCACCACACGTCCGAGAGGGCTTTACAGTCCAGCCTCACAGCCACCAGCCTCTTCGTATATACCCAGAGACGCATTGCCAGGAGCAAGCGTGACGCCTTAGGCCAAAGATCAGTAACCTTCCGGAGTTTTCGGCCTTTCCTTGCCTCACCGAGGGGTTCAAGGTACAGGTTCGACTTTTGCTCCATGGAGTTTATTCGCTCCGGTTCGTGACCCCAAAGCGCAGGATATGCGGTTTTTGAAGTTGCGAAGTCGAATCTGAAGGCGTCGTAGACGTCCCGAGGGTCCGGACCCAAGTCGCCGATTTCTCCAAGTGGGCAGAGCGGAATCGCGGCATGACCCCTTCTACCTGGCAAATACAGTCTGCCTACCCGAAGGCCATACAGGGTACGAACTAAGTCGGATTGTGCAAATGTGCACGGGAAGTTCCACAGGTCTGTCTTGAGTTCTGGCCAGCGCGCGGCAAGCGCTTCCCCATACTTGTCTGACCCAATGCTCAAGGCGAGAGCACCTTGTGATTGTTGAGTCGTTGTCACTTCGGGGGGAGAACAGTTCGCGAGTGTACGCGACAAGGTCAGGGCTTCGATGGCATTTCGAGGGTTGCGCCAGAGATTGACGCACACCACCTTGGTGTCCCTGCCCACGGCCTTTTTACCGGACTTGCGTGCAACAACCAGCACCTCGCTCAGGTCTGTGTTTTCAGAGAAATTCCAATGATTGGCCTCGTGGGACACGACCACATATTCCAGCCGATAGTGTTGGTTCATGAAATTCCGCGTTTTCTCCCAAGCCACGCCCGAGAGGAACGCACGGGGGAGAACCAGAGCTAGACGACCGCCCTCTTTAAGGTACTTGTCTCCTACGGCCACAAAGACTGATCCCAGGCCGGCAGTAATGCTTGCCGGCACCTTATGTTCCCTAACGACATGTTTCAGTCTTTTCTGCATGCGCTGGCGATCTTTCCCTGGAATGCTTCCGAAGAGCAAATTCGGTTGGCGGCTGCTAGTGAAGGGTGGATTGATGATGATGGACAGATCGAGCTGGGGGAGGGTAACCCACTGGCCACTCGGCTGTTTCGTGCCCATGACTCGCTCTGGTTTCTGCGCATAAAGGCTGGCCGCTCCCACAGTAGGGGATTCTAGAAACTCCAGGCTACCTAGCTCACCATGTTCGGCACCCATTGGTAGGGTTGAAAGGTTTGTGACGTTGATGGGAACGTCGGGGACGCGCAGCGCCAGGGTGGAGGCCGTCAGGTGCACGGCGGAGTGCAGGACGTCATAGCCGTAGAGAATCTTCTCAACGATGACACGGTGCAACTTGTTGAGCTGAGGCCGCTTCTCCCTCCTGACAGACTCGCGTATATGGTTGTCAACGATCACATCGGCTGCCGCCATTAGAAGCGTTCCAGTGCCGCACGCGAGGTCCGAAATGCGGAGCGCCCCCACTTCTTTTAAATCTGACCAGTCACAGGGCCAGTCCTTGCGAAACAAGGCCAACTTCGCCAAAAGAAAAGAGGCTGGAATAGACGTGTAGTAAGCGCCAAGGTACTTAGCCTCTTCGAGGAGACGATGGTATATCCTTCCGGCTAGGTCGTGTCGCAGGGAAGCTCGCCACCCGACGATGGTGTTGGCTGTCTCGGCCAGCTTTTTGACGCCATCAATGGCGTCTACATCGGGAGAAAGGGAGCAAATCAACTGGTGCGCAATATGGAAAATCGGGTAATAGTTGATTTTTTCCAGTATAAATTGCCAATGATCTGCGAGGGCAGCGATGGGGTCGTCCTCGTGCTGAAAATCTCGTAGTAGCTTGACACGCGAATCTCTCTGGGCCAGGACCTCCTGGAACATCATGGCGTTGACGAGGACGAGCGCCGTCACTCGATTGATTGCCGACCTTTGCCGGAGTTCAACCTTCGAAATCATTCCACCTCTTTTTCGGCGCCCTTCCGTTTACTTTTTGGGAGCTCACGAATCCCCAGAGCTGACGTGAAGCGGTTTGTGCTGGCAGGCTGCGGGTTTAGAGACCCTACAAACGCTTCGATCCCCTTGTGCAGGAATGTGACGGCTCGCTCCAAAACCCTGTCTTCTATGAGACGTTCGTAGGATTTGCGGAGCGCCTCGGCCAGGTCATCCAGGTCACCTTTCACGAATTGAGCCGTTTCTCTGACAACCACAGGGAGCAGAGACTGCTGGGGTGTCGCCTCGTTTTCCGTAATGATGGCAAACTCCAGACGGGCTCTAGCCAAGGCCTTTTTTGACTCATTCATATCCTGCCCCATTTCACGAAGTGCAGATGGATAGACCAGAGCCATGCCCATGTGCGCAATTCCATCCTCAACGCGCCGGTTAGCAGATTTGCTGGCTTTCTTATGTGCGGCACGCGATGCAAATTCCCCCTCAATCGCGAGGCGAAGCCCTTGGAAGTCCACTATAACATCGGGCATCCGACGCAACCCTGAGGGATCCGTTATGATCTGCTCCGGAGCGACTTCGAGCCCTCGCTCCTGAAGCAGTTGCGCAAGCAAGACATTCAGCACTTCCTGCCGGACTGAGGATCTGGTCAGGTTCGGGTTGTTCTTGGTCCCTTCGCTCTTGTCGTAAAGTTCAGGGAATAGTGGTTGGCAGTAGATTGTTTTTCCTTTCTGGATTGTGCCGGACATCGTGTATAACTTTTATCACAACAGTCAATCGGATAGCAAAACACGGCTGACGCACGTCGCCTTGGCGGGACAGGTACATTGCGGTTTTTGTGATGTGTGCGCCGTGCCATGTAAAGATTTTAGCCCAAGGGGTCGCATACATGGCGGAATAAACTATGTATGACAACGCCGATGACCTTATAGATGCGCCACCGGACGGTACATGATTGCTTATTGGGCGCGCTAGCGTTGGCGGCATCCTCGTCCGCGCACGCGCCCGCGATCTCGTGTCATCCCCGCCGCTTACTTCTCGTCTTGCGAGTGGCCAGCCATTTCTTCAGAGATTGAGGGCTCTCTCCCGAGCGCTGCCCCGCCAACAGGCCCGCGACGGTCAGATCTTCGTCCAGGTCGGGCCAGTGGATATAGGCGCCGTCTCCGAAGATTTCGAAATGATTGCGCTCCTGCGGCGTCCCATGCCAAAGACGGGGGTACCAGACCAGAGGCACCACAATGGTCCGGCCGTCCACTAGATCAACTGTTAAGCCTTCGTTGCTCACCTTTACCGATTTACCCCGTGGCTCCTGGACTTCAACGGCCAAAGAACTCATACCAACTCCTCATTAGTCGTGCGCGATGCTCATTAACGAGCTTCAGAATTGCATTCAGTTCCACCCGGCTGAAGCCCCCGGCGCGTTCGAGCGCCACGGGTTCAAGCCAGAATTTCGCCACCCTGTTCTCGCGTTGCACGTGGATGTGCGGCGGTTCGCTCCTATCCAAGGAAACAAAGAAAAACCGATAGGAACGCATTCTGAGAACCGTCGGCATTGGTCTGTAATTTTATCCCCATGAATCTGATTTGCGCGAGCAAAAGCTAGTAGCGCAGGTCCGATTCCTTGGACTGGCGGCTCTTCAATAGCCTTTTCGCCGCCTCGGCGGATGGCCGCAGCGCCGCCAGGACAAATCTGGAAAAGCCGCAATCCCGCGGAGTGGGACGGGAGTTGCGCTATCTGATTGCTTGCGGAGCGGGCTAGCGTTGGGCGGAGTCCTGGTCGGCGTAAGCAGCGACGATCTCCCGAAAGTAGAGGCGGTGGAAATTTCCGCTGGCGTAGAACTCCTCGCGCACCTCCGCCGCAAGCGCCGGGGCACCGAGTGGTGCCGCGCTTCGATGACTTGCGCCGGGATTTCAAGATCGTCATCCTTCAACGGCGTGCGCGTCCATACCAAGATGCAGGTGACGAAGAAACATCGAACAGAGAGCACCAGACGCCGTAATCGGGACATACCGCAGGCGTACCAGGCGCAGAATTGTAAAAAACCCTGCGCTACCTGCTGATCGCTGACCCGTGACAAGCGGCGACGGACAATAAGCACCTTGCGGGGCGGGGGATTTGCGATTAGTCTCAGAGTTTCGATAATCGTCGACTTAGGAGGCTTTATATGGCGGAGATGAAAGTGGGCTTCTACGGTCACGTCCGGCAGTATCACAATCTCAAGAAGGAAATTGACGCGGCCATCAGCGAGGTGCTGGAAAGCGGCGCCTACGTGATGGGGCCTAAGGTAAAGAAGTTTGAGCAGGAACTCGCCGCTTACTGCGGCATGAAGGAGGCGGTGGGCGTCAACTCCGGCACCGACGCGTTGTGGCTGGCGTTCATGGCGTTGGGGATTGGCCCGGGCGATGAAGTCATCACCACGTCGAACACCTTCTTCGCGACGGCGGAGGCCATCTGGATCGCCGGCGCCACAGCGGTCTTCGTGGACATCGACCCGAAGACGTGCAACATTGATCCGGAGCTGATCGAGGCGGCGATCACTCCCAAAACCAAGGCGATTGTTCCCGTGCACCTCTACGGTCAGCCGGCGAAGATGCGGGAGGTGGCGGCGATCGCCAAGAAGCACAATCTTCTTATCATCGAGGACAACGCGCAGGCGCTCGGGGCGCGGGGGGACGATTTCGCGCTGGGCGAGCTGAGCGACGTGATGTGCACCAGCTTCATCATCCAGAAGAATCTCGGCTGCTTCGGCGACGGCGGCGCAGTGGTGACGAATGACGCGAACGTGGCGACACGCATTCGCCAACTGCGCAATCACGGCTCGCTCAAACGCTCCGTGCACAGCATGGGTTACAACAGCCGCCTGGACGAATTGCACGCCGCGGTGCTGAGCGTGAAGCTGAGGGAACTCGACAATTGGAACGACCTGCGGCGCGCCCGCGCGAAGGAATACGACGTGGGCCTGGTCGGGACTTCCTTGACGCTGCCCATAGCGCTCCCCGGTTACCGGCACATCTATCACCTTTATGTCGTCGAGACTGACGACCGCGACGGCTTGCAGGCCTATCTCGAATCGCGCGGCATCACGGCGCTCACGCATTACCCGATTGCCATCCATCAGCAGGAAGGTTATCCCTGGGGTCAATCCGCGCGCATTTCCGGCTCGCTCGCGCACACGGAGCGCTCCGCGGCGCGGGTGCTCTCCCTGCCCATGTACCCGGAGATTACCAGCGAGGAAGTGGCGTATGTGGTCGACGCCATTCGAACGTGGGATCAGGCCCGTGCGGGAAAAGCGGGTGGAGCCGCCGCCAGCTAAGAGAGCGCGGGGAGCTGCAGCGAGCCGGGTCATCCTGAGGAGTCCCGATGAGATCGGGACGAGGTAGGATCCCGGCAGTTTGCTCCCCTATGAAGTACAGGAGACCCTTCGCTGGCGCTCAGGATGACACGTTCTGAAGGCCGGCGGTGTTTCGTCATCCCAGTTCTTGGAGTCATCGTCCATGAGTGCTGAAAAGAAGTATTCCGTAGTGGTCATCGGTTGCGGCAAGCGCGGCATGCATCACGCCGCGGAATTTCACAAGAATCCGCGATTCGAACTGGTGGGGTTGTGCGACATCGATCCTGCCCGCCTGGAGGCCGCCGCCCAGCAATTCGGAAATCCTGCAACCAGCCTTGATGCCGCAGAGCTGCTCAAGCAGGTGAAGCCCGACGTCTTCTGCTTCTGCACGCTGCCCAACCTGCGCCTGCCCATGATTCGCCTGGGAGTGGAGGCGGGGGCGAAACTGATCGCCTACGAAAAACCTCTGGCCATGTCCACGAACGAGGCGCTCGAGATTATGAAGCTCGTGCGCGAGGCGGGCGTGAAAACCGTGGTGAGCCACCAGCATCGCTATGGGGAGCACTACCAGAAGGTGAAAGAGATTATCGCCAGCGGCGCGCTTGGCCGCGTGCACACCGTTTACGGCACGGCGACCGGCTGGATGCTCCACATGATCACGCACCTGATCGAGTACACGCGCTGGTACAACGACTACGCCGAAGCGGAATGGGTTATCGGCCAGGCGTCAGGCAAAGGGAAGTTCTCGGACAATCATCCTTCGCCCGATTACGTGGTCGGCGTGATTCAGTATGCGAACGGCGTGCGCGGCATTGTGGAGACCGGCGACGGCGCGCCCGACGTGCCGGAAGTTGATGCGTGGTGGCGCAAGTGCCGCATCGGGGCGCAAGGCACGGAAGGTTTTGCCGAAGTTCTCACCGGCGGCGGCTGGCGCGCGGTTACGAAGAGCGGCGCGATGTCGGGCCCGGGCGGAATGGATTACGCCCACGACATGCCGCCCTACATCCAAGAGATGGCTGACTGGCTCGATGACGACTCGAAGGTCCATCCCCTTAATGGGGAGCATGCCTACAAAGGTCATGAAATCATGATGGCCATTTGCCGCTCGGTCGTGGCGCGCGGGAAGATCAAGCTCCCGCTCGGCCCGGGCGAGCCGGAACTCGAGGCGTTGCAGAGAGTTCTGTCTTAATGGGCCGCGGTGCCTTGTCGGGCGTTGGCTGGCGTCCTGAGGCCATCCAAGGACAACGTCCGCAAGATGAAAAAGGACATGCGCTGCTCCCTTGCAGCTCTGCTGGCGGTTGCCGCGGTGCCCGGTTGCGCGCCGTCACCCTCCGCCCCGCCTGCGGTGGTCGAATCCTGGGTGGAGGGAACCTTGCGGCAAATGACCCTCGATGAAAAGGTGGGGCAGGTGCTTTGTCCCGCGGTGTCCGCGGCGGTGGCGGACCAGGGCGCCGATGCCCTCGCCGACGTTCGAACCAACGTTCAAACCTACCATGTAGGCAGCTATATCATCTATGGTTACCCGGGTCGAAGCCCCGCGTCCGTGGCCTCATTGATCAGCACGATGCAGGGGTACGCCAAGGTTCCTTTGCTCATTACGGCTGATCTCGAAGGTGGCGCCGGTCACCAATTTGAAGGCGCCACGCGATTCCCCCGGGCGATGGCCATCGGGGCCACCGGCGACCCGCAGTACGCCTATGACGCCGGCGACTTCACCGGCCGCGAAGGCAGGGCCATGGGTGTCAACGTCAACTTTTATCCCGTCGTGGATGTGAACAACAACCCCGAGAATCCCATCATTAACATCCGCTCGTTTGGGGAAAGCCCGGCGCGTGTCGCCGAGTTGGGGGCCGCCTACGTCAGGGGAGCGCAGACGGCGGGCATCATCGCCACAGCCAAGCACTTCCCCGGCCACGGCGACACGAGCATCGACTCGCACCTCCAGTTGCCCGTGCTCGATTTCGATCGCGCGCGGCTCGATGCAGTCGAGCTTCCGCCTTTCATTGCCGCCATCCAAGCCGGGGTGAAGGCCGTTATGACGGCACATATCACGCTTCCCCAGATTGATCCGGTGGCCGGGCTTCCGGCATCTCTTTCCCCCGCGATCACCACGAGTTTGCTGCGCAACGAACTGGGTTTCAAAGAACTGGTCGTTACCGATGCCTTGACCATGCAGGCGATTACTCAGAATTTCGGCTCCGACCAGGCGCCCATCATGGCGATCAAGGCCGGCGCCGACATCGCGCTCATCCCTGCCGACATCCCGGAGGCTTTCGCGGCCGTGAAGTCTGCCGTGCAGAGCGGTGAAATCCCGCGAACCCAGCTCGACGCGGCGGTCCGGCGGCTGCTCAACGCCAAGGCCTGGGCCGGGCTGGATGTTCGGCGGACTCCCGACCTCGGTCAGATTGGCAACCGGGTGGGCACCGCCGCTGCGCGCGCGAAAGCGCAGGAAATCATCGAGCACGCGCTCACGCTGGTGAAAGATGACAGGAACTCCATTCCGCTCGCGCTCTCTCCCGACGAAGAAGTCCTGCTGCTGAACTTTCTGGATTCCGGCGGCGGTGACCTGACGGATGACTCAGGTCGCGCATTTCAAAGCGAGTTTGTCACGCGGCACCTGAGGACCCTCTACCTTGAAGTGACGCCCGGCACGACGGCGAGCGAGGCGGAGGCCATCCTGCACCAAAGTCAAGCCTACGGGACCGTCGTCGTCTCCTGCTTCCTCCGCCTCGCCGCCTACCGGGGTTCGCTCAGCCTGAGCGATGTCCAGCAAAACCTCCTCCGCGCGCTCGCCCTGCGCTCCGGCGCGCTCGTCTTCGTGCTGTTCGGAAGCCCGTACTTGCTCAACTTCATTCCCGAGTTGCCGAGCTACGCCCTCGCTTACGAGTTCTATCCCGGGGCCGAAGCGGCCATGGTGCGGGCGATCTTCGGAGAGATTCCCTTCCAGGGGAGACTGCCCGTCACCGTGGGGAGCTTTCCCGCCGGCTTCGGCTTGGAGAAGCCCGGGGTGTGGGCAGTGGAGCGGCAATAACGATTGGCGAAGGAGGATCTGTCCCATGCACCGTAAGGGATTGCTCGGCAATACGACCTTTGCTTGCCTCGCGACGGTGATGCTCCTGGCCTGGGCGCAGACGTCGCGAACTGAACCAGCTCAGGGCGCGCTTCCCGCTGAAAGCAGAGACTTCTTTCCTGTGGCGGTGTGGTATGGTGGGGGAAAGGCGCGCGCCCCGATGCTCGAGCGGGTGGATGCGACGAGCGCCGAGCGCTGGGGCAGGGACCTCGATCAGATCAAGAGCGTGGGCTTCAACACGGTCAAATGCTGGGTGGACTGGGCGACGGCGCAGCCCAAACCCGACCAATTCCGGTTCGATAACCTCGAACTGCTTTTGAGGCTCGCGGAAGCTCGCGGCTTGCGCGTCATCATTCAGCTTTATCTCGATTCCGCTCCGGACTGGGTGGGCGAGCGTTTTCCCGAAGCGCAATTCGTGGACCGCTCGGGTGGGGTGATCAAGTCGCAGGCTTCGCCGGGATTCTGCATCGACCATCCCGGCGTCAGCGCGGAGATCGTGAAATTCCTTAAGGAGCTTTCGCGACGCGCCAACCTTTCGGCGGCGCTCTATGGCTGGGACGTCTGGAGCGAGCCGCACGTCATCAACTGGGCCGAATTCCCGTTTCTAACGAATCCCGAGTTCTGCTTCTGCCCTTCAAGCCAGGCGCGCTTCCGCGAATGGCTGAAAACGAAATACGGCTCGCTCGACGCGCTCAACACCGCGTGGTACCGCGGCTTCGAGCGCTGGGAGCAAGTCGAGCCGCCGCGCAGCTCTACCATTCTCTCCTACACGGACTATCTCGACTGGCGCGCCTTCATCGCCGACAAGCTGGCAGGCGATTTGAAAACCCGCGTCGAATCCATTCGCAGCGCGGATGCGATCCACCCCATCACCAGTCACGCCGCCGTGCCCGGACTGTTCACCTCGCCGACCGACGGCTACGGCGACCCGGACGATTGGCAGATGGCGGAGACGGCCGACTACTTTGGCACATCCCTTTATCCCAAACACGCAGCCTCGGTGCGCCCGTGGCCACCCACGATGATTGCTGCAGGGCTTGATTTCACGCGCTCGTCGGGGCGCAGTTACGGCAAGGGATTCTGGATCGGCGAACTGCAGGCCGGACAGGGCGTGACCGGGATGCGCATCCAGGGGGAAGTGGTCCCGCAGGATCTGCGGTTCTGGCTCTGGAAAGTGCTCTCGCACGGCGCGCGACAGATTTCGGTTTACGCGTGGTACCCGATGAGCTCCGGCTACGAGTCGAACGGCTACGGACTCATCAACCTCGACGGCACATTAACCGAGCGTGCCCGCACGGCGGGGCGCGTGGCGCAGATCATGGCCGCCAATGCCGCGGAAATTCGTGCCGCCAGGCCCGCCTCCGCGCAGGTCGCCGTTCTTTACAACCGGCTGTCGTATATGGTGGGCGGGGCACAACCTTCGCTCTCGAAGCTCGGCAACGCTCCCCGCGATTCGCTGATGGGGCTGCATCGCGCTTTCTTTGAAGATCAAATCCCGATCGATTTCGTTCATCCCCAGGACGTTCTCGACAATCGGCTGGGCCAGTACAAGATCGTGTTTCTGCCTTTTCCGGTGATGCTTTCGAGAAACGTCGGTGAGGGCGTAAAGCGCTACATCGAGAGTGGCGGCACGGTCGTGGCGGAAGCCCGCCTGGCATGGAACGACGAGCGTGGTTTCGCGAGCGACCGCGTCCCGGGCTTCGGGTTGGATGAGGTGTTTGGCGGGCGCGAGAAACGCATCCGGCCGGTGGAGAAAGCCCGCCTGTCGATGGAGCCTGACTCCAACCTGCCGGGCTTGAAGCGGGGGGAGGTGATTGCTGCCGAGGCTTTTGAAGAGGATCTCGAGCCCTTACCCGGCGCCCGTGTGCTGGCGCGATTCGCCAATGGCGAAGCCGCGATGGTGGAAAGAGTCTATGGCAAGGGGAAAGCAATCCTGGTGGGATCTTTCGTGGCGCTGGCCTATCAACGCCAGCAGGACGTTTCCACCAAGCGCCTCTTGCTGGCGTTAGGGCGCGCCGCGGGCGTTTCGCGCCAAGTGGAAATCTTCGGCCCGGGCACGGCGGAGGTGGAAGTGCGCCGGCTGGTGAGCGAGCGCGCCCAATTCCTCTTTGCCTTCAACCATTCCGGCACGCTGGCGCAGTTGACGATCTCCGTGCGCCTGCCTTGGACCGCAGGTGTAGGCGTCGATCTCGAGGACGGCCGGAGCATTCCACTTCAAATCACCGCGGGCAAGGCGATCCTGCGCAAGGCCCTCCCCGGCAAGGGGATCTGGGTCATTAAGCTCGTCCCGCGTTGAGGACTCTTATTGGGCGACTGGAGAGTCCGAAGCCGAAGCCGTTCCCGCGGTGCTGCCGCGAATGACGTGGGTCTGGTCGGTGAAGTAGTAGGCTGATCCCGTCTGGCCGGGAAGGACGGGATTGGCATTCAAGTTATAGCCATTATAGAAGCCGCGGGCATCCACCATCGTCGGGGCGTAGACGAACGAGTAACCGCTCTTTTGCCCACTGGCCAGGACGCTGTCGATGAGCCCCGCCGCCGCCGCTGTCACCGGGCCGCTGGCCGGGGGACCAAGCTGGAGAAGTGTGCTCGAGAATCCCTGGCCGAAACTCGAGGAGTAGGTCACTTCCGCCGTGTTGATGATGCGCAAGCTGCCGATGGCCGAGGCCTGGTTCGCTGCAATGCGGCTGCGCAGCAGGTTCGGAATTGCGATGGCCGCAATGATCAGAATGATCGCTACCACAATCAGCAGTTCGATCAGTGAAAAACCCCTTGGACCGCGATGCATAGCCAATTTTTCTCCTCCGCCTCTAGCTGCCCCTCGGGGCAGACACACATGGAGGCCGCCTCCGTTTCCGTCACTCATGCACGTTTCGTTCCCGCCGACGATCTCACCGCGCCTCTGGATTCGTTAAGAAACCGGGGGTTTTGCCCGTTGCCAGGGCGTATGCTAGCACAAGGTCCCGCCCACTGGAAAGCGCCCCGAAAAAGATTTGTTGGGGGTTAACTCCTTAAGTAAGGGGTGGATTGCCGGACCCGGTGATGACGAATCGGTAGAGCCTGGTCGGGACGCCCCTCTTAAGCCGGAATCTCGATTTCCGTGCCGCGACGCTCGGCGGAGAGGTAGGCGCTGTACAGCACCGCAACCGTATCGCGCCCGAGTTCCGCGCCCGAGAGGGGCGCGCGGTTTGTGGCGATGGCTTCCATGAAATCCTGGAATTCCTGCGGATAGCCGTGCTGCCAGTCCTCGTCGGGAGCGGGATGGCTCCATCCCTGCTTGGTGCCGAGCTTCTCCGTGACGTAAACGTCCTTGAGAAATTCCTCTTTCGGGTTGTAGGTCTCCAGCGCGTTAATGGGATTCAGGTTGCAGCGTGTGCGGTGATTGTTGGCAAAAACTTCCAGCCAGTTGTGAACCCCGCCCAGGACGAGTTCGCTCGCGAAGATGTCGGCCACCGTGCCGTCATCGAACGTGACGTGCACCTGACCGTAGTCTTCAATATCCTCGTAGGTGGTGCGGAGAAAACCCAGGTCACGAAAACCTTTAAGGCGGGTAATTTCATGCGTGCGGGCGGAGACGGTGGCGGGGCGGATCGGTTGGCCGTTGCCCGCTTCGCCCTCGACGCGCTTCAGGTAGAGGGCCGCGGTCAAGGGATGGCAGGCCTTCCCGACGAGGGAGCCGCCGCCCGAGAATTTCCAGATGCCGTAGTAGGGTGAGTGCGAGCCGCTGTGCGATTCGTCGCCGATAATCCATAGGATCTGCCCGCCGCTCCTCGCGAGGATTTCGCGCTCCTTTTGGATAGCGGGCGCGTAAACCCAGTTCTCCGCGTAGCAGACCTTCCTGCCGGACTCCCGCGCGGCGAGGAGAATGCGGTCGCAGCTCGCCAGCGCTTCGCGGCGCATGGTTTCCTTGCTGAACGCGTGGCCGCGGAAATCGTCCGTGCCCGGACCGTAGTAGCCGGTGAAGGGCTTTTCGATGATCACGTGCTTGCCGCGGTTGAGAGCAGCCACGGCGAGCGGTTCATGCGTGTTGCCGGGTGAGCACAAATCGATAACATCGCAGACCTCGCATAATTCTTCGAAGGAGACGAAAGCGTTCAACCCCCGCTCGCGCGCAAAGGCCTCAGCCGACTCCCGCGATCTGGCCGTCACGCCCACAATCTCCACAGGCACGCCGTAGACGCGCCGCAGGGCTTCAAAATGAAATCGCGCGGCGAACTTCGCGCCCACAATTCCCACTCGGATCGTTTGTGCCATGGCCATCTCCCCCAAGTTGCAAATCCAATGGACGACGCCGAATGCCGCGCGTTGTCGCTGCGGCGCCTCAACGCCGCATAGATCGAAGCGGCTGGCGCGGCAATCCGGAGATCGCCGTTCGAGCCAGGTGACGAATGCGGCCTGTTGAGCGGGCCGCGGCTCTTGACGCTGACACGCCCGCCGGTGGATTCTATCACCGAGTCTTCCGATGCGCGCCAGAGCGATCGCCCTTCTGATGGCCGTATTCTTCCTGGCGGGCGGCGGGACCTGTCTGGCCGCGACGCTGGAGGAGGTTCTCAAAGGGCGTGGCGTCGACACGACAGGCCTCGGCCGTGAACGCCTCGCCCGCCGGATCACCAGCTTCGCTTCCCTTGACGCTGCGGACGTCTTCCTGATTGCTTACTACACGGAGGAGGGCAGCGGCCGCCTGGCAGATTCCCTTCACATTGACCTGCAGCAGAAGAGGGAAGCGCGCTGGATTGCATGCGAACTGCGGCGAGACGAATCACAGGGCGTAATCTTCGGCGGATCGGTGCTCGAGATCATTCGCTCCGGAGGGTTCCTCTACCTCCATACCCACGTCAACCCTTCGGCAAGTTACACACTTGTCCTGCGCGCCGAATTGGAGTACCACGCGAGCCTCAACGGCTGGCCGCTGGCGGTCTTTCCCGATGGGCTTCTGATCTTTCAGAACAGCCAGGTGCATTTCGCGCCCACGCACTATACAGAGATCTCAGTCTTCGACCCGCGCACGAAGCGGACCTGGCTGGCCTACCCACGCAGGCCCTATCAACCCGTCCGTCTCGCTCATATCGCGAAAGTGCGCGCCGCGTATGAAAAGCGGGGGGAGAAATGGTTCAGGGAGCACCAGCACCACGGCAATCCGGAACTGTTTGACAACTACCGGAGAGGGGAAGCCCCCGCAAACTCCGCGACGCGCGCTGTCGCGTTCCGCATCGCGTTCGATAACACGGATACGTGGGAGTACGCGGAAAAGCTGGCCTTCGAACGCTTCGGCGGCCTGGCGCGAGGGCTTCAGGACGTTACCATCTCGCCGCGGCCTGCGGAGAGCGCCTACGGCCTCCTGGGCGATTGGCTGAACCATACACGGCGCGGCAATATGCAGAACGAGTTCTTGGCCCTGTTCAAAGGCGCTCCGGCGCTGGAAGAGATGCTGCACCAGGCACTCGAAATGGGTGATCGGCCGGAAGAAACGTGGCAGCACCGCTTCGCCTCACTTGACCCGCGCTGGGAAAACCCGGAAGTCTGGCAGAAGCTGCGGGAAGTCCTGGCGGCCCCGCCTGAAACCACCGACGTGATTGTGATTCTGCGCAACCTCGACCGCGAGGAAAACGTCGAGTGTCGCGAGATCTTGGCGAGCGATTACGAGAAGCGCTTTGGTGACCTTCCCCTGGAAGAAGTCCTCACCCCCGCCCACCTTCGGCAATTGTTCCAGAATTAGTGACAGGGAGACAAGCCGGGGCGATTGGGGGTATCATAGAGAGAGGCCTAATAACCTCTGTCGGGGGATGGGTACGGGACGCGGGGGTCCGCGAGGAAGAAGGATTTATGGTGGAAGAACGGCTGAAGTTAGCCGTGTTCATTGACTTTGACAATGTCCAGATTGGCGTCAAGGAAACGCTGGGCAAGGATTTCGACGTCTCGCTGGTGCTCGAGGCGCTGAAGGAGCGGGGCGAGGTGATGAGCAAGATCGCCTACGGGGACTGGCCCAAGGCGGGTGAATATAGCCGCCAGATGAGCCAGCACGCCGTGCATATGGTACAGCGCAACGTCACCCCGCGCGGCGACAAGAACGGCGCCGACATCAACCTGGCCCTCGACGCGCTGGAGATGGCGTTCAATCGTCCCTACATCAATGCTTACGTGATCGTGGGCGGGGACAGCGATTTCATCGCGCTCGTCGAGAAATTGAAGCAGTACGACAAGCGGGTCTTCGTGGTGGGCGGCCGCGCGTTCACCAGCAGCATCATGCAGCGGAACTGCCACGAGTTCATCAGCTACGAAAACCTGCTGCGGGCTCAGGAGAGCACGCGCGCGCCGCGGACTGCCCGCGGGCAATCGCGCGCCGCGGCGGACGTCCGACCTCTTCCCAGCGCGCTCCCCAATGTCCAACGCGCCCTGAAGATTCTGGAGGAGCGCGAGGTCTCGCCCCAGGTCGGCCTGCTCAAGAGCACGCTTCTGCAACTTGATCCGACCTTCAGTGAGCGCGATTACGGTGCCGGGACGTTCCTCGAATTCATGCAGAAGATGGAACGCGCCCACTTGGTCCACCTCCGCCGCACCGACCGGGGGTACCTGGTTGAGCCGGTCGATGGCGAGGCGGAAGCCCGCACGATTCCCATTGCGCCAGCCGCCGAGCCCGCCAGCGTGCCGACGGCGGAGGCCGTGCCCGCCGAAGAGGCTCGCGCTGAGGCCGCCGCTCCCGCCCCGACGGCCGAAGCTACAACCATCCTCCGAAACGCGATGGCCGACGCCAGCCAGAAAGCTCCGGGCAAGCCGCTCTACCTGCGCCAGATCAGCCAGATCTTGCGCGCTGCCGGGCAGGATTTCGACTCACGGCGGCACGGCTTCCGCGCCATTCTCGACTTGCTGCACCAGGCGCAGCGCGAGGGATTGCTGCGACTTCACCGCGATCACAAGGGCACGTGGCGGGTCTTCCCGCTCGCGGCCACCGCAGCAACGGCTGCGCTTCCCGCCACGGAGCCCGCGGAGCTTGTCAGTCCTGAACCCGAAGCGGCGGTGGAGGAGGGCGCAGCGGAGGTCGACGTTCGCTGGGACGAGACACCGCCCGTGGAAGAGTCGCCGGAGGAGGAACTGGCGACGATGGAGGCTACTGTGGAGCATGCCGTCGAGCCGCCGGCCTCCGCACCCGTGGGGCGGAAAGCGCGCAGGCCCCGCGCCGCGCGCGGCCCGAAGACCGGCACGCGCAAAGCCTCGTCACGACGTAAGCCGAAAGAGACCAACAGCGAGTAGCGCCGGGCGCAACATCTTCCCCCTATATCGGGAACCCGCCATGGTGCCGACCTAACTGGTTCCGCCCCAACCCTATCATCCAGAGGAAGCGCGCTCTCCGGGACGAAGGACGAGCTCTGTATTTGCTTGATTCTACAAATGCCGGGATTCTTCGCGGAGTCTACCCTGAGCGGAATGCCAAGGATCCACCGCGGCGCTCAGCATGACGAGCGAAGGGCTCAGCATGACATTGAGGCAGGGTTTTTCCGCAATCTGCTAAAGGGAGGAGCTACATCGGGGGGAAGCCATGCTTCGACGATGCGCGCGGCGCGGGCGGCGGCTTCGTTCACGAGTGCCGCGACAGCGGGGGTCATCTCGTAGGAAAACGTCGTCGGGTCGGAGACTGGGATGGCCAGGATGCGCACCTCGTGGGGGAAGGTGAGACCAAGCTTGCGCATGATCTCGCGGATTTCCCCCAGGCCGACGAAGTGGGGAGAAGCAGTCTTAGCTTCGCCCACCGCGTCGAGGTTGCACTCCTGAATCTCCGACCCGACAAACTCTTCCGGCACGTAGCTGTCAATCACCAGGACTTTTTCCCGGTCAATCAACTCGTCCAGCAAGGCCAGGCCAAAACTCGAGGTGCACCGCACTTCCACCTCCGGCGGAAAACTCCCCATGAGCTGCTCGGCGACGCGGATGCCCACCGCATCGTCTTTCAGCATGTCGTTGCCCAGCCCGAGGACCAGAATCGGGGTCATCGCGCAATCTCACGGATCAAGTTGCCGGCTCCGTCGCGAATGTAGATGCGGAGCGGCACCGAGCCGGGCAAGGAGTGCGTGCCGCAAGCGTGGCAAGGGTCGTAGGCGCGGAAGGCCATCTCGACCATGTTGAGCAGGCCCTGGTCGTCGGCTTTGGTGGCATCGAGCAGGGCCCGCGCCGCCTTGTCCACGGAGAGGGCAATGCGCGCCGCGTTGTTCTGCGTGGCGACGATCAGATTCGCTTTGGTGATCAAGCCCGCTTCATCGGTTTCGTAATGGTGGATGAGGGTGCCGCGCGGCGCTTCCACCACGCCCATGCCGACCTTGGGAACGGCGGTCGGAAGGGTGCGAACCTTCGGATCGGTGATCTCCTCGTCGCTGGCCAGTTCGAGGAAGCGCTCTGCCGCGAAGATCATTTCCACGACGCGCGCCCAGTGGAAAGCGAGCGTGTGATGGACGGGCTTGCCACCTAGCGTGGCGTAGAGTTGCTCGTAGGCCTCCTGGGCGCGCGGTGTCGCCATGCCCTCCGAGGCGTTCAGGCGCGCCAGCGGGGCCACGCTGAAAACCCCCGAATCCGGCCCATCCACAAAGCCTTTCCAGCCGACCTTTTTCAAGTAGGGAAACTTGATGTAGCTCCAGGGCTCGATGTGCTCGGCGATCGCGTCCAAATACTCGCGAGCCGTGAAGATGCCGAACTGCTTCCCTTGCGGGTCGACGACGCGGATGCGCCCGTCATAGAAGTTAACGCGGTTCTTAGCGTCCACCAGGCCCATGTAGTAAGTGCGGTGGGTGTACATCTCGGAGGTGATGACGTCCACGTATTCCTTGTTTTTCAGGACGATCTGGTCAAACACGGACAGAGTGAACAGCGCAAAGTCCACCCCGCGCTTGGCCGCTTCAATGAACTTCGGCTGATCGGCGGGCGCCATGGGCTTGGCGACGCCCCCGGGCAAGCCGAACACCGGGTGAATCACCTTGCCGCCCAGCAGGCTGATGAGCTCGCGCAGTTCTTTGCGCATGCCAATCACCCGCTTCCCTACTTCCAGTCCCACCTTGCCGAGCACTCCCAGGATATTGCGTTCGGCTTTCGGGGCGGTGGGGCCGACGACGAAATCCGGCCCGCCCAGGAAGTAGAAGTGGAGCGCATGGTCCTCCAGCATGAAGATGCTGTAGATGAGCTCCCGCAACTTCTTGGCGACGGGCGGAGGATCGACCTGGTAAAGGTCGTCAAGAGTTTTCGTGCTCGCGGTGTGATGCGCCGTGGGACAGACGCCGCAGATGCGCGAGGTGATCTGAGGCATGTCCTCGGCGGGCCTGCCCACCGCGAACTGCTCAAAGCCTCGCAACTCGGGGACCTGGAAATAGGCGCGGCTCACCCGGCCACTGTCGTCCAGGAAGATCTGGATCTTGCCGTGGCCCTCCAGCCGCGTGATGGGATCAATCGTGATTCTCTGAGCCATGACGGACCTCTCGCATCAGCCTCGTAGCAGGGGCGTCTCGCCCGTGAACGGCCAAGATGGCCGTGCTACATCAGTCTCCTCTGTTCCTAATCACGCTACCTTGCGTTTCCTAACCAGCAACGATGCCGGGACACTGTACCGGTAGAACGTCCCGGCGGGGTCGGGGATAGCCTCAAAGGCTTTGGCGATGACTTTTTCGTCGGTCGAATCCAAGACGGAGGCCATCGCCGAAAGCGCCTTGCCGCCGTAATCCCGGACTCTTTCCAGTGGCCCGAAGCAGCCGGTGCAGGGCATGCCACCCTTGACGCACAGCGCCTCGCAGCCGCCGCGCGTGACCGGACCCAGGCAGAGAATGCCCTGTGCCAACAGACATTTCTCGCGATCAATCAAGACCTGGTGCGGCCGCTTCAGGTCGGTGAGCAGGAGCTTTTCGGGCTTGGTGGTATTCAGATCGCACTCGTAGCAGAGCGCTCGGTCGCCGGCGAGGACCGCGCCCTTTTCCGGCAGTTTTCCGCTGAGGATCGCCTCGACGGCCTGCAACGTGAGCTTCGGCGTGGGCGGGCAGCCGGGAAGGTAATAGTCCACGTCAATGACCTGATCGAGCGTCCGGACGGTTTCGTAAAACTCCGGCAGCTCGAGTTCTCCCTCGGGAGCCTGGAAATGGGTTTGGGGCCGCACGCCGGCGCCATTGGTGGTCGAGGGCGACAGATGGTAGGCGAATTCCAGAGTCGACTCGCGGTCCGTCAGGTTGGCGAGACCGGGGATTCCCCCCAGGTGAGAGCAGGCCCCGTAAGCCACGACCAGTCCCGATTTCCGGCGGAGCAGCTTCACCATCGCTTCCTGTTCGTCCAGGCGCACGGCGCCGTTGATGAAGGCAACCGCGATTTCCCCGTCGGCCATGGCCTCAACGTCCGCGCGCTTGAAGTCGAGCGCCACCGGCCAAAAGACGATCTCCACCGCCTCGACCACCTTCAGGATGTCCTCGGCCAAGTCCACGACGGCTTCTTCGCAGCCCCCGCAGCTTGCGCACCAGTAAAAAGCCACTTTGGGTTTAGCCATGGTTTCCTGGCTCCTTCCTCGCGATGGATCACCAACCCATCAGAAGCTTGTTCCCAATCAAGCGGGAGGGCTAAGCCCTCCCCTGCCTTAGGCGGCGATCGCCTCCTTCGCCGCGACACGCAGCGGCCCGAGCCGCCGCACCTCATAGCTATATCCTCTCCGCCAGCTTGGTGGCCTCCCGCTATGCCTGCGGCCCGACACCCATGGCTTCTGCAACCAGCTCGGTCAAATCCTTGACAACGAGGCGCCCTTCAAGACCTGTCGTCTTCACTGCATCCGAAAACATGACGTAGTCTTTCGGACATGCAACCACCAGGACTTGGACTCCGCGCAGGCTGGCCGCCTCGCGCACCCGGCTCTCCGCCGGACGCTCTCGGATGCCGGGCGTGTCCTCCATCCAAATGCGCCCCCCTCCGCCCCCGCAACAGAAGCTATTTCGGCGCGAGCGGGGCATTTCCTCCAGTTTCACGCCCAGGGCCTTCAGCACGGAGCGCGGCGCGTCGTAGACACCGTTGTACCGACCCAGATAGCAAGGGTCGTGGTAAGTAACCTGGTAAGCCAACTTCTGACCAACCCTCAATCGGCCGCGCTCAAGCAAATTCGCCAGCAACTCGCTGTAGTGATAGATCTGATGGCGGCCGTGGTTGAGTTCCGGGTATTCATTCTTCAGAGTGTTGTAAACATGGGGATCGGTCGAAAAAAGGTTGTTGAAGAGGGCCTTGCTTAATACGGTGGTGTTCTTGTCCCTTAGAAGTTCAAACAACCCTTCTTCTCCAACGCGACGCGCATCGTTGCCGGAATTGCGCTCTGCCTCGTACAGGATCCCGTAGTCCAGCTCGGCAGCTCGCAACACGCGTACCAAGGATCGGGTGATGCCGTGAAGCGCGGGGTGGTAACACGCGTACTCGCCCACATACCACAACCATTCCACGGGTTCCTTGCGCGCGTCCTTGGGTTTGAAATCCAGCCCCTGTGTCCATGCAGCCCGCTTGCGCTCTGACTGACCAAAGGAATTACCGTACCGAGTGAGGTTCCGCAACGCTTCTTCCAGGCGCGGATCGACTTCCCCGCGCTCCACAAGACGCCGTCGCAGGTCCACATTAATCGAGAGGTGCTCATTTAAGACCGGACACCGCTCTTCACAGGCCAAGCATGTCGCGCACGACCATAACTCGGCCGGGGCAATCAGCCCGCCGAGCAGCGTTGGCTCTCCGCCGTTCGCTCCGGCGCTGGCCTTCCTCAACAGGATCGGACCGTAACGCAATAACTGTTCCTTGAGGTTGTGTACCAACTGGCGCGGGGAACCCGGTTCCCCACTTTGGTTACTGGGGCAAGCTCGCTCACACCGGCCGCACTCCGCGCATGCGAAGGCAGAAAGCAGTTGCCGCCAAGTGAACTCCTTCACCCGTTCGGCCCCCGCACCCTCGCCGTGGGCGGGCGGAGCCAGGCGGCCCGGCGGATCAAGCCGACTGAAGAAAACACTGAAAGGCGCCGCAAGTAAATGCATGTGCTTCGAATAGGGCAAATACACCAGGAAGGACAAAACGATCAGCACATGCATCCACCAGAACATTTGATGGAGCGCAAGGGTATGCGCGCGCAGCGACTCGACCCCCCCCAACCATCTGGCCAGCGGATCGCTCACGGGAAGCCAGATCCGACTTTCTCCGGCTAAGGCCACCAACCGGAAGCCCGTCGTCAACAAATAAGTCACCATGAGCGAGGCAATCAGGACATTGACGAGCGTCGCATCCAGCGTCAGTTGCAGGCCGGGGGGCCGAATCACAAACCGCCGGAAAGAGGAGACCACCAGCCCGCCCAACACCAGCACGGCAAAGATGTCCACGACCGGAGCGAGGTGACGACTCTCTTCTATGGTGGGAATGGGCAGGCCGGGCAACAGCCCTTGGAGAATCATCCCCGTCGTCGCCATCAGAAAGACCACAAAACCGTAAAAGATGAGCCCGTGGGGTATGCCCACCAGGGGTTCGTCGAGGAGCCGAAGCTGCCCAAAGACGTAGACCAGGAGCCGCTTCAGACGTGCCGGGATGCGATCCAAGCGGTTTTCGGGCCGCCCCAGCCTGAGCAGCCGCAGAAGAAACACCACACGCCAGGCAAACAGCCCCACAGCCACGAGAAACACGAGCCAGAGGATGGCCCAGCCGGGAACAGGACCGAGTTTTGCCGTTGTGGGTACCATCAGCCTGCCTTCTTCCGGATCGCCTTGTGAACCTCTTCCGTGAGCGCCGGCAGGACCTCCAGCACATCTTCCGCGATGCCGTAGTGTGCAAGGCTAAAAATCGGCGCGTGGGGATCGGTGTTGATGGCAATGATCAGAGATGCGTTTTTCATGCCCTCGACGTGTTCTGGGGCACCACTGACTCCGGCCGCAATGTAGAGTTTCGGCTTCACCGTCAGGCCTGACTTGCCGACCTGCCGCGACAGGGGGAGCCAACCCTGGTCGATCACTGGGCGCGACCCGCATACGGCACCGCCGAGAGCTTGCGCCAACTCCTCTGCCAGAGCGATGTTGTCTTGGGTTTGTATTCCACGTCCGACTGCCACCAACACGTCCTGCTTCGTGATGTCCACATCGCCGGCTTCGGGTTCGATGTACTTCGTAAAGCGTACGGCAGGCGCCTCCGGGAAAGTAACCGCGACTTCCTCAAGAGCAGGAACCCGTGCCGCTCGTCCTTTTTCCGCCGGTCTTGTTCCAGGGGGAATCCCAAAGATTACGGGCTCGCGCAGAGCCCTCACAAGAACTTCCATCTTGCCCCCGTAAAGAAGACAGCGCGCTTGAAGCCTGCGTTCAACTACCCGCAGATCCTCACAAAAATTGACTACTGGGAGTTGCAGTTCCGCTGCGATCAAAGCCTCGACACCCAGGGATACGTTGGTGAGAGGGATAAGCACACTGTGCGGCTGCCCCTCTTTAACCAGTTGAGACAACGCGGCGCCTTGTGCTTCGGCTGTAGGCTCTTCGAGCGCGGCATGATCCACGTAAAGGACGCCGTCCGCTTTTCCTAGCGTCTCCGCGAGGCTCTCCATTCTATGCCCCAGCAGAACTGCCTGAAGCTTCACCCCGAGCGCCATTGCCAATTCGCTCCCTAGGGCCAAAACTTCATAGGTGATTTCGGAGACTTCCCCGCGCCATTGCTCGGCCAACACCCAGACATTTCCAGCCATATGTCACGTCCTCAGACTAAGCCACGCTCAGCCAAGATTTCACAAACCCTACTGGCGATCTTCTCCACAGGACCCTCCAGCATTTCGGCGTGTCCTGCGACCTCTGGTTTCATCATTTGAAGGACCTCAACAAAGGCCGGCACCATGTGAGGAGGACCGGGTAGGGTTTCGATTCGACGAGATTTCGCCGCCGCCCGCACCTTGGCCACGGGCACATAGCGGGGAGCTTTTTCCGCGGCCTGGATACCCAGCACGGCGGGGAGGCGGACTTCAAACTCGCCCCGTATGCCCCCGGGATACTCCTTAATCACTGTGGCCGTGCCCCCCGATGTTCCCACTGCCACTTGGACAACAATGGGCACAAAGGGCAACCGAAGGAAGTGAGCGACGAGCGGGGCCACTGATCCGTCCCACTCGTCTATAGCCTGAGTGCCGGTGAGTATAAGATCAGCCGGCCCTAGGCTGCCCGGGGTGGCAATTGTCTGAGCGAAAATGTGCGCTAGGCCGCGGCTGGTTACCCGCATGTCCAAACCGGTAACCTTTACTGCCCGGTCCGCCCCTTTGGCCAGGGAGGTGAAAAGGACATCGTCTATATCGGGAGAATCCAGCGCCAGGACAGTTACTGTTCCGCCGTGCCGTTCTTTGAGAAGCAATGCTTCCTCCAGCGCGTGGTCATCGGACTCGCTCAAGATCATGCGCAACACCTGAAGATCCAGCGTCCTTCCCTCGGGAGCGACTTCCAACTCCTCCACCACGTCGGGCACCATTCTTAGAAGGACGAGAACATTCATGTCCTACCCCTCCATCGCCTCAGCCAATAACTCCGTAACATCCCTCACAATCATCTTCTTGTCGTACCCCAGCACCTTCAAGGCGTCCTCAAACCGGGAGATCTCGTAAGGACAAGAGGTGGCAAGCACGTCCGCCCCGGTGGCGACCGCTTCTTTTGCCCGCCGCTCGGAGAGCCTCTCATAGCCTTTGGCCTTGTAGTACGTGTCCAGCCACATCCCCCCGCCCCCGCCGCCACAGCAAATCGCGTTGGTGCGGCTGTGGAACATTTCCACCAGCTTGACTCCAGGAATAGCTCTCAGGAGCACCCGCGGCTCCTCGTAGAACCCGTTGTGGCGCCCCAGGCAGCAGGAGTCGTGGTAAGTTATCGTGTAATTCAGCTTCCGTGTCAGCCGCGGCGCAAGCGATTCTAAGTACTTGGCGAGGAACGGGGTGGTATGGTCCAGAGGATACCTGAACCCCACGGATGTGTAATGATACTTGAAGGCGTCGTAGGCGTGGGCGCCGGAAGTTACCATCCGGTTGAACTGATAATTCCGGAAAACCGCCATGTTGTACTCCATCAGCGTGTCAAACAGCCCGGTTTCCCCCAGCAGGCGCGCGCACTCCCCGGCGCACTTCTCCTCGTTGCCCAAGATGGCGAAGTCGAGCCCGAGAGCGTGGAAAATCTTGGCCGTGGCGCGGCTGATGTCCTGGCCGCGGGGATGGTAAGAGTTCTGACATTCGACGAACCATAGCAGGTCCACCGGTCTGGGGTCCTCGCTGAGAATGCGAACCGGCACACTGGATGTCTTCACCCACGCCGCCCGCTTCCTTGCCGATTCTCCCGTGGGGTTACCGTAGCGCAGCGTGTTTTCCAGCGCTTTGTGCAGCTCCGTGGGCACTTCAGGCAACCGCAGAAAAACTTGTTCCTTCACCAACGGTAGGAGGACCTCCGTCAATTGAATCCCTCGCGGGCAGTGAGCCATACAGGCGTAGCACGCCACGCAGTTCAGCAAACCGTCGCTGGTGAAAACCTTGTCCAGCATACCGGCGCGAAGCATCAGGATGATGCGGCGAGGAGAATACTCCATGACATCCCCGTAGGGACAAGTGCCTCCACAGACCCCGCACTGCATGCAGGTGAGAACCTTTCGGCCCTCGGGGAACTCATAAAGGTTGTCGAGGGTCATCTCGGCCATTGCTTGGTCGGACATTGCGGCGGGCACTTGCATAATCCCTCCTTCAGGCCTGCTGTATCTTGAACTTCTTATGACGCCTCCACCCCGAGTTCGGCGAACACTTCCTCCGGCGTCTCCAGGTGCAGCGGGCCCAGGGCCCGCACCTGCTCCGTGAACTCCGTCACGACGCTGCTCGCGCGCTCCGCTTCCGAGGCCGAAATCCATTCCAGGCGCAGGCGCTCCGGCTCGACGCCAAACTGCCGGAGCATCTTGCGCAGCAGGGTGGTGCGCCGCAACGCCTTGAAGTTGCCCTCCTGGTAGTGGCAGTCGCCCGGATGGCAGCCCGCGATCAGCACCCCGTCCGCGCCCAGTTGAAACGCGCGCAGGACAAACGAGGGGTCAACCCGCCCGGTGCACATGACACGCATAATGCGCACATTGGGCGGGGATTTCAGACGGCTGACGCCCGCCAGGTCTGCCCCGGTATAGGCGCACCAGTTGCACATAAAGCCCACGATGCGGGGTTCAAAGCCATTCTTACTGGTTTTCACGGTCCTGGCCTCCTCCTGTCGTCCCAAGGTGGAAGGCGTGGTTGGCGCGAGACTCTCAAACCGCCAGCAGGCCGACCATCTCGGCATCGATCTGCTCATCGCTGAACCCATAGCCGGTAATGCTGCCCGAGGGACACGCGGCCACACACGTGCCGCAACCCTTGCACAGCGTCGAATTCACTTGAGAAACCTTCTTGTCCTCCAGGTAGGAAATAGCGCTATAGGGGCAGAGCGGGATACAGGTCCGGCACCCGCTGCACAGGTTCTCGTCGATTTCCGCCCGCACGGGATCGATTTCAACCACCCCTTTGGCTATGGTGGCCAGCATGCGGGCGGCCGCGGCGCTGGCCTGGGCCACCGTGTCGGGGATGTCTTTGGGCCCCTGGGCACAGCCGGCCACGAAGAGGCCGTCGGTGGTGGTGGCCACCGGGTCCAGCTTGGGATGACGCTCCAGGAAGAAACCGTCCGGACTCCGGCTAAGGCCGAAAAGACGGCGCACCTGTTCGACGTCACGCCGTGGCTCGATGGCGTTGCAGAGCACAACCATATCGACCGGGATCTCGCGGAATCGGCCGATCAGCGTGTCTTCGCAGCGGACCAACAGCGTGCCCTCATCCTGCTTCGACCAGCCCGCCTGGACCACTTCGGCCACCTTCCCGCGAATGACGTTGGCCCCCTCATTCAGAACCCGCGAATAGAACTCCTCATAACCTTTGCCGAAGGCCCGCATGTCGATATAGAAGTTGTAGACCTCGGCTTCCGTGCGCTCCTTAATGAGGTGGGAGAACTTGAGCGCATACATGCAGCAGACCCGCGAGCAGTACCGATGATGATTCTCATCGCGGGAGCCGATGCAGTGAACAATGGCCACCGCGCGCGGGGGCTTGCCATTCTTGAGCAAGACGCGGCCGCCCGTGGGGCCGGTGGAGTTCAGCATGCGTTCAATATCCAGGCCGGTATAAATATTGTCCAGCCTTCCGTAACCATATTGCGCCATGGGCGTGGGGTCAAACAGGTCATAGCCGGTGGCCACCAGGATCTGTCCGACCTCGACCTCGATTTCCTCGTCTTCCATCTTGTGATTGACGGCCCCGGGCTCACAGACCGTCACACAGCTTTGGCAGGCGCCCGTCTTGAAGTGTATGCAGGCCTCCCGATCGATGCGCGGCACCTTGGGCACCGCCTGGGCGGTGGGCATGTAAATGGCGGTGTTCGGCCCGAGCAGGAATTCCGGCGGTTTGCCCCGATAATCCTCCCCCACGAATTTCATGTGATGGGTCGGGCAGACGTGCGCGCAGGCGCCGCAGGCAATGCACGCTTCCGACTCCCGGTTGAACGGCGTAACCACCCGTCGCTGGATGCCGCGGTCTTCAAAGCCGATCGCGCAGGCGCCGACCACCTCCTCACAGATGCGCACGCAGCGCAAGCAAAGGATGCAGGCGTCTTCCGCCTCGTCCCGCAGTACGCTCGTGAATCTCACCTGGGTGAGCCCCACCTCCTCGGCGCGCTGGCGGAGAACCGGCACATTGGGCCAGCGGGCCAGCATCATCTCCAGCACGAGGCGCCTGGCCTCCAGCACATGCTTGGAGTTGCTGCTCACCACCATGCCGTCCTGGCAGGGGGTATTGCAGGAGGTAATCAGCTCGTAGCCCGTTGGGCGCTGCAGTTCCACCACGCACAAGCGGCAGGCCCCGAAGGGCTTGAGCAACGGGTGGTAGCAAAGGGTGGGGATCTTGACGTCGAGGAGTTTCGCCGCCTGCAGTAGAGTGGTTCCCTCCTGGACTTGCGTCGTCATCCCGTCGATGGTCAGGCTGATCATGTCCCGCTCCTTATTCGACGATCACCGCATCGAAATGGCAGACGTCCACGCATACGCCGCACTTGCCGCACAGCCTCGGGTCGATCCGATGGGGCTGATTCTTTTCGCCAAAGATGGCCTTTTCCGGGCATTCCCGCTTGCAGACCCCGCAGCCGTGCCCGCGTTCGACGCAGATCTCAGGGTCGATCCGATAGGTATTCAATTCTCGGCAGACGTGGGCCGGGCACTTGTGCGCTTCGATGTGAGCAAGATATTCGTCGCGGAAGTAGCGCAGCGTCGTCAGCACCGGGTTGGGGGCTGTTTTCCCGAGTCCGCACAGGGAGGTCTGTTTGACAATCCAGGCGATTTCTTCCAGGGCCCTCACGTCCTCCATGGTCCCGTGCCCCTCGGTAATCTTGGTCAGGATATCCAACATGAGCTTGGTGCCTTCGCGGCAAGGCGTGCAGGCGCCACAGGACTCGTCCTGTGTGAAGCTGAGGAAGTACCGGGCCACGTCCACCATGCAGGTGTCTTCATCCATGACCACCATGCCCCCGGAACCCATCATGGACCCGACATGGGTGAGGCTTTCATAGTCAATCGGCAAATCGAGGTAATCGGTCACCGTGCGCTTTTCCTCGTGCGTTTCGTAGACGAGGGGCTGGTCCAACAAGCCGGCAGGGATGCAGCCGCCCGACGGCCCGCCGGTTTGTACGGCCTTGAACTTTTTCCCGCCAGGAATCCCGCCGCCGATCTCGTAGATGAGCTCGCGCAGGCTGATCCCCATGGGGACTTCGACCAGCCCCGTGTTGTTGATCTTGCCGACCAGCGAGAAGACTTTCGTGCCCTTGCTGGTCTCGGTCCCGATCTGCCGGTACCACTCGGCCCCGTGGTTAATGATGGGACCCACATTCGCCCAAGTTTCCACGTTGTTAATGCAGGTGGGCTTTCCCCACAAGCCCTGCTCAGCCGGATAAGGAGGCCGGGCCCGTGGATCGCCAGGCCGGCCTTCGATGGATGCCATGAGCGCCGTTTCCTCTCCGCAGACAAAGGCACCGGCCCCCCGGGTGACCGAGACATCAAAATCGAAGCCTGTTCCCAGGATGTCCTCACCGAGGAGGCCGTACTCGCGGGCCTGATCGAGGGCGATCAAGATTCGCTGCATGGCCAATGGGTACTCATTCCGGATATAGACCACCCCGTGCCGGACTCCCATGGCTCTGGCCCCGATTACCATTCCTTCGACAACCGCATGAGGGTCCGACTCGAAGATGCTGCGGTCCATGAACGCACCCGGGTCACCCTCATCGCCGTTGCAGATGAGATACTTGGGCTCGCCTGGGGCCTGGCGGACTTTCTCCCACTTGACTCCGGTAGTGAAACCAGCGCCACCCCGGCCGCGCAGCCCGGAGAGCTTGATCTCATCAATGATCTGCTCCGGCGTCATCTGGGTGAGGGCCTTGGCTAGCGCCGTGTAGCCGTCGCGGGCGATGTAGTCCTCGATCTTCTCCGGATCGATCAAGCCCCGGTTCCGCAACACAATCAGTCTCTGACGGCTAAAGAAGGGAATGTCGGCCATCTTCGGAACCGGAGGGGCCGCCGCCTCGGGGACGTACATGAGCTTCTTCACCGGCCTTCCCTTCAGGAAGTGCTCCTCCACAAGATGGGGGATGTCTTTGGCTGTGAGCTGCTGGTAGAAGATCCCCTCGGGATGCACGACCATGAGAGGGCCCGCCCCGCAGAAGCCATTGCAGCCGGTCGCAACCACCTGGATCTCATCCGCAAGGCCGCGCTTATTAAGTTCTGTCCGCAGGGCTTCCCCGACTTCCAGGGATCGATTGGAGACGCACCCTGTCCCGGCACAAACCATGACGTGCATTCGATACGGCATGTAGGGCTCCTTTCACACCCTGGCGTGTCAATGCGTCCGTTCACTGCCCACCGCCAGGGCGTAGGGTTGAGCGATCTTTCCTCCCACCACGTGGTCCGTGAAGATGGTCTTGATCTTCTCCGCGGTCAGGTCCACGTATTTCACCGGAGCCTCGCCGACCACCTCGACCGTAGCCATCGGCTCTCGACTGCAGAGTCCGGCGCAGCCGGAGGTGGTCACGAGGACGTCCCGGAGGCCTCGCTCTTCCACTTCTCGCAACACGGCCTCCATAATCTTTCGCCCGCCGGCGGCGATGCCGCAGGTCCCCATGTGCACGATGACCTTGACGCGGCCCGCGCCCTCCCGCAGCAAGGTCGCGCGCCGGGCTTCCTCGCGCATTCGCGCCAGATCCTCCAACTTAAGCTTTGGCATCTCCTACTCCTTTTTCTGATATGGCCTGAGGATTTGGGGCACCTTGGTCAGGGTAACCTTGGCGTAGAGGTCCTGGCCCACGGTCACCACCGGGGCCAGCCCGCAACAACCCAGGCACCGCACTTGGCTCAATCCAAAATTAAGGTCCGGGGTGGTCTGGCCGGTCTTGATGTTGAGGAGGCGCTCGAGCTTCTCCAGGATCTTTACCGCGCCCTTGACGTGGCACGCCGTGCCCAAGCAAACCGCGATCGGATGTCTCCCCTTGGGCTTCAAGCTGAACGCGCGATAGAAAGTGCCCAGATTGTAGACGCGGCTCAGCGGCACAGAAAGCGTGCGAGAAAGGTGGACGAGAACATCCTCCGGCAGATAGCTGTATGTGTTCTGCACATCCTGCAGCATGGCGATGAGCGCCGTTTTCTGCCCCCCATGGCTCTTGACAATCTCTTCAATCGTCGCCAGTTCCATATCCATCCCCCTCCGGGTCAGTTCGCCGCGTACTGGCGGACCCTTGCAAGGCTTTTACGGACCGCCGCAATGCCTTCCGGCGAATTGATGGGTACGCCTCCGAGCTCAGCTCTTACCTCTCGGGAATCAAATGAAAGTTCTGAATCGTCCGTCTGATAGAGAAATTCGAAGTCCACTTCCGGATTTCCGACCACCAGGCTGAGAAGGGTGCCGGCCAGGTCTCCCAAGGGTTGGCGGTCGAGATGGCTGCGCTTGAATACGCCGGTTACCTTGGTTCCTGCTCCCGGACGGGACTCCACCTTCAACTCGCCCCCGGCCGCTCTTGTTGCCTGCTCGAAGAGGGGCAGGCCCAGGCCCACGCGCCGGGTCCTTCGAGTCGTGAAGAACGGGTCGCGCGCCCTCTGGAGGACTGCCTCGCTCATTCCTCGACCGTCGTCCGCAATCTCAATCGCGAGCAGATCTTGCTGGCGGCTTTCACGAATCCGGACCTTCACACGCTTTGCTCCGGCTTCGATGCCGTTCTCCACCAAGTCCAGTATGTGAAGCGACAGCTCTTCCATGGGAACCTAGCGAGACGCCTGCTCCTCGCTTGCAGGGCCGCCAGCGGAGAAATCAGGCAACACCGCTCGTCGGCCCTCCTCGCCGCGCAAGGCCTTGCGGATTTCCTCGGCGGTGGCTGCACGCACCCAGAAGGCGGTCCAACGGGCGCCGATCTCCTCCACGCCGTGGGCATCGGAAAAACGAACAAAGGCGAAGTCACGGTATGGCAGGAAGCGGCGCTGGGCCTCCTCTAAGCTGATATTTCGAGAAAGCTCCAAGGCCTCCAGATGCAAATGCCCGGGCACGAACCCCAACTGCCCGATGATGCCGAAAGCCTCTCGATCGATATGCGACGCCACGGCGAGGCCGTCCAGGTCATGGATGGAATCGACCAC
>Ga0073934_10002887_pt1 | contig 33608 bp, 27 predicted proteins | sample LarsenN4metaG_FD_76834 | JGI IMG/M metagenome (GOLD analysis project Ga0073934, IMG submission 76834) | Hot spring sediment bacterial and archeal communities from British Columbia, Canada, to study Microbial Dark Matter (Phase II) - Larsen... ...
GGGTGAGGAGATGCACGCGGTGTTGCTCCTTCTGGGTCAAGGTAATCGTCTCCCTAGTCATGCTCCCAGGGTGACCGATTCATTGACCCGTTGGCGGGTGACAAAATCATTGACCTATTACACGGCGCGATTCGTGGGCTTGACAAACAGCCTGCGGTCTGGTACGGTTCGCTTCAATTAACTCAGCCGGTTCGGTGAAAAGAAGTCAGGTCCGACCGAACGTCATCTCGTCAGGCGATGAGGGGAAGTAGTAGGCGGGTGTGGGCTCACAGCGAGCCGGGGCCGCGAACGCCGGCAGCCGATGATGCCCGCCGAACTCGTCCCTGAGTTGCGGCGCCGACTCATAGGCATATAGGCGCCGCCGGGTACCCCCGTTATTGGGTACGAGGGCCGGCACAGCAGGTACGGGTCCTGCATTCTGTGCCGGAACTAAGGTGGTACCGCGGGAACATCCGTCCTTGGGATGTCTCCCGCGTTGTGTTTTCTTGACCGCTGCGCGCCTCGCGCTGAACAGAACGTCAGGGAACATCACACGAGGAGCAGAGCACATGACGACCCTGTCGAGTCCGATGACAGAGCGGTTGACCACAGTCGTCGAGCGCACCAGCGGGAATTTCTCGCTGGTGGAGACGCTCCGCAGGTGGGGGATCACCTTCTATGCCGGCGTCAACGGAGGGGGGCTCGTTCACGTCGCCAAACACCTGGAGCCGCTCACTGACCTCACCCAGGTGACGGATGGCATTCCCCGCATGCTGACCATGGGCGAATACGTCGCGGGCTTTGCGCCACTGGGATACTACCTGGCCTCGGGGAGGATCTCCGGCTGCCTGACCACCACTGGCGCCGCGACCAAACTCGGTGCCTGCGGCCTGACGGACGCCAAGCTGCACAACATTCCTGCTGTCTACGTCATCGCCCTGAACTCAACGCTCTCTGCGGGCCTGGCGCCGCTGCAAGACGTCTCTCCCTACGGCATGAACATCCTCCCCCAGCTGCAGGCCGAACTAGGAGACGGTTGTATCGTCATCGACAACATTCACAGGCTCGAAGCCCAGCTGCGGTGGGCGCAGCAGGTCTTGCTGGAATCGCGTCCGGTTGCCATCGCCTTCCATCCGGATATCCTGTCGAAATCGGCGGACGTCGAGGTCCCCAGAGTGGACAGACCCAGAGCCTTTCGGCGCGCGGACGTGGAGGAGTTCGTTGCGCTCTTCCCGGGCCAGGCCGAAGGCCGGCGCGTCGTCCTCTATGTGGGAAGCGAAGCCGCCCGCAGCCCCGGAATTGAACGACTGACCAGACAACTGGCAGAGCTGCTGCACGCACCCACCGTGTGGTCGGTAAACGGCGCGAACGCGGTTTCACGCGACAACCCCTACGGGTACGGCTTCATCTCTTTCGGCGGCAACGACAAGGCGATGGAGTTGTGGCGAAGTATCACACGCGACGACGTCGTGATTGCCCTGGGGTTCGATGCGGGCGAATACTCCCTCAACCTGGCGAAGATTCCGGCCGGCACCCTCTGGCACTTCACCGACCTGCCGGCCGGCTATGGTCACAGGAACGGGGAGTTCAGACACCGTGTCGCCGATGAGTACAGGGTCGTCCGCGGAGACATCGGGTGTGTCCTCGAGGAAATCATCCCCCGGCTCCTCAGCAGGGGAGTGGCCACCAACCCCCTGCCGCCGGCGCCGTCGGACCTGAACACGCGCGCCATCCCCCGCGACGTGCGGGAGAGGTGCGTCGACTTCATGGCCTTCTACGAAGCGCTGGATCACTACTGGCGCCCTCACAGCATCGGCTTCGATGACGTCTGCGTCGCGTACAAGGATCGTCAATACGTAATGCAGCGGCCGCATCCGCACATCCGCTTCTACACCGCACACGATGGCTCGGCCATGGGCGGCGCCTTTGGCCTGGGCGTGGGGGCCAAGATCGCCAATCCCGCCGTGCACACGTTTGTCTTTGCCGGGGATGGCTGCTGGAGGCTCTTCGGCGGCGCCCTCGCCGATGCGGCCTTTCTCGATCTCCGCCTGTTCATCATCAACAACGGCACATACGCCATCGTGGACAAGGGTCTCGAGGTCGTGATTCCGGAGGTGGAGAAGCGGCGGTACCATAGCAAGCTCCCCGGCATCGATTTCGTCGCGGCGGCCAAGGCCCATGGCTGGGACGGGTTTCACCTTAAGCCCGATCTCAGCAATTTGGGCGAGATCGTGGACGCCTGCTACGAGCAGCGGGGCAGGTCCATCCTGGTAGACGTTCCGGTGGACGGGGATCAGGTGATCGGGCTGAACCCGCGGTTGCTGAACCTGACGATCAAGACCTATCTCTAGCGCTCAGGCGCGGGGGGCGCGGAACGGTGGTCGGCGGGGCAAACCCCGAGGAGACGGGAGGGTCGAAGATGACAACGATCTACTATGATGCAGACGCATCGCTCGAACCGCTACGCGGCCGGACGGTGGCGGTCATCGGCTACGGCAGCCAGGGGCATGCCCATGCCCTGAACTTGCGGGACAGCGGCATTGACGTCGTGGTCGGGCTCTACCCGGAAAGCCCGTCGTGGATGAAGGCGGCGGCGGAGGGGGTGCGTGTGGCCACGGTGGCAGAGGCGACCAGGCATGCCGGCGTGGTAGCGATGCTCACGCCCGACCACGTACAGAGGGCTCTCTACGAACGCGAAGTCGCGCCCCACCTGGGGCAGGGGGCGGCGCTGCTGTTCGCGCACGGCTTCAACATCCACTACGGTCAGGTCCAGGCTCCGCCCGCAGTAGACGTGGTCCTGGTCGCGCCCAAGGCGCCGGGCCACCGGATGCGCGAGCTCTTCGTCGAGGGGGTCGGCGTGCCGGCGTTACTGGCCGTCCATCAGGATGCGACCGACAGAGCAAGAGGAACGGCGCTGGCCTACGCCAAGGGCATCGGCTGCACCAAAGCCGGGGTGATCGCGACCACCTTCCGTGAAGAGACGGAGACCGACCTGTTCGGCGAGCAGGCCGTGCTCTGCGGGGGGATCAGCAACCTGATCAAGACCGGCTTCGAGACTCTGGTGGCGGCCGGCTACCAACCCGAGGTCGCTTACTTTGAGTGCCTGCATGAGATGAAGCTTATCGTCGACCTCATCTACGAAGGCGGGCTCTCTTACATGCGCTACTCTGTCTCCGACACGGCGGAATACGGCGACTACAGCCGGGGGCCGCGGGTGATCGACGTCGGGGTGCGCGAGACGATGCAGCAGCTGCTCCGCGAGGTGCAGGACGGCACATTTGCCCGCGAGTGGGTCCTGGAGAACCAGGCGGGCCGCCCCAACTTCTCGGCACTCCGCCGGCAGGAGCAGGATCATCCGATCGAAGAGGTGGGCCGCCGTCTCCGCGCCATGATGCCGTGGACGAAGCGCAAAGCCGCTCGCGAACCCGTGAGCGCCGTGTGAGGATGTCGGTGAACGACCGCGTTCTGATCTTCGATACCACCCTACGCGACGGGGAGCAGTCGCCCGGGTTCTCCCTGACTCCTCAGGAAAAGCTCGAACTGGCGCGCCAACTCGCGCGGCTGGGCGTGGATGTCATCGAGGCCGGTTTCCCGGTCTCTTCCCGTGGTGAACTGGAAGCGGTCAGGGCCATCGCCGCCGAAGTCCGCGGGCCGGTCATCTGTGCCCTGGCCCGGGCCAACCCGCAGGACATCGACGCCGCCGGGGAAGTGGTGCGGGAGGCCGAGCGGCCGCGCATTCACACCTTCATCGCCACCTCGCCGATTCACATGACCCGCAAGCTGAAAATGGCCCCGGATGAGGTGCTGGCGGCCGCGCGCCAGGCGGTGGCCTACGCCCGGCGGCTGGTCCCGGAGGTCGAGTTTAGCGCCGAGGATGCTACCCGTTCGGAGCCGGACTTCCTCTGCCGGGTGTTCGAGGCCGCCATCGCCGCCGGCGCCACGATCATCAACATCCCGGACACGGTCGGCTATGCGCTCCCTGACGAGTTTGCCGCGCTCGTGCGTGCGCTGATTGCCCGCGTACCGGGAATGGCCCAAGTGACGGTCAGCGTGCACTGTCACAACGATCTGGGCCTGGCCGTCGCCAATACACTTGCGGGCCTGAACGCTGGAGCGCGCCAGGTGGAGGGGACGATCAACGGCATCGGTGAGCGCGCCGGCAACGTGGCGCTGGAAGAGGTCATCATGACTCTATGCACCCGGCGCGACACCTGCGGGTTCATCACCGGCGTGCAGACCAGTCAGATCTACCCCACGAGCCGGCTGCTCTGCGCGCTGACCGGGATCGACGTCCAGCCAAACAAGGCCGTCGTCGGCGCCAACGCCTTTGCCCACGAAGCCGGCATCCACCAGCACGGCGTTCTGGTCGACCGCCGGACATACGAGATCATGACGCCCGAGTCGATCGGTTTGCCCACGAACCGGCTGGTCTTGGGCAAGCACTCCGGACGCCACGCATTCGAGAAGGTCCTCCAGGACGCTGGGTACCGCCTCAGCCGCGACGACTTCGAGCGCGCCTTTCAACGCTTCAAGGAAGTCTGCGCCCGAAAAAAAACGGTACTGTCCGAAGAGGTGATCGCGCTGGTGGAAGAGGAGGTACGCGCCGCCCCCCGGACTTGGGAACTGCGGCGCTTCGCCGTCACCACGGGGACCGGCCGGGCGTCGACCGCGCTTGTCGCCCTGGCGCGGGGAGCGGCCGAGGCGGAGTACACCGCGACGGGGGATGGGCCCGTGAATGCGCTGTTTGAGGCCGTGAACGCCATCGTCCGGCTGGATCCCGGACTGGTGGACTACACCGTGCGGGCGGTGGCCGGTGGGGCCGATGCCGTCGGCGAGGCCATCGTCAAGCTCCGCTGGCGCGATGATCTGAGCGTGGGCCGGGCCAGCAGCACGGACATCCTGGAGGCCAGCGCGCGGGCCTACTTGGCCGCCGTCAACAAGCTGCTGGTGCGCGAGACCGCCGGGGCCGTGAGCCCGGGAGGCCGGCCGGGATGAGCATGACCATCACCGAAAAGATCCTCGCCGCGCACGCCGAGACCACCAGCGTGCACCCGGGCGACATCGTCGACTGCCGGGTGGACTTCGCCTTCGCCAACGACATCACGGCCCCGTTGGCGATCCAGGAGTTTCAGAAGATGGCGGTCGATCGGGTGTTCGACCCCGATCGCGTGGCTTTCGTCTTCGACCATTACGTGCCCAACAAGGACATTGCCTCGGCGCAGCAGTGCAAGGTCACCCGGGACTTCGTCCGCGCGCACGGCCTGCCGCATTTCTACGACATTGGCCGGTCGGGGATCGCGCATGTGCTGCTAGCGGAGGAAGGGTTTGTGGTCCCCGGGGACGTGTTCGTGGGCGCGGACTCCCATACGTGCAACCACGGCGCCCTGGGCGCCTTTGCGACGGGCGTGGGGTCCTCCGACCTGGCCGCGGCCATGGCGCTGGGCCGCCTCTGGCTGCGTGTGCCCGAGACGGTCCGGTACGTCTTCCACGGGCGGCTCCGCCCCTGGGTGACCGGCAAGGATCTCATCCTCACGATCATCGGGGATATCGGGGTGGACGGCGCCCGCTATGGCGCCATCGAGTTTGCGGGTGATACCTTGGCGCAACTCACCATGGACGAGCGCTTTTCTATCACCAACATGGCCGTGGAGGCCGGCGCCAAGAACGGGATCATGGAACCCGACGAGGCGGTGCTGGCGTGGGTACGCCCCAGGGCCCGCCGCCCCTCCACCGTCTACCGCAGCGACCCCGATGCCCGCTGCGCCGACGTCAGGGGGTATGACGTCAGCAGCCTTGAGCCCGTGGTGGCCGCGCCGTTCTCGCCGGGCAACGTGATCCCGGTGCGCGAGGCAGGCGAGGTCAAGGTTGACCAGTGTTTCATCGGCACGTGCACGAACGGGCGCATCGAGGACCTGCGGATGGCGGCCAGGGTGCTGACCGGGCTCACGGTGCATCGGAACACCCGGCTGCTCGTCATCCCGGCCACACCTGCCATCTACCGGCAGGCGCTGGAGGAGGGGCTGATCCAGGTGTTTCTGGACGCCGGCGCGGCGGTCAGCACCTCGACGTGCGGTCCGTGTATCGGCGGCCACATGGGGGTGCTGGCCGAGGGGGAGGTGTGCGTCTCCACCAGCAGCCGCAATTTCGTCGGCCGGATGGGGCACCGGGAAAGCCGGGTCTATCTGGCCAACGCCGGCGTCGCCGCCGCCTCAGCCGTCCGGGGGCGGCTGGCCCATCCGGAGGACGTCGTGCGGTCGCCGGTTCGGGCCTAGGGAGCAGGACGATGCCGATGCGCGGCAGGGCGCATAAACTCGGGCACCACATCGATACCGATGTCATCATTCCCGCCCGGTACCTGGTCACCACCGCCCCGGCGGAACTGGCCAAGCACTGCTTTGAAGATCTGGATCCCACGCTGCGCACGCGCATCGCGCCGGGCGACGTCATCGTCGCCGGGGAGAACTTCGGCCAGGGGAGTTCCCGGGAGCATGCGCCCATCGCCATCAAGGGCCTGGGGGTGGGATGCGTCATCGCCGCCTCCTTCGCCCGGATCTTCTACCGCAACGCGTTCAACCTGGGCCTGCCGATCGTCGAGTGCCCGGAGGCTTACGACCGTGTCCACGATGCGGACGAGCTCGAAGTCGACCTGGAGACCGGCCGCGTGGGCAACCTGACCACCGGCGAATCGTACGCCGGGAGCCCGCTGCCGGAGTTCATGAAGCGCCTTGTCGAGGCCGGAGGCATTGTGGCCTACGTGCGGGCACAGCTGGGAAAAGAGCCATGAGCCAGCGCGTCGCCGTTTACGATACCACCCTGCGCGACGGCACCCAGGGCGCCGGAATCAGCTTCTCCGCGGACGACAAGCTGCGGATCGCCCGACGGCTGGATGCCCTGGGCGTGGACTACGTGGAAGGTGGATGGCCGGGGAGCAATCCGAAAGACCTGACCTTCTTCGCCCGTGCTCGCGACCTGCGCTGGGAGCACTGCAAGGTCACGGCGTTTGGCAGTACGCGGCGGCCTCGCATCGGACCGGAAGAGGACGCCAACCTGCAGGTCCTCCTGCAGGCCGCGACCCCGGCGGTCGCGCTCTTCGGGAAGAGCTGGGACCTGCACGTCGCCACGGCCCTGCGGACAGACCTGGAGGAGAACCTCCGCATGATTGCCGAGTCGGTAGCCTACCTGAAACGCCACGGCGTCGAGGTGATTTATGATGCCGAGCACTTCTTCGACGGCTATCGTCACAACTCAGCCTACGCGCTGGCCACCCTGCGCGCCGCGAAGGACGCCGGTGCCGACATCCTGGTGCTGTGCGACACGAACGGGGGCATGCTGCCGGGGGAGATCCGCGCTGTCGTCGCGGTCGTGCTGCGCGAGGTTGGCGGGGCCGTGGGGATCCATGCACATAACGACGGCGAGCTGGCCGTGGCGAATTCGCTCGCGGCCATCGAGGCGGGCGCTGCGCACGTCCAGGGGACGATCAACGGCTATGGGGAGCGGTGCGGCAACGCCAATCTGTGCTCCATCGTGCCCAACCTGATCCTGAAGACGGGGCGGGTCTGCCTGCGGCCCGCTGCCCTGGCCGAACTGACGGAGGTGTCCCGCTTTGTCAGCGAGATGGCCAACCTCGCGCCGAACGAGTACCAGCCATTTGTCGGCCGGAACGCCTTTGCGCACAAGGGTGGAGTCCACGTCAGCGCCGTGATGGCCGATCCGGTCACGTACGAGCACATCGAGCCCGCTGCCGTGGGCAATCGACGCCGGGTCGTCGTGTCCGACCTCTCGGGGCGGGCCAACGTGCTCTATAAGGCGGCCGAGGTGGGGATTCCCCTTGAGCGGTCGCGGCCGGAGACCGCGCAGATCCTCGCCCGGCTGAAACAGCTCGAGCACGAGGGCTATCAATTCGAGGGGGCCGAGGCATCGTTCGAGTTGCTCGTGCGCCGGACGCTTGGGACGCATGCCCCGCCCTTCGCCCTGCAGTGGTTCCGGGTGACGGTGGCGACAGACCGTGACGGCGCGGCCCGCGCAGAGGCCACCGTGAAGCTCGTGGTCGATGGGGTCGAAGAGCATACGGCAGCGGATGGCAATGGCCCCGTGCACGCCCTGGACCGGGCCCTGCGCAAGGCGCTCGACCGCTTCTACCCTGAGCTGCGCGCCATCCGCTTGACCGACTATAAGGTGCGCGTCCTCAACGCCGAGGCGGCCACGGCGGCGCGCGTGCGCGTGCTTATCCAGTCCTCCGACGGTGTGCGGACGTGGGGAACGGTCGGCGTGTCCGAAAACGTCGTCGAGGCCAGCCGGATAGCTCTGGTGGACAGCCTGGAGTACGGGCTGTTTGCTCGTGGCTCGATATCGACGCAGAGAGGGGATGGTGAGCATGTGCAGCAGGCCGCTGCCGAAACAGCGGACTCCCACGCGGGAGATGTCCGTCGAGCAGACCGGCGCCAAGGAGCGGCAGCAGCCGAGTGACGAACATGAGCAGACGCACTGGGTGATCGAGCAGATTCAACAGTCCTTCCGATAGCGTTGGCACAGGCGTTTCGTATCGCAGTCCTCCCAGGCGACGGGATCGGCCCGGAAGTCGTGCGTGAGGCGGTCAACGTCCTGCTGGCGGTGGGGCGCCGTTTTGACATCCGCTTCGCGGTGACTGAAGCGGTCATCGGCGGCGCAGCCCTTGAGGCCACCGGCATCCCCCTCCCCGAAGAGACCCTGGTCACGTGTCGGGCGAACGATGCGGTGCTGCTGGGCGCGGTCGGCGGGCCACGCTGGGACCGACTGCCAGGGGACCGCCGGCCCGAGCACGGTTTGCTGCGGTTGCGGCGTGCGCTGGGGGTGTTTGCCAACCTCAGGCCGGTGCGCGCGTTGGACCCGCTCGACGGCGTCTCGCCGCTTCGGCCCGACACCGTCGCCGGCACCGACCTCCTCCTCGTCCGCGAGCTGACTGGCGGTCTGTACTTCGGCCAGCCGCGGGGGCGGCAGGGGGACGAGGCGGTCGACACGCTGCGCTACACGCGCGGCGAGATCGCTCGCGTCGTCCGGGTCGCCTTCCGGTTCGCGCGGGAGCGGCGCCAGGGGATCACGTCGGTGGATAAGGCCAATGTGCTGGAAAGCTCCCGCCTGTGGCGCGAGGTGGTGGAGGACGAGGCGCGGCATTTTCCCGATGTCACCGTGACCCACATGCTGGTCGACGTCTGCGCCATGCAGTTGGTCCGCGCGCCCGCATCATTTGACGTCATCGTGACCGAGAATATGTTCGGCGACATCCTCAGCGACGAGGCCGGCGCGATCGTGGGATCGCTCGGGATGCTCCCCTCCGCCAGCCTCGGTGAGGAGCCCCCGTTCCTCTACGAGCCCGTGCACGGTTCGGCCCCGGACATCGCTGGCCGGGGAATCGCCAACCCTGCGGGTGCGATCCTCAGCGTGGCCATGACACTGCGGTACTCATGCGGGCTGCCGCGTGCCGCCCAGGCGGTTGAGGCGGCGGTGGTGCAAGCTCTGAGGGAAGGCTACAGGACTCCAGATGTCGGGGGGACGGCCAGGACCGCGGATGTAGGGGAGCGGATCTGCGGGCTGGTGGAGGCCGCGCCCGTGCCCACCGAGGGAGGTGGTTAGTGGTGCTCGACCCTCGCGCGCGCAGCCGCCGGCTGCTTGACGGTCCGGATCGCGCGCCGGCACGCGCGTATTTCAGAGCCATCGGGTTCAGCGACGCCGATCTCCGCCGCCCGCTGATCGGCATTGCCAACACCTGGATCGAGCTCATGCCCTGCAACTTCCACCTGCGACGGCTCGCCGAAAAGGTCAAGGAGGGCGTCCGGGCCGCTGGCGGGACCCCACTCGAGTTCAACACGATCGCGATCTCCGACGGTATCTCGATGGGCACCGAGGGCATGAGGACCTCCCTCGTGAGCCGCGAGGTGATCGCCGACTCGATCGAGCTGGTTGCAAGAGGGTACCTCCTCGACGCCCTGGTGGCCATCTCCGGATGCGACAAGACCATCCCGGGCACGGTGATGGCGCTGGCGCGGCTAGACCTGCCTGCGCTGATGCTTTACGGCGGATCCATTCTGCCAGGAGAGTTCCAGGGCAGGGCCGTGACGATTCAGGACGTCTTCGAGGCCGTCGGGGCCTACCACGCGGGCACGATGACCGAGGCGGCGCTGAATGCGCTGGAGTCCCGCGCCTGCCCGGGACCCGGCGCCTGCGGCGGTCAGTTCACGGCCAACACGATGGCGATGGCCTTCGAGATCATGGGAATCTCGCCGCTGGACAGCGCCGACGTGCCCGCGATGGATCCGCACAAGGATACAGTGGCGTTTGAGGTCGGGCGGCTGGTGATGGACCTGCTGCGGCAGGACGTGCGTCCCAGCCAGATCATCACGCGCCGATCACTGGAGAACGCCATTGCGGCAGTCGCGGCCACGGGAGGTTCAACGAACGCGGTCTTGCACCTGCTGGCCGTTGCGCAGGAAGCGGGCGGGCAGCTCAGCCTCGATGATTTCGACCGCATCAGCGGCCGCACGCCGCTCCTGGCCGATCTCAAGCCTGCGGGCCGGTTCATGGCGGTCGATTTGTATCGCGCGGGCGGGAGCAGGCTGGTGGCGCGGAGGTTGCAGGAGGCAGGCCTGCTCCATTCCGACGAGAAGACCGTGACGGGGCGCTCCATCGGCGAGGAAGCGCAGTTGGCGGCCGAAGGCCCCGGCCAGGAGGTTGTCCGGCCGCTCTCGCGCCCGTTGAAGTCATGGGGAGGGCTGGCCATCCTGAAAGGCAACCTCGCGCCGGAAGGATGCGTCGTCAAGCTGGCCGGCCACGAACGGCTCCAGCACCGCGGTCCGGCACGGGTATTCGACAGTGAAGAGGAGGCGTTTGCCTCCATCCGCCGCCAGCAGATTCGCGCGGGGGACGTGATCGTCATCCGATACGAAGGACCCGTTGGGGGCCCGGGCATGCGGGAGATGCTGGCTGTCACCGCTGCCCTCGTCGGCGCCGGCCTGGGCGAGTCTGTGGCGCTGGTGACCGACGGCCGGTTCTCGGGGGCGACCCGGGGCCTGATGGCCGGCCATGTCACCCCGGAGGCGGCGCGGGGTGGTCCGATCGCCGCGGTCCGCGACGGTGACATGGTCAGCTTCGACGTGAACACGCGACGTCTTGATGTTGAGTTGACCCGGCAGGAGGTCGAGGCGCGGCTGGCCCGGTGGACGCCCCCGCCGCCGCGCTACGCCGCCGGCGTGATGACGAAATATGCCTTGCTGGTGTCCTCCGCCGCGACCGGGGCGGTGACGCGGGCTGAGGCCAACCGGTCGCATCTCTAACGCGTCGCGCGCAGAGCTCAGGCTCAAGGAACCCTTGAAAGGTCTGGTCTTGACGCTTCATCCCGTTCATGCCATAATGCGGCCGCATCAGGAGTGGCCCACCTCTGGTGGGTCCGGCAACCTGGGACGGACATCCAAGGTGCCTTCCCGCGACGAGCGGGGATGCGGCTCCGGCAGGGTAACCTGAACGGCGGCAACACATGTCCGGTCGAAGGCCCGCTCTCCTGATGTGGAGTGGCGGGCATTTTCGTTTCTTCGCCGGTCGCGGCGCAGGAGGGGTGGGATGGCTGGGGAGCGTCTGCGGTGCCGCACGTGCGGGTGGGTGTACGATGTCGCGCCCATATATGTCTGCGAGGAGTGCCTCGGGCCGCTGGAGGTCGTGCTCGCGGAGTTGCCGGATCCGGAAACGATCCGCGCGCGCGTCAGTCAGGGACCGCTCACGCTGTGGCGGTATGAGGATCTGCTCCCGGTCGCTTACGACCCCACGGCCGACCTAGGGGCGGGGATGACGCCGCTCGTCCCCACGCGCAACCTCGGCGCGTCGCTCGGCCTCCGCCGCCTCTATGTGAAGGACGACGGGTGCAACCCGACGTGGTCTTTCAAAGACCGCGTCGTGGCGCTGGGGACGGCCGCCGCGCGGCGGTTCGGGTTCACGGTGCTGGCCTGTGCCTCGACGGGGAACCTGGCCAACTCCGTGGCCGCCCACGCCGCGCGGGCGGGGATGCAAGCAGTCGTCTTCGTTCCGCGGGGGCTGGAGCGAGGGAAGCAGATCCTCTCCGCCGTTTACGGAGCCGTGATCGTTGAGGTCGACGGCACCTACGACGATGTCAACCGCCTCTGCGCCCAGGTCGCCGACGAATACGCCTGGGCCTTCGTCAACGTCAACCTCCGACCGTACTACAGCGAGGGCGCGAAGACGCTGGGGTTCGAGGTCGCGGAGCAACTCGGCTGGACGCTGCCCGATCACGTGATCATCCCGCTGGCCTCGGGCAATCTGCTGCTGAAGATCGAGAAGGCCTTCCGGGAGCTCGTCGATCTCGGCGTGCTCCCGTCCGATCCGGTCCACGTGCACGGCGCACAGCCGGAGGGCTGCGCCCCGATCGTGGCCGCGTTCGAGCAGGGCAGCGACGTGATCCGTCCCGTGCGGCCGCGGACGGTCGCGCAGTCCCTCGCCATCGGCAATCCCGCGGACGGGCGGTACGCGCTGGAGGCGATCCGGCGCAGCGGCGGCCGGGCGGTCGCCGTCACCGATGACGAAGCGGTTCGAGCCGTGCGCGACTTGGCGGAGAAGGAGGGCATCTTCACCGAAACCGCCGGCGGCGTGACGCTGGCGGCGCTACGGCGGTTGACTGACGCTGGCCACGTGCAGCCGGACGACGTCGTGGTGGTGTACCTGACCGGTATGGGGTTGAAGACGCAGGAGGCCGTCGCGGGGACGCTGCGCCCGGCGGTGGCCGTCAGCGCGACATTGCGGGACTTCGAGCGCGCCGTGCTGCCCGCTCTCGATGCGCGCGGCGCACCGGCAGAGCGGGTCCCGGGAGGTGTGTGATGCCAGCCGTGCGGATCCCGAGCCCGCTGCAACAGTACACGCAGGGGGCCAAGACCGTCCCCGTCCCTGGCAAGACGCTGGCCGAGGCGCTAGAATATCTGGCCGGGAAGTGGCCGGGCCTGCGGCCGCGCCTGCTGGACGGTGCCGGCCAGATGCACCCCTTTGTGAATGTCTTCGTCGACGGGGAGGATGTGCGGCTCGGCCAGGGTCTCGCCACGCCACTGCGCGAGGACTCGGAGATCGCGGTGATCCCGGCGATGGCCGGGGGATCGCCTACCCTTCCTCCACACGAAGAACGCAACTGACTTCACTGACGACATCCATCGCCCGCAGCCGAGTGACGACCCGCTGCACGGCAGCGTCCAGTGCCTCGTGCGTCATCAGGACGACGTCCGCCGTCTCGCCGCGGCTCTTCTGGACGATGGAGGCGATGCTGACCTGCTCCTCCCCAAAGACCGTTGCCACCCGCGCGAAGACACCCGGTCGGTCCAGCACCTGCAGGCTAAAGAAATAGGGCACCAGCAGATGCCCTACCGGCAAGAACTGCCGACTCTGGAGATGAAGCATCTGTGCCGCTCGTGCGCCGGCGGCCGGATGACCGGCGACATCCAGGACATCCCCCAGCACGATTACCGCGGTCGGCGCCCCGCCGGCACCGGGCCCGCTGAAGACGATCGGTCCGGCGGCCGCGCCCGTGACCAGGACGGCGTTGCGCTCGTCGGGGATCGATGCCAGCGGATGCGCGAAGGGCAGCAGGGCTGGGTGCACCCGGCAGTCGATGACGCCGTCCCGTTCCTCCGCCACCGCCAGCAGTTTGATCACGTAGCCGAGTTGTTTCGCGTAGTCGATCTCCCGCGGGGTCACACTGCCGATGCCCTCCCGATGCACGTCCCGGATGGTCACCCGCGCGTTGAAGACCGTCATGACCAGGATGGCCAGCTTCGCTGCGGCGTCGTACCCTTCCACGTCGTCCGCCGGATCGGCCTCGGCAAATCCCCGCTCCTGGGCCGCGGCCAACGCCTGGGAAAAGGTCACCCCCTCTGCAGTCATCCTCGTCAGGATGTAGTTGGTCGTGCCGTTCAAGATGGCTTTGATGGACAGGATCTGGTCGGCGGCGAAGGACTCCCGCAGTGGCTTGATCAGTGGGATGGAGGCGCCGACGGCGCCCTCGAAGCCTAGACGGACTCCGGCTTCCGCCGCCCGACTGAGCAACTCCGGTCCATAGAGTGCCAGCAGCTGCTTGTTGGCAGTGACAACGGGTTTTCCCAGCGCCATGGCCTGCTCCAAACAGGTGCGCGCCGGCTCGATACCGCCCATCACTTCCACTACGACGTCGACAGCGGGATCGGTCGCGACCGCCGTCGCGTCACCGGTCAGGATCTGGGCGGGTACGAATGGAGCACGGGGTTTGTCCAGGCGAGCCACGGCGATGCGAGCCAACTCCAGGCGGAGACCGGTGCGCTGGGCAACGACTTGGCTGCGGTCGTGGAGGATCCGGACGATCTCCTGCCCCACCGTGCCGCACCCGAGCAGGCCGATGCGGACAATGCGCTCGCTCATGGCAGGGTGCCTGGCGTGGTCCTTCCAGCCACTGGAGAGGGGCAGAATCTCCCGCTACTCCTGCACGAAGGCGACGAAGCGGCAGAAGGCCGCCTCCCCGCCCTTGAAGCGGAAGGGGAAGCACCCCACCCAGACCCGTTGGTTCAGCACCTTGTCGATCTCGCCCCCGACGTTCTCCACGTGGTAGACGCCCCGGGGAAACAGCGCTGTGTGGGTGGCCTGGTAGTCGCGCGGCCAGGGGAAGGCTTCCTCCAAAGGCATCTTGATCTTCGCCTCCACCTCCGGGACCAGGTCGGGGCGCGCGCGGCGCACCAGGGTATTGAATGGATGGTCCGTGGAGATGGCGTCCACGGCCATCCAGCGGATGCCCCGGTCCAGGACCCACTGGCAGAATTCCGCCCGCGGTCCGGGGTGGCGGAGGAAGGAGCGGGGGAGGTTAGGGCCGGCGTCGGCGTGCTGCTGGCGCGTCGCCGGCGACCAGTCCTCGTTGTAGTAGGCGTGGTACCCGGTGTGGATGACCAGGATGTCGCCGCGCTCGATCTTGGTCCGGTACTTCTGCTCCCACTGCTCGAAGTGCTGCGGCCCGTAGATGTCGTAGTCTCCCACGCCGAACTGCTGCAGGTCGACGATGCAGGCGGGTCCCACCAGCGCCGCGATGGGGATCCCGGCGATGTCCGGTCCGGGATCGAAGAAGTGATAGGGGCTGTCCAGGTGGGTGGCGATGTGGTTCGTGGACGAGATCAGCTGGGCGTTCACGCCTTCGAAGGCCAGCTTCTTCACCCACTTGATCGTCGGTCCCTCGTAGTAGGCGAAGGGGGGCGAGTCCACGCTGAAGTTCTGGGAAAGGTCCAGGACCTGCACCCCACTCAGATCCGCTGCCTGCATGCGTTGGTCACCTCCCGGAGTGGTGATGGTGTGGTGTGACGCCGCGGGATCTGCCTCACCGGGGGAACGCTGCCGCGGCGGCCTCGAGCGCGGCTTCGAAACAGGCCAGCGGCGGGCGGACCAGCCCGGCGCCGATCTGCCCGATCCCCGCCTGCCGGTGGGCGATGCCCGTATTCACGCGCGGGGTGATGCCGGTGCGCACAACCTTGCGGATGTCGATGCCCGTCGGCGTGCCGCGGAACCCCAGGACGGGAATTCCCCAGGCCGAATTTTCCGCCACGGTGATCTCGTACATCTCCTGGGTTGCTTCCAGAGCCATCTGCGGCGTACCGCCGACGAACTGCACGATGGCCGGGGCGGCGGCCATGGCGAAGGCGCCGATCCCGGCCGTCTCGGTGATAGTCGAGTCCCCGATGTCCGGGTTGGCGTCCGCCTGGGTGTAGCCGGGGAAGAACAGGCCCACCGGGACCTCCGCGGGGGCGGTAAACCAGCGGTCGCCGAGGCCGCTGACACGGATGCCGAAGTCGGTACCGTTGCGCGCCATCACCGTCACCAGTGTGCTCCCGGCGATCCCCTGTGCCGGGTCCAGGATCGCCTTGCAGGATGCCATCACTGGATTCAGGACGGCCAGGTCGGTCTCGGCAAAGTAGCGCAGCACGCGGGCCAGGTCCGCCGAGGGGAGCCCGGCCTCCGCCAGCGCCGGCGCCAGCTGCCGCGCCAGCAGCGCCGATCCCGCCTTGTTCCGATTGTGGCCTTCGTCGCCCATCTGCAGTTGCTGGGCGATCAAGGTTTTCATGTCGACGCCGCCCAGAGCCCGCAAGGCAGCGCCGACTGCGGGCGCCAGCACTTCGTTGATCCAGCGCAGGCGGTCGAGTACGTCCTGGCTGTACGCTCCGTAGCGCAGCACCTTGCCGTAGCCCTCATTCAGCGTGGAGTAGGTCCGGTTGCCGAAGCGCCGGTTCTCCACGACATAGACCGGCATCGAGGCGGTGGTGACGCCGGCCATCGGCCCGACCGCGGCGTGCTCGTGGCAGGGCGCGAACCGGATCCGCCCGGACGCCGCGAGCACTTCGGCCGCCGGGGCGTCGGCGGCCAGGCGCTCATAGAGGATGCCCCCGATGACGGCCCCCCGCAGCGGGCCCGACATGCGGTCCCAGGTGATCGGCGGACCCGCATGCAGAATGAGGTCGGGAGCCATGCCGGGGATGACGTCTCCCGCACGGGCGACATCGGTGAGAATCGGCTGGCCCTCCAGGATACGGCCGGCCGCCTCCTGGTTGGCGCGGTCAATGGCCACAGAGACCCTCCGGGGGACCCACCAATACGATGTTCGCCCGGCGCCCGCGAATCCCTGGTCAACGGCGGCCGCGCGTTGACATCGCGCCGGGCCGGGTGGTAGAGTCGGCACGGTTTTGGCGGAGGTCTCCATGGTTCGCTGCGATAACTGCGGTTATCAGAACCCCGACGGCGCCCTGGTCTGCCGGCGCTGCAAGAAGCGTCTGCGGGTCCGGGCGGAAGCCGTGGGCCCGCGCCGTGGCACCGAGGCGGAGTTGACCGTGGTGGTCGCCGGGGGAGTGAGCCGCCTGGCCCTGGTCATTGGCGGCATTCTCCTGCTCGGCGGCCTGCTGGCTCTACCCCTCTACCGTCGCGTGGAGCCCGGGCTGCTGGCCATAGCCGGCGGCGCCCTGGCGTTGGGACTGCTGGGATGGCGGCAGACCGTCGGCCTCCGCCGCGACACACCCCGCTAGCTGGCTACAACCCTCCCGCAAACGTCCAGCAAATCACCCCTGCAAATTAGGAACTGCGGGGTCTAGTACCCGCACCCGTTTGGGCATATCGGGTAGGTATTCCGGAGAAACGTCCGGAAAGACTGGGCACGGGCGCCCGGTGGTGGCCCGAGGTGGGTGGGAGAGTGAGGATACCACGATCAGGGCGGTGGTTGATCCCCTGGCGGGGACGCGCGGGCTTCACCTTCGTGGAACTGATGGTAGCGTTGTCCCTCTTCGCCGCGGTCTCCCTCTTCGTCCTGCAGTCCTTCATCGGGGGGATGGCGCACGCCGGGCGCTCCAACGAGGATGCCGCGGCCACGACGCTGGCCATTCAGGTCATGGAGCAGATCCACGCGAGCGTGAACCCCGTGGAGTTCGTGGGGATTGCGGATCTGCCCCGGACCCCCCTGCCGTTGTCGGCGCCGTATACGGGCGTGAGCAACCCCACGCCGCACACCTTTGACGTCGCGGTCGACCTTGCAGTAAACCCCGACCTGACCATCACCACGGTGACGGTGGAGGTTTACAGGCCGGCGGACGTTACGCCTTTCGTCACGTTGACGACGGTGCTGGACGACCAGTAGGGAGCACACCGGCGGCGTGGGGGCCTGTGCGGCGCCACCGCCGGCGAATCAGTGGTAGCGATGCCGGGGAACCCGGCGCTGGTGGTACGTCGGCGGTTGACCGAGACGGCGACCCGGGATGGAACCCACCGGGTCTTCGGCACCGATACCGCGCGGCGCGCCAGTGGACCCCCGCCCGTGCCCGGCCCAACTCGCCCGTGCCCGGCCCAACGCCCACCCCCTGGTCTCACAGCCGCGTCGGGTCCCCTGTGCCGGAAGTGCGGGACCTCCCTGCCCTGAGGGTGCTTTGGGTCCTGGTTGGATTTGCCGTCTAGACATTGGCGGCATTGGGCAGAAACCCCTGGTAGCCCCAACGGCATTCACCGGAACCGAGGCTTTCGAATGCACCACTGGAGCCGACTGTGATGAGGAGAGCGAGGCAGGATGTCCGCCCGACGCGCCCCCTGGTCGAGCCGCGCGTGGCCACAACCGACCGGCGGAGGGAGCGGGGGTCCACGCTGCTGGAGATGGCGATGGTGCTCAGCCTGCTGGCCCTCACCGTGGGTGGTATCTACGCCTTTGTCGCGACCGGCGGGAAATCCGCCCGCGTCACCAACAACTTCCTCCAGACCCAGGCGCAACTCCGGGTGGCCCTCGATAACGTGGTGGACGAGATCCGCTGGGCGCAGAGCGTCACGGCGGCCAGCGCGTCGGCGGTGACACTGTTCATCCCGCAGAACACGCCGTTTTCCGCCTCCAGTCCGTACGCGGTGACCTTCGCCTACGACGCCAACACCGACGTGGTGACCCGCCAGGTTGACCCCGACGCCGGAGGGCCGCAGCCGGCGGGAGCCGCCGCGCCGCTGGCGTACGGCGTGGTCGCTGCCGACGGCAGTGACGGTGCGGTGTTCGAGTACTTTGACGCGGCCGGGGGTGCTCTGGGCTCCGCGCCGGCCGATCTGAACGCGGTCGCGCGCGTGCGCCTGACGATCACCACGACCCGCGACGACGTCACCCGGGTCTTTACCGGAGACGCGGCGCTGCGGGCGCGCTAGGAGGAACAGGTGCGACAGAAACGGTGGCTGTGGAGCGTGCGGGATCGGTCCCGCGGCCAGCGCGGGCTGGCCATGGTCTCGATCATGATCACCATCTTCGTGCTGGCGGTGCTGAGCGCGCTGGTGCTGTACCTGGCGGGCAAGGAGATCGCGCTGACCGCGGTGCGCCGCCTGGGGGCCCAGAGTCTCTACATCGCTGAAGGCGGCGCCGCTTCCACGCGTTCCGCCCTCCTGGTCCTGATGAACGCCGACCCTATCGGATTCGCCACGCTGGATCCGTCGCTCACCGCCTCCACACTGTCCACCTGGTATGCGGGGGGCAACCCCAGTACCCAGAACCCATTCGCCCTCTTCGACTACATTGTGCTGGACGGGCAGCGCTACAACCTCAACCCCAACCCGACGACGGGGGGGATCACGTTGCACTTGAACTGGGGGCTACCGCACCCGCATCGCAAGCTGCTGCCCGGGGTGGGCATGCCGCCGAACAACTCTCTGGGTGGCGGCGTGTATGCGGCGGCTGCCCTCATCACCAGGCGCGCCATTGCTCACCACTCATGTGCCGGAGGCCAGCCCTGCTACATTCACCGGCTTGGGCCAGATGACTACGAGTTCTTCTTCGCGTACAGCATCGCCAGCGATGGCCAGATGCCTCCCCGGGCCCGCCGTCGGGTCACCTTCTCGCGGGACTTCAGCGTCCGGGTCCACCGGCAGAGCTTCGCCGGGTATGCCCTGTTCACAGACAGCCAGATCGACCCGAACTCCGGCAGTCTCGTCTACTTCAACCGGACTGGAGAGTTCGACGGACCAGTCCACACCAACGGTCAGTTCGGGTTCCGTGAGTTCCCGAAGTTCGGGACGCCCGATCCCAACTCACCCTGTAGCCAGAGTCGCATCCAATCGACGCCGCTGACCCAGGTGAGCCAGCAGGCCTGGTTCTACAACCACGGCAGCCCCCGGCAGATCGCGCAGAACGAGAACGTGGTCGGCGGCGTCCGGCGCGATGCGCCTGTGCTGCCCGACTGCACCGCCAGCCAGACGGACGACGGCGACAACGCGGCGGCGAACTTTACCCGGGGGCTGTCCGCGATTCCCTTCCCCGGAAACAACTACAGCCAGAAGGGCGTTTCCATCGGGCGGGATCCAACCGACACTTCCGCCGTGACGAACATGCAGATCCGCCAGGCCGTGCCCGAACTGTGGCCAGACGACAATAGCGCCATTGACCCGGGCATCTACGTCCCCGTGGTGGATTCGAACAGCAACCGGATCTCGGACAACAACGAGTCGCTGGCGGGAGGTGTCTACGTCCAGGGCAACCTGGACAGTCTGCTCGTGAACGACAACAGTAACATGGGATATTACGAGTTGAGGCAGGGCGCCCAGACGGTGCAGATCCTGGTCGACCGGGTGAACGGGACCACGACGGTGACGAACTCGGCCTGGCCATCGCCCACTACCAGGACCTTCTCCGGCGTTCCCAAGGGCTGGCAGCAGCCCGGAAACGACAGCGCCATGATCATCTACGTCGAAGGGGCGGTCAACGCGCTGAGCGGTATGCTGGAGGAGAAAGAACAGGCGACCCTCGCAGCGTCCGGGACGATCACCATCAGCGGCCACCTGACCTACGAAGATCCCCCCGATGTGAACAATCCCAACGACAACCCGCTCAACGTGCTGGGACTGTTCACGTCACGCAACATCATGATCGGTACCACCGCACCCAATGATGTGAATATCCACGCGGTCCTGATGGCCGGGCTGACAGGCGACGGATTCACGAGCGGAGTCTCCGTGGTCAACTACAACGACGCCGCGCGTGGCTCCCGGGGGAGCGTGCATCTCATCGGCGGCATCATTGAGGAAGGCTACCCACCCTTCGGCACGCTGAATCCAGACGGCAGCCGGCGCAGCGGGTACGGCCGGGACTTCAACTACGACCGGCGCATGAGCCGCGGCTTCTCGCCGCCGTACTTCCCCACAACCAACCGGTTCGAACTGGACCGGGGCAGTGAGCCCCTGGCTGGAGCCCGCCCCATCTGGCGGGAGGCGAGCCCGTGAACCCGCGGCGCGACCAGGCGGGGCTCACCCTCCTGGAGCTCGTCGTCGTGGTGAGTCTCGTCGGGGTCCTGCTGGGTCTCTCCTACACATGGTGGCAGGGGCACGTCGCGCAGCGGCAGCTGCAGTACGGGATCGTCCAGGTGGCGACCGACCTCCGCGAGGCTCAGGAGAGGGCGAAGGAGGCCCGGCGCCAGTACACCGTGACCTTCACCGGGGGGTCGTCCGCGTACGTCATCGCCGAGACCGGCGGTGGTGGTTTCGTGGAGAATGCCCGCCTGCCGGGCGACGTAACCGCGACGGCCAACGACGTGGTCACCTTCTCCCCCTTCGGCCAGCCCGACGCCGCCCACACCATCACCGTGCAGAACGCCACCGGGAGTGGGACGATCGACGTGAACGCAACCGGCGGAATCGACTACCAGCTGCCCTGATCCCGCCCGGGGGACCGCGCGGCGCCCGGAACTTCATCCGCAAATGCTCGTCCTACAGGTGGGTGCTGGTTCTCGTCTTCGAGGTGAGCGCCGGAGTGTGTCGCACCAGGCGCACGTCACCTTGACCCTCCCGGTGGGGGAGTGTTAGAGTGACGGCAATCTAAGGAGGCTCCAGCGTGACCACTCCCCTCTCCGCCATTCAGTCGGCCTCGGCCACCATGCGGCAGGTCCTCTACGAAATCAAACGGGTCATTGTCGGCCAGGACCTGATGCTGGAGCGGATTCTCGTCGCCCTGCTGGCGCGGGGACACATCCTCATCGAGGGGGTCCCGGGGCTGGCCAAGACCCTGGCCATCAAGACGACGGCGCGGGTCATCGACTGCCAGTTCAAGCGGATCCAGTTCACGCCCGACCTCGTTCCCGCCGACCTGATCGGCACCCGCATCTACAACCAGCACAGCGGGAAGTTTGACGTGGAGCTGGGGCCGGTCTTCGCCAACCTGGTCCTGGCCGACGAGATCAACCGCGCCCCGGCCAAAGTGCAGTCGGCCCTGCTCGAGGCGATGCAGGAGCGGCAGGTCACCATCGGCAAGCAGACCTTCCGGCTGCCCGAGCCGTTCCTGGTGCTGGCCACGCAGAACCCCATCGAGAGCGAAGGGACCTATCCGCTCCCCGAGGCGCAGGTGGACCGCTTCATGTTCAAGGTCGTGATCACTTACCCCTCCTACCATGAGGAGATGGATGTGGTGGAGCGGGTCACCGGCAGCCTGCCCGAGGTCGGTCCGGTCATCCACGGAGACGACCTGCTGGCGATGCAGCGGCTCGCCGACGCCATCTACGTGGACCCCAAGGTGATGGACTACGCGGTGACGCTGGCGACCGCGAGCCGGCGCCCGGGGGAGTACGGGCTCGGCGAGTTGGCCCGCTACATCGCCTACGGGGCCAGCCCCCGCGCCTCCGTCAACATGATCCTGGGCGCGAAGGCGCTGGCCCTGCTGCGGGGGCGCGAGTACGTCATGGTCGAAGATGTCCGCGATGTGGCGCCCGAGGTCATGCGCCACCGCTTCGTCCTGTCCTATGAGGCCCTGGCCGACGACGTCGGCCCGGACACGCTAGTGGGTCGGATCCTGGATGCGGTCGCGGCACCGAAGATCCACATTGGCGATCCGCACGAGGCCCGCGCCGGTGAGGTCTCACCGCCGGCGCCGGCTGTGTAGGAGGCGCGTTCCCGCGCGGCGCACATGGCCATGATGGAAACGCCGGAGAGGATCCTCCGGCGTCTCGAGTTTCAGGTCGTCCGCCGGCTGGACGGATTCCTCTTCGGAGATTACCGCGGCGTCTTCTACGGGCCGAGCCTCGACCTGGCCGAGGTGCGGGAGTACCAGCCGGGGGACGAAATCCGCCGGATCGACTGGAACGTCACCGCGCGCATGAACCGCCTCTTCATCCGCCAGTACCTGGAGGAGCGGGAACTGACGGCGTGGCTGCTGGTCGACCTCTCGCCCTCGATGGGGTTCGGCACGCGCCGCCACCTCAAGCGGGAGGTGGCCGCCGAGTTCGCCGCCGTCGCCGCCTACATCATCACACGCCACGGCGACAAGGTCGGGTGCCTGGCCTTCCCCGGCCGCACGCTGCCGGTGATCCCTCCGCGCGCGGGACGCGTGCAGGCTCTCCGGATCCTCCAGGTGCTGCAGCGGACGCCTGAGGGAGAGGGGGGACCCACCGATCTCGCCGCGGCCCTCCGCCACGCCGGGCGCCTGCTCCGCCGGCGCCGGCTGGTGTTCCTGATCAGTGACTTCCTGGCGGCCCCGGGGTGGGGGACCGCGCTCAGGGACCTGAGCCGGCGCCACGACGTGATCGCCGTGTGGATCCGTGATCCCGCCGAAGAGGACCTGCCCGACGTGGGGGTCATCCCCACCCGCGATCCTGAGACCGGGCAGCAGACCTGGGTGGACACATCCGATCCACGCGTGCGCGCCGCCTACCGGGAGTTGATCCAGGCCCAGCACGCCACGGTGCGTGAGGCCTTCCGCCGGGCCCGTGTGGACGCGCTGGAACTCTCGACCGCGGGGGCGCTCGCGGATCCGCTCATCCGGTTCATCACCTACCGCAAGCAGCGAGGACGATGGCGTTCGCCTGGCCGGTGATGCTCTGGGCGCTCCTGGCCCTGCCCCTGCTCGTCTGGGGGTACCGGGGTGTCCTGCGCCGCCAGGCCCGGCTGCGCCAGCGCTTCGCCGATGCGCACCTGCTTTCGCACCTGCTCGCGCCGGTGAGTCCGTGGCGCCGGCACCTGCCCGTGGCGGTCTACCTGGTGGCCATCCTGCTGCTGGTGCTGGCCATGGCGCGCCCGATCGCCGCGATTCCACTGCCGGTCAACCGTGCGGCGGTCGTCATCGCCATCGACACGAGCAAGAGCATGATCGCCGACGATGTGAAACCGACCCGGCTGGACGCGGCGAAGACGGCCGCCCGCGAGTTCATCCACGCGATGCCCGGCAGTGCGCGCATCGGTCTGGTCGCCTTCAGCGACTACGGCACCGTCCTCGTGCCGCCGTCCACCGACCGGTCGGCGCTGGATGAGGCGCTGGCACGCCTGCAGCCCCTGCAGGCGACCGCGGTCGGCTCCGCGATCCTGGAGGCGCTGCGGGTGCTGCCCCTCCGCGCGGAGTTCCTCGGCGACAAACTCACCCGTCTGCGCGGGCCCTCGCCCCAGAGCCCGTTTGGCTTCCCGTCGCCGTTCGGCCCATCGCCGGCGCCGACGCCTGCCCCCGGTCCGCCGGCATCGCCGCCGTCGCTGGAGGAATTGCCGCCCGCGGCGATCCTGATCTTTTCGGACGGGGTGAGCAACCTCGGTGCGGATCCCCGCGCTGCGGCGGCGCTGGCGGCTGAAGCCCGCGTCAAAGTCTACACGGTGGGCCTGGGCCAGCCGGGCGGCACGGTGACGCAGTACCAGGGGCAGACGGTGCTGGTGCCCTTCGACGCGACGGCGCTCCAGGAGGTCGCCCGCCAGACCGGTGGAGAGTACTTCGGCGCCAATGATCTTCAGCAACTCCGCCGGATCTACCGGCAGGTCGGCCGGTCGATCGGGTGGGAGCGACGCCGCACCGAAATCACCTCGGTTGTGGCAGCGGGAGCGGCCGTGCTGATGCTGACCGGTGGGCTGCTGTCGCTCATCTGGTTCCGGCGGCTGCCATGAGCCTGACCTTCCACTGGCCGGCCCTGCTGTGGAGTTTGCTGCTGATCCCCCTGCTGGTCCTGGGCTACCTGCGCGCGTTCCGCCGGCCGACCCGCCATCCCGTGGAATTTCCCAACACCGCGCTCCTGGCCGCCGCGATGGCGCGGGCGGGGCGATTCCGCCGGCACCTGCCGGCCGCGCTTTACCTGGCGGGGATGGCACTGCTGCTGGCCGCGCTGGCCCGTCCGGTGGCGCCCCTGCCGGTGCCCTCCAACAAAGTCACGGTCGTCCTCTCGATCGATGTCAGCCGCAGCATGCTGGCGCAGGATATCAGACCGACACGGATGGAAGCCGCGAAGACGGCGGCACGGGACTTTGTCCGCGCGCTCCCCGCCGGGCTGCGCGTCGGCTTGGTGACCTTCAGTTCGTACGCGACATTGATCGTGCCGCCGACCGCCGACCACGCGCGGGTGATCGAGGCGATCGACCTGCTGACGACCGAGTTCGCCACGGCGATCGGCGACGGACTGCTGGAGGCGGTGTGGGCGCTGCCCGGCCGGGTGCGGTTGGTTGATCCGGCGGCCCCGCCGGCCACGCCGACCCAGCCTCTGGCGCCGGCGACGGTGGTCCTGCTCTCGGATGGGCAGAGCAACCGGGGCGTGCTGCCGCACGACGCCGCCCGGATTGCCCGGGAGCAGCAGGTAAAGGTCTACACGGTTGGCGTAGGCACGCCGGAGGGAACGTTCCTCAATCTGGGCGGCCGGTCGATCTGGGTCCGTCTCGATGAGGAGACGCTGCGGGAGATGGCCGAGATCACCGGTGGGAACTACTATCGGACCACCTCCGCCGCTGCGCTCCGCCAGGCCTACCGCCACCTGGGCCGGCTGATCGGCTGGGAGCGCGCGCCAACCGAGCTTACGAACCTGATCGCCGCGTTCGCCGGGGTCCTTTTGCTGGCCGCCCTGTGGCATTCCTTCCTGACCATCCGCCAGGTGGCGTGACCCGTCGCCTGATCCCCGCACTTGCCCTGGCGGTGATGTGTGCCGTCCTCGTCCCGCCCGTGGCGGCGCAGTCGGCCGACGTTGGCGCGGACGCCTTCGAGGCGGCCTACCTCTTCGTCACCCGCGAATTCCTCCGCCCCGTCTCCTCGCGGGACCTCCTGCAGGGCGCGCTGGCCGGACTGGCGGAATTCCTGCGGGCGCGCGGTCTCCCGGTCCCGTCGGTTGTCTTGAACGGGCAGGAGTCGCACGACCTGCAGGTGGTGCGCGACGCCGTCGCCGGTGTCGGACGCCGCCTGGGCACGGCGACCGGTGCGCGGGATGCCGGGTACGCTGCGGTGGACGGGATGCTCCGGGAACTGGGGGATCCGTTCACGCGGCTGGTCGTTCCCACATCCGGGCGCCGAGAGGTTCGCCCCTCGGGCTACAGCGGCATCGGGGTCGTCCTGAACCTGGAGGTGCATCCGCCGGTCGTCACCGAGGTGATTGACGGCACGCCGGCACAGCGGGCGGGTCTCCGGCCTGGGGACATCCTCATGGAGATCGACGGACGGCCCACGCTCACCATGCTGCCCGAGGACGTCGTCGCCCGGCTGCGCGGGCTGCCCGGGACCTCGGTCGTGCTGCGGCTGCGCCGCGGTGGCGGCGAACTGACCGTGACGCTGGTGCGCGAGATCATCGGTCTGCGCCAGGCCGCCCTGCGGGTGATCGGCGGCGTGGGCTACCTCCGTCTGGAGGGCTTCGAGGAGGGAGCGGGGGAGGAGGCTACCGCGGCGGCGGCGGAACTGCAGCGGCAGGGGGTCCGCGGCCTGATTCTGGACCTCCGCGGCAATCCCGGGGGCTACCTCGATGAGTCCGTCACCGTGGCCAGCATCTTCCTCCAGCGCGGGGTCGTGACCACCCTGGTCGCGCGCAACGCGCAGCGCACGCGGCTGGCCGTGGCCGCCGGCGGGTTCAAGTTCACCGGTCCGGTCGTGGTGCTGGTGGACGGGCGCACCGCCAGCGCGGCGGAGATGGTCGCCGGGGCACTGCAGGACGCCGGCGCACCGGTGATCGGCACCAAGAGCTACGGCAAGGGCACCGTCCAGGAACTGCGGCGCCTCCCCGGCGGCGCCGTCCTGCAGCTGACCGTGGCTCAGTACCTGACCCCCAATGGGACCCTGGTAGATGGGCGGGGCATCCTGCCGGTTCTCGACATCGAGGCGGACCAGAACACGTTTGGTACGGACGACGACCGCGTCATCCAGGCGGCACTGCACTGGTTGGAAAGGCGCGCCTCCACGCTCCTTCGCCTGGCCGCGTAGGCTGCCGCAGTGATACTCTTATAGGGCGGTTGCGCGCCTGTAGCTCAGGGGATAGAGCAGGGGACTTCTAATCCCAAGGGCGGGGGTTCGAATCCCTCCAGGCGCGCCAAGATCGACAACGCACCAGCAGTTGAACGCAGAGAGGAGCTCGGGTGGCCGCGCCCCTCCCCGTTTGTCTGATGGCGGGTTCTCCGGCGCGGGTGGCAGGACCACAGCAGATTCGTCGCTAGCGCGGCAAACACTGGTGCTGCGGTAGTGCAAACGCCGCGCCAGCGTCGTCGCCGCTGAGCTTTACGCCGAAGCCGGCCAGCTTTCCATTCTGGTCGATGACTGCAAACCGGGCCACGGTCGCTACGGTGACCGTGCAGACGATCGCACCGGAGGCGCCTTCGGCCCCGGCTCGCGGGAAATCCACACGTACGGTGTTGCCCGCCGGTTGGGCCCCATCCACCACACGAACGCATAGACTTCGTCTGACCGGACGAGAGCGCCTGGGAAGGCTCCCGTTCCCCAGGAACCAACCCTCACGATACCGGGAGGAGCAGACGCAGGCTGAGCCTGCGCGAGAACTGGAAGAATGACGAGTATGGGTGCCAGAAGCCACGTTGCCATTCTCACCGCGCTCACCCCCGGATGCGTCGGATCGGGTCTGACTGTACTCGCTGGGTCCGAAATGGACCTGGGGCAGGAGTCCCGACGGCGATCACTGCACTGTCCCGGGTTTGTGGGATGTCTGGAGGCGCTGACCGACGTTCAAACCGGCGGAAAATGCCGAGGGACGCGGCCGGCACCGCGTCCCTCGGCATTTTGCCTGCGTGGACTTTGCTACTGCGCTGGCAGGATGTTAATGGCGCCCGCCTGGCCCCGCGAGGCGTGGTCGGAGATACCGCAGCTGAACGCGAACGTCCCCCGCACGCTGGCCATAAACTCGACCTCAATGGTCTTACCGGGTTCCAGGGCGAAGAACCGGCGACCCTCGGCCTCCCCTTGCCGGAAGATGTCGCCGCGCGTCGTCACTGGGATTTGAGTGAAGAGTGAGGCGCTGATGCTGTGGTTGCGTCCCTCAGGATCGGCGTTCACCAACTGCAGGACCACGGTCTCGCCCTGCCGCACCTGGACCAGGTTCGGCTCGAACTTGTAGGACGTCGCGACGATGCGGATCACCCGCTTGGCCGACGCCTGGGCCAGCACCGCCGGTTGCGCCAGGCCCACCAGGACCGCCGCCGCAATGGCCACGCCAATCACTCCTCGGAATTTCATCACACCCTCCCCCAGGCATGCTCGCCCGTATGGATTTAGATCTTTGGTACCGCTCCAGTGTAACAACTGTGTCATTGGCGGATAGCCTTAGGGGCAGCGCGCCGCCAGGGAACCCGGGTGGGCGGGGAGAAGACTATCCGACCTGCCGAATGGGCACGACACTGGTAGACCCAAGCGACACTTCGCGCGCAGCGCTCGGACCAGACGATGAGAGCAAACGGCAGGAAGCGGGTTGAGCCGCGCCCCAACGATGATGCGCGGCTGGTCCAGTATGCGGCCAGCCGCGATCGGGGGCTGCGGGACGAGATCCTCGCCGTCTACGCCCCGCTCGTCGATGCCATCCTGCCGGACTTCTCCCGGGCCGGGGTCCCCCTGGAGGATCTGCGGCAGGTCGGGTTCCTGGGCCTCCTCTCGGCGGTCGAGTTGTTCGACCCGGCCCGCGGGATCAAGTTCAAGACGTATGCCGGTTACCTGATCCGCGGGGAGATGTTGCATTTCATCCGCGATCACGGCAGCACCATCCGCCAGCCCCGCTGGCTGCGCCGCCTGAACCGCCGCATCGAAGAGGCGGTGGGACAGTTCGTCGGCCAGCGCCGCCGGTATCCCACGATGGCGGAGCTGGCGCGCCGGCTCAACATCCGGGAAGCGGGGCTGCTGGAACTGCTGAAGACGCGCGAGGCGGTCCGCACGCTCTCGCTGGACGCCGAGAGTGAGGACGAGCCCCCGGACTTCAACCCGCGGCGGGTGCGCCACGAGGTCTACGTCTCATTCCAGCTGCCCATCGAAGATAAGATCGTCCTCTATCAGGCGGTCGAACGCCTGAACCTGCTGCAGCGGCGGGTGCTCTTCTACCTGTTCTTCCGCGGCCTGTCGCAGCCCGAGGCGGCCCGCCGCATCGGCATCTCCCAGCGACAGGTCTCCCGTCTGCTCGGCCGGTCGCTGGACCGTCTCCGCGCCCTGCTGGCCGGCAGCTAACCCACACTGCCCGGCGCACGCTGCTATGGTCCGCCGCTACCTCAGCCGGAGGCGCGCCTCCACCGGACAATGGTCGGAGGCCGTTGCGCGCGGAATGGCCGCCGCCAGCGAGACGATCTCCGGCGAGGTCAGGATGTAGTCGAGGCGACGGTCCGGGCGATCGCACGGGTAGCTGAGCGCCCCGCTCAGACCGTGCGGGGCCCCCGAGTCCACAAGTCCCGCCCCCCGCAGGTACTTGATCGCCACTTCCTCCGGTCCCGCGTTCAGGTCCCCGACCACAATGGTGCGGTTGCGGCCCTTCCAGAAGTTGACGAGGTCCGCGGCCTGCCCGGCGCGGTCCGCGGCGTACTGCGCGTAAGGCGAGAAGTGCGTGTTGACGAAGAGGAGATCCCCCGCGGCCGTGGGGATCGTCACCCACTGCAGGCCGTAGGAGAGACTGCTCTGGCGCTCGGGATAGAGGATCCACCCGACCTGCCGCGGCGTGTAGCGACTCAGGATGGCAAGCCCGACCAGGTCTCCCAGGATCGGCGCGAAGATCACCTGATACTGCGGGAAGCGCCAGGTCAGCCAGGCCACCATGTCTGTGCCGCCATTGATGTTCCAGCCGCGTCCGATCTCCTGCAGCGCGACCAGATCGGCCCCCGACTGCTCAATCACCCGGGCGGTCGCCTCGGGCCCCGGCACGCTCCACGCGTTGAAGATCTCGTGGACGTTGTAGTTCAGGACTTTGAGCTCCGCCGGCGCGTTGGCCAGCACCTGCCCCCGCCGCGGCGGCACCGAAGCTCCGATCAGGCCGGCGACGGCAACGACGATGACGGCCGCCAGAACCTGCCGCGCGGTCGCGTGCGGGACCGCGGGGATCTGCCGGATGAGGGCGGGGATCACGGCGAACCCGGCCATCACCGCCCACAGGTCCGGCCATCCGTACCTCCGGTAGTAGAGGAAGGTGAGGACGAAGAAGATCATGGCCCCCGCGGCGAACCAGCCGAAGACGCCCCGCGGGCTGCCGCCTCGCGCCGGGAGGAGCGCCGCGGTGAGCGCCGCCGCCAGCAGGAGCTGCTCGGCGAGCAGCAGCCAGGGCGCCCACGCCTGCGGCCAGGCCGGCTGCAGCATGAGGCCGGCGACGGCGAGGATGGCCGCGGCGGCCCGAGCGGCGTAGGGCCACGGCCAGCTCAGGACGGCCGCGGCGGCGGCCAGCCCCACCAGGATCTGTCCGGCGGTTTCCCGCGGACCCCATCCGGTCAGCATGCTCATCCGCCCGAGATTGGTCAGGAGGGAGATCTGCAGGAGCAGGAACGGTCCCAGCGCGGCGAGGCCCCATCCCGGGTATCCCTCGCGCCCGTCCGTCCCTCCGGCCGCCCCGGGCGCCTCGCCCGCCACGGTGGCGAGCCCGAGGTAGAGCCCGGCGGCCAGCAGGAGCGCAATCACGGCCGGGCGCAGGCCGTGCAGCACCGGCATATCGAGTCCGTGCAGCGTCGTCTGGAGCGCGACCTGCGCGGCCAGCCCCAGCAGCACGCCCGGCAGGATTGTATCCGCGGCGCCCCGCCTCCCCCACGCGGCGATCAGCGCGGGAAAGATCCACAGCCAGAGGATCCCCGTGGCCACGCCGAGCGCGGGGGTGAGCACGGGGTGGCTTGTGGTCGTGTGGAGGGTGTACGCGGCGCCGAAGAGGAGGCCGATCCGCTGCGCGGGGTCACTCCCGCCCAGCCGCCGGATCAGCGGCCACGCCAGCATTCCAATACCCCAGAACACCAGCGCGATCAGGCCGATTTGGATTGACGGGCGGTCCTCGGCGATGTTCCAGACGATCATGGCAAAGAACGTGCGGAGGGCGTGCACGCCCAGCCATGTCGTCAGGGCCACGGTGAACACGCGCATCCAGGCGGGCGCTGGGGGCGAGGGGGCGGCCGAAGGCGCACTCGACGCAGTCATGGCACACTCCGAAAGGTGACCTGGGTCGGCCTGGAGAGACTTCGGGCCTCGGTGACTCGCTCCTGTCTAGCGCTCCACGAGCGCCGTGTCGATGTTCCAGAGACGCTGCATCTCCTCCGAAACCTGCAGGAGATGATCCAGGGTCCCCTCGGCCTCGACGCGGCCGTCCTTGAAGACGACGACGCGGTCGGCGCGGCGGAAGGCGGCCCGACGATGGGAGACCACCAGCGAGGTGATCCGGCGCGCGAAGAGACGCTCCCACAGGAGTAACTCGGTCTCGACGTCGAGGGCGCTGCTCAGGTCGTCGATGACCAGCAGCTCCGGGGCCCGCGCGAACATGCGGGCCGCGGCGGCCCGCTGGACCTGTCCCCCCGACAGCTTGACGCCGCGGGGGCCGACCACCGTTTCCAGGCCGCGCTCGAAGGTCTCGACGTCGTGTTCCATCACCGCCGACCACAACGCGCCGGGGACGTCGGTCTGGTCCTCCGGCAGGCCCAGCAGGACGTTGTCGCGGAGCGCCTCACTGAAGAGGCGTGGCACCTGCCCGACGTAGGCCGCGCGCGGGGGGACGAAGAACGTCGCCGGATCGGCGACCGGAATGTCGTTCCAGCGGATCTCGCCGTCCTGGCGGGGGAGGAGGCCCAGCAGGACACGCAGCAGCGTGCTCTTCCCTGAGCCGATGCGGCCGGTGATCACAAGGACCTCCCCTCGGCGCAGGGCCAGGTTCACGCCCATAATGCCGCGTCCCGTCGCGGGATCCCGGTAGGCGAGATCGCGCACCTCCAGAATCTGCAGCGGTTCCACCTCGGCCGGCGCGGCGGATGGGGGCTCCGGCAGCGGACCGGTCAGGTGGAGGGGGACGGGCCGCACCAGCAGATCCGCCGCTTCTCCGCGCAGCAATTCCAGAAGCCGGTCCAGGGAGACGCCGGCCTGGCGCAAGCGGGCGACGAAGCTGCCCGCGAAGGTCATCGCCTCGGTGACTAGGCCCAGGTAGTAGACGAAGAGGGCGAAATCCCCGACCGTGAAGGTCCCGGACCGCATGGCGCGGCCCGCCAGCAGGAGGATCAGGCCCGTCCCGAGGTTGACCGTGCCGCGGAAGACAGCGCTCAGCAGCTCGCTGAAGGCCGTGTCGCGCAGGGCGGCGTTGCGCCGGATGACGTTCAGCGCCCGAAAGTGCTGGATGACGCGCTCTTCGGCCGGCGCCACCTTCACCGCCTGGACCGCCCCTAGAACCTCGCCGAGGAAATCGGTGACCCGTCCCGTGGATTCCCGGGCCGCCTGCCGGTACCGGCCGATGCGGCGCCGGAGGGCGGCGACGACGCCGACGATGGCGAGGAGGGGAATCAGGACCGCGCCGGTGATTGCGGGGTTGATGGAGAACATGATCCCCACACCCACCAGGCCGCCCAGGACGATGCCCAGCCCGTCGACGGTGTTCTCGACCAGGTGGCCCAATTCGTCCACGTCGTCGCGGAAACGGCTGAGGGCTTCGCTGGGTGAGTCCGGGAGTGCCCGGGCGCCGGGCCGGTGCAGGATCCGCTCCAGGACGTTCCACCGCAGCAGCCCGACGACGGTGAACCAGTAGTTGGCCCAGGCGATCACCCCGATCAGGTGCACGACGATGCGGGCCGCCGCCGTCCCCACGAGCAGCGCGATGAGCCACCAGATCGCCGCGGACGGCGCGGCCAGGGCGTTGAAGAGCGCCCGCGTCACCAGCCCGGTGACGAGGGGCAACATCCAGACAAGGCCCCAGAGGAGGACGTTGGTGGTGTAGCCCCGGCGGTTGTAGCCGATGAGCCGCCACAGGGCCCGCCAGGTGCTCACGCCAGCACCTCCTCGAGTCCCGCGCGCAGGAGCCGGGCGAACCGGGAGGCCGGGTCGGCGGCCAGCGCAGCCCGCGGGCCGGATTCCAGGATCTGCCCTGCTTCGAGAATCATGATCTCGTCGGCGCGCTGCACGGTATCCAGACGGTGGGCGATGATGATGCCGGTCCGGTCCCGCAGCAGCGCGGCGACGGCACGCTCAATGAGCCGCTCCGTGACCGGATCCAGGCGGGAGGACGGTTCATCGAGGATGACCAGGCCGGGGTTCTTGAAGAAGACCCGCGCAAACGCCAGCAACTGGGCTTCTCCGGCGGAGAGGGTCGCCCGGGGATCGAGGATAGTGTCGAGCCCTTCCGGCAGGCGGGCCACCCACCCACGCAGACCCAGGTCATCCAAAACGGCCAGGATGCGCTCGTCCGGCACGCCGCGGTCGAAGAAGGTCAGGTTGTCCCGGACCGGCGCGTGGAAGAGCTGCACATCCTGCGTGACTACGGCCACGCGGCTGCGGAGGTCGGCCAGCGGCACCTCCCGGATGTCCCGCCCGTCCAGGTGGATGGCGCCGGCCGCGGGATCGTAGAGCCGGGCGAGCAGCCGTCCCACGGTCGTCTTTCCGCTGCCGGTCCGGCCGAGCAGACCGAGAATTTGTCCCGCGGACAGCGCGAAGGAGAGATCGCGCAGCACCGGTTCGTCCGACTCGTAGGCGAACGTGACGCCGCGGAACTCCACCCGCAGGGGTCCGGGGGGCAGGGATCCGTCGCGCGCCTCCGCGGTGGGCCGCAGCGCGAACAGATCGCTGATCCGCGCAACCGAGGCGCTGGCCCGCTGCAGCTCCTGCATCTGCCGGGTGATCTGCTCCAGCGGCCGGCGCAGCATCTCCGTGTAGTGGAAGAACAGATAGATGGTCCCGATGGTGATGGCGCCGGTCCGCAGGAGGTAGGCCCCGAAGCCGAAGGCCAGGCCGTTTCCCAGCGCGACGAGCCCTA
>Ga0073934_10002889_pt1 | contig 33590 bp, 34 predicted proteins | sample LarsenN4metaG_FD_76834 | JGI IMG/M metagenome (GOLD analysis project Ga0073934, IMG submission 76834) | Hot spring sediment bacterial and archeal communities from British Columbia, Canada, to study Microbial Dark Matter (Phase II) - Larsen... ...
GCCGCCAGCTCGCGGGCTTCGCGGCGGCGGGCAGCGCGGATGCGGTCGAGCGCTAGCCGCCAAGTGATGCGCACCAGCCAGGCGCGGAAACGCTCGCGGTCACGCAGCCGGAGAAAGCCCTTGTAAGCGCGAAGGAAAGCTTCCTGGGCGACTTCCTCGGCGTCGTCGCGGTTGCGCAGCACGCCCAGCGCCACGCGGAACGCCAGCGCGGACGAATCCGCCAGCCGCTGTTCGAACTCGCGCTCGAGCGATTCGTCTGGGATCACTGCGGCGTCCGCCAAGCTTCCCGCCAGAACATCCATCGCGGCTCCCACCCTACAAGACGCCGCCGGCGCGGAAAGGGTTCAAAAGGAAAGTGGAGAGTGAAAAGTGGACAGCGGCCAGGGGAAAGGCAAGAGGAATGAGGGATCAGAGGTCGAGCTGGGCGAGGAGGGATTCGAGGTTGGAGGTGTCCACCAGCAGGTCGGGGCGCGTGGTGGCCAGGTCTTCGAGTTCGTCGAAGGCCTGGAAGAGGCGCAGCTTGGCCACGGCGTATTCCTCGGTGCCGGAAAGCGCGCGACCTATGCGCCGGCCCCAATCGCGCACGGCGTCCTGGCGGACGAACACGCGCAGCGGGAAGGCCGCGCCGCGGTCCGCCGCGACCATGTACACGTACTCCCTGCCGCCGTGCAGGCCCCGGCGGGATTTCTGCATCTCGCAGAAGTAGTAGGTATAGACGCAGCCGGTTGCGGCGGAGTAATTCTTCACGCGACGTGCGGCTTGCGGGCGAGCCATGATGAGATTATAGCGAAAACCGAAAGTCGAAAAACGAAAAGCGAAAAACGGCGGAGAGGAATGGCAGGATCGCTCCCTTCGCTCGAGACTAGCAAACCTGCCGCGACAGAAAACGGCAAGGCAAGCAACGATTCCAAGTGTGTCGGGTTCAAAGGGGTGTGATAGTATTTTTGTGCTGAGCGCACGGGGTGCGTTTTCAAATTGACGGACGGTCCTTCGAATTCCGTGCGGCGCTTGGACAGGTGGATGATTCGCCGCCGGACAATGCTGTGTAGTGTTGCTCTGGCTCTGGCTGCGCTCTCCGCGGCCTGCGGCGGAGGAGGATCCGCGCCGCCGCCTCCACCACCGCCTCCCCCGGTGACCGTAAGCGTCTCACCGAGCACGCAGAGCGTGCTGCTGGGCGCGACGCAGCAGTTCACCGCCACAGTGACGAACACGACAAATACGGCCGTGACGTGGGCGGTGAACGGCATTGCCAGCGGAAGCGCGCAGTTCGGCACGATTGACGCCAACGGCCTCTACCGCGCGCCAGCCATCCTTCCCTCCCCCGCACAAGTCACCGTGCGCGCCACCAGCGTGGCCAGTCCTTCGAGCAGCGGCACGGCCACGGTGACGGTGACCAGCGACGTCGTGGTCAGTGTGGCAGCGAATCCTGCGCCACCGGTCCCCGATAAAGTGGATATCGGCTTTAACCAGCGATTTGTCGCCAGCGTCACCAGCGCCGGCGGCAACCCTGACCGGAACGTCAATTGGAGTCTTGGAGGGACTGGCTGCGGCGGAGCGGGCGACCCATGCGGCACAATTGATGCCAGTGGTTTCTACATCGCTCCGCAAATCTTGCCCAGCCCGAATTCCGTGACGGTCACCGCGACGAGCGTGGCCGATCCTTCCAAGAGTGGCAGCGCGACGATTTCGATTGATCCGCGATTCACCTTCACCGTGACGGGACCTTCGTCCGTGGACAACGCAACCACTGCGCAATACGGGGCTGTCGCAACGGCGCTCCCCGGCACAAACGCGAACCCGAGCCAGGCCGCGAACTGGAGCGTCGGCGGGCCGCCGGGCGGCTGCACCGGGCCAGGTCTCGGCACAAACCAGTGCGGCACGATCGACCTGACGGGCCTTTACACTGCGCCAACCATCGCACCGTCGAATCCAACCGTGGTGATCACTGCGACGAGCGTGGCGGACCCGACAAAGGGCCAATCCGCCTCCGTGACCATCAATACCGTAATCATTGTGGTCTTATCGCCAACCTCACCGAGCGTTGAGCTGGAAGGCACGCAACAGTTCACGGCCACCGTGGGCGGGACCTCGGACCAGCGGGTGGATTGGTTCGTGAACGGCATTCTGGGCGGGGATGGGGAACAAATACCAGGACAGGTGGGCACGATCAACAGCCAGACCAACGGAACCCCTGCCACCTACAACGCGCCGGACAACTTGCCTGGAGTGGGCGTCACGATCATGGCTCGCAGCGTGGCGGACAACACTAAAACAGCCACCACCGCGGTGACGCTTTTCAGCACAATTTCAGCCCTGCTGCAACCGAGCGGCGCCACGCGGGCGCTGGAGCGGCGAGTGACGCTGTTCGGAGAATTGACGCGAACTTCCACGGGGTCTCCACCTGCCAGCGGCGCCGTGACCTGGCTGGTGAACGGCATTGCAGGAGGCAACGCGACGGTGGGGCAGATTTGCCTGGTCGCCGCCAGCGGGTGCACACCGACGCAGGCGGGAGGAGTGGGGAACCCGAGCGGCGACGTGGATTACCTCGCACCGGCCGTGGCGCAGGGCGTGCCGCCCGGCGGGCCGGTGACCATCGAAATGCGCAGCCAGGCGGATCCGTCGAAGACCGCTACGGCGCAAGTGACGGTGATCCCGAACATCCTGGTGAGCGTCTCGCCGAGCTCCTCCACGCTGCCGACCAGCGAGACCCAGCAGTTCACGGCAAATGTGGTGGGCACATCGAACACCAACGTGACGTGGAGCGTTTCCGGGACCGGCTGCGGGGGCAACCCCTGCGGCGCGATCAATGCTTCCGGACTCTACACGGCCCCGGCCACAGTGCCTTCCGGTGCGCCGCCCACGGACACGGTCACGGCCACCAGCGCGGACGATCCGTTGCGGAGCGGCAGCGGCACGGTGGAGATCCGCACAGGGCCGTTCATCCGCAACCTTTTCCCGGCCAGCATCACCGCGCTTTCGGGAAGCAGTACGGCGTTCACGCTGAAGGTGCGCGGGAGCAACTTCGTGCTGAGCACGCCGGGACCTGGCTCCACAATCCTCTTCAACGGCAACAATCCGCTGACGACAAGCTGCGAGACTTCCGGAACGAACATTGAGTGCACGGCGACGATCACGGCCTCGAGCGTCGCATCACCCGGGGATTACTCGGTGCAGATTCGCAACCCCGCCCCGGGCAACGAGCTGTCCAACCAGCAGGTTTTGAAAGTGCTCGACCCGGCGACGCAGCAAAAGGACTTTGCATCGGCCTCCGTCATCTCGCTCACGACGGCATCTCCGACCCAGGGGTGCAACGATCCGCCGAGTCCGACGGATCCTGGGTGCCAGAACATCACCGTAGTCGAGCCGACGACGGCGGGAGCGCCAGCCGGCGCGGCGGCGCAGGTGAACATTAACTCCATTGGTATCTTCTCCGGCGTCGCGTGCGATCTGCGCGGCTCGCCGATCGCGGTCCAGCGTGGCGCGGCGGTGGACATCTGCCTGACCGGACCGAACGGGCTCAGTACAAGCTACACCTACACCATCAGCCTTCCTCCGGGGTCGCCGGACATCACCATCTCCAACATGCAGATAGCCGGGACCGGCGTGCGCATGAGGCTGACCATCTCAGCAACGGCAGTGCTCGGCCCGCGGACAATCTTCGCGGAGACGGCGAACCGCGAGAAAGCCGCGCTGGTAGGAGCAATTGAGGTGAGGTGAAGATGAATCGGCGACTGATTGTCGAGATACCGCTCGCGGCACTGATGCTGGCGCTCACTGCCGGCGCGACAACGCTGGTGCGAATGAACCTGGACGAGCTGGCAAAGGCGGCGCAGATTGTGGCGCGAGTGCGGTGTGTTTCCAGCGAGGCGCGCTGGGATCGCGGCGAAATCTGGACGTTCACAACCTTCGAGGCATTGGAGACACTCAAGGGGAGCGTGCCACGGCAGATTACCGTGCGGCTGATCGGCGGCAGAGTCAGCCACCTGAAGTCCACAGTGGACGGCGTGCCGCGCTTCGCGCCCGGCGAGGAGGTGTATCTCTTCCTCGAGCCGACCAGCCTGGGCGAGCTCTCCGTGACGAGCTGGGTGCAGGGGACGTTTCGCGTGCGGCGCGACCCGGCGTCACGGCAGGAGTTCGTGACACAGGATACGGGCAGCGTAACTGTGTTTGACCCGGTGACGCGGCAGTTCAAGCCGGGCGGCGCGCGGAATTTGCCTGTGGACCAATTCCGCCGGCTGGTGCTGCTGGCCGTGGAGCGGCAGCGGGCAGTGAGATGACGATGAAGCGCGCGATGACCGATCCACTGAGAATGGCCGCGGCGGGTTTGCTGGCACTGGTGGTGCTGGCACAGCCGGTGGCGCACGCCTACGTTCTGAACCACACGATCGCGGCCTCCGGGGGATGCCCGGAGATGAACCGCTTTCAGACGGCCACCGCGGGCATCGTGGACCGCCGATGGAGCACGTCTCTCAACACGAGCCCAGTCACCATCAAAACTCAAGACCAAACTGCGAACGGGCGCATCCAGGAGATCCACAACATGATTCTGGAGTCGTTCAGCGTGTGGACAGGCGTAGGGACTTCGCTGACAGCGAGTTCGCTCGCGCCGCAACTCAACCAGGTGGGTACGCAAAACGCCTGCAACAGCACGGATGGATTAAACACCATCTGCTTCAATCAGACGGACGCCGGTTTCACCGCTGGAGTGCTGGCGTTCACGCGCGTGGTGAACTCCGATATTCCGGGCGAGCAGCCGTTCCCCAACAACCCGCCAGCCACTCTGATCGGTGAAATCCTGGATGCGGACATTCTATTTAAGCCCAACGACGCGAACACGACCTTTGCAACACCGCAGGCGCTGGCCACCAATCCGAGCTCCTTTGATTTCGAATCGGTGCTGGTCCATGAGTTGGGCCATTTCTTCGGCTTCAGCCACTCATCGGTACTGCGCGCGATGATGTATCCTTTCGTGCCGCCGACCGGGACTTTCTTGGGCGAGCGGCCCTCGCAGGCCAAGCCCGACGGGCCACTGGCCGACGACGACCGCGTCGGGCTGCGCGTGCTCTACCCGAACCCGCAGGACACTACGAATATCGGCACGATCAGCGGATTCATCCTGCCGGCCAACCCCATTTCGCTGAGTGGGCTGCCCGTCCCTTCAGCGGGACGCTCGGTGACCGGAGTGTTTGGGACGCAGGTGGTGGCGGTGGACGCTGATTCCGGTGCGGTGGTGGCGGCCACCCTGGGTGGCTGGTCTTGTGATCCAGCGAGCCCGCCGACGAACTTCGATGGCTTTTATAAGATTGCAAGATTACCCGTAGGGAGGAACTACAAGATTTTTGTCGAGCCGCTCGATCTGCCCACCGATTCGACCAATATCACGGGCGCACTTTCTGACCTATGCCGCAGTGGAGTGCCTCAGCCGTGCACCGTGCCCGCAGTGAACACGAATTTCACGACGAAGATCAGGCCGTAAGCGCAGTGGCGGGTGACGAGTGGTGAGTGCCGAGCAGGTCAGGCGCTCGGGCGTGGCTGTGGGCGGAGGGCCTGGAGGCGCTCGCGGACCAGGTAGAACTCCTCGCGAAGTTTTTCCAGTTCTTTTTCGGTGGCTTCCTTGCGCTCTTCAGCGGTGACTCGTTCGTCCTCGCGGCCGTTCACTATCTCTTCCTCAATGGCAACAATTCGACGCTCGAGGTTTTCGATCTGTCCAGTCAGCTCGGCCAAGCGCTTTTCAAGTTCCGGAACGGTGGCTGGGATGCGCGGCTTGGTGGGCTCGGCTTCTGTGGGGATTCCCGGGGCAGCTTCAGGGCCTTTGGCAGCTGCGGCCTTCTTGGCGGCTTCTTCGGCCTCGCGGGAGCGGCGGGCTTCTTCCTCGCGCAGTTCCTTCTGGAAGATGTACTCATCGCTGGGCCTGCGAAGCTGGACCAGGTCATCGTTGGTCCAAACTTTCTTGGCGCGCTTGGGCGGCTGCTGGGAAGGAGGCGGGGTCTGAGCAAGCGCGAGGGGGCCGGAGGCCAGCAGCAGTGCCAGCAGAGGGGCCAGAAAGAGTGCCCGGGATCGCAGGACTCGGTTCGCCATGGCTCTATGCTACCTCCGTGGGACCGCGCAGGAAAGAGTTTTGCGTAGCCGGGCGGTCAAAATGGGCAATGACTACGGGCGGCGGGGGTCCTCGTCCTGCGGTTGCGGGATCGGAGCAAGTCAACCGGCCGCTACGGAGTCACCAAAAAGCGCGGGCGGCCCCGCACGCGGGACCGCCCGAGGCGCTGGGGCTGCCGCAGATGCTACTGCCACGGCAGGATGAGCTGCGTGAAGCCGGTGGCGTTGACGTCGCGGAACATCGGGGTGCGCGGCGGCAACAACGTCGGATTGAGGAAGTCAACGTCGAAGTTGTAGGCGCGACCCGGCGGGGCATACACCGTAGCACAGCACTTGTACGTGCCTACCGCCTGGCGGTTGTAATAGAAGCTGACTATGGAGCCACGGTAGTTCAGCGTCACGCCCGCACCACCCCAGCCTTCGATGTAGCGCAGGAAGTTGTGCACACCGCCATCGGTGCCGAAGTCTTGCGGTGGGGCACCCACGGCCGGGCGCGGGAAGGAGATGCCCTTGCCGCTGACGATGGCCAGGCGATACCACGTGGTTGTGCCGGCGCGGCTGGCCGGCGTATAGGGTGTGAGGAAAGATCTCAGGTCGTTCCAGTTGTTGGAGAGGAACGTGATGGAGTCGGCCAGCACGGAGGCGGCCGAGTGGGGGTTGCCAAAACCCAAGGCCGTGGAAGCGTTAAAGTCCCCCTGGATATAAACCGGATTTTCCGAAGCAATCGTGATACCTGGCATGGGCAGGTTGCCCAGGGTGCCGTTCACCAACTTGAGCGCGCGTCGGAAGAAGAGCGGCCTGTTGATGCGCAGCGGGTGCGGATAGGTGCGCGGGATTTCCTGGCCGGTGCCACCGACGAGGCTGTTCGGGCGGTACGCGGAGTTGTTCAGGGGAGCCACCGAACCCGCCGGAATGATCGGGGTCGCGCCGTAGACATCCAATAGGCCGTTGCCGTTCACGTCCTCGCCAACGGGCTCCAGCGCGTTGTCGGGAGTGCCCGTGCTGCTGGCGCGGTTGACGAAGTCCTCCCAGCCAAACTCGCCGGTCTCCGCGTTGGCAGCATTCTTATTTCCCCGGCGGTCGGAAAAGTACACCACGTAACCGTTGACGCTGCGCGCCTGAGCACCGCTGAGGCCGATGGTGCCCTGGAACCAGCGGGCCAGGTTGCGCATGTCCAGCTCAATGTAGTGCATCACACCGCTGAGCATGAGCGGCTGGAAGTTGGGTGGGGCAGGACCACCAGCAGGGGCGGCCACCGCGGTATCGCGCAGGGTGCCTTCACGCGAGTCGAAGAGCACGAGGGGCCAGTAGTCGGAGGAGGAAACGCTGTTGGTGCCGCAGTTGCTGGCTGTGGAAGGATCGTCGCGCAGGCGCTGGATGCGAATGACCGCGTCCGGATTGGGCTCGGCGCAGACGGTGCCAGGGAGGGCGTTGCGAGTCTTGTTGGCGCCGTCGGAAATCTTGCGGCCGGCCACGCCCAAGTTCAGGATTTCGACGGTGACGTCGCGCCAAGTAAGCGCGTTGTCCTGCATTTCGATTTTCAGGTAGCCATCCAGCAGCGGAGTGCCCGCCGGAACGGTGTAGCCGTTGCCGGTGCCCGGGGACAGCGCAAACGGCGGTAGGATGCCGTTGCCCGTGGAAGTGGGGTTGCCGACTGTGTAGCCGACAATGGGCGTGACGCCGAGGTTGCCAAGCCAGACGGGCGCCTGCGGGGTCACCGTAGGCAGGCTCAGGATTTCGGCCGGTGTGTCAGAGAGCAAAATGCGCAGGCTGCAAATCTGGTCGCCCGCGCTGCTGGTGAAGTAACGCTGTGTGAAAACGGCGGGGTTGCTGACGTCCTCGTTCACCACCGGGCGGCGGATAAGGTCAATCGGCTGCGCGCCCAGAGTGACCAGGGGCAGATTCAAGCGGCGCGCGCCGGTGCGGCCGTTGCGGAGGTTGCCGTTGTAGGTTCCGATGGAGATATTTGTCCAAGTAGGTTCGTTCTGCGCGGTGCCCAGCGTGCCTATCAGGCTGCCTTCGTTCATAGCCAAGTTCCGGTACACCCCGGGGGCGCGGATGATGCTGATGTTGCCAGTGTAGCCGGAACTGGTTGCCCAGCCGTTGGAGAGATTGGTGCGGATGACCTCGTTGACGGCGGTGACGCGATCCGCAAAGGTGGTGGTGCTGCCGGTGGCGACGAACAGGTTGCCGTTGGTGTGTACGCGGCCACCAAAGTTAAAGACCGGGCCGTTGAAAAAGCTCAGGTCGGTCTCCGAGAAGACGCCGAACTGAAAGACCGGGATGCCGACGGTCTGCAGAGTGCGGCGGAAGCGGACCTCGGAGCCGGTCTGCGTGGCGGCGGCAAGGCTGGTGCGCGCCGTGATGGTAATCCTGTAGGGCGTGATCAGACCGATGAAGCCCTGAAATGGGCCGGAGAGAATAGTGCGGAAAGTGGCCTGGGGGTTGCCGGTGACAGGGTCAGGCGTGAAGCTAATATTGTAGCCGGAACCGGGCGCGCCGCCGGCGTTCTGATCCTCAAACACAACGTTCGGCAACACGGGCCAGCCGGGTTGGCCGGGGGTGGGCGCCTGCACGTTGGTCAAGGCATTGATCTGGGCGGCGGTTGGCGCGTAGTTCGTGGAGAAAAGATTGCCCAAGTCCGCAGTGATCTTCTCCATGCCGGCATGGGCGGCATAGAGGGCGCGGGTGCGGTCGCGGTCCACGGCGCCGAGGCGCTGGTCGGTGGTGATCAGCATGGTGAAACCGATCAGCAGCGCCGACATCAGCAGCAAGATGATCATTGTGGTGACCAGCGCGACCCCGGATTTTGGATGACGTCTCATTGACTTCCTCCCTAACTGCGCTTACAGATAACGGTCCACGAACGAGAGGCTGCGCAGGCTGACCTGCGTGGCCAGCGTCGTCCGGAAGAATTGCTGGGAACGCGTATAGCGCGCGGCGGAACGTGCCGCCAAGAACAGGTTGACCTTGCGAATCTGGTTGGGGGAATTGGGCGCCACAGGAGTGGCGATGTTAATCGGGTTGGTGACCCCGTCCACCAGATCGTAAGTGATTTGCAGGTTCTCCAGCACCAGCGCGACGGCGCGGCCGGGGTTGAAGTTCACCTGACGGATCAGCCGCGGCATGTTGGGATCGGTGTCGATGTCGAGATAGAAGCTGATCAGCCAGACGCGCGCGGCGGTGGTGGGCGGCCAGCCGCCGGTGTTGTCGGTGCAGTCGCTGGGGTTGCCCCCGGCGCCTTCATTCTGCAAGCACAACACGGAGCCCGCAGCGGCGCCGCGCTGATTGAACTGGAACGCATCGTTGGGGTCAAAGAAGACGGTCTGCGTGCCGTTGACGCGCGTGATGGTCTGGAGGGCGTTCCCCAGGGCGTTGCTGAACATGATCAGGTCGCCGGCCTGGAGCGCGTTCTGGACGCCGGCGATAGGCGTGGCAGCATCCACCGTCATGTCGCTGCCATTGGGATTGATGGCCTGCAGAGGGAGCTGATTGATCACCAGCGTGCTGTCTTCATAGATGATGCTGACGATGTCGGTGGCGACGCCGTTGATCATGGGACCGAAGGCGTCGCCGGTGTTCACCGAGGGCAGCGTGGTGATGCCGGCCGGGAAAGTGAGCGCGCCGGGGGCAATGGGCCGGTTCAGGGGCAGCACGCCCGGGCCGTTGGGCACGGGGATGCCGCCAGTGGGGATGCCCTGGCCAGCTTGCAGGAAGTCCTTGATCATCATGTTGGCGCCGGCACGCAGGTTCTGGTCCATGTCGGCGTAGAGCGTGGCCGCCTCATTGACGCGCAGGGCGTCACTGAAGGCCGCCAGGGTGGCGGCGAGCACGATCAACAGGATCGTGATGGCCACGAGAAGTTCGATCAGGCTGAAACCGGACTGTTTCTTCACGGCACCCTTCCCCTTTCCACCTTATGCGTACGAAGAGATGTACGTCGTGAGCTGATAGGTGCGCGTCATGCGTCCGACCCGATAGGTCAGGATCACATCAATCTGGCGCAGGTTGACATTGCCGGCAATGTCGCGAATGCGGATTTCCCGCGTGAAAAAGTTCAAAACCGTGGTCTGATCGTCGGCCGTGCCCAACTGGTTGTCGGGGCCGGGAACGACGATGGATTCCAGCGGGCAGCGCGTGTCGTCGGCAGTGTTGATCAAGCCGTCGTTGGGCACCGCCGAGGTACACACGGCGTACATAGGCTGCGGGCCGTCCAGAAAGACGCCGTTGTCGCCGGCGGCGCCGACAACGTTGCGGATCTGCGCCCACTGCAGCACGCGGGTGTCGCGCGCGGTGAAGACGCTCTCCGCCGCCTCCGCGGCTTTCTCCTTGGCGATGACGTCCCACTGCGAAGTGGACATCATGGTCATGCCGGTGGTGTACACCTGCACCAGGGCGAGCACGCCGACGGTGAGGATCACGATCGAGACAATCACCTCGACCAAGGTGAACCCGTCCGCAGAGCCCCGCGGCCTGCCAGAAGCATGCGTAAGTTTTGTTGCCTTCATGTTCATCTCCTGCTCATTCGACCCAGGCAACGCCTGTCCACTTGTAGCCGCGGACGCGCCCGGTGGAACCGAGGATAGTGACCGCGCGCTGCGTAGCGATCTGGCCGTTCAGGCCGAAGTACATGGTGCCGTTCAGCGGCTGGCCGTTGGCGTCCACAAAGGTGCCGTCGCTCAACCACATCAGCGTAGGCGAACCGCCGAAGTCGAGTGCGGAAGCATTGCCGAAACCGTCGGGTGTGTCGTTGACGCCCGGCATGATGACGAACTCCACGTTGTTTTCGAAGATCATCTGTTGCAGAAGCGTTGTGCCCGCTCCCAGCGGCAGGTCAATCCGTTGGAGCTGGATCTGGTTGTTGCCCACGAAGACCAGCTGGATATTGCGCCGGTGGGCGATGGACAGCTCGCGGCCGGATCGCACGATGGCCATCACCTGGTTCATGGCCGCGCTGGCACGAATGCCGGGCAGCGCGCCTTGGATGCGAAAGATGGCCATGGCAGCCACGATGAACATGAGCGCAATGACGATCAAAACCTCCACCAGGCTGAAACCCTGGTTGCCCCTGTTGCGCTTACCACCTTGATGACTCATCACGTCTCCCCCGTTCAAAGTTGTGCTTGACGAGGCCTGAAACAGATTCCTTCAAGGCACGGAGAATAGAGCATGTCTACCGCCAACCGAAGCATCGTGCTAAGTCGCTGAAATATCGAAACATAAACCTCCCGCTAACAGGGACCCCGCAGTATGCCCCGCACTGCGATGGGTAAAAATGTAACGAAACACACCACGCTGTCAACAGCGAGCGCGGCGGAAGGTTGCCAAAGACTACCGGGGCGAACAACAGGTCAGAAGAAGGCGATAGATCACCTGCGCGCAGCGGAACACTGAGCCGAGAGTAACGTACTCATCGGCGCCGTGCAGGCCGGCGCCGCTCGGACCAAAAATGACCCCAGGTATTCCCGCTTGCGCCAGTATGGCCGTGTCCGTCCAGAAGGAGAGTCCGGAGTAGTTCACTTCGCCGCCACACTTGCGCACGGCCTCCGCGGTGGCGCGGACGATAGGCGCGTTGGGCTCAATCACATAGGGTGGGCGCGAGAACATGAAGCGCGATGTCGCGCGGAAATCGGTGTCGCGGGCTTGGAGTTCATCCAGCAGCGCGCGCAACTCGGCGTCGAGCGGCGCGTCGGTTTCGCCAGGCAGCGTGCGGCGCTCGAGTTGCAGCCGGCACTCGGCCGGATAGCTGGAGAGCTCCTGCCCGCCCTCGATGAGCGAGGCGTGCAGTGAGGCCGCTCCCAGCCAGCGGTGCGGCGGCCGGGCGGCGAGCGCGCGGTCGAGCTGGTCGAGCTTGTCCAGCACGCGGCCCATCATGCGGATGGCATCGCGGCCCACAGCGGGCAGACTTCCGTGCGCCGCGCGACCGTGCGTGACCACCTCATACCAGGCGAAACCCTTGTGCGCGATGCCCAGCTTCAAGTCCGTCGGCTCGAGCACCACGGCTGCATCCGCGGTGTATTGCTTTACGAGTTCCTGCGTGCCGATGCTGTTGCACTCTTCGTCCACAACGGCAGAGATCACAAACGGCCGGGCCAGCGGCACCTTGTCCTTGACAATTGCGGCTGCGGCGGCGCACATCGCCGCAATGCCGGCTTTCATGTCCACCGCGCCACGGCCGTAAAGACGGCCGTCGCACTCGCGGGGCGTGAACGGATCGGACATGTCGCCCGCGCCCACCGTGTCTATGTGCCCGTTGAGCAGCAGCGCGGGCCGCGCGCCGCCGGTGGCTGCGTGACCAATCGTCGCCACCACGTTCGGTCGGCCCGGCCCGGCGAACTGCAACCCGGCGGCAATGCCCTGCCCTCGCAGCCAGTCGCGCAGGAACTCCGCCACGGCCTGCTCGCCGCGCGCGCCGGGCACCAACGAGGGATTCACAGAATCAATCGCGACCAGTTCACGGAGGAGTCCGTCGGTGAGTTGGCTATCAACGGGCACTTCGTACCCCTAGGAAACAGGCCTGAATGCTGCGAGATTATCGCGCACCTTCAACCGTGGGTGCTAGGCGTTCGAGTTCTGAGACTTCGCGGGCGAGCTCGTCCACGAGCGACGAGAGTTCCGGCGTGGAGTCGCCGGCGCGGAAGGCGTCCACCAGCGCGCGGTAGTACCAGAGCGTGCCGTCGCGGCCGCCGGAGAAGCGCCGCCAGACTTCATCGCCGAGGGCGCGGAAGTCGGTGAGGATTTCGCGGACGTTGTAGAGCTTGTCCGCGGCAGAGACGAGCTTCACGTCGGCAGGCGCGGTGCGGACGTGCGCAACATAGCTTTCTTTACGCGCCCGCCACGGCGGCTTGGGCACCTGCTCGGTATCCGTGCAGCCCGTGACAATGCGGGCCACGCGCGCGCCGAATTTTTCGCCGATCTCCGCCATGCGCGGTGCGCCGCCGTAGTCCTCAACGGCATCGTGGAGCAGTGCGGCGATGGCCTGGTCTTCGTCGCCGCCGTGGGTGAGCACGATCGCGCAGACGCCCATCAGGTGGGCGATGTAGGGCCGCGTGGTGCCTTTGCGCCCCTGGCTGCCGTGCAGCGAATGGGCGTACAGAAATGCTTCGTCAAAGCGATTCGAGAGGTATGGCGTTTCCGGGAACGGCATCATCTAAAGGCTCGTTTGACAAAGAAAGAAGCAGCTCTTTCGCCCTCCCCATCCTGCGGAGCGGGGCAGGGCGAGCTCAGGATGACACAAGCAGTGTCGCGGAGAAAGTGTCAGCGGCGGCTGCGGAGTTTGGACAGCAGGCGCAGCATTTCGAGATACAGCCAGATCAGCGTGACCATCAACCCGAACGCCGCGTACCACTCCATGAACTTCGGCGCGCCCTGCGCCGCGCCCTGCTCGATGAAGTCGAAATCGAGCACCAGATTCAGCGAAGCAATCACCACCACGAAGAGGCTGAAGCCGATGCCTATGGCACCGCTTTCATGGATGTACGGTACACCCGCGCCGAAGATGTTCATGATCCAGCCGATGACGTAGATCAGAGCAGTCCCCCCGGTGGCGGCAAAGACGCCGAGCTTGAAGTTTTCAGTGGCCTGGATGATCTTCGAGCGGTAAGCGAAGAGCAGCGCGCAGGTGACGCCCAGCGTCAGCAGCACGGCCTGAATGACGATGCCCTGGAATTGCATCTCGTAAAACGCGGATATGCCGCCGAGCATCATGCCTTCGAGCAAACCGTAGATCGGCGAAGTGACCGGCGACCAGTCTTTCTTGAAGATCGTCAACAGCGCGGCAAGGAACCCGCCGATCGCGCCGATGAGGATGTACGGAACAACCTCGGCGGGATTTTCCGCGCGGGCGAATCTGCTCCACGTCCACGCCGCAGTGGCCACCACGCAAAGCAACAAGATGCCGGTCTTGTTGACCGTTCCCTCAACGGTCATCATGCCGACCATGCCGGTGCGGCCCACAACGCCTTCAAAGGTTTTGGCATTCAGCGCCGGGTTTGCAGTCCTCATCAAGGCCATCGCCTGCTCCTTTCACAGAGAAATCGCCGCGCAGTGCCCGCGGGCATCAGAGACCCCAATCCAGATGCGGCTATCCTACACCAGCGGGCCGAGGACAATGGGCAGGGATTTCCTGAAAGTAAATGGCAAGCGTGGCGCGTCATTGCTGGAACGCAAAGCAGTCATTGCCGGGTGACCTCCAAAACCTCTCTCACAAACTCGCCAGGTTAGCTGCGCAGCGGGAAGCTTTGTCCCTCAGGGGCTGAAGCCCCTGCTGTTCCGCAGCTTTCTCGGCACGGCTGGAGCCGTGCCCTTCCGACGCCGATGGCAAAAGCTATTCATGCCATGACTTTCGAGGAGTTTTTAGTCAGTCAGCGGGCTATTGCTTGCGACGTTGCCGCGCGGCGCGCGAGGTCCGCTCGTAGGCGCGAGCGAACCAGCGCACGGCCTGGGCGAGCATCTTGCGAGAGTCAAGGGGGATTTCGACCCAGCCGGCGAAGTCCAGGCGGCACTTGCGCAGCCGGGGGATGCGCAGGGCTTTGGCCGCGTCGTCCGGACGCAAGCGCACCCAAGCGAAAGTTGGCTCGTCAGGACGGTTCAGCCAGTCGGGCTTTTTCTTCGGCAGGTTGCGGTTGACGTAGGCGCCCAGGAATTGCTTCTTGTGGAAGAACGCGAGGCAGCCCATCATCGGGCGCGAGCGCACACCGTGCCAGGCGAGTAGCTCCGCGCGCAGGGCTTCGCCCAGTTCGTCGTCAAGAGGGCGGAGTGTCCAGTCGGTTTCGCTCCGCGCCATCTTGCGATTGGCCGTTCGCATGGCGCCATTGTGCCAGAGAATGGCCTTGTAGGGGCGAACCTACGTGTCCGCCCTGCGGTTTCCGATACCTGATAGACAGAAGGCGCACACACAGGTGCGCCCCTACAACTCCGGGAATCGGCACATAGCGGCGGACGGGAATTTCACTTTGGTATGAGTCGCACCGGTGCCGACAACCGCCAGCTCGCGCTCTATGTGAGGCACTGCCTGTCACGCCAGTTGAGTTAACGCGTTGTAAGAGGGGTATCTGGTGGCGCCAGCGGAAATCTCGAAGATCCGCTGTGGCGGAGAACTCGCAAGGCTTTGTTTGGCCCGGAAACAGTTGGTAGCGCCAGCGGGAATCGAACCCGCATTTCCACCTTGAAAGGGTGATGTGCTCACCGTTGCACCATGGCGCCACCGGCGTGCCGACATTCAACGTGGTTCTAGTTTAAGGGGAATTGGGAAGTTCGGCAAGTTGGTGGAGCAAAAGAGCGAAAAGAGAAAATAGAAATTAGAAAAGAGGAAGACCACACTCGCTATCTAGCCCTTTGGCCGGAACTAGGGCCTAGTTTCTCTTTTCCATTCTCGATTTTTGCCTCTACAAGCTATCTCATAAGTCACAGTAAGACCAATTTTGAGTTACCGTTGGTCGTGTCTGGCTTCAAATCAGTACATGGACCTCACCGATGCCCAGTGGGCGATTCTGAAACCGGTGGTGCAGCCGAAGCCCAGCCGAGGGCGTCCGTGGCGCGATTCCCGAGCCGTGCTGAACGGTGTTCTCTGGGTTTTGCGCACCGGCGCTCCCTGGCACGACCTGCCCGACCGCTATCCCTCCTACCAGACCTGTCACCGCCGCTTTCAACAGTGGCAGCGCGACGGCACCCTCACGCGGCTCCTGCAGGCGCTCGCCGAAGACCTGCGGGATCGAGGAAAGCTAGATTTATCCGAGACCTTCATCGACGCCAGTTTTTCGAGCGCGAAAAAAGGGGCGCTGCTGTCGGCCCGACTCGTCGCGGAAAAGGCACTAAAATCATGGCGATTGCCGACGGCCATGGTTTTCCTCTCGCCTGCAGCGTCGCCAGCGCTTCGCCGCATGAAACCAAGCTCGTCGAAACGACCCTCGAGCAACGATTCCTCCCGGAACTCCCAGAGCGCATGATCGGCGACTGTGCCTACGACAGCGATCGGCTCGACCAACTCTTGCGCGAACGGTATGGCGTCGAGCTGATCGCGCCGCACAACCCGATCCGCCGCAAGAACCTTACCCAAGATGGCCGCCCGCTGCGGCGGTACCGAAAACGCTGGAAGATCGAGCGCCTTTTTGCCTGGTTGCACAACTTCCGCCGACTCGTCACTCGCTGGGAATACTACCCGGCGAACTTTCTCGGCATGGTCCATCTCGGTTGTGCCGTCATCCTCCTCCGCAGGTACTTATGAGATGGCTTGTAGTGTTTGCCTTCGTCACCCCAAACGGAGTGCAGGAAGCCCGCGCGGCCGGAGCCAACCTTGTAGCGGTTATAATCGGCCGGATTCTTCAGATAGTACTTCTGGTGGTACTCCTCGGCCGGATAGAACACGGATGCAGGAATGATCTCAGTCACGATAGGCTTCCTGAACTTGCCCGACTTCGCCAACCTCTCCTTTGATAGCTCAGCCAGCCGCTTCTGCTCTTCTGAATGGTAGAAAATCGCGGTGCGGTACTGCGTGCCAATGTCAGCGAACTGCCCGTCCGCCTGCGTGGGGTTGATGTTCCTCCAGAAAATGTCGAGCAACTGCTCAAAGGATACCTGCGAGGGATCAAACCTAATCTGCACAGACTCGCGGTGAGTGGTCCGCCCGTAAGAGACCTGCTCATAGGTCGGGTTCTTCTCCTTGCCGCCCGCGTACCCGACGACCGTGGAGACAACACCCCTGACCTGATCGAATGGAGGTTGCATGCACCAGAAACACCCACCTGCGAAGGTGGCCTTCTCAAATCGGGCACTGGGCGCGGGCTGTTTCTTCTGGCCGTTTTGCGCCGAGCCTGCCTGCGTCCAGGCAATCAAGAGCAGGGCTAGGAGAAGCAGTGACTTTTTCATCGGCAGCATTCCTCTGTTATTGAGTTGTGGAGTGGATAGATGCTTTTGGAGGGCATCACGGCTCAGGAAAAGTGAATGAAAACAGATTCCTCGGGTCAACTAAAGACGTCGGCCCTCGGAATGACGGCGCCAGAAGCCGCAAACATTCTGCTAATCCTGGCGGTCCTTGAATTCCTCAAGCCAGGCCATCTGGATGGCTTCGAGCTTGCCTTCGTTGGACATCTTGGGGTTGCCGACAAAGCCGGCGAGTTCGGTCACCCACTTGTGCAGGTCGCTGAAGCGGACGGAGAGTGGGTCGAGGTCGGGGAATTTCTCGACGAGCTGAATGCCGATTTCTTCCGCATCGTCCCAGTCAAATGTGGCAGGCATATTCGCTCCTGGACATGGGCGCAGGAGCCAGCGCCCCTACATAACGCACAAAATAGAATTGATTCATTGAGTCATTTTTTCATTGATTCCATGAAGAAATGGAACAATGAACAAATCCCTTTAATGTTCCGTTTCTTTGGCGTAGTTGCGGTTCCAATCGGGAATTTCGACGACGACGTCCCTGGTGCCATCCGGCACACACTGGCAGCCGAGGCGCGACTTGGCGGTGACACCAGCAGCTTCGTCGAGTTGATCCAATTCGGCATCCGTAGCTTCGTTGCATGTCTCCAAGCCCTCGTGGATGACCACGTGACAGGTGGAACAGGCGCAAACGCCGCCGCAGGCGTGGTCGAGCCCCAGGTGGTAGCCCATGGCGATATCGAGGATGCTGCCGGGCAGGCCGTCGTGGCCGTAGGGAACCTTCGCTGGGTCCACTTCCACCTCGGTGGGCTTGCCGTCGCGGAGAAATGTAACCTTGTACTTCTGCGTCGCCGGGGTGAACTTCGCTTCCTCGATGTAAGGATTCTTGCCGCCCATGGTGGTGCCTCCAATTCCCGGTGTAGCGCCTCGGCCCACAGCCGCCGCTACACCTCCTCCAACCGCCTGCCTTCGATGGCCACGTGCAGCACGCGGTTCATCAGAATTTCGGCGAGGTGCATGGTCGCCTGGTTCAACTCGTCCACGCGTGCGCGGATCAATTTGTAGTCCGTGCCGAGCACGGCCGCGCGCAGCAACGAAATGGCCGCGTCAATTCGACGGCGCTCCTCAGGAGCCAGTTCCGCGGCGCCTTCGTCGGCGAGCGACTTTGCGGCGGCCTTCAGGATGATATCAGCCTCGGTGCGGGCTTCGATCAACTGCCGCTGGGCAAAATCCTGCTCGGCGTATTCGATGGACTCCTCGAGCATCTTTTCGACTTCCGCATCGGTCAGACCATAGCTGGGTTGGACTTCGATGGAGCGGGCCTCGCCGGCATGCAGGTCGCGCGCGTGCACCTGCAGAATGCCGTTCGCATCAATCAGGAACTTCACTTCTACGCGCGGCATACCGGCCGGGGCGGGCGGAATCTTCAATTGGAAGCGTGCGAGCGAGCGGCAATCTTTGGCCAGCTCGCGCTCGCCCTGGAGGACATGGATGTCAATGCCGGTCTGGTTGTCCACGCCGGTGGTGTACAGCTCCTGGGCGCTGGCAGGGATCGTGGAGTTGCGCGGGATGATCTTGGCCACGACGCCGCCCATCGTCTCGATGCCGAGGGAGAGCGGGGTGACGTCGAGCAGCAGCATGTTCTTCACGCCGCTCGAGAGGATGTCTGCCTGCACGGCGGCGCCCAGCGCGACCACTTCGTCGGGGTTCAACTCGCAGTGCGGCGGCCGGCCGAAGTGTTCCTCGACACGCCGACGCACCAGCGGGATGCGCGTCGAGCCGCCCACCAGCACCACTTCTTCGATCTGCGTCGGCTTGAGATGCGCATCGGCCAGCGCCAGCCTCACTGGAACCATAGTGCGCTCGATAATCGGCGCGATGGCCTGCTCGAATTCCTCGCGGGTGATCTCCCGCGTGTACCAGCCGCCCTCCGGCGCGGGGAATTTGACCAGCGTCTTGTCCAGCAGAGACAGCTCGTGCTTGGCGGTGATCACCGCGTCGCGGATTACCTGCGCGTGCTGCGAGGAAGAAAAGCCGGGAAGTTGCTGGCGGTGGATCTCCTCGATTTCCGCGCTGCGCAGGGCGTTGTCAATGTCGTCGCCGCCGAGGTGTGTATCGCCGTTGGTGGAGAGCACCTGGTAGATGTCGCCCTCGCCGGTGGAGATCAGCTTGAGAATGGAAATGTCGAAGGTGCCGCCGCCAAAGTCGTACACGGCGACGAGGCCGCGCTGCTGTTCGTGCAGGCCGTAGGCCAGCGCCGCGGCAGTGGGCTCGTTCACCAGGCGGAGTACTTCGAGACCGGCGAGACGCCCGGCATCCTTGGTGGCTTGGCGCTGCGCGTCGTTGAAATAAGCGGGCACGGTGATCACCGCGCGGTCCACGGGCTCTCGGAAGAAATCTTCGGCCCAGCTTTTCAGCTCGCGCAGGATGAACGCGGAAATCTCCGGCGGGGTGAAGACGCGGTCGCCCAGGCGCACGCGGATGACCTGCTGGCTGCCTGGGTCAATGTGGAACGGGAACAGCTTCAACTCGTCCTGCACGTCGGCGACGCCGCGGCCCATCAGGCGCTTCACAGAATAAATGGTGCGGTCGGGTTGGGTGAGCAAACGGCGGCGCGCGGGATCCCCCACGCTGATGCTGCCGTCGGCGTCCACGCTAACCACGGAGGGGCACAGCGGCGTGCCGTACGGCCCCGGGATGCACCGCGGGCGTCCGGTGGCCGGGTCCATGTAAGCCACCAGGCTGTAAGTGGTGCCGAGATCAATGCCGACGACTTTTCCCATGAGTCCCCTGTGTCCCGCCGCGCGGCGCCACCGCACAGACTGATGGCATGTGCTACTGGGCTTCCGCCAATTCCTTCTGCACGTTGGCGACAAGGTTGCGGATGTAGGAGCGACGGTTGAGCACGTCGTTCATGCGCACCATCAGCTCCTTCCGCTTGCTGTCCTCGCCGCCAGCGTCGAGCGCAGCGTCCCATTCGGCGGCGACGCGCTTCAACTCTTCGTCCACCTCGCACAGTCTCGATTCAAACTTTTTCTCTTCGGCTTCGAGGCGCTCAATGAGCACGCCCATCTCGGCGCCGTCTGCGCGGCGCGCGGCACGCAGCTCATCGAGCGATTCGTTCAACTCGAAGACTTCCTCGAGCAGCTCCGGCGGAGCCTGTTGCTTCGCCGCGCCTTCCTTTCGCATCCCCGCCTGCGCGAGAAGGTACTCGACGCGGGCAACGGGATCGCGCAGGGTGCGATAGGCATCGTTCAATTGCGAGCCACGCTCGAGCGATAGTTCGCGCTCGTATTCGCTCGCGCGAACGAAATTATCCGGGTGCAGCTTCCAGCTCAACTGATGGAAGAGCCGCTCGAGCGCCGCGCAATCCAGCCAGAGTTTCTGCGACAGGCCGAAAAAAGCGAAATAGTCTGCACCACGGGGCAGCGGCTGGATCTTGCCGCAGGCCGCGCAGAAATGGCCGCCGGCGTGCGGAGCATGGCAGCTCCAACAGGCGGCTTCCGTTTTGGCGGGCGTATGCATGGTCACAATTTGTAATTGAGTGATCGGGTGATTGCGTGATTGAAGCACCCCGAGCAGTCCGGCAACCCGAAATCATTCAATCACTCAATCACCCAATCGCGCCAGGTCAGGCGGTAAACGAGCTGCCGCAGCCGCACGAGCGCGTGGCCAGCGGATTCTGGAAGACGAACCCCTGGCGCATGAGGTCTTCCTGGTAGTCGAGTGTGGTGTTTTGCAGGTAGAGAAAGCTCTTGGGGTCCACGAAAACGCGCGCGCCATTTTCCTCGAAGATTTTGTCGCGGTCGCGGGCCTGCGTTTCCAGGCGCATGGCGTAGGAAAGGCCGGAGCAGCCGCCTCCCTGCACGCCCACGCGCAGCCCACCCGATTCGGCGGGCAGACCTTCTTTGCTCAGAAGCTGGCGGATCTTCGCCGCCGCTTTCTCGGTGATGTGAATCATCAATCGCGCGGGCGCCGGCTGCGGCGGCCGGAACCCGCCCCTTTCCCGGGCGCGTTCACGCTTGCGGCTGGGCGACCGGCTGTTCGGCCGGCGCACCCTGCTTCTTTTTCCAGTCGGTGATGGCGGCCTTGATGGCGTCTTCGGCCAGCACCGAGCAATGGATCTTCACCGGTGGGAGGCTCAGCTCCTTCACAATGTCGGTGTTCTTGATGGAGAGAGCCTCTTCGACGGTCTTGCCCTTGACCCACTCGGTGGCGAGCGAGGAGCTGGCGATGGCCGAGCCGCAGCCGAAGGTCTTGAACTTGGCCTCTTCGATCACCTGCGTCTCAGGGTTCACCTTCATCTGCAGCTTCATCACGTCGCCGCACTCCGGCGCGCCGACCAGGCCGGTGCCCACGTTGGGATCGCTCTTGTCGAGCGAGCCCACGTTGCGCGGGTTGTTGTAGTGGTCAACCACTTTGTCCGAATAAGCCATGTTCGCTCTGCTCCTGTGTGATCAAATCGCTCCCAAATATTTTTCCGCCGACTAGTGCTCGCTGGCGCTGGCACTCCACTGCATCTTGCTGAGGTCCACGCCTTCCTTGGCCATTTCGTAAAGTGGGGATAGCTCGCGCAGGCGGTTCACCGTTTCGATCACGCGCTGGCTGACGTAGTCCACTTCCTCCTGGGTATTGAAGCGGCCGAGGCCGAAGCGGATGGAGGTGTGCGCCAGGTCTTCGCCGACGCCGAGCGCCTTGAGCACGTAGCTGGGCTCCAACGTGGCGGAGGTGCAGGCCGAGCCGCTGGAGACGGCCACGTCGTTGATGCCCATCAGCAGCGATTCGCCCTCCACGTAGGCGAAGCTGACGTTCAAGTTGTGCGGCAGGCGGTGTTCCATCGAACCGTTGATGTACAACTCGTCGAGCTTTGAAAACAGGTTTTCCCGCAGGCGGTCGCGCAAGCGGCGCAGGCGCTCGCTCTCCTCGGCCATTTCGTTTTGGCAAAGCTCGCAGGCCTTGCCGAAGCCGACGATGCCGGTGACGTTCAGCGTGCCGGAGCGCATGCCGCGCTCGTGCCCGCCGCCGTCAATGATGGCGGAGAGCTGCACGCGCGGGTTGCGCCGACGGACGTAGAGCGCGCCGACGCCCTTGGGGCCGTACATCTTGTGCGCGCTGATGGAGAGCAGGTCTATATTGTCCTTCTGCACGTCCACCGGGATCTTGCCCACGGCCTGCACGCCGTCCACGTGGAAGAAGATGCCCTTCTCCTTGGCGATCTTGCCGACTTCGGCGATGGGCTGGACCACGCCGATTTCGTTATTGGCGTACATGATGGTGATCAGGATTGTCTTCGGAGTGATAGCGCGGCGCAGGTCGTCGAGGTTGATGCGGCCGTCCTTCTCGACGGGCAGGTAGGTGACTTCGCAGCCGGACTTCTCCAGGCGCTTGCAGGTGTCCAGCACAGCCTTGTGCTCAGTCACCTGGGTGATGATGTGATTGCCCTTCTCACGGTACATCTCCGCAACACCCTTGATGGCCAGGTTGTCCGACTCGGTGGCGCCACTGGTGAAGATGATCTCTTTCGGGCTGGCGCCGATCAGGCGGGCGATCTGCGCGCGGGCGTTTTCCACGGCCTCCTCGGCGGTCCAGCCAAAGGCGTGGTTGCGGCTGGCAGCGTTGCCGAAATTGTCGGTAAAGAAAGGCAGCATCGCCTCGAGCACGCGCGGGTCAACAGGCGTGGTGGCGTGATTGTCCATGTAGACGGGCAGCTTCAGGGCCATTCCGTGCTCTCCTAAATGCGCAGCTCGACGATCCCGCCGGGGCGGGACTCCTCGGCTATCTGGGAAATCGTCACCAGGCTCAGTACCTGGAGAATGCTCTCGTTCACCCGGCGTAACGGCTCGCGCACCGTGCACGTGAGCGTCTGCTCGCAATCGCCGCGGTTGGTCTTGCAGGACGTGATGAACAGCGGCCCCTCGATGGCGCTGATGGCTTCCAGCGCGGAGATTTCCGCGGGATCCTTGGCCAGCGTGTAGCCGCCGGTCGAACCGTGGCGCGCTGCCAACAGACCGTGACGGGCCAGCTTTTGAAGCACCTTGGCCAGCAACGGCGCGGAAATGCAGTACTGCTCGGCGATGTCGGCCGCACTGTAGGCACCCTCGCCATAATGTTTGGCCAAGTGCTTAAGAGCGATCAATCCGTAGTCAGCCTTCTTCGATAACTTCAACATAGCATATGCGACTTAATTAGTCGCATATCTAGACTAAGCCACAGCGCGCACCTTGTCAAGCCCTTCCTTTTAGACACAAGCCTTCTCAATACAAGAACTTACTGGACCAGACCGAAATTGACCGGATTTCTCTCCGGCGTGAAGTTCTCCTGCGCGTAGTCCGCCGTGCGCGCAAGCGCGGGACGCCTGAATCCTTCGATTCCTCAAGGCTTCGAATTCGCGCGCACAGCAAAAGAGGACAGCAGAGTCCTTAACCTTCTGAGTGGAGCGCCGAGGGAAAAGACGGGCCATGGGTGTCTGCGCGCTGGAAAGAAGTGACTCTCCGTTGACCGGCGCTGCAAATCAAGAGGAGAGAAACACGTAGAGGATTCGCTCCTCCCCTGGGGTCGCATGCAGCTTTCCTCCAAGCTCGTTGGCCCAGGCAGACTATCACGCACTCCAACGCCCTGCGGGCGGCAACTTTTTCCGGCTCCGCCAAACGCGTCTGAGTTAGAATGCGCGCTGAGGTGCGGCGCAGAAATGAAACCCATTGTCGCCATCTATCCTGGGTCCTTTGATCCGGTAACCAATGGCCATCTGGACCTGATCGAGCGCGGGGCGGACATCTTCGAACGGCTGATCGTGGCCGTCCTGCGCAATTTGGAAAAGGACCCGCTGTTCACGGTCCTGGAACGGGTGGAGATGCTGCGCGAGGCAACCCGCCGTTGGTCGAACGTCGAGGTGGACATTTTCGACGGCCTGCTGGTGGATTACGCGCGCAAGCGCAACGCGCAAGTGCTGCTGCGCGGAATCCGCGCCATCTCCGACTACGAGTACGAGCTGCAAATGGCGCTGATGAACCGCAAGCTGGAGCCGAAGATTGAGACCGTCTTCATGATGCCCGCCGAGGCGTACACCTATCTCAGCTCGAAGCTGGTGCGGGAGATCGCGCGGCTGGGCGGCTCGATCCACGGGCTGGTGCCGCCGATTGTCGAGGAACGCCTGAAGGCCAAGGTGTCCTAGGAGCAGATCACCGTGCAACTCGCCGAGCGCATCAATGCCATTGCCGTGTCACCCACGCTGGCGGTCATGGCCGAAGCAGAACGCTACAAGGCCCGCGGCATTGACGTGGTGGACTTCGGCCCGGGCGAGCCGGACTTTCCCACTCCGGACAACATCAAGCGCGCCGGCGTCGCCGCCATCGAGCAAAACTTCACCAAGTACACGCCCACGGCCGGCATCGCGCCGCTGCGCAAAGCCATCTGCGAATGGCACGCGGCGCAGTTCGGCTCGAAGTATGCGCCGTCGGAATGCATCGTCAGCGTGGGCGGCAAGCACGCCATCTTCAACGCGGTCAACGTGCTCATCAACCCCGGCGACGAAGTGCTGATCCCTGTGCCCTATTGGGTCAGCTTCCCGGACATCGTGAAATACGCCGGCGGGCGACCGGAATTCATCCGCACGGAGGTAAAGGATGGTTTCCGCCTGCGCGCCAGCCAGGTGGAGCAGGTCGTCGGCCCGAGGACGCGCATCTTGATTCTCAATTCGCCCTGCAACCCGACCGGCGCGGTCGTGCCGCCGGACGAGTTCGTGCGCATCCTCGAGGTGTGCATGCGGCGGAACATCTGGTTACTCTCCGACGAGTGCTACTCGCACTTCACCTACGGCGACGCGCGGCCGTTTTCGATCGCCGGCATGGCCGGCGCGAAGGAGCACGTCATCACCATCGGCTCGCTCTCCAAGACGTTCTCCATGACCGGCTGGCGCGTGGGCTATGCGCTCGCACCGGAGGCGCTGGTTGATGCGATGCTGAAGCTACAGAGCCAATCCACATCGAACCCGACTTCCATCGCGCAGCATGCCGCGCTGGCGGCGCTGAAGGGGCCGATGGATTCCGTCAGAGCGATGCTTGCCGAGTACGCCAAGCGCCGCGAGCGCATCCTCGCCGGCATGCGCGCCATCCGCGGCATCACGTGCGCCGAGCCGCAGGGCGCGTTCTATGTCTTTCCCAATTTTGACGCCCTGCTCGGCAACGGCATCCAGAACACCACCGACCTGGCCAAGCAGCTCCTCGAACGCGAGCACATCGCCGTCGTGCCCGGCGAGGCCTTCGGCGCGCCCGGTTACCTGCGGTTCTCCTACGCCACATCCATGGAGCGCATCGAGGAGGGCCTGAAGCGCCTCGGGCGGTTCTTCCAAGCAGCGAGCGCGGCGCAGTGAAGCTCCTGCCAGTCCGACTAGAGCCTCAGTTCGTAGCACGCATCTGGGGCGCGCGAACCTTGGCTCCATTCTTCCCGGAGAAAACAAATTTGCCGGAGCCGATCGGCGAGGTCTGGCTCACCGGCAACGATTGCCGCATTGCCACAGGGCCGTATGCGGGCCGCACGCTCGCGGAGGCCTGGCGCGAAATGCCGCCCGAATGGGCCGGGAAGGAGATGAACACGGCTGTGGCGTTCCCGCTGCTGGTGAAGTTCATATTCTCTGAGGACATTCTCTCCATCCAGGTGCACCCGGACGACGCCTACGCGCGCGAGCACGAAGCTGCGGTTGGTGGCAGAGGCAAAACGGAAATGTGGTTCGCGCTGGCAGCACGCGAGGGTGCCGAGGTGCTGGTCGGGCTGAAGCCGGGCACCGCGCCGGAATCGTTCCGCCAGGCCGTCGCCGACGGCACGGCGGAGACATTCCTGCAGCGCATCCCGATGCGCGCAGGCGATGCGATTTTCGTCCCCGCGGGCACGATGCATACAATCGGCCCGGGCCTGGTCCTCTGCGAAATCCAGCAGAACTCGGATATCACCTACCGCGTGTTCGACTACAATCGCCTGACGGCGGAAGGCAAGCCCCGGCCGCTACATATTGAGAAAGCGCTCGCCGTCACCAATTTTGGCCCACAGGGCGGCGGGAAGCTCGCCGGATGCCGCATCAAGCGCGGAATGCTGACCGAGACTTTTCTCGCCGCGTGCCGCCACTTCGCCACGGAGCGCTGGGACTTCGCTGCGCGCATTGGGGCGATGACGTCGGGCGAGCGCTTCGAACTGTTCATCTTCATTGAGGGCAGCGGCCAGTTCGACTGCGGCGGAGAAAAACTGGAGTACCGCGCCGCGCAGGCCTGGCTGCTGCCGGCGGCCCTGGGAGCGTTCCAACTGGACCCGCAGGGCCGGACGTCGCTGCTACGCACGTACGTGCCCGACATTGCGGCGGACTTTGTGAACCGGATGAGGGAGCAGCACGTTCCCGAGAATGTCTGGTCGCGGCTGGTGTTCCCATGAGCGGAAGCATAAAGCTCGAGGCACACGCCATCATCCTGGCCGGCGGCCGCGGCACGCGCTTCTGGCCGCGCAGCCGCACGCGCACGCCAAAACAACTGCTGAACATCGTCGGCCGCGAAACGATGCTGGTGCAGACGGTGAAGCGGCTGCGGCCGCTCTTCCCGGCCTCGCGCGTCTGGGTGGTGACCAACGCCGAGCAGTCCGCCGCAGTGCGCAAGCAACTGCCCGGCGTTGCGGCGTCGCGCATCCTGGCGGAGCCTGTCGGGCGCAACACCGCCGCAGCGATTGGGCTCGCTGCTGTACATCTGCTCCACGAGTCAAAGGACGCGCTGATGACCGTCTTGCCCGCGGATCATTGCATCGCCCACGCCGAGGTCTACCGGAGAATCATCGCCGCGGCGCTCGACGTGGCCAGCCAGGGGCGATACCTCGTCGTGTTGGGCGTCCCGCCGGCGCGCCCCGAAACCGGCTATGGTTACATCGAACGCGCGGACGCTACGCCCGCAGTGCGCGGCTTCCCCATGTTTCGCGTGCGGCGATTCACGGAGAAACCTGCGCTCAACACGGCGAAGGAGTACGTCGCCGCCGGGCGCTACTTCTGGAACGCGGGGATGTTTTTCTGGCGCGTCTCGACGTATCTCGAGAAGCTGAAGAAGTATCTGCCCGCCACGCACGGCGCACTGACGCGGTTGGCGGATACGATCGGCACGCGGCGCTACGCCGCCACACTGAGGCAGATTTATCCGAAGCTCGAAAATATTTCCGTGGACTATGCGGTCATGGAGCGCGCCACGGCTCCCGGCGAACCGCAAAACGTTTTTGTGCTGCCCGCAGACGTCGGCTGGAGCGATATCGGCTCCTGGGCGTCTGTGTACGAGCTGCAAGCGAAGAAGGCCGGAGAGAATGTCTCTGCCGGGCCGCACTGGACGCTCGACGCCGCAGGCAACTTGTTCTGGAGCCCGGAGAAATTCGTCGCTGCCATTGGGATCAATGATTTGATCGTGGTGGAAACGCCGCACGCGCTGCTGATCTGTCAGCGCGACCGCGCGCAGGACGTGGGCAAGATCGTGAAATGGCTGGAGCAGAGCAGGAAATCGAAGTTGCTCTAGGGGCACATCTACCGCGGGCGGGGTGCTGCCCGCCCCTACAAACTCCCAACACCTTCGCTTATACTGCTTGCTCGTGAGCCGGATTCAGTTCGGTACCGACGGGTGGCGCGGCGTTATCGCCGAGGACTACACCGACGAAAACGTGCGCAAGGTGGCGCACGCCATCGCTCGCTACGTGGTGCGCTGCGAGCGTCCGGAAAACGGCGTGCTGGTGGGCTACGACACACGCTACGGTTCGGAGCGTTTCGCCCGCATCGCTGCGGAAACCATTTCCGCCACGGGCACGCCAGTGTGGCTGGCCGACGACGCATGTCCCACCCCGGCCATTTCGCTGCTGGTTCGCTTGCGCGGCGCTGCGGGCGGCGTGATGATCACCGCCAGCCACAATCCCTACCGCTGGAACGGCATCAAGTTCAAGGCCAGTTACGGAAGTTCGGCCTCGCCGGCCATCGTCGCGCAGATCGAGAAGGAACTGGAGCACGTGCTGGCCCAAGGCGTGCCGAGCCTGCCCGCGCGCAGCGGCCGAATCCAGTCCTTGAACGTGCGAACGCCGTATCTTGAGGCGCTGGAAAAGCTGGTGGACTGGGAGCGCTTGCGCAGCGCGAAATTCCGTTTCTGCGTGGACCCTATGCACGGCGCCGCGCGCGGCCTGCTGCGGGAAATCCTGGTGCGGCACGGCGTAGCCTGTGATGAAATCCGCGGCACGCGCGATCCGCTTTTCGGCGGCGTGAACCCGGAGCCGATCCAGCCGCACGTCGAGGCGCTGCGGCGGGCGGTAGTGGCCGGCGGCTACCACGGCGGCTTCTGTGCCGACGGCGACGGCGACCGCATCGGGGCGATGGACCGCGACGGCACGTTCGTCACTCCCCATCAGATCTTCTCCATACTGCTCTGGCACCTGGCCGGCACGCGCAAGATTTCCGGCGACGTGGCGAAGACGTTTTCGGCGACGAAAATGGTGGACAAGATTGCCGCGAGGTACGCCAGAAAGATCTATGAGACGCCCATCGGCTTCAAGTACATCTGCGAACTCATGCTCGAGCGGGACATCCTGCTGGGCGGCGAAGAGAGCGGCGGCATCGGCACCAAGCTGCATCTGCCCGAGCGCGATGCCACAGTGACATCGGTGTTGTTGGCCGAGGTGATGGCATGGCAAGGGAAGAACCTTGGTGAGCTGGTGTGCATGCTGCATGCCGAGTTCGGCGAGCACCACTACGGTCGCACGGACCTCGAACTGAAACCCGGACAGAAAGAAAAAGCCATCGAGTATTTCAGCGATGCGAAGCTCGCACGCGTGCTGGACTGGACTGTGACTAAACGCGAAGACATGGACGGCATCAAGACCTACCTCGGTGAAATTGGCTGGGTGATGGTGCGCGCCTCGGGCACCGAACCGATGCTGCGTATCTATTCGGAGACGACAAAGCCGGAAACCACTCAGCGCGTGCTTGAGGGAGTAAGCGCGCTGGTCAAGCGTTTGTAGGGGCGCGCCTGCGTGCGCGCACGAGCAGGGCGGACCCGTCAGTCCGCAGCTACCGAAAAACGATGGTGGGATCGATATGCAAAAAGTGAGCTTGGCCGAAAAGCTGGCCCGTGTGCACGACTACTGGAGCCCGAAGATTGTCGGCGAGCTGAACGACTCCTACGTGAAAGTGGCGAAGCTTAAGGGAGAATTCATCTGGCACCACCACGAAAACGAGGACGAGCTGTTCCTCGTAGTGAAAGGCACGCTGCGCATGCGCTTCCGCGACCGCGACGTGCTGGTGCGCGAAGGCGAGTTCATCGTCGTGCCGCGCGGTGTCGAGCACCTGCCCGTCGCAGAAGAGGAAGTCCATCTGGTGCTGTTCGAACCGAAGTCCACTTTGAACACTGGTAACGTCCGGAACGAGAGAACTGTTGCCGACCTGGAAAGGATCTGACCTCGCCGTGAAACGACGCCTCTACCAACTCGACGTGTTCACCACAAAGCCATTCGCCGGAAACCCGCTGGCGGTGATTACCGACGGCGACGGCCTCTCACAGAAAAAAATGCAGGCCATCGCGCGGGAGATGAACCTTTCCGAGACGGTTTTCGTCCAGAAGCCGACGGACAATCGGGCGCTGGCGCGGCTGCGCATCTTCACTACCATGCAAGAGCTGCCGCTAGCGGGTCACCCGGTGATCGGCACATGGTTCCTGTTGGCGGAGCTGGGCGTGGTGCCCGCAGGAGAAGGCGTGGTCCACGTGTGGCAGCAGACCGGCGCGGGTGTGCTGCCAGTGATGATCGAGTTCCACGACGGGCGTCCCACACGCGTGACGATGACGCAGAAACCGGCGCGGTTCTTCCCCGCGCGAGTGCCCAAGGCCGCGCTGATGCAGTCGCTGGGGCTGAAGGTGCGCGATCTGAATGCGTCACTGCCGCTTGAATATGTCTCCACGGGAATTTTCAACCTGATGGTGCCGCTGCGGGGTCGCGCCGTTTTAAAGAAGATCCGCATGGATGTGCATGCGCTTTCGCGCCTGATTTCTGAGCACGGTACGCTGGCCTACTGCTTCGCGCTGGGCAAGCGCGGCAAGGCCTTCGCGCGGGGAATGATTCCGTGGGAACTTTATGAGGACCCGGCCACGGGTTCCGCCGGCGGCTCGCTGGCGGCGTATCTGGTTCGGCACGAAAAGCTCGACATGGGAAAGCACCTGGAAATCACGCAGGGCGTGGAGATGGGCAGGCCCAGCCACATCCACGTCACCGTGCAGCACGACGGCGCGAAGCTCGTACCGCAAGTGAGCGGCGCCGCGGTGCGCATCTTCGAAGGCCACCTCGAAGCGTAAGAATTGAAATCAGCAAAGAGAAAATTGAAAATGGGGTCGCCTTGCAGCTTTCAATTTTCTGTTTTCTATTTTCCTTCCACAGCTTTGTGCATGGCATCGAGCACGCCGTTGATGAAGGGAGCGGCGTCTTCGGAGGAAAACGTCTTGGCAAGCTCAACGGCTTCGTCGAGGACGACCTTGAAGGGCGTGTCGCCGCGGCGCAACTCGTGGGCGGCGAGGCGGAGGATGTTGCGGTCAATGGCGGCCATGCGGTCCAGCCGCCAGTTGGTGGCGTGCTGCTCGATCAGCGCGTCAAGCGCGTCTCTCTCCGCGACGGCACCCTCAAAGAGCTGATTGGCAAAGATGCGCGTGTTCTTCTCGGAGCGGACGTTTTTCCAGAAGCCGGACTCCACGCGCCACGGCTCCTGCTGGGTCATTTCCCACTGAAAAAGCATCTGGAGAGCATACTCGCGCGCCTTGCTTCGCAGGGTCATGCTAGGAACGCTTGCGCGCGGCGCGGCGCGGGGAGGGTTTGGTCGTCTTCGCAGAATTCCCGGAAAGCGTGCGTGCGAGGTTGGCCATCTCTACTGCGGCGAGGCCGGCTTCGAAGCCCTTGTTGCCGCCCTTGAGACCGGCGCGGTCAATGGCCTGCTCGAGCGAATCACAGGTGAGCACGCAGAAGGACATGGGCACGCCGGTATCCATCTGCGCGAGTTGAATGCCGCGCGCGGCTTCTGAGGCAACGTATTCGTAGTGGTCCGTCTCGCCGCGCAGAATGCAGCCGATACAAATCACCGCGTGAACCTTGCCCGATTGCGCGAGCTTTTTTGCCGCGATGCCGATTTCGAACGAGCCCGGAACGCGCACCACGTCAATCTGCGCGGAAGTGGCGCCGGCGCGCTCGAGCGCGTCGAGCGCGCCCGCGAGCAGCCGCTCCGTGATGAAGCTGTTAAACCGGCTGACGACAATGCCGAAGCGCAGGCCGTCAGCTTTGTATTCGCCGCGGATTTGGTTGGTTTGCAGTCTGTCAGTCATGATTCCTTTGCAGGGGCGCACCTAGGTGTGCGTCCCGTGTTGGACGGACATACAGGTCCGCCCCTACTTTCCCTTGAATTGCGCCGGGCGCTTTTCCAGGAACGCCTTCGTGCCCTCGCGCATGTCCTCGGTGGCGGCGCACAGGCCGAAGAGCGTCGCTTCCAGGAAGAGCCCTTCCTCCTGCGGCATCTCCATGCCGTGTTCGATGGCTTCCATGGCGAACTTTACCGCCAGCGGAGCGTTGGCGATGATCTTCCTGGCCAGCGCTTCGGCGGCGGGGATCAGCTCGGCCGGTTCGTAGATGTGGTTCAGCAGTCCGATGCGCAATGCTTCCTCGGCGCTGATCATCTCGCCGGACAGGATCATTTCGTGCGCCAAGCCCTTGCCGACCAGCCGTGGCAGCCGCTGCGAACCGCCGTAGCCGGGCATAATGCCGAGCTTCACCTCAGGCTGGCCGAGGCGTGCGGTTTTGCTGGCCAGGCGGATCGTGCAGGCCAAGGCCAGTTCGCAGCCGCCGCCCAGTGCGAAGCCGTTGATGGCGGCGATGGAGGGCTTGCCCATCGTCTCGAGCATGTGGATCACGCTCTGACCGAAGAGGCCTGTCTCGCGGCCGCTGATGGGATCGCACTGCACCAGCTCGCTGATGTCCGCGCCGGCCACAAAGGATTTCTCGCCCGCGCCCGTGAGGATGAGCACGCGGACGCTCGCATCATCGCGAGCATCCGCCAGGATGTCGCGGAGCTCTTCCATAGTCTTGCGGTTGAGCGCGTTTAGTACCTTCGGGCGGTTGAACGTGATGTAAGCAATCTGGTCCTTTTTCTCGTAGAGCAAGTTTTCATAAGCCATCGGATGAGTGCTCCTTTGGGGTGCGTCCGCCGTAGGGGCACGATATAGCGTGCCCCTAAAAGGAAACAAAACCTTAGGTCAGTTGCATCGGCTTCGGGTTCTTCGGGTCGGCGTAGTCGTAGAACCCACGGCTGGCCTTGCGGCCGTTCCAGCCAGCCAGGACCATGCGTTTCAGCAGCGTCGGCGGGGCGAACCGGCGCTCCTTGAACTCGTCGAACATCACGTTGGCGATGTAGTAGGTGGTATCCAAACCGACGAAATCGAGCAGCGTGAACGGGCCCATCGGGTACCCGCAGCCGAGCTTCATAGAGTTGTCAATGTCCTCGATGGAGCCCACCCCTTCTTCGAGCGCGCGCACGGCGTCGAGCAGGTAGGGCACCAGCAGGCGGTTGACGATAAAGCCGGTGCGGTCGCTGGTGCGAACAGGCGTCTTCCCCAGACGCACAGCGAACTGCACGATTTCCTCAAACACCGCCGGGTCGGTAGCGATCGTGCGGATTACTTCGACCAGCTTCATCACCGGCACGGGATTGAAGAAGTGCAAGCCGAGGAAGCGGTCCGGCCGCTGCGTAGCGGTAGCCATCTCCGTGATAGAGATAGAAGAGGTGTTGCTCGCAAAAATCGTCGACTTCGGGCAGAGCTTGTCCAGTTCGCCGAAGAGTTCTTTTTTTGCGGGGAGTTGTTCGATGATGGCTTCGATGATGAGTTCGCAATCACGCAGCGGGTCGAGGCTGGTGGTGCCGGCGATGCGGCTGCGCGTGTTGTCGCGCTCGACATCGGTGAGCGAGCCCTTCTCCACCAGCCGCTGGAGATTCTTCTCGATACTCTTTAAGCCCTTGTCCACCAGCTCCGGGGTCACCTCGCGGACCACAACCTGGCAGCCCGCTTGAGCGCAGACCTGCGCAATCCCGGAGCCCATCAGCCCGCAACCTACGACACCGACTTTCTGTACTGGCATAGATCTTCCTCCGAAAGAATGCGGGCGCGACCGGCATTGTCACGCGGAACGAAGCGGAAGCCGACCGCGGAGATCCTTCGCTTCGCTCAGGATGACAGGCACTTCCTCAAAAGGTGCTACTGCATGGCCTCGACGATCACGGCAATGCCCTGCCCGCCGCCGATGCAGGCCGTGGCCAGGCCGTAGCGCGCGTTGCGGCGGCGCAGCTCGCAGAGGAGCGTGAGCACGAGCCGCGTGCCGGTGGCACCGAGCGGATGGCCCAGCGCGATGGCCCCGCCGTTGACGTTGACTTTGTCGCGGTTCAGGTCCAGTGCCTTCTCGACCGCCAAGTACTGCGGCGCGAACGCTTCGTTCACTTCGATCAGGTCCATGTCCTTCAGGCGCAAGCCGGCGCGCAGCAAGGCCGCCTCGGTGGCGGGCACGGGGCCGATGCCCATGATGCGCGGCTCGACGCCCACCGCGGCCCA
>Ga0073934_10002890_pt1 | contig 33588 bp, 31 predicted proteins | sample LarsenN4metaG_FD_76834 | JGI IMG/M metagenome (GOLD analysis project Ga0073934, IMG submission 76834) | Hot spring sediment bacterial and archeal communities from British Columbia, Canada, to study Microbial Dark Matter (Phase II) - Larsen... ...
CAACGGGTATCGGCCGCAGTTCTACATACGGACGATGGATGTGACGGGGTCGGTGGAGTTGCCGGAGGGAGTAGAGATGGTGATGCCGGGAGACAACATCACCTTAAAGGTGAAGTTGATCGTTCCGGTGGCCTTGGAAGATGGGTCGAAGTTCGCCATTCGTGAAGGTGGGCGGACGGTTGGCGCTGGCGTCATCACCAAGATTATTGCCTAATCCTTTTTCGAGCGGTTTGAAGTAACACGACTCGTAATTGACTGGCTTTTGTAGAAAGGAGTCAGAGGGTCGAGAGACGAGCAACACCTCTCTACCCTCTTTTTGTGAATTATGGCTAAAAAAGCAGTACGTATGGTAATGACTTTGGCTTGTACGGAATGTGGTGAGCGTAACTATACTTCTGAAAAAAATCGCCGCAACGATCCGAACCGGCTTGAGTTTAAGAAATATTGCCCGCGCTGCCGGTGTCACCGGCAACATCGCGAAACCAAATAATGCTGACCGCCGACCCCCTCTCTGCCCTCTCCTTCAAAGGGGGAGGGTTGGGGGGTGCAGTCGGTGGTTCATCCTTAAAGACTGAGAGGAGCGCGCACAACTATGGCAAAATCCAAATCCAGCGCAGCAGTAGTTACCCCCAAAGAGGATAACGCCGTTGTTAAATACTTCAAGGAAACGCGCGCCGAATTACGTAAAGTTGTTTGGCCTACCCGTGACGAAACCAAAAATTTGACCATCATTGTGGTCAGCGTCACGGTGGCTATGGCTGTATTCTTGGGGTTGTTGGATTATATTTTTCAGATGGTCACAGCCGGGGTTATTGCCGGTGAGTACCTGTGGATCGGACTGGCTGTGGTTCTTTTAGCGGCTGGAGCAGCGGCATTTTATGTTAATAGTCAGCAGGAGTAATGTGATTTTTGCTGGCGGCGTATTAGGTTTAGAAGAGTAAGTTTATGGCTAAGAAGAAAAAATCGGCAGGTAATTTACCCAATACTGCTGAGATGGTAAAAGAAGAAGTTTCGATCGAAGCAGTGTCGGCTGAAGGATCAGAACTGCCTCCCGGCGAGGGTGTCGAAGAAAAACCCAGACCTGAAGGGACGGAGTGGTTTGTTATTCACAGTTACTCCGGATATGAGAATAAAGTGCAGAAAAACCTCCTGCATCGGATTGAATCCATGGAGATGCAGGATAAGATTTTTCAGGTAGTCGTGCCCACCGAAGAAGAAGTAGAACTGAGGGATGGGCATCGCCGTACGATTGAGCGCCGGGTTTTTCCAGGTTACATCCTGGTTGAGATGGTCATGGACGAAGACTCCTGGTATGTGGTTAGAAACACCCCAGGAGTGACCGGGTTTGTTGGTTTTGGCAACAAACCCACGCCGCTGCGTCCGGATGAAGTTGATAAAATTCTAAAACGGATGGATGCCGAAGCGCCCAAGATTAAAGTTAGCTTTAAGGTGGGCCAAAAAGTACGCATTGTCGAAGGCCCATTTGAAGATTTTATGGGTACGGTTGACGAAATTGATCTTGATCGGGCCAGGGTAAAAGTTCTGGTAAGTTTCTTTGGCCGTGAAACGCCGATCGAACTTGATTTTTTACAGGTAGAACGCGTTTAGCGTCAACCTTACAAAGTATGCCCTTGAGGTATTAAAAGGATTAAACATGGCGAAAAAAGTAAAAGCTGTGGTAAAACTGCAAATCCCGGCCGGTAAAGCTAATCCGGCCCCCCCGGTTGGTACGGCGTTAGGTCCGCATCAGATCAATATTATGGCTTTCTGCAAGGAATACAATGCCCGCACCCAAAGTATGATGGGTTCGATTATTCCGGCTGAAATTACCATTTATACGGACCAGACTTTTTCATTTGTGACCAAAACTCCGCCGGTCAGCGACCTGTTGAAGAAAGCAGCCAGCGTTCCCAAAGGTTCTGGCGTGCCCAACCGGAATAAAGTTGGAAAACTCACCCGCGCCCAGGTTCGAGAAATTGCGGAAACAAAAATGCAAGACCTTAATGCGGTGGATATTGAAGGCGCCATCAAGCAGGTTGAAGGCTCGGCCCGCAGCATGGGGATTGCGATTGAAGGTTAATTGCCCCGGTCTGGCAGGCAAATAGCTTGCTTTACCAGTGGGAGGATTTGCTCCAATTGAGCGGATCCGTTTTTACCACTCAGGAGGAATGTATGCCCAAACGAGGCAAAAAGTATCAAGAAGCAGCAAAGTTAGTTGACCCAAATCAATATTACGCTCCAGCCGAAGCGGTAGATTTGGTCAAGAAATCATCTTACACCAAATTCAATGCTACGGTTGAGGCGCACCTACGCATGGGCCTGGATCCCCGCAAAGCCGACCAGCTTATCCGCAGTACCGTTCAACTGCCGCACGGTACTGGCCGAGAGGTGCGGGTGCTGGTTTTTGCCGAGGGTGAAGGTCAGCAAGCCGCCCTGGATGCCGGTGCGGATTACGCCGGCAGTGATGACCTGGTTCAAAAAATTCAAGGCGGCTGGTTTGATTTTGATGTAGCCGTAGCCACGCCGGGGATGATGGGTAAAGTTGGGCGGTTGGGTAAAGTGTTGGGTCCTCGTGGCTTGATGCCCAGCCCCAAAGCCGGCACGGTTGTGCCCGACGCTGACGTGGGTCGCGTGGTTAAAGAATTGAAAGCCGGCCGATTGGAATTTCGCCTGGATCGGACGGCCAACATCCATTTGCCCATTGGCAAGGTATCATTTACCCAGGAGCAGTTGGTAGATAACTTTGCCGCCTTGATGGAAGCGGTACAGCAAGTCAAACCGGCGGCAGCCAAGGGTGTTTATATCAAAAAGATAAGCTTGAATGCAACGATGGGGCCTGGAGTCAAAGTAGATGCGGCTCAGGCGACCCAGTTAAAAACTCAGTAGTTCAGTTCTCCTACCCTCTCGTTCCCAAACTTACGCGAAGCGTGGGAACGAGAGGGTAGAAAAATTAAATAAATTTATTTCTCTTATTGTTGCCAGAGACAGCAGGCGCACCGTAGACCTCTACAGTGCTTAATGTATGCCCTAAAAAGCATCGCCCGCCGAGGTAAAGACTCAGAGAATCAAGAAAAGGTCAGTTATACTCTTTTTTGAGTACATCTGAAACAACTTGTATTTTTACGTCTTTGCTCAGGTTGGGCAAAGACGTTTTTATTTGTCGAAATTTTACTAAAGAAGGGAGGTGACAAATTTGGCTATATCACGCGAGAAAAAGGAAGAACTGCTTAAAGGATATCTGCAAGAGCTTAACCTCAGCGAGGCTGTGATCATTACCGGCTATCGGGGCTTAAAAGTGTCTCAGGTGGAACAACTTCGCAAAAAAGTTCGGGAAGCGGAAGGGAGTTTTGCAATTGTCAAAAATACCCTGGCCGAGCGTGCCCTGAAAGAGGCCGGTATTGCTGTTGACGCAGACATGTTGACCGGCCCCATAGGTATTGGCTTTTGCCATAGTAATGTCGGCGGCGTGGCTAAAGCGATTACTGATTTTGCCAAGCAAAATGAGCTTTTGACCATCAGAGGCGGGATGCTGGGCAACCGGGTTATTGATGAGGCCGGAGTGAAAAACCTGGCTAACCTGCCCTCGTTGGATGTGCTGCGCGCCCAGCTTTTAGGGCTGATCAATGCGCCGGCAAGTCAATTGGCCGGAGTGGTGGCCGGCGGCGTACGCCAACTGGTCAATGTATTCAATGCTTACGCCGAAAAAGAAGCCGAAGCGTAACAACACTACTAGAATTACTAACCCATCTATATGAAAGGTAGCAAGGTAGCAATGTAGCAGGGAGGCAAAGTCAAAGGCCCTCTGTGGGTAAATTCCCTGTTTACGCCCTTCGGCGTACCCGAAGGGGTGCTGTCTACCGTCTACCGTCTACTATTTTAAGAGGAGATTATCAAATGGCAGATTTACAAAAAATTGCCGATGAACTGAGCCAGCTAACCGTTTTGGAAGCGGCTGAGTTAACCAAAATTCTGGAAGAAAAATGGGGCGTCAGCGCGGCAGCCCCCGCCGCAGTTATGGCAGTTGGCCCGGCGACCGGTGCGGCAGCCGCGGCTCCTGAAGAAGTCGAAGAGAAGACCGAGTTTGATGTCACCCTGAAAGAAGTCGGCGACAAGAAAATTCAGGTCATCAAGGCTGTCCGCGCCATCCGCGCTGATTTGGGCCTCAAAGAAGCCAAGGATTTGGTGGACGGCGCTCCGGCCAAAGTGTTGGAAGGCGCCACCAAAGAAATGGCCGAGGATGCCAAAGCCAAGCTTGAGGCCGAAGGCGCCAAGGTTGAAATCAGCTAAGCTGATTTAGCTGCTCAGACAAAAAGAAAGAGCCGTAGTTATTACGGCTCTTTTTATTTATTTGAAGGGGGCTATTCCAAAGGAGAAAGTTTTTCGATCACCTGAGCATATTCATCGGCCAAAGTTTCGGCCTCTCCCTGCGAAGCCGCCTCGACGATCACCCGGAAATAGGGTTGATCAGGATCAGGCACAATCAGTACCCATTTATCGGCGGCCAGGTTAATCTTTGCGCCATTAATAACCTGGGTTTTGTAGCTTTCAAACTTCTCATTGATCAGGCGCATAACGCGGGCTTTGGCTTCCCAGACACAAGAAACTTTTCGTTCGGCCATGTGATAGGGCGGCAGTTTAGAAACAATGTCGCCCAGCGAGACTCGTTGGGTAGCTAAAAACTCAAGGATTTTGGCTAGGGCCATCATACCATCAACCGCGCAATGGAAATCGGGAAAGATGAAATTGCCTTTGCCATCACCGCCCATAATCACTTTTTCGGAGCAGGTGGCTTTGATGAGAGCATCCAGGTCAGTTTCAGTGCGGATAACCCGCCCGTTGTGCCGGGCGGCAATATATTCAAAAAGATTGGGCAGGTCAATGGGAATGGCTACCGTGCTGCCAGGAGCATCGCGCAGGGCCAGTTCCATCATGGCGGCGCATGCAGTGGTTCCGGCCAAAAGGTAGCCCCGGTCATCCACTAGAAAGATACGCTCGCCACCGGGATTTAAGCGCGCACCCAGTTGCGTGCCCAGAGCCGTCGTAATAATCTGCATTTGCTTGAGAGCCCTTTGAAATTGGGTAGGGTTGAGCGAAAAATTGGTCCGTTCAATATTGGCATTGAGCGAAACAACATTACAATTCAATTTGTCAAGAATAGTTGGCAAGGTACTGGCCACGGCGCCATCGGCAAAATCAACCACCAGGTCAAAAGCGGCATCCTGAATAGCTTTGGTGTTGAGATGTTTCAGAAAATCTTCAATGTAGCGCTCTTTGACCTGTTGGGCGTACTCGATGCTGCCGATATCGTCCAGATAAACCCGCCGGAAATCCTCGCGAAAGAAAACCCGTTCGACATCACGCTCTTTATTTTTGTTGAGATTCAAGCCCTGGCCGTCCATAAAGTGGATGTCAACCACCCGCTCGTCAAAGGGCGATAACCGCACGTGGACTCCGCCCTCGGCCCCACAGATTTTGGTGTAATAGCGGGCCACCGGCAATGGCTGTGACCCCAAATCCCACACATTGACCCCCGCCGAGGGCAGACCCGAAATGATGGCCCGCTTAATCATGCGAGGGCTGCGGTGCATATCACGATTGATGGTCACAATAGAACCTTTGGATAGGGTCGCCCCAAACGCCGCCCCCAACTTGGCGCTAAACTCCGGGGTGAGGTCAATATTGACCACTCCGGTGACGCCGTGCCGCCCAAATAAAACCCGCCGCCCCTGCGACCCCCAGATAATGCTGCTGTTGACGGTTGCCCCCGGCTCAACCTCTTTACCGGGCCAGATTTTCACACCCGGATGGATTACCGCGCTTTCGCCCACAATGGTGCCGTCGCCAATAACCGTGCCCTCAAAAACGGTGGCATTGGCTTTGAGGCTGCACTGGCGCAAAATAACCGCCCCGCTGATTTGGGCGCGCTCGCCAATGTAACAGTTGCGCCACAGAATCGAGCGGTCTATCTGGGCTTCGTTATCTACTACAGTGTAATCACGGATGACGGTCGGGCCATAAATAACCGCCCCGCTTTTTATCTGCACCGCATGGCCCAGATAAATGGGGCCTTCCAGCCGGGCGCTCGGCGCAATTTCGACATCCTGGCCGGCCCAAATACCGTCGCCCAGGTAACGTCCCAAATCCAGCCCGTCAACCCGCCCTTCCAGAGCGTCGGCGTTGGCGCGCATGTACTCAGGAATGTTGCCGACATCGCACCAATAGCCTTCGCCCACGTAGCCGTAGAGTGGATAGCCTTGCTCATGCAGCATGGGGAATAAATCGTTGGCAAAATCAAAGCCAGTGTTTGGCTCAAAAAAGTCTAAAACCTCGGGCTCCAGTACATAAATGCCGGTATTGATGTAATCAGACATCACCGACCCCCGGCTGGGCTTTTCTTGAAAGCGCACAATTTGCCCATCATTGGCCAGGGTAATCACGCCATAGTCCATGGGGTTGGGCAGATTGTATAAGGCCAGGGTAGCCAGCGTTCCTTTGCTTTTGTGATAGGCCACCAACTTGTCCAAATTAAAGTTGGTTAAGGCGTCGCCGCTGATAACCAAAAAGGTCTCATCCAAAAATTCCTGGGCATTTTTAACACTCCCGGCTGTGCCCAACGGCGTCTCTTCCACCGAGTAATGAATTTGCATGCCCAGGCTTGAGCCATCGCCAAAGAAATCCTGGATCATATCGGCCAGGTATTGTACGGTTATAATAACTTCGGTGATGTTGTAACGTTTAAGCAGGTCAAGAATATGGCTCATGGCCGGCTTGTTAACAATGGGTACCATTGGTTTGGGACGCTCAATTGTAAGGGGGCGCAGCCTTGATCCCGACCCGCCGGCCATGACCACTGCTCTCATATTCCTCTCCTAAAAATGGCTCAATTATGACGGCCCACATGTGTATCATACCATAAAGTAGAACAACCGTAAACCATCTAGTCTCGCTCAAGCTTAAAAGCCGGGTTTTGATACCGGCAACCCTGCAAAAACTGCCAGCGTTTGGTTTGCGTAGGGTTAGCAGAAGGTTGGCATTGCAAACACGTCAAGTTAAATCGAGGAGGTGGGGTTATAATGAGGCTGTCAATTAAAAGAATTGACACTCTCTTCTCCTCCTTTTGAAAAAGCCGGGTATGAGCAGCCCGGCTTTTTCGATTCTTCCGTCATTTGACGAAACCCCCACCCTTGTCTATACTACAGCCTCCCCGCGTTGTAACTCACCAAAGGTGGTGACCGATGACTGTATCCCGCGATAATTCAAAAATGGTCTACGAGGGCATCAAAGCCGCCGGGATTCGTTACCTGTCGGCTATGCCCGAAACGTGGTTGGTTTACCTGCTGCAATTGGCCGAAGATGACCCGGAGATGACCTTGGTCGAGGTAGCCAAAGAAGAGGAGGCCATCGGCATTGCCGCCGGCGCTTACTTTGCCGGCACGCCCAACGCCCTACTGATGCAAAATCACGGCTTTTTGGCCAGCATTAACGGCATAGTCTCGCTGGCCCTGCTCTATCGTATTCCCCTGCTCATGCTAATTGCCCATCGCGGCCACATCGGCGAGCCGTACCCCTGGCACACCCAGGGCGGCATCCTGACCGAGCCGGTGCTGCGTGGCCTTGGCCTGCCCTTCGATTATGTACGCGACCCGCACAAAGCCGCCAAACAAATCCGCGAAGCCCAAACCTTTGCCCTCAGTTCGCTCTCGCCGGTGGCCCTGCTCCTCACCCGTGAGCTGATGGAGGATTAGCCATGAAACGCGCCGATTGTATCAAAGCCCTCTATCCAGAACTGCATGACCGCCTGGTGGTCACTATTATGGGCGCGTGCGCTCAAGAATTGTACGACTTGGGCCACTGCGATAACTTTTTTTACCTGGAGCATGCCATGGGTCTGGCCTCGTCCATTGGCCTGGGCCTGGCCATGAACCTGCCCTACGAAAAAGTGGTGGTGCTCGATGGCGACGGCTCGGTGCTGATGAATTTAGGCGGCCTGGCTACCCTGGCCCGCTACCGCCCACCCAACCTGACCCATATTATTTTTGATAACGGCAGCCTTCTCTCTACTGGCGGCTTTGCCTCCCACACCACCGCCGGTATCACCGACCTGGCCGCCATCGCTCGCGGCGCAGGCTGCCCCAAAGTGTCGCTGGTCACCGAACTCTATCAATTTCTCGAAGCCGCCGCCGACGCCTTTGAAGGCGGCGAAATGGCAACCATTGTGGCTAAAGTAGAAGCCGTTGGCCCTGACCACTACGGCATGGACCTCAAACTGCCCGAAAACGCTTTTATCTTTGAACGTTATATCAAACAGCGCAAGCAGGCCAGGCAGCAAGTAGCAGGTAACAAGTAGCAAGGTTTCAGGGTAACAGATTTGTTGCTTTGCTACCTTGCTACTTTGCTACCCTGCCCAATAACAAAATAAGGAGATACCATGTCATCTATCACCAACTTACTGGCCGATTTAGCCGCAGGCAAAATTAAAGTGGTGGACTTGACCCAACCCCTCGGGCCTGCCACTCCCGTGATTGACCTGCCGCCGATGTTTGCCCCCTCGCCGGGGCTGACCATCAGCGAGATTTCCCGCTATGACGACAAAGGCCCGGCCTGGTATTGGAACACTCTGACCCTGGGCGAGCACACCGGCACCCACTTCGACGCCCCGGTTCACTGGGTAACCGGCAAAGATTTGCCCAACAACACCACCGATACCCTCGACCCCGCCACTTTTGTTGGCCCGGCCTGTGTGATTGACGTGCGGGCCGAAGTGGCTCAAGACCCCGATTTTCTGCTTTCCATCGAGGGCGTCAAGGCCTGGGAAGCTCAGCACGGCCAGATTCCGGCGGGCGCGTGGGTCTTATTATTCACCGGCTGGGCCAGCCGCGGCAACGACAAAGCCGCTTTTCTCAACGCCGACGCCGAAGGCCCCCACACCCCCGGCTTCCACCAGACCACCTCCGAGTTCCTGGCCAAAGAGCGCGACGTGCTGGGCGTTGGTGTGGAAACCATTGGCACCGACGCCGGTCAAGCCGGCAAATTCAACCCGCCTTTCCCCAACCACGGCATCATGCACGGTGCGGGCAAATACGGTCTGGCCAGCCTGTGCAACCTTGACCAACTTCCCCCAACCGGCGCGCTGCTCATCGCCGCCCCGCTCAAAATTGTAGACGGCTCCGGCAGCCCCGTGCGGGTGCTGGCCCTGGCTCCCGTTTAACTGGATGATTGGAAGGTTGGAAGGTTGGAAAAAAGCCAATCTTCCAGCCCTCCACCCTTCCAACCTCCTACTCCCTTCTCTTGCCCAAACTGTCTGACTCCGAGTATACTGTGACCATTATCCTGCGAGACTTTTTTGCCCGGCCTACCCTGACCGTGGCCCGCGACCTGCTGGGCCAGCGGCTGGTGCGCGAGCTGGACGGCCAGCGCCTGAGCGGCTTGATTGTCGAAACCGAAGCCTACATCGGCCCCGACGACAGCGCCAGCCACGCCTATCATAAGCGCAACTCTAGCCGGGCCGGGATCATGTTCGGCCCGCCTGGCCGGAGCTATGTTTACTTCATTTACGGCATGTACTTTATGCTCAATATCGTCACCGAGGCCGAGGGCTTTCCGGCGGCGGTGCTCATCCGGGCCATCGAGCCGCAGGAGGGAGTGGAAGTGATGCAAACAAACCGTCTCTCGTTGCCTCGCCTCCTCACCTCCTCGCCTCATCTCACCAACGGCCCGGCCAAGCTTTGCCAGGCGCTACAGATTGACCAAAAGCTGAACAATTGGGACCTGACCCTGGGCCAGACCCTCTGGCTCGAACCAGCCCCGCCCGTGCCCGCCGACGCCATCGTCACTGGCCCGCGTGTCGGCATTGACTACGCCCAGCCGGAAGACCGCGCCGCCCCCTGGCGCTTCTGGCTGCGCGGGAACAACTTTGTATCGAAGAAAACGTAAAGCGTTAAAAGTTGAACGTTGAACGTTCAACCTTTGACCCACTATCAGGAGGAACACTCAATGCTTGACACAGACGATCTGCCCATTCTGCCCATTGGTATCGCCATCGGCGTCGTCGTGATTTTGGTCGTGCTGATCAGTCTGGCCCTGGTCTGCGGTTTGGTTGGCCTGACCAGCCAAAACCTTGCAGGTTTTTAAGACCTGTAAGATTTTGACCAGGTCGCGTTTTTAATCAGCCCTGCTGCCAGAAAGGATCAAACCGTGCCAACCAACCAAACTTCTCATCCCTGGAAGCTCCTGCTGCTGACCGCTCTGGCCCTACTGTTGGGGTTGACCCCTTTTGGGGAAACTGCTCCGGCGGCGGCCTTTCAGACCACCCCCACCCCGGCCCCCGGCGGCAGCCCGGAGACCGACCTGGATCGCCTCAGCGCCGAAATCCAGAACCTGCGCGGTGTTATCCAAAGCTTGCAAGCTGAAATCGAAAGCCTCAAAACCGAAATCCAGCATCTCCAATCTCTCATCTCCAACCCCCACGCCGGGGGCAGCCCAACCCCTAACCCCACTCTGAAAGTCCTGGAAGAACTGGGCGGCGTCCCCTGCCCCAACGACAGCGCCTTTACCTGTGTTACCCTAACCGTGCCGCTGGACCATTTTGACCCGGCCAACCGGCAAACCCTGGATGTGGTCTTTGGCGTGCTGCCGGCCAGCGGCGAGCGCAAAGGCATGCTGGTCATCGCCACCGGCGGGCCGGGCACCGCCGGTCTGAGCTATGCCGACTCTTACCTGGGCGGCTTTGCTCCGTCCATCCTGGAGCGGTTTGATCTTGTCTTTTTCGACCAGCGCGGCGCGGGCGCATCGGGCGGGCTGCAATGCCCGGAGGCAGCGACGGTCTACTACGAGACCGAGACCGAAACCAAAACGCCGGAGGGCGAAGTCGCCGCCGTCGCCGCTGCCCAAACCTTTGCCGGCGCCTGTGTGGCCGAAATCGGCTCGACCGACCTGCTCCCCTATCTAAGCACCCGTCAGGCGGTGGAAGACCTGGAACTGTTTCGTCAGGCCATCGGCGATGAGAAACTCTGGCTCTATGGCGAAAGCTACGGCACTCAATATGCCCAGACCTACGCCGCCGCCCATCCCGGCCAACTGGCCGGCCTGATCCTGGATGGTACGGTGGACATGACGTTAACTCTCTTTGACTATTTTGAGGAACAGGCCCAGGCCTTTAACGATGTGCTGGTGATGACCCTGGAGGCGTGCAACGCCGACGAAGAGTGCGCCGCCGATATGGGGCAAGATGCCCTGACTGTTTATGACGAACTGGCTGCTGAACTGACCGCTAGTCCGCAGCCGTATGTCTTTTCCTTACCGTCCGGTGGAACTGCCGAGCGTGAATTCAGCCTGGCCGATTTGGAAGTAGCTGTTTCCGACTACCTCTACTCCGAAGCCTCGCGCCTGTTATTGCAGCGGGCGTTGGCCGCTGCTGCCCAGGATGATTTGGCCCCCCTGGCCCGACTGTTGTACGACGCGCTCAGCCTTGATCCCGAAACCCTGGAACCGATTCCTGACCCCACCTATTCCGATGCGGTTTATTACGGGGTTGAGTGTCACGATTACCCCCTGCCCGGCGACACGCCCGCCGAGCGCGCCGAAAGCTACCTACGGGCCGGCGACCCGGTGGATACTTCGATTCCCCGCCTGAGCGCCATCTTTTATGGCGACCTGCCCTGCGCCTATTGGCCGGTCACGCCGGAGACCGGGAGCGAAGCCCGCCCAGCCCCCCTGGAGGCCGCAGGTATCCCCACCCTGGTGCTCGGCGCCACCGCCGACCCGGCCACGCCGGTAGACAACGGCCGGCGCGTTTTCAGCCGCCTGGCCGACGGCTACCTGATCACCACCCAGGGCGGGGCGCACGTGATCTATGGCCGGGGCAACCCCTGTCCTGATGACCTGGTCACAGCCTTTTTGGTCGAAGACAAGGTGCCGGAGCAGCGCGAAACAACCTGCGAAGGTGTGGTGGCCGACGCCTATGTGCCGCTGCCTCCGGCCGATGCCAGCGCTTTTGAGAACCCCCTGGAAGCGATGCTCTCCGCCGATACGGAAATCAATCATCTGCCCGAATATTACTACTGGGATGTGGAAACGCCGACTTCAGTCGGCTGCCCGCGCGGAGGAACGCTGGCCTTTGAGTCCGGCGAACAGGGAGATGAGTTTACCTTAACCGGCTGCGCCTTTTCCGCCGGCTTCGCCCTGACCGGCGCCGGCCTGTACCGTTACGATGACGGCAGCTTCAGCCTCGATGTCAGGGTGGTTGGCCCGGCGGGCGTCAGCGGCAATCTGGTCTACGAGCGTAACGAGAACGGGGCCATCAGCGTCACCGGCGACTACGCCGGCGAGCCGGTTGACCTGGCGGAGGAGTAGACAGAAGTCAGTAATCAGTAGCCAGTAGTCAGACAGACTTTTCTGACTACTGGCATCTGGCTACTGACTACTGTTCACTGTTTTAGCCCGTGCCGCTTGATGGCTTCATCCAAAATCCGGTTGACCAGTTCCTCGTAGCTCCAGCCGTAGGCGGTCGCTTCGAGGCAGAGATCGGAATAGCCGGGGTTCAGGCCGGGCAGGGGGTTGACTTCCAGGATGTAGGGCCGGTCGTTGTCGCTGGCGTCCAGCCGGAAATCTACACGGGCCACATCGCAGCAGCCAATCACCCGGAAGGTGGCGGCAGTGTACCAGTTCAAATCCTCAATTAGGGCTTCGGTCAGCGGGGCCGGGCAGAGATAGTGAAACTCATGGGCCAGTTCCACCTTAATGCGGCTGGTATAAATCCCCGCTTCTTCCTCCGGATAGGCGGCCATGTTGACCTCCAGCGGCGGCAGCAAATCCAGGCCGCGTAAGATGCGCGGGGCGGATTCGTCGTCGGGCACGCGCCGGGCCACCGGGCCGGTCAGATTGCCCACCACGCCGACTGTCACCTCGCGGCCTTCGATGTAATGCTCGACGAGGGCTGGCTGATTGTAGCGTTCAAAGGTGCGCTGAAGCTGGACCCGCAGTTGCTCCTCATGATGCACAATCGAATCGGCGCTGACGCCCATGCCGGTGCCTTCCCGGCTGGGCTTGACAAACAGGGGAAACTTCAACGCAGGATCAAGCGGCTCATTGACTCGTTCAAAGGTCTGAAAAGGCGGGGTCGGCAAATCGTGATAGGTCAACACCCGCTTGGTCATAGGCTTGTCCAGGGCCAGGGCCAGGGTCAGCACCCGCGAGCCGGTGTAGGGGATGCGCAGCATCTCCAATAGGGCCGGAATCTGAGCCTCGCGGCCATCGCCAAAGTGGCCCTCGCAGATGTTGAAACAAATATCGGGCTTGGTTTGGCGCAGGGTATCGTACAAGGTGGCATCGCCTTCCAGAAAGGTCACTCTGTGTCCCCCCGCGGCCAGGGCCGCGCTGATGGCGTCAATGGTTTCCTCGGAGTCCAGGTCGTCCCAATAGTCGGGCGACATGCCCGGCCAGGTGGGGGCGTTCTTTTTTAAGTTGGCTAAAAGGGCGACATGCATCGGTTTGTTTCCTCAAAATAGTTTAAGGGAGTGCCAAAGCTTAACTTTGGCACTCCAGAGATTTATGATGATGAACTGAGAAAAAATAGTGCCGGAAGCACTGTGCTTCCGGCACTATACTATAATCACTTTTAGCGTTGTCGCAATAACAGTCGGTTCAGTTGAACTATTTGGTAATCGCCTGTAAAGAATTGGTGGATGCCAGAGATTAGAGATTAGAGGTAAAAAATCTCCAATCTCTAATCTCCTAAAAAGTATTACTGAATGGCGTAGGCCACTTCCAACTGGACGCTCACTTCAACCTCGCCGGGGGAAATGGGACCTACCCCGCCGCCGCCAACGCCCTGAGCGTAGCTGGCGGTATCGTAGAGGGGGATGACGGCCGGCGTTAACTCGCTTACACTGACCACTTCACCCAGGGTAACGTTATTCAGGCCGGCCAGTTCCTGCGCTTTGGCCAGGGCTTTTTCGATGGCCTGCTGGCGGGCCTGGATTTCCAACTCCGACGGGTCGGCCACACTAAAGTTGACACTGTTGACCGTGTTGGCCCCGGCTTCGATGGCCGCGCCCAAGGTGGTCGCCACCTTACTCAAATCACGAATGGTCACATTGACCGTGTTGCTAACGTGATAGAGCGCTTCGGTGGAAGGTGTTCCTTCTGGCGAGTAAGGCCGCTCGACCCAGACATTGAAGTACGAGGTTTGAATGTCGTTTTCGGCCACGCCCTGCGCTTTCAAGGCTTCCAGCAGCTTTTCCATAGTGGCCGTAGCATCGGCGCTGGCCTGTTTGACATCGCCATTGATGACTTCCACGCCGATACTGGCCTGAGCAATATCGGGTTTGACCCTGACTTTACCTTCACCCACAACGGTGATAGTACGCGGCGCAGCCGGTACATTGGCCTGGGCCTGAGCCTCACTTGCTGGCAGCCCGACTCCAGTCAGGCTGACCACCAGCCCGCCGGCCACTAACATAACGGCAGCGATTGCCGCCCCCACTGCAATAGATTGATATTTAATTTTTAACATCGGTGCTCTCCTTTTAGGATAATTTATTGGGTCAATAACTGACCGTGTTTTAGACGATGGTTAAGCCCAAAAAGTTCCAACCCCAGGCCAACCAATTACCTCAATTCTGAATAATTTGGGTGTGTCCACTTTGAGTTAGAGATGGAGTCCAAAGCTTGCTTTGGCTTTTCCAAACCCAATTGCCAATCTATGTGGGTCACACCTGAATAATTTGATAATAACCCGATTACGATCATTTTGCTGGCTCCATCCCCCATGCCCGGCTGATGGTTGGCATGACGGCATTACGTAGGTTAAGGGACAGCTACAATGTTAAATGTAACCCGAAACCATCTGTTTTCAAATTTTGGCCGGACCAAATTAACCCGCTTTTGACACCATCCTGCCACAATTCTGAGGTATAATGAAAGAGAGTAGGATTTGACCTGAACGAGGCGTTATGAAACGTGATGCGTGATACGTGAGTTTTTACGCATCACGTTTCACGCATCACATTGTTTTTTGTGAACAACCTGCGAGGTAATCATGCCCCCACACATTCTGGTGGTAGACGACGAACCGGCGGTGCTCGAGATGCTGGTCTACAATTTGCGCCGGGCCAACTACGAAGTTTTGACCGCTGTGGATGGCCGCACGGCTCTACGCCTGGCCCACGACAACCAACCCGATTTGATTTTGCTGGATTTGATGCTGCCCGAAGTAGACGGCCTGGACGTGTGCCGCGAGCTGCGCCGCACCAGCCAAATCCCGATTATTATGCTCACCGCCCGCGACGAAGAGGTGGATCGGGTGGTGGGGCTGGAATTGGGTGCGGACGACTACATCTGCAAACCGTTCAGCGTGCGCGAACTCATGGCTCGCATCAAAGCCGTTTTGCGCCGGGTGGCTGCTTCTGCATCCGAAGGAGCGCCGCCCCCGCGCTTAATTGGCCCCGGTGGTCTGACCCTGAAGGTGGAACAGCGCGAAGCTTGGGTTCAATCTACGCTGCTCGATTTGACCCGGCTGGAATTTGACCTGCTGCATACCCTGCTGGACCACACCGGCCGGGTGCTCTCCCGCGAGCAGCTTCTCCAGCAGGTTTGGGGTTATGATTACCCCGGCGATGACCGGGCGGTAGACAGCGCCATCAAACGACTGCGGGCCAAGCTGCGCGCCGCCAACCCACCCGCCGATGCCATCGTCGCTGTGCGCGGTATTGGCTATAAGCTTCAGCGGAGTGATAAGTCGTGACCTCACTGCGGGTTCATCTCACCCTGACCTACCTGGTCGTTATTTTGGTGGGGATTGGCCTGGCCGCGCCACTGGCCTGGCTGGCCGTGGAACGGTTATACCTTGACACTCAAAAGGCCAACTTATTAGCCCAAGCGCAGCTTGTAGCGGCCTCGTTACCCCTCACCGAATCCTTGCCTGTCGAGGCTGGTGAGCCTTACTCTCAATTAGCCAATGTTGTCCCCGGTATTCACACCCGGCTTATCGAAGCCGAGGGTGCGGTAGTGATAGACCTGCCTGCCGCTCCTACGCTGGCGCAGGCGGCGGTAGCTCCGCTGCCTGCCCTGGCCCAAAATGCCGCCGGACTGGTTTCGCCGGAGGAGTTGTTAAGCCGGCCCGAAATTGCCCAGGCGTTGGTTGGCCAGCCGGCAACAGCGATTCGCCGGGTGGAGGTAGCGGGCGGACGGCAGGTTTTGTATGCCGCCGCCCCGGTGAAGGCGGCAGATGGCCGGGTGGCGCGCCTGGTTTACCTGGCCAGTCCACTGCCGGATACTAGCCTGTCTACGCTGCCGGGAAGTGTGCGCTGGCAGTTGGCCGGCGTCTTGGTCGGCGCGGTTCTCCTGGCGACAGGCGTCGGCTGGTGGCTGGCCCGGCGGATTTCCGGCCCGCTGCGTGAGTTGGGCGAGGCGGCGACTGCTGTAGCCACCGGGGATTTGAGCAGGACCGCCCCGGAAGAGACCTTGATTACCGACCTGCGCCATCTGGCCCGTGCTTTTAATGCTATGACAGCCAGTCTGCGCCAGGCCGATCAGCTCAAAGCCGCCTTTATTGCTGATGTGAGCCATGAACTGCGGACGCCCCTCACGGCGCTCAAGGGAACGATTGAAACGCTGCAAGATGGCGCGGTAGACGACCTGCCCGCCCGTGACCGGTTTTTAGCCTCCCTGGCCGCCGAAACGGAACGGCTCATCCGGCTGGTCAACGATTTGTTGGTACTGACCCGCGCCGATGCCGGGACGCTCCGGTTGCAGCCCCAACCGCTGGCCCTGACCGATCTGGTTCGCCGCCGGGTGGAGCACTTGACCGCTCTGGCCGCGCCGCGACAAGTTCGTCTGCGCGTGGTCGAGGCGGGGGAAAGCCCGGCTGTACTTGCCTGGGCCGATGCAGACCGGCTGGCTCAAGTGCTGGATAATTTGCTGGACAACGCCATCCGTCACTCGCCGCCGGAGGGTGAGGTCACGGTTACGGTTGCGCCGGAAGCAGATCAGCTTCGCTGTACGGTCACGGACAGTGGTCCCGGCATTCCGGCGGAGCATGTGCCCTTTATTTTTGAGCGTTTCTACCGGGCCGACCCGGCCCGCAGCCGCAGCTTGGGCAACAGCGGCCTGGGCCTGGCCATTGCCCGTGCCCTGATTCTGGCCCACAACGGGCGCATCACCGCCCACAGCGTCGAAGGGCAGGGTACAACCGTTACCTTCTGGCTGCCCGCCGCCCCCATTTGCCCCTGAACTGCCTCCGTTTTGTCACGTTCCTGCCTTTGAGCCGAGGTATCGTTTAAGTATAAGTGTCCAGAAAAATTCGTTCTCAATAATCAAGGTAGCAGGGTAGCAAGGTAGCAATCCGTTACCCTGCTACCTGCTACCTTGTTACCTGTTTTAGCGACGAAGATTTTTCTGGAACACGATAATACTCATACTTATAGCCAGGAGAAAATACCATGAAATCACTTTCACAAATTCTGACCACAACCTTGAGCGTTATCGCCGGAGGGATAGTCGTCCTGCATCTGACTTGGGGCCAGGCGTCGCCGGCCCTGCCGGTCGCGCTGGCGGAGTCAAACGGCGATAAGGTGTGTGACAATACCCGCACGGTCCAGGTGAGCGGGGCGGCGGCCATCAATGTGACGCCTGACCGGGCGCTGCTGCAATTGGGAGTCACCTCTACCGCCCCGACCCCGGAAGAAGTGGAGGCGGAAAACACAGCGGCGATCAAGAGTATCATCGCGGCGGTGCGCCAACTGGGGGTGGCCGATAAAGACATAGCCACGGACTACTATCTGGTCCAGCCGATTTACGTGGATTACGAGACAATGCGCATTGAAGGCTACCGGATTAGTAATGTGGTGGGGATTACGCTTGATGATGTGAGCCAAACAGGGGAGGTGCTCATCGCCGCGCTCAAGGCCGGGGCCAATGAGGTGCGCGAGGTGCAGTTCTATACCAGTCAACTGCGCCGCTATCGAGACGAGGCCCGGAAACTGGCGATGCAAGCCGCCACCGAAAAAGCGGCGCTGCTGGCCGGCGCAGCCGGAGCGGAGACCGGGTGTGTGGTCAACATCAGCGAGAATAGCTGGTCGTATTACAACGGCTCGTGGTGGGGCGGGCGCGACCGGGCCACGTGGAGCCAGAATGTCATCCAGAACGCCACCAGCGAGCAGCCTATGTCCGATGAGACGCCGATTAGTGTGGGCCAAATTGTGGTGAGAGCGGAGGTCAGTGCCAGTTTTGGGCTGGAATAGGAAAGGGAATTGAGGGAACTAAAGGAACTGAAGGAACTGATTTTCTGAGTTCCCTTAGTTCCCTCAAGTTCCCTCAGTTCCTTGCGCTTTCCCTCAACTTTCGCACATTTTCGGTGATGGGGGCGCGGTCGTTGAAGATGGCCGAACCCACGACCAGGACCGTCGCCCCGGCTCCAACGACTTCGGCGATGGTGTCGGTATTGATGCCGCCGTCCACTTCTATTTCAGCCGGGGAGTTGAGCATGTCGAGCATGGCCCGCAGCCGGGCAATTTTGGCGGTGCTGGCCGGGATGTATTTTTGCCCGCCAAAACCGGGGTTGACCGACATGATCAGCACCAGGTCTACTTCCGGCAGAATTTCTTCCAGGGCGGATAAAGGCGTGGCCGGGTTGAGAGTCACGCCGGCTTTGCAGCCCAGTTCTTTGATCTGCTGGATAGTGCGGTGCAGGTGCGGGCAGGTTTCCACGTGGACGGTCATCCGGTCGGCTCCGGCCTCGGCAAAATCGGCCAGGTAGCGGTCCGGCTGTTCGATCATCAAATGCGCGTCGAGCGTTAGCTTGGTGACAGAACGGATTGCGCGTACCAGCAGCGGCCCAAAGCTGAGGTTGGGCACAAAATGGCCGTCCATGATGTCGAGGTGGATCCAATCCACCCCAGCGGCTTCGGCTTCTTGAATTTGCGCCCCCAGCCGGGTGAAGTCGGCGGTGAGAATGGAGGGAGCGAGTTTGTAGGTCATAGTAGTCCTCACATTTTGACGGGACAAGTTGTTATAAACCTCAGTTCGGGATAAACAATACGAGGGGAAATAGCTCACGGATTCACACAGATTTTGATTAAAAATTTGCTTTGAGCTGTGTTTATCCGTGTTCATCCGTGAGCTAAACCCTTATCCCGAACTCAGGTTATAAGATTTACGATTGGGTTGAGCCAGTATCTTTTAGCAAGTCAAGGCTTTAATAAGGCGGCTCCGCCGGGCCATCGTAGCCGCACATGCCCAGCCGAGGTGAGTTGACCAAAGGCATCGGCTCACCGTACTCGTCGTGGGGGTGTTCCTGGGCGTGCTTCTCACAAAAAGTAACCCATTCCCCCTCTTCAATCAAGCACTCCATACACAGCCAGCCGGCCGGCTCACCACACTCAGCGCAGAGGGCTTCGGGCATGTGATTGCGGGCCATCAGATAGATGGGATGTTTGGTTAGCGGCTGGCCTTCTCTGACCTCCACCGCTTTGACCAGCGTTTCGGAGGAGGTGCCGAAATCGTAAATATGGGTCAGTTCTACCCCCGGCCTGAAGACCTGCTCAATCTTCCGGCTCATCGGAATCTCGTTGCCGCTCCAGCCGCCGATGGAAAACCGGCTTAGATGGCCGCAGCATTCCAGCCAGATGGCCCGCAGATATTTGTCCAACTCCTTTAGGGTAGCCCCGCCGTTCATTTCCACGTGCAGCCAGAAATCCGGCGACCAGGCATCCTGGATTTGCAGGTGATAAAGCCGCTGCTTGGGGCCGGCCTTCTCCGCCGCCTTGATCGCTTCCTGCCGTTGTGGACAGGTTTTGAGGTGTTTGCTCAGGCCGCCTTTGGTCATTTCGCGGCCACAAAAAACACATGCTCCTTGTGATTGTTTTCTTTGGGGCATAGTTTACTCCTTACAATAATTTCTGTTTATCGCTTTACTTTTTCAAACTTCCCCACAAATGCACAGGTATTCTGTCCCAACGCCTCTGTATTATACCCGCCCTCCATCACCATCAAAGTAGGCAGCCCCAGTCCGCCGATGTGTTGACCGATGGCGGCGAAGCCCTCGGTGGTGATGGCAAAATCGCCCAGCGGGTCGCCGGCGAAGATATCGGCGCCGAAGGACAAAACCAAGTAACGGGGGTCAAAGGTGCGAATGAGAACTAGTGCTTCATCAAGGGTTTGCAGGTAGGCGGCATCGCCTGTGCCGGGGGGTAGGGGAAAGTTGCGGTGGTAGCCTACCCCGGGGCCGCTGCCGGTTTCGTCGGCGTAGCCGGTGAAGTAGGGGTACTGGTGGTTGGGGTCGGCGTGGAGGGAGATGGTCAGCACTTCGGCGGAGTCGTAGAAGATGTCCTGGCTGCCGTTGCCGCAGTGGTAGTCTATGTCGAGCAGGGCGACGCGAGGCCCCCCCTCAATCCCCCCCAAAGGGGGGGAAGAAAGATATTTAGCCGCAATGCAGGCGTTGTTGAGGTAGCAGTAGCCGCCGGCGAAGTCGCGGCCGGCGTGGTGGCCGGGAGGACGGCAGAGGGCAAAAACGGCCCGCTCGCCGGCCTGGATGAGTTTGGCTCCGGTCAGGGCGCAGTTGGCTGCCGCCAGGGCGGCGGCGTAGGTTCCGGCAACGATGGGGCAGCTCAGGTCGAAGGTGTAGTAGCCCACTCGCCCGGCGATAGTTTGGGGTTTGCGGAAGACGCGCCGGGGTGGAAAAGTCCCGCCCAGCAGCACCGAGGTATCCATGTAAGTGCCCAACTGCCCGCCCTGGGCTTGCCATTCGGCGTAACCGTTTTGCAGAAATTCCAGGTAATCGGGGGCATGCACCGCCAGAATTGGCTCCAGCCCGAACTCCTCCGGCGGGTGGATGCCGGCCCAGCCTGTTTCACCCAGGGCGGTCAGGATACGGTCCAGCCGTTCCTGGCTCTCGAAGATAGGCATTTTGTTGCCGCCTTCCATCACCTCAAAAGGAGGGTTGTGCCGGCGGTGGATGTCGGAATAGATGACGCGCATAGCTATCTCCCGGAGGGAGATTAGAGATTGGAGATTAATAATCTCCAATCTCCAATCTCCACGAAGTATATTACAGGTTGATTTCTAATTATTTTACCAACGCGGCAGCGCTATCACGGAAGACCTGGGTGTGGTACTCGATATCGGCGGCGGTGATGGTGGGGGCGAGGAGGGCCATGTTGTGGAAGGGGGTCAACAGGATGCCGCGATTGAGCGCGGCCAGGTGCATGTAGCGTTCCAGTTCGGCGTCAACAGCGGCGGCAGCTTCGCCGCCATTGCGCGGCGGGGTGGGGCGGAACCAGTATTCAACCCGGCAGCCCAGTCGTTTAACAATCCAGGGCAGTTCCAGCTCCGCAATAACCGCCTCCACTTCGGCGGCAAAACGCTCGGCCAGGGGGATAGTGTGGTCAAACGCCTCCTGAGTCAGCACCGATTGGAGGGTGGCTTTCATAGCGGCCAGCGAGAGGGCATTGCCGGCCAGCGTGCCGCCGATGCCGCCCACATCGGCCAGTTCGGGGTCGAGGCTGGCCCGGATGCGCTCGGCCACGCTGGTATTGAGGCCATACACCGCGCCGGGGATGCCGCTGCCGATAGGTTTGCCCAGGGTCAACATGTCGGGCTGCAAGCCGTGCGCGCCGGTGTAACCGCCCGGCCCGGCGCAGATGGTGTGGGTTTCGTCAATGATGAGCAGCGTGCCGGTGCGGCGGGTAATCTCACGCAAAGCGTCGTGGTAGCTAGGGTCGGGGTGGATGATACCGATGTTGGTCATGGCCGGCTCGGCCAGGACGCAGGCGACGTCACCAGGGGCCAGAGCCGCTTCGAGGGCGGGGATGTCGTTAAATTCGATGACGCGAGTGGTGGCGGTGGGGTTGACCGGCGGGCCGATATTGCCGGGGCGCGGGCCGGGGACGCCGTGCGGGTCGAGGGTAATAAAACTTTCATCCACCGTGCCGTGATAGCACCAGTTGAAAACCAGCACCAGGGGCCGCCGGGTAATGTGGCGGGCCAGACGAATGGCAAAACGGTTGGCGTCGGTGGCGGTGAGGGTGGTTTGCCAGTAGGGCAGGCCAAAGCGACGGGCCAGTTCTTGCCCCACCCAAATGGCGTCCTCGGTGGGCAGCATAAAGGTGACGCCGCGCCGGAGTTGGGCAACAGCGGCTTCGACGGCGGCGGGGGGGGCGTGGCCGGTCATCGCCCCGGTGTCGCCCAGACACAGGTCCAGATAACGGCGGCCATCCACATCGGTAAAGTAGGCCCCACTCGCTTCTTTGACAAAAACGGGGAACGCGCCGGCCCAGCGAATCATCCAGTTCATCGGCACGCCGTCGAGGAGATTGGTTTTGGCCTGCTCGAACAAGGCTTTGGAGCGGGGATGCTCGGCCTCGAAGCGTTTTAGTTCCTGGGCCAGAAGATGTTCCAGCCGGGTGCGATCAATGGTTTTGCTCATGGAGGCCGCCTTTCTACAGTGGGGGAATTTGGGCCAATTATAGCCATCCTGGGTTTTTTAGCCAAAAGCGGCTTTTAAAGAGGAGAGGCGAGGAGACGATGATAGAGCGTTTCATCGTCTCCTCCTCCTAACCTGGACAAGCCAGAGCCAAACAGGGAAAAACCACAGATTACACAGATTTCTCAGATTGAAAATATGTGTAATCTGTGGTTAAAATATTCTTGTCCAAAAAGCAAGAACATAGTGACGAGACTTCAGTTGGCGGCAACAAGGGGAAGGTAGGTATCCAGCGGTACAAAATCGCCGCCTGATAGGGTCAAGGTATAACTTCGAGCGAAAGAGAAGCTGGGATTGCCGCCGGTTTGGGCTTGATTGGTGATTACTGCCACCACGCTGGCGCAGCCGGCCGGGTTAAAATTGTTTAACGTAGTGGAGCCGCCAGAGCCAACCACTGCAGGCAAGGGGATCACGTTTAAGGTTGAGCCGGTGTCACACACCACGCTGCCGCGCAGTTGACCGCTGGCTGAGGTATTTTGCAGGGTGATGTTGTAAGGACTCCCGCTGTTTATCAGGACAATCCAGTTGAGGGCATAGTTATCCTCGATGCTGCCGTTGGAACTGCCACTGACGGAGTTAAGAATAGAGCCATTCAGTGGCGTCGTCCCGGCCAGGGCCACGTAGTTAGACCCTTCTTCAAAGCAGTACGGGTAGCTGTAGCCGCCGCCGCACTGTTTATTGAACTTGACTGCAACAGCATAGGCGTGGTAGGCATCGGCCAGGGTGGTACCCTTGTTGATTAGAGCGCTGTTGAGCGCGTCTAACATCTCGCTGGCTGAATTTTGGCTTATTTCCTCCCAAAAATCTTGCATAACCTGTTCGCCGCCGCCGGCCACACCTGCTCCATAACGCTCGGTCAGGCCGCGAAAGGTAATCCAGTAAGGATAGGGATATTCAAAGTATTCGCCCATGCCGATACCAAAATCGGGCCACAGATAGTTGTAGTTATCGTTAGCCGAGTCAAAAACCTCATCCTCCATCCAGGTGGCTCCGCCTTCGATAAAAGCGGTGTCGGGCGCATTGCTGCCATCAAGAACTCCGTAGCCATATTGAATAGAGTGATTAAATTCATGAGCGGTGGTGGCATCGAGCGCCTGTTGGGAGCTGCCGGGGAAACCGCTGTAATCTCGGTTGAGGACCATACAGGAAGCATAGGCGTCGCCGTCGTTCCAGGCGGTATTGGGGTTGTTGCCCACAAAGCCGGCATGTGTTCCAAAGCTTGAAACAAAGCCATACAATCCCCCTCCCAGGCCGGCAATACGCACATGATAGCGATTACCCGGCGGTGGATTGCTGCTCAACACCGGCGGGGCGGCCCAGCCAAACTGGTCAATCTCTTTGGTCCAGGTAGTTTCCAGCGAGGTTTGGTAGTGGCCGATGGTTAATCCGCCGCCAATGGTGCTGTATTGAATGTGAAAATGAGTGGTGTTGAGGATTGTAGATAAAGACCCGGAAGAATTGCTACAACTCCCGCTCAAAATTTCGATGACTTTGGTCCGTTTGGGGCTGACCTTCATGGTTTTGACGGCTTTTTGCAATCTGGCTAAGGTAAATGTTCCATCCCAGGGTACATTACTGTGGTATTGGACGGGCAGGCTGTCATAGTCGCCCAAAGCATAACTCAAGTAGAGGTAGGCCGTTTCCTGGTCAATTTCGCCGTTGGCCAGGGCGGCCTCAATCAGTTGAGGTGTGGATAACTTTTTATCGGCAGAAACAGGCGTTTGCGCCCAGGCGGGGGCAGCGACCATAAACAAGAAGCCCGATAAGAGAAAAGACATGGTAAGAAATCTGGTTTTCAAGTTCATATCCTCATTTCTGGAATTTGGAAAATAGGTGAAGTTAAGGTAACTACCAACCGAATCAATGCTACTCTTCGAGGCTAAGGCTAAGGCTGAGGCTAAGAAAAAAAGCCACTTTTGAGACCGATTTGTAGTGGTCAACAAGATATTAAACTCAAATATCTCACGCAAAGCCGCAAAGTCGCAAAGATTAGAATTTAAGTCAACTCTCTTAAGCCCTCCCGATCTAAAATTTCGATGCGGTGGCGGTCAATAGCAATCAATTCGGCCTCTTGCAGCTCTCGAAAGGCCCGGCCGACCATCTCGCGCACCGTGCCGAGATGAGCGGCAATTTCATCCTGGGTCATGCGGCGATGAAGCTCGCCGCTTTCTTCGCTCTGCTGTAACAAAAAAGCAGCCAGCCGGCCCGTTACCGACAAAAACGAGAGATTGTAGACCCGCTGGACCAATTGGCGGCAGCGCATAGCCAGATTTTTGATAATCATTTCATTCAAAGCCGGGTGTTGCCGGCGCAGGCCGGAGAGAGACTCCGCGGAAATGACCCAGACTGTAGAGTTTTCCAGCGCGGCAAAATTGGCCGGGTTGGGACCGCCATCTACCACGGGCACTTCGTTGCAGGAGTCACCGGGGCGCAGGGTAGCCAGCACATGCTCGCGGCCTCCTTCGGACAGGCGATAGACCTTGCACAAACCCTCTGTCACCAGGTGCAGTCCGGCGTCGGGTTCGCCTTCCAAAAAAATAATCTCCCCGGCCTGATAATGGCGAGTGATGACCTCTTTGCCCACGGCGTCCAGGGCGTGATCATCTAAGGCCCGAAAATAAGGCACTGCTTTAAGCAGCGACCTGGCGTTCTCATCAACCAGAACCGGCATGGTTTCCCCCTGGAGTGTGGATTAATAACTTCCCCAATTTACGAAGAGATTAGAAACAGGAGATTCGGACTAATAATCTCCAATCTCTAATCTCCAATCTGGCTTCATTATCTCCCTGTCAGCAGGCTCTGTCAAACTCCATTAAAGCTGGAATCAAAAATTTGTTCCCGCGTGTGACAAAAGTCGCATACTTTTTCAGCGAGTCCCGTTATAGTGAGAATACAAGGCTAGTAGCTCTATGACCTCAGATTTTTTACCAGAAATTGACCTGAGCCGCTGTATCGGCTGTGAATTGTGTGTGCGAGCTTGCCCCACCGGGGCTTTGGCTCTGATTGAAACCGTACCCGTTGTGGCCCACCCCGAAGCCTGTAACTATTCCGGGGTGTGCCAGGAAATCTGCCCCACCGAGGCCATCAGCCTCACTTACGAAATATTTTTTGTTGAAGTAAAAAAGGAGGAGGCAAAAGGATAATCAAGCAAAGATGCTCAGCCCTAACCTCAAGCAAAACTACTGATTACGGAGAAAAATCATGAAACGAAATATTCTCATCCTCACAATTATCACTCTGCTGTTGGTGGCAGCCTGTTCATTAGTGCCCCAACAGCCGGAAGGGCCGGCGCCCGCCAGCAGCGGGGGGCAAGCCAGCAGCGGCGGTGAAGCAGCCGCTCCGGCCGGCAGCGGCCTCAGCGCCGACGCGGCCGCCATTGCCCAGGCGCGCGGCCTCAGCCCGGCGGATGTCACCGCTGCCCTGAAAACATATCTGCCCTCCGGCAAGCACGACGATTACACTATTTTTGCTTCGAGCGGCCACGCCGGGCAAATTTTTGTCATCGGCGTGCCCAGTATGCGCCTGTTGAAGACCATCGCCGTTTTCACCCCGGAACCCTGGCAGGGCTGGGGCTATGGCGTGGGCGAGAAGGTTATGGCCGAAGGCGACTTCAACGGCAAAGAAATCCGCTGGGCCGACACCCACCACCCGGCCTTGAGTGAAACGGCCGGCGATTACGACGGCCAATTTCTCTTTATCAACGACAAGGCCAACGCTCGCCTGGCGGTGGTTGACCTGCGCGACTTTGAAACCAAGCAGATTCTCAAAAATCCGGTCTCGATGATTGACCACGGCGGCACCTTTGTTACCCCCAATACCGAATGGGTGGTCGAAGGCGGCCAGTACGCCGTTCCACTGGGCAATGAATATGCCCCGGTAGCTGATTATAAGGAAGCCTATCGCGGCCACGTGACCTTCTGGAAATTTGACCGCGAAAAAGGCCGGGTGGACGTAGCCAACTCTTTCTCCATTGAGCTGCCGCCCTATTGGCAAGACCTGTGCGACTCAGGCAAGCTGGTCAGCGAAGGTTGGGCTTTCTGCAACTCCATCAACACCGAACAGGCCACCGGCGGCGTCGAAGAAGGCAATCCGCCTTTTGAGGCCGGCGTTTCTCAAAATGATACCGACTACCTGCATATCTTCAATATCAAAAAGGCCGAAGAAGTCGCTAAATCCGGCAAAACCGTTGAGGTCAACGGCTTCAAGGTCATTCCCTTGCAGACAGCCATTGACGAGGGCATTCTCTACTTTGCCCCCGAACCCAAAAGCCCGCACGGGGTAGATGTGACCCCCGACGGCAAATTTATGGTGGTGGCCGGCAAGCTGGACCCGCACGTGACCGTCTACAGCTTTGAAAAGATGAAGGCCGCTATCGAAGCCAAAAAATGGGATACCGACGAATACGGCGTGCCGGTGCTGCCGCTGGATGACATCAAAGAAGCGCAGGTTGAATTGGGCCTGGGGCCATTGCACACCCAGTTTGATAACCAGGGCTATGCCTACACCAGCCTCTTCCTCGACAGCGCGGTGGCTCGCTGGACGCTCGGTGGTGACTTTGCCGACAAGCACCCCGAAGAACCCTGGACCCTGGTTAGCAAAATCCCGGTGCAGTACAACATCGGCCACCTGGTCACGGCCGAAGGCGATACGGTTAGCCCCGACGGGAACTACCTGGTGGCCATGAACAAGTGGGCCATTGACCGCTTCCAGAATGTGGGGCCGCTGGTGCCGCAAAACTTCCAACTGATTGACATTGCCAATACCGGCAACAACATGCAACTGCTCTACGATATGCCCATCGGCAGCGGCGAACCGCACTACGCTCAAATGATTAAAGCCGACAAGCTCAAACCGTGGGAAGTGTACCCCGAAATCGGCTGGGATCCGCACACCGGCCAGGTTTCTCCCAACGCCGTCAAGCCCGGCGAAGAGCGGGTAGTCCGCAACGGCAAAAATGTGGAAATCTTTATGACCGTCGTGCGCTCCCACTACACCCCTGAGCGCGTCGAGATTGAACAGGGCGACCATGTGACCTGGCACTTGACCAACCTGGAGCGGGCCTACGACGCCACACACGGCTTTGCCCTCTCCGGCTACAACATCAACCTCAGCCTTGAGCCGGGCGAGCATCAAACCATCGAGTTTGACGCCGACCAAGCCGGCGTCTTTGGCTACTACTGCACCGAGTTCTGTTCCGCCCTCCACCTGGAAATGACCGGCTACTTCACCGTCAAGCCGAGTGGTTCGCAGGCAAGTGTGGAGTAAAACCTAAAATCGTCTTGCGTCTTGCGTGTTCCGTTAAAGGCGCCACGCAAGACGCACAACACGCAAGACGCAACACGCACCATGTAACAAATCGTAAATCTGAAATCGTAAATCGTAAATGGTATTACTATGATGGCCACAGACAAAATTCAACAAATCATTGGCCCTCGCGCCCCCGCCGAAGCCTTAGCCGCTGACCGCCTGCGCTATTTGTGGACCCCCATCTGCATGTGGAGCGCGGCCGCTTTAATTGTCGCCTCGATCTTCTTTCCGTATTGGAGCCTGGTGCTGCATGCGCCTCAGTATCCTAAAGGGCTAGTAGTGAACGCTTATATCAGCCGCCTGGAAGGGGATGTGCGCGAAATTGACAGCTTGAACCATTACATCGGTATGCGCCCGTTGGGTGACGCCGCCCAGTTAGAAAAATCTATTTCGGTTTTTGCGTTGATTGCCCTGGCCTTGCTGGTAACTGCCGCTATTTTTATCCACTCACCCTGGGCAATATTGTTGAGTTTGCCGGCGGTACTGCTGCCCGCCGTTTTTCTGGGCGACCTGTTTTTCTGGCTCAACCATTTTGGACAGAATCTCGACCCGCATGCCGCGCTGTCCAATTCAGTTAAACCGTTCACGCCAACCCTTCTGGGCCGGGGCGTGATCGGCCAATTTAGCACCGACGCCTACGCCGATATCGGCCTCTTGATGGCAACAGCCGCCTCGATCCTGATTCTGGTGGGGCTGTATTTGCAACGGCGAGCATACAAACCATTGGTAGACGGTAAACAGTAGACGGTAGACGGCGCCCTTCGGCGTACCCGAAGGGGTATAGACAGGGGCTATACTCAGTAGATCCAATTTTTCACCGTAGCTGGCGCATCCCTATGCGTCAGCGGGCGGCATAGGGATGCCACCCTACTCATTTTTGATGCGAGCAACTGTGAAACGTTTAAGCCTAACTTTACTCAGCTTAATATTAGCCGGTTTTATGGGGGGGAGCGCTCAACTTGTTACTTCTTTCGCTTTCCACCTTCCATCTTCCACCCTCTATCCTCTATCCTCCATCCTCCATCCTCCATCTTCATCCTTTGACCTCCAGACTGCGCTCGATACCGCCCGGCCGGGAGACATGATTCAGGTTCCGGCGGGGATATATCAAGGCAATTTTGTCATCAGGAAATCAATTACTTTGGAAGGAATCGGCTGGCCCATTCTCGATGGGAACAACCAGGGCACCGTCATCAGTATTGACAACACAGCCGATGTGACGATTCGTGGCCTGGTCATCCGCAACACCGGCACTCGGCTGGATAAAGAAGATGCCGGAATTTCCGCCTATAGTTCACCCCGGCTGCTGGTTGAGAATAATCGCCTGGAAAATATCCTTTTTGGGGTTAAAGTTAAAGACTCCGATGGCAGCCGGATTATCAACAACATCATTGGGGCCAAAGAAGATTTGGACGTGGCTGCTCGCGGCGACAGCGTTTTGATCTGGTACAGCCAAAACAGCCAGCTTATCGGCAACCAGATCAGTCACGGGCGCGATGTGGTGCTGTGGTACAACAACGGCGCGGTCATCCGCGATAACATCATCGTTGACAATCGTTATGGTCTGCACTTTATGTACTGTGATGACAACATGGTGGAAAATAATCGCCTGGAAGGCAACTCGGTGGGCGCGTTTTTGATGTACAGCCGCCGCCTGATTCTGCGCCACAATATTTTTGCCAACAATCGCGGCCCCAGCGGCTACGGCATTGGCCTGAAGGATATTGACGGCGTAGAGGCCAGCGACAACCTTTTCAGCGGCAACCGGGTGGGCATGTATTTCGACAACTCGCCCTGGTCGCTGGATGTGAGCCAGCACTTTACCCGCAACGCCTTTACCTACAACGACATCGGTCTGCTTTTTGCTCCGTCGGTCAAACGCAATTATTTCAGCCGCAACAGTTTTATTGACAACGCCGAGCAAGTCGGCTTGACCAGCAGCGGAACATTCGAGGGTAACGGCTTTACCGTTGCGGACGAGGGCAACTTCTGGAGCGACTACGCCGGTTACGACGCCGACGGCAACGGCCGGGGCGATGTGCCTTACGTGTCTAAGAGCCTGTTTGAAAATATGATGGACAAAAACCCGGCGCTGCGTCTGTTCCAACTCAGCCCGGCCCAGCAAGCCATTGACCTGGCCGCCCGCGCTTTCCCTATCTTCCAACCCCAGCCCAAATTCAGCGACAACGCGCCCTTGCTGGAGCCGGTTATGCCCGCCGTTCCTGCTCCACCCGCCGTCCCAACCTGGCCGTTAGCCGTCACTGCGTTGAGCTTTTTGGCGCTGGCGGTGGGAGTGATAGCAGTCGGCAAATTATCTAACGTGGTGCGTGGTGCGTGGTGCGTGGTACGTGTTCCGTTTCACGCCTCACGCTTCACGCCTCACGCTTCACGGCTCACAGGGAGTACACCTATGATCTCCGTCACCAACCTTACCAAAAAATTCGGCCACTTTACTGCCGTTGACAACCTCTCCTTTGAAGTCGCTCGCGGGGAAGCCATCGCTCTGTGGGGCGCTAACGGTGCGGGCAAAACCACCGTGATTCGCAGCCTGCTTGGATTGCTCTCTGCCAGCGGGGAGTTGCGGGTCAATAACTTTGACGCGCAAAAAGAGGGCAAAAAGGCCAGGGCCGCCGTCGGCTACGTGCCGCAAGAGCTGGCGTTTTATGATGATATGTCAGCCCGCGACACTCTGCTATTTTACGCCCAGTTGAAACGAGTCCCGGCAACTCGCGTTGACTCCGCCCTGGCCGAAGTGGGCCTGGCGGCGCATGGAGCAAAGCCGGTGGCTGCGCTTTCGGGCGGGATGAAACAGCGCCTGGCCCTGGCTTGCGCTTTGCTGGCTGACCCTCCGATTTTGGTTTTGGATGAGCCGACCAGCAACCTCGATACCACCGCCCGCGATGAGTTTATCAAATTGCTGCTGCAACAGAAGGCGCAAGGTAAAACTTTGCTCTTTACCTCCCACCGCCTGGAAGAGGTCGAGGCGCTGGCCTCCCGCGTGCTGGTGCTGGAAAGCGGTAAACTGGCCCTCACCTGTTTGCCCTCCGAATTGGCCGGGCGGCTGGGACTGCGCTTGACCCTCAAATTGATTATGCCTGAAACGGTGCGTGACAATGCCCTGAACCTGCTCCACGCTGCCGGTTTCACCGCCAGCCGCAACGGCATCGGTCTGCGGGTAGATGTGCTGCCAACGGCTAAACTGGCCCCGGTTCAGGCGCTGCTGGCAAAGAATATTGAGGTGAACAACTTTGAGTTGGAGAATGGAATGTGATGCGTGATGCGTGAAAAGGCTCTTCACGCATCACGTATTACGCATCACAAGAAAGTGTAATCCAATGGAACCAAGAATCGTTACCATTTTACTCAAAAAAGAAATCAACGACGCCCTCAACAACCGCTGGTTTGTGTTGTATGCGGCGGCATTTACCGGCCTGGCCTTGCTTCTGTCGTGGCTGTCGCTGAGTGGCGGGGGCGCAGGTTATACCGGCTTTGCCGGCTTTGGTCGCACGGCGGCCAGCCTGGTTAACCTGGTGCTGTTGGTTGTCCCACTGATGAGCCTGACCATCGGCGCGGGCAGCCTCTCCGGCGAACGCGAGCGCGGCACCCTCCATTATCTGCTGGCTCAGCCGGTCAACCGGGCCGAGGTGCTGCTGGGCAAATATTTGGGCCTGGCCGCTTCGCTGCTGGGGGCGTTAGCCTTGGGCTTTGGCCTATCCGGTGTGATTATCGCTACGCGGGGCGGCCAAACCGACGCCGGGGCTTATGGCCTGCTGGTGATTTTTGCCTTTACCCTGGCTCTGGGCATGCTCAGCCTGGGCTTTCTCATCAGCGTACTGACCCGCAAAGCTGCCGTCGCCACCGGCATTGCCCTGTTTCTCTGGTTCACCCTGGTCTTCATCGGCGATTTGGGGTTGATGGGGACTACGTTGGCCTTCAAACTGCCGATTCAAGCCTTGTTTCACCTGGCCTTGGTCAACCCGCTGCAGGTTTTCAAAATGTCGGCCCTGATGAGTATCAATGCTACCCTGGATGTGTTAGGACCGGCTGGAATCTACGCCATCCAGACCTACCGCGACAATCTAACCTGGCTCTTCCTCGGCTCGCTGGCCGCCTGGATAGTTTTACCCTTGTTTGCTGCCTATACCGTTTTTGCAAGAAGAGGTGATTTATGAGAGTGTCAAGTGTCAAGTGTCAGGGGTCGGGGGTCATACACCACGCACCACGCATCACGCATCACACATCACGCGCAAATAGTAAATATTGGCTTACAACGGCCTTGTCCCTCTTGATTTTCCTTCTCCTCACCGCCTGCGCCAACAACGCCAGCGCCGAGCCTACCCCGCCGACCATTCATTACGGCGAGGATATGTGCGAATTCTGCAACATGATTATTAGCGATGAGCGCTACGCCGCCGGTTACATTACCGAGGATGGACAGCAGCATATTTTTGACGACATCGGCAATATGTTCCGTAACCATCTGCAAAAGTCAGACCAAGTGACCGCTTTTTTTGTGCATAATTACGAGAACAAAAACTGGATCAGGGCCGAAAAAGCCGCTTATGTGCAGAGCAGCCAACTGTCCACGCCCATGCTTTCCGGCCTGGCGGCCTTCGACTCGCCGGAAAAGGCGCAAATCCTGGCCGCTGAACTACAAGGCCACGTGATGACTTTTGCCGAAGTTTTAGCCTACTATCAAGCCAATCCTATGCCCCAGAGCGAACACAGCATGGAACACAATCACTAAGGCAAGTCGTAACTATTCAGGCATGTCATTTCGACCGAAGGGAGAAATTTCTGAAGCCGATGTAACGCGGTAGGGATTTCTCGGCCTACGGCCTCGAAATGACATGAGGGCTGAGCAGTTACGCCAAAACGTCTTGCGTCTTGCGTGAGATGAAATGGACGGAATACGCAAGACGCAACACGGACTTTAAAGGATCATCGAAATGATAAAAACAGTACCAGCAGCAGTTGTAGACCCTTTTACCCACCTCAACGGCCAGCTTGAAAAGCCGCTGGCCTGGGAACTGACCGGCCTCAGCCCTACCCCTGAAGAAGAGTGGCAGCGCATGCGCAGCTTTTTGGGGTTGGATCAGGCCGATTTGGCCGCGATGGTCGAAACGGTTGAACCCCTCTTCAAGCGCGGTCACGAACTGGTGGTGGGAAATTACGATTACTTGCTCAAACACCACGATACCGCCGTCATTTTGGGCTGGGAGCAGGGCGCAGACCCGGTCCACCTGGCCGAACGCCGCCGCTTTTTTACCGTCTGGCTGGCGCGCACCCTGGGCCTGGATTTGAGCGACGATTTTGCTCGCTACCTCTTCCGGGCCGGCCAGATACACGCCGGACACGGCCCGCGCCAAACCCATGTGCCTGAACTTTATGTGACCGGCGCCATCAGCCTGGTCAATGCCACCTTTGCTCGTTTTCTGGCCGAAGAGATGCCGGGAGCAGCCGTTATTCCCACTGCCCTGGCCGGCTGGAATAAGCTGTTGAGCCTGCACCTGCATATGATGCTGCTGGGCTATCACAGCGCTCTGGCCCTGGATAGCGGCGATTTTCGGGTCAAGGCAGCTATCTTTGGCAAAATGCGGGCATTGATGGGCGGCCCGGAATTGAGCCTGGCTTTGCCCACCGGCGCGACGATGGCCTTAGCCCTGCGTAAGCTTTTTAACTACCTAAATTTCGCCCAAATAAGGGGCAATATGGATTCATTGATTTAGATTTGACATAAAAATAGTGATCGTCTTACCTGTAAGGAAAGAGCCTTAATCAACCCATACAGGAGGACGATCACC
>Ga0073934_10002891_pt1 | contig 33582 bp, 27 predicted proteins | sample LarsenN4metaG_FD_76834 | JGI IMG/M metagenome (GOLD analysis project Ga0073934, IMG submission 76834) | Hot spring sediment bacterial and archeal communities from British Columbia, Canada, to study Microbial Dark Matter (Phase II) - Larsen... ...
AGACCGGCTTCGAGGGCCTCACGCTCTGGCGGTCTTAATTCGTGAACAAATAAAGGTGATTTCATAACTCATTATTGTACCCACCTCATGTTGTTACACAAATACTTTGTTAAAAATGCATTAGCTCTGGCGGAGGGGCAGGTTCAACAGGCCGAGCAATTGTTGGGGCAGGCCGCGGCCATTCAGGATAAGTTGCGGTTCACAATTCTATTCAGCAACGCTCACCTGTTGCTGGCTTACTTTTATCTGCACCAGGGCCGCCAGGCCGAGGCGCTGGTCAGCTTAACCCGCGTCCTGGCCGAATATGAGCAGCAGGACACACCCGGTTTAATGATGTGGGAAGGAAGCCCGGTGGTGGTTCCTTTGCTGCGGCTGGCCGTTGAGCAACAGCGTCACCCCTCATTTGCCGCCCGTGTTTTGAACCTGTTGGGTGAACCAACCGTCACTTATCCTCTGTCTCCCGACTTGCCGGCGGTTGAAACAGGCGCGTATATCCCCGAAACCAGAGCAACATTGACTCCCCGCGAAATCGAAGTGCTGCGGTTGCTGGCAACCGGGGCCAGCAACCCGGTGATTGCCCGGCAACTCATCCTTAGCCCGCATACGGTCAAACGCCACCTGGACAATATTTTTGCCAAACTGAACGTTTCCTCTCGCACCGAGGCTACGCTTCGCGCCCGCGATTTGGGCCTGATTTAGCCAACCGGAAATAAATTTTTCGTTCCGGCGATACCTCTCCCCAGTCACGTATGGCCCGACTGGGCCATATCCACCCCTCTCAAATTTTTTTCAATGACCTGATCAGGCGATGATTTGACCTGTCCCTTGCTGTATACTCGACCCTACAAGGCAGTTCCAAGATTTAAATTAACCAAAACGTGTTGCGTCTTGCGTGTTCCGTCTGCTTTACCTCACGCAAGACGCAACACGCAAGACGAATATTGAGTAATTATTTTCTTGGAGTTACCTAAGTCTATTAATGAAAATTCTTTCGGCGGTCGGCGGCTTCGTCCTGAGGCTCAGCCCGAAGGGTCTGTCGTCGTCGGTCTATTTGCAGAGGAGAAAAACTATGTCTACCGTCATGTCTTGGGTGAGCCGGGTTGAAGATTCCATCCGGCGCGAAATCGCTACATTTTTACTGCTTACCTTTGCCCTGGCCTGGGGCTGCCAGATCGCGGCCATCTCGCTAGGCGTTGACTTTAACCAGCTTGACTCAAGTCCACCCATCGTCTGGGTTATGTTGATAGGCACAGCCTGGGCGCCCGGCCTGGCGGCTCTGGCCACCCGGCTGATGTATTATCGCAATCTGCGCGGGATGGGCTGGCGGGGCGTCCAACCTCGTTATTTACTGTTGGGCGCAGGGCTGACGTTCTTGTTCATCGCTCTTGGTTACATAGCGGCCTGGCTTTTGAGTCCCGGCAGTTTTGCCCCTTTCCAAGTTCTGGACGAAGCAACAGCCATGCTGGGGCGCGGCTGGGCCGCCGATGGCATTATCGTGCCGATTTACCTGGGTTTGAATGTGCTGATGCTCCTGCTGCCCATCGGCTTCTTTGCCCTGGGTGAGGAGATTGGTTGGAGCGGGCTGCTGGCGCCGCAACTGGCCCGGATGACCTCATTTGGGTCTACGGCGCTTATCACCGGCATCATTTGGGCGCTCTATCATTTTCCCCTGATGTTGTTCGGTGATTACACCCAGGGCGTTCCCTTATGGTATGGGCTGCTGATAAATTCGACGGTGCTGGTGGCCTCCGGTTTCATGCCGATTTGGTTGCGCCTGAAATCGGGCAGCATGTGGCCCGCGGTTTTAACCCACACCTGCTGGAACATTTTTATGTTTTATCTCTTTGAGCCGATTACCCGGACCACTCCGTTAACGCTGTACCTGGTGGGTGAGAAGGGCGCAGCGACGGCGGTGGTGGTGATTGTCTCGGCGCTGCTGTTCTGGCGGTTGGGGCGCTCACTGATGGACCGGCCCGGTGATGAGCGGAATTAGCGCTGTACCTGGTAAGAAGGCTATTCCGGGATCGGGTTATGCAAGACCAACTTCGTGAGCGAATCACCGCTTTTCTATCCCAAAACCGGGTGGGTATTCTTAGCGCCACCGGTTCGGGCGGAATTTGGACGACGCCGGTGCGCTATCGCAACTACGGCCTGGCAGTTGAGTGCCTCGTCCCTCGCTGGGCCGATGTCAGCTATCACCTGGAACAGAATCCCCAGGTGGCGCTGGTCATTGTCGTCGCTAATGAGGATCACGACCTGTGCTGGCTGCACTACCAGGGTCTTGCCATGGTTACGGGTACATCTGATTGGGCGGAGTTGCTGCCGCCAAAGACGCCGCCGGCTTTAGCCCATAATCTCTACCAACTGGTCAGTTTAACACCGCAACGTCTTGACCTGATTGACGAACAGCGTGGTTGGGGCATTCGCGACACGTTGGAGTAGCCACCTGGTCTGGTCATTAACAGGACAATCTTCCCGGCAGGAAGGGGCATTGTCTCATGACAGGCTAGATTTCAAGGAGGAGTTTAATTGGTGATGATTAGCCAAAAACTTCGTGCCGCACTCTCACTTTTGCCAGCCGCTCCGGCAGCACTTTTACCCCAATTCCCGGCCCTGTCGGAACTGTAATAGTCGAATCCTCGACATTCAGTTTGAAATCCGGCTCGGCGATGTCCTCGTGGTAGTAGCGGTCGGTAGCGGAGATGTCGCCGGGCAGGGTAAAGTTGGGCAGCGAGGCCAGGTGCAGGTTGGCCGCCCGGCCCACGCCGGTTTCGAGCATGCCGCCGCACCAGAGGGGGATACCGGCCTCCTGGCAGAGGGTGTGGATGGCCAGGGCGTTGCTAAAACCGCCGACCCGTCCCACCTTCATATTGATAATCCGGCAGGCGTTGATTTCGATGGCCCAGCGGGCGTGCAGGGGCGAGTGGATACTTTCGTCGAGGCAGAGCGGCGTTTTGATCTGGGCCTGCAATTTGGCATGGTCGGCAATATCGTCGTGGTCGAGCGGTTGCTCGATCATCAGCAAATTGAAGGCGTCCATCTCGCGGAACAGGGGCGCATCGGCCAGGCTGAAAGCGGAATTGGCATCGGCCATCAGCTTGAGGTTCGGGTAGCGCTCGCGCACCGCTGCCAGCGGTTTCAGCTCCCAGCCTGGCTCAATTTTTATTTTGATGCGGCGGTAGCCCTGGGCAATGAACTGGTCTACCTTTTCAAGCTGCTCGGCCAGGCTGGGCTGAATGCCGATACTGACCCCCACTTCAACCCGCTCTCGCTGACCGCCCAACATTGCTGAGAGCGGAACACCCTTGACCTGGGCCAACAAATCCCAAACGGCGTTTTCCAGGCCGGCCTTGGCCATCGGATGGCCGCGCACGCCTTTGTAGCGGGCGGTGACATCTTCAGGTGCGGTCACTTCTTGGCCCAGGTTGGGTGGAATCAAGAAGTCGCTCAGAATGTGCCAGGCGGTGCTGATGGTTTCATAGGAGTAGCCGGGGTCATCCGAGGCCACACACTCACCCCAACCTATCAGGCCCTCGCTGTAAACGGCCACCAGAATGCAAGACCGTGTCACCTGCGTTCCAAAACTGGTCCGAAACGGGGCCACCAGCGGTTGGGAGACGTGGTGCAGTTCGATGCGTTCAATTTTCATAGCTTATATTCCTCAACTACTTATCTTTTCCCGGCTGCCAATCTTTTTGCAGTACATAAAAATTGCGGTCTTCGCCGCGCCGGAGGTCAACAATCGTATAGCCAGCAGCAAAATAGACTTCAAAAATCTCGCGGGTGTGCAGCCGCCAGCGCACGGCCAGGTCGGGGGCGGCTGCACGGAGAGAGGGAAAATCGGGCGGGATTTGGGCCAGACAGAAAGGCGAACTGGGTGGGTCGAAGGTGGGGGGCGGGGCCAGGAAGCCCTGTTCTGATCGGGTAGTAGGGTTAATCAGAGGATAAGCCCGGATGGCGGCATCGGGAGCGCTGGTTTGACGAGCCAGGCGTGCCTCTACGTGAGGCGAGGCAATCCACCAATCTACTCGAAAGCGGTCGCTGGGCATGCCGCGATTGAGCGCATCGGGCATGTCGCCGTATAGATGGCGCAGGTAAGTGTTACAGACCGCGCCCAATTTATTGAGATTCAGGTAGGCGTTCCGGCCTTGCAGCGGGTCAAAGGTCCAGGTGATAAGGTCAAAGCCGCGAGCTAAGGCCGCCTGGCGCTGGGCCAACTTTAGCTGATACCCCACCCCGCTGCTCTGATACTTTGGCAGCACCCCGGTCATATGAGAGACGATTTTGAGCCGGTTCTGCTCGGTGAGGCCAAGCAGCCCCAACGAAAAACCGATCGGCTGCTCATCGTCCAGGGCTAACAGCACCAGGCCACCTTCTTTGGCAATAATCAGCAGGATGTGGCTGGGGTTGACATCTCGATCTACGGTGCCCCAAATTTCGATATTGAGCTGTTCCATGGCCCGGCACTCTTCAATTGTGGTCACGGGGCGAATAGAGAAGGTCATCAATTGACTCCGCAAACGGGCCAATTCTACTATAATCTGGTTAAAACGTAAAGCTTTAGAGATAACAGGGCGTATTAATATTACATCTTTATTTACATAAAATTTTACAATACAAATTGCCAATTCGGTAAGATAGGGGTATAATGATATGGGCATAATCTGCCAGACTACTATATCTTGTGGAGCAGGTAAAGAATCTATCAACATATAGCGGTAAATGCTTGTTAAAGGATATTCCAAAACTGGTATAAGCCGAGAGTGGGAGATAGACTGCCTCTTCGCGTCTTGAGCCTCTTTGTGGTAGGATAAAGCTGTATTTATCTTACATAGAGGAAAGCTCACAAAAACGCTATGCAACAGGTTAAGCGAAAAAATCCTTATCTGGGTTTAATCATTGTCGTTAGTACGTTAACAATCATTATGTTTATTTTACTAATTGCCGTTGGCGCGTTTCTGTTTTCCGGCCAATTTGGTTTGGCCCAATCGGCCGGAGGGACGAGTCTCAGAGGCAGAACCCCGCTAAACACGGTTGACCCAACAGAGATTGACCCCGCTTTGGCGCTGGCCTCGCTGGGAGGGGTGTCAGAGGCGGATGTTATTATCGAGGCCATCCGTAAAGGCCGGCCCGAAACAGCCTTGGCTGCGCTGGCGTACCGTCCAACCTTACCCGACAAGGAAAGCGCCGGCGACTTTCTGCTGCTGGGCGACGCTTATCAAGCCAATAATAGCCCTGAAAAAGCCGTGTTTTGTTATCAGATGGCCGGTTTGATTGGGACGCTCAGCCCCAACCTGGCCGACACGGTACGCTCGGATATTTTTGTCGAGGCCGCCGAAAAATTAATGGCCCTCGACCAGGCCGAATGGGCCAAATTTTATCTAGATCAGGCTTTTGTGGTGGCATCCAAAAGTCCATTCTTACAGGGCGCTCATCGGCGTGGGGTGTTTGAGCGATTGCAAAAGGATTATACAATTCTTTATGAAAAGCATAGGTTGGCCGAAGCCAGAGAGTTAGCCCGGCAGAGTCTCAACCTCAGTGCCAGGCCGCAGAGCCTGACCGGCAATTTCGAGCAGTTAGTTATTTTACCGCAAAATAGCGAGACGATTGCCCTACCCTTATCGCTGCAAGAGGCCGAAGCCAATCGCTGGAGCAGAGCACAAGAGTTGGCGGCGCTGTTGGTGGAGCGAGGTGGTAATGCCCCTCAATCGGCCAAAGATGCTTTGAAAGAGGCATTGGTAGCTGAAGATGCCCAAAAATTGCCTTTTTATGTTCAGGAGTTGGGCGCAGCCGCTCAGCTATCCCGAAAAATAGATATTACCCTGGCCCAGATTGAGTGGTTATCCACCAAATATCGGATTGCTCGCGGCGCTTACGGGTTGAGTTTGGTCCCGGAGTGGGAAGCTCAGGCTGAACAAATTCGGGCTGATTTAACCAAAACCTACGAAACTTTGTATGCCTTGTACGCCGATTTGATTGTGGCATTGCCCGAACTTTCTCAAATTGACAAAGCCACCGAGGAAAGATTACGCCGCGAAATTCTGGCGGGTGAATTGGGGCGTTACCCTAACTACCCCGAAGAACAACGGCGTAAACAACTTTTAGAGGCCACGAACCAGTTGATAGCTACCCAACCTGAACTGGGCGTTTTTACGGGCCTGGGTCAGGTGGCGGGTCGAGAGATGTACCGTTTGATTTCGGCAGAGTGAGTGGGGTTGAAAGTTCAACGTTAAAGGTTAAAGGTTACAAGTATCAACCTCCAACTTGTAACCTTACCACGTGTAACCTCTCAGGAGAGCGTGTATGTCGAATTTAGGCAATTTAATTACCGTTTTATTGGCTATGATTATTGGGCTGATTGTGTTAACCTTGCTGTGCTTGCTAACCATATTTCTAAACCCCAATGTCTTTTTTAACCCCTTAAGCCCAAATCGCGCTACCGCTCTTGCCGCCACTCGCCTGGCCGGTTTGCCCACTGCTACTTCTACGCCTCCCCCGGTGGCTACTTACCCGCCTACCTGGACCCCCAGCGCCACCTCGACCCCGGCCCCGACCAAAACCGCCACGGAAACCCGTACTCCCACCCCAACCAAAACCGACACCCCCACCAGCACACCTACTTTCACCCGAACCCCGACCCGGGTCGTTCCGCCTACCTTTACCCCAATTCCGCCCTACGCTTTTGTGGCTCAAAGCGGCCCCGAAAGCGAAAATAACTGCGCGAATATCAAAATGAAATATTCGGTTTTTGGCGCAGACAATGAACCGATTTCCGGGTTTCAAGTGGAATATGGCGAAATTGGAGTTCGCGGCAGTGTCTTCCAAACCGGACCCACCGAGTTCCACGAATTTTATGGTGTCACGCTCATTCCCGGCACCAATAAAAGTGCCTCCCAAAAGTCCCATAACTGGTTTGCCTACCTGATCCAAAACGGGCAAAAAGTGAGCAAAGCCCTCCTGTTTTCTACCGATCCGCTGTATGCCGACCCCAGCGAAAGCTGTAGCAACGATAACAACAACAGCAACAGCAATAGTAATGATAACAATAGTAACGGTAATGATAATGGGAGCGGCAACGGCAACGACAATAATAGCTGCATCCCTGATCCCTGCACCAGCGAAGATGCCACCAATATCAAGCATGTGGTCTTTCGACCGGAAGAGTTTGACACTAGAGCGGCTACGCCGACCCCTCGCCTGAATCTATGTATTCCACCTTATGAAAGTTTTATCGTCGAACGAACCTGCAATGACTGCCCAACTCAGGCCGATGCCCAGCGCCTCTTCCAGGCTGTGGGCGGCCCGCGAGTAGATATTTACGATTTTGACCGAGACAAAGACGGCGTTGCCTGCGAAGATTTACCCCTGGGCCGGACGTTACAATGTTCCGACTTTGCCAGCCAGGCCCAGGCTCAGGCGGCTTATAATGCCGCCGGCGGCGGCAATAAAAATACCGATGCTCTGGATCCCGACCGCAACGGTATTGCATGTGAAGAATTACCTTAGTTAGCTTGATTGGTCAATTGTAGAACAAACTAAAGTTTGTTTTACAAAAAATGGTGAGGTAATGTAAGATGACGACGCAAAGATTAGACAATCGTTGGACAACGGTTTTGTTGGCCCTGACCATGGGCATGACCCTGTTGTCGGTGCTCTGCTATGCCACCATCTTTATTCAGCCCAACGTTCCGTTTAATCCACTCAGCCCCAGCCGGGCCACCGAAGTGGCCCTGAGAAATCCACCACCTCAAGCTACCCAAATTGTGATTGTAGCCACACCCGATCAATCCTACCCCGCTACCTGGACGCCCACCCCCACCCGCACCCCCGGACCCACCAAAACCCCCACCGACACCCGTACCCCCACCCCCACCAAAACCCCCAGCCCCACCCTGACCCCCACTCCCACCGACACCGCCACTCGTGTACCGCCTACCCTGCCGCCGCCGCCAACCGCCACCCCCACCCCATTTGGTTACGTGGTTTCATCTCACTCCAGCGAGAACAACTGCGCCGATGTGGGCCTCAAAGGTACGGTCAACGGGCCGGACGGTTTGCCCAAAGCAGGAGTCCAGATTCAATATGGCGAGCTGGGGGTATCCGGCAGCTTGTTTACCGTTCGCACCGACGGCAACGGACGTTATGGCGCTTTACTTCTGCCCGGCAGTAATAAGGTGGCGGCTTCTTCATCACACAACTGGTTTGCCTATGTGGTCGAAAACGGGCAGCGCGCCAGCGAGGAGTTTAAATTTACCACCGATCCGATCTACGCCATAAACCCGAAGCATTGCAAAGCCTTAGAAGATGAGGAAGAAGAAGATATCAACGACGAAGATCGCAAGGGCTGTATCCCCAATCCGTGCAGCAGCGACGACGCGATCCAGATTAAAATTATTAACTGGCAATTGAAACTTGGCGACGATTGAGGTAGAATACTCACGCTTCAGCCTATCCTGAAAAGTGAGAAAGGGTCAATTCATGCCCGCAGTGACGCCTAAAAAAAGATTATCCTTTGGCTCGGCCGATTTGGACCAGATGGTGGGCGGCGGCCTGTTGTCTGGTTCAGCCTCGTTAATTAGCGGCGCGCCCGGTGTGGGTAAAACCACCCTGGGGCTGCAATTTCTGATCGCCGGGATCAAAGCCGGCCAGCCGGGGCTGATGGTTTCATTTGAGGAATTTCCGGCCTCGCTCATCCGTGATGCCCTGCAACTGGGCTGGGATTTGAAAGCTTTGGAGAAAGACGGCCTGCTGCGGATTCTATTCACCTCGCCGGAAGTATTTTTAGGCAGCCTCAAATCTCCCGACAGCCCCTTAGCCCCGATGCTGCACACCCTGGCCCCCGAACGGGTGGTGATTGACAGCGCGGCCCACTTTCAACGGCTGACGACAGATCCCCAGGAACTGCGTGACACTTTCAACACCTTGGTCAACGCCCTCAAACGAGAGGGCATGACGTCGCTGCTGCTGGATGAGGCCGTCAATGTGCTTGAAGTACAGCGTGGGCGCATGGCCACCCTGCCCTTCCTGGTAGATACGGTTATGCTGCTCCGCTATGTTGAAGTAGACAGCAGTATGCAGCGAGCCATCGCCGTGATGAAAATGCGCGGCAGCACCCATCAAAAAGAGATCCGCCGCTTTGAAATTCAAAAAGGCGGTCTCAAAATCAAAGAGCCGTTCACCGGCCGCGAAGGTATCCTCTCCGGCGCTACCCACAGAATTGCTTGATTTCCATAAGCCGGACCAAGCCCACTCATCTATAGGTGTCTAGAAAAATTCTTTCCCAATAATCAAGGTAGCAGGGTAGCAAAGTAGCAATTTGTTACCTGCTACCCTGCTACTTGCTACCTGTTTCAGTGGCGAAAACTTTTCCAAAGAACTATATTATGACGAGTCCGCTCACTCAATACCTGCAAGCCATGCGCCAGATCAAAGCCAGCGGCGCGGCTACCCCCGAAACCAGCTATTATGGCCCCCTGGAAACATTACTGAATAGTGTAGGCGATACCCTCACCCCCAAAACTTACGCCGTCCTTCAGGTCTCCGGGCAGGGAGCCGGCTTGCCCGACGGCGGCATTTTTGAGAAAAGTCCGGCCAATCCCCGCCGCTCGCTCTTTGAAATTAAGCCCACTGACGATGACTCCTGGCGCACGGCCACCGGACCGCAAGTAACCAAATATTGGAACAAAACATCTCTGGTACTGGTGACCAACTATCGTGATTTTGTGGTTGTCGGGCAAAATGAATTGACCGGCCAGAGCCGTCTGGAAGACACGTTCCGGCTGGCAGCCAGTGAGACTGAATTTTGGACCCGGCCCATTCCCCACCTGGTCCAGGAAAAAGAGGCCGGACTGCTCGACTTTTTGGCCGCTTTTATGCGCCGCAGTACCTTCATCAGCGACCCCGGCGAGTTGGCCGAGCAGTTGGCTTACTATGCCCGCCTGGCCCGCCAGCGCATTCTCGACCTGCCTGAAACTGACCTGGCCGCTTTGCGCGAGGCCCTGGAAGGCGTCCTGGGCATCCACTTTCAAACCGCCGAAGCCGAACGGCTCTTCTTTCGCTCCTCCCTGGTGCAAACTCTGTTTTACGGTCTTTTTAGCGCCTGGGTGCTCTGGGCTGAAACGGCCCGGCCTGAACAGCTCTTTGATTGGCGCATCACCGCCCACTTGCTTAACGTCCCGGCCCTGGAATCGCTCTTTATCGAATTTACCCGGCCCAGCCGTCTGCGCCGTTTGAATTTAACCGACCTGCTGGACGGGGCTGCCGCCACCCTCAACCGGGTCGAACGGGCTGCCCTGCTCCAAAAATTCAAAGCCGGTCAGGCCATCACCTATTTCTACGAACCTTTCCTGGCCGCCTTTGACCCCGAACTGCGCGACCGGCTGGGCGTCTGGTATACCCCGCCCGAAATTGTGGCCTACCAGGTGGCCCGCATCCAGCGGCTGCTGCAAGAATCGCTCAATCTGCCCGACGGCCTGGCCGACCCCCGCGTGGTAGTGCTGGACCCGTGCGTGGGCACGGGCAGCTACCTGCTGGAAGTGGCCCGGACTATTCATCAAATTTTGCTCGACAAAGGCGAGGGTGGACAAGCCATCATCAGAACCCAGGAGGCGTTGCAGCAGCGGGTCATCGGCTTTGAAATTTTAACCGCCCCGTTTGTGATTGCCCATTTGCAGTTGGGCTACTACCTGGCTTCTCAGGGTGTTGCTATCGGTGCGTATGAACGGCTGCCGATTTACCTGACCAACGCCCTGACCGGCTGGACGGCCCAACCCCAGGAGCTGCAGCAGGTCATCGCCGAAATCCACGACCGCTTCCCCGGCCTGGAATTGGAACTGGCCGAAGCCGACCGGGTCAAACGCGAAGCCCCTATCCTGGTCATCCTGGGCAACCCACCCTACAACGCCTTTGCCGGGGTGGGCGAGGCCGAAGAAGCCAACCTGGTCGAGCCGTACAAACAGGGCCTCAACGCCCCGGTTGAGCAGGGCGGCTGGGGCATCAAAAAGTTCAACCTCGATGACCTGTACGTGCGCTTCTTTCGTCTGGCCGAGCGCCAAATTGCCGAAAGCGGCCGCGTTGGCCAGGGGGTTGTGAGCTACATCTCCAACTATTCGTGGATTGGCGAACCCTCATTTGTGGTTATGCGCCAACATATTCTGAATAATTTCCAGCAAATCTGGATTGATAGTTTGAATGGCGACAAATTCAAAACCGGCAAACGCACCCCCGATGGCAAAGCTGATGAGAGCATCTTTACCAGCGAATACAACCGCGAGGGTATTCAGGTGGGGACAGCCATTGCCACCCTGGTCAAATTGCCTCAAACCGATGCCCCGCCGCTGGTCAGGTTTAGAGAATTTTGGGGGCTGAGCCGGACCAAACGCCAGGCGTTGTTAGATAGTTTAAAGTTGGCTGACTTTGCCGGTCAATATGCACTGGTTGACCCCACCGCAGCCACCCGCTACGCCCTGCGCCCCGCCGGGGGCAGTGGCGCTTACCTCACCTGGCCCCGGCTGACCGACCTGGCCGCCGCCGCGCCCGGCAACGGCCTGATGGAAAAACGCAGCTCTGCCCTCATCTCTATTGACCGCGACCCGCTGGAGCAGCGCATGCGGGCCTATTTCGACCCGCAGCAAAGTGATGACGCCATTAAAGCGTTGCACCCCGGTCTGATGTCTCCGGCGGCGAGCTTTGACCCGCAGGCAACCCGCCGCCGCTTAATCGCCGAGAGCGGGTATCGCCCGGAAAATCTGACCCCCTACGCCTTTAAACCTTTGGATCACCGTTGGGCCTATGTGGAGGCCAGGAGCGCTCTTTGGAATCGGCCTCGCCCCGGCCTGTTGGCCCAGGCCTGGACCGGCAACCGCTTTTTGCTCAGCCGGGTCAAAGGCGTCAAAACCCCCGAAGGGCCGCCCTTTTACCTGGTCAGCCATCTCTTTGACGATCATCTTTTGACGACCGATGCCTCGGCCTTCCCCTTCTGGCTGCGCACCTCGGCCCTGGGCGGCAACGGCGGCAGTGGCGACGCCTTCAACCCCAATCTCTCTGCTGCGGCCCGCGCCTATTTGCAGCGCTTGGGCTTGAACCCGATTGAAACCAGACCTGACAGGTCTCAAAGACCTGTCAGGTCTGATCCGGTGGAGTGGATCTGGCTGCACGCTCTGGCTGTCGGCTATGCCCCGGCTTATCTGCAAGAACAGGCCGATGGCCTGCGGGCCGATTGGCCGCGCCTGCCCATGCCCGAAGACGCCGCCGTTTTGCAAACCGGCGCGGCCCTGGGCGAGCAAGTGGCGGTTTTGCTTGACCCTAACGCCGATGTTTTAGGCGTTACCGCCGGCCAGATTCGCCCGGCCCTGGTCCGGGTCGGCTACCTGGCTGAACCTTATCAGACCGAGGCCGAGCGAGAGGTGACGGTCCATTACAGCGGCGTTGGTAAAACCGTCAATCGCCCGCGCACCCCGGAGGAACAGGCCGGGCTTGAAGCGGAAGCGGCGGCGTTGGGGCTGGCTGTCGCTGAATTGGCCGAACTGTTGGGCGGCAGCCATACCCTCGACATTATCTGGAACACTGAACAAGCCCACCGGCCGCGCTGGCAAAATATTCCTCTGGCAAGTTGGCAGTATGTGATCGGCGGCTACCCTGTTCTCAAAAAGTGGCTGTCTTACCGCCATCGGCAAGATTTGGGCCGCCCCCTCTCGCAGGCCGAACTCCGTCTTTTCCGTGATCTGGCTCGCCGGGTTACGGCCCTCATTTTGCTTGGCCCGCAGTTGGATGCCCACTATGAGCAGTGCAAGACGCTGGCCCAGGCGTGGTAAAGTTCCCCGAAATACCGCATCTTTCCCATTTATACCCAACGCATTTCAAAATTTCCGTAGCTGACGCATCCCCATGCGTCAGCGGACGGCATAGGGATGCCGTCCTACGGAAATTTTAGCGTGCGCTTAGTATATGTTATAATTTCAGTGACAATTTTAAGGAGGCCTCCTTATGGAGCATGCTCTGGCGGGAAAGGTTGTTATTATTACCGGCGCGAGTTCGGGTATTGGCGCGGCGACGGCCCGCGCGTTAGCGCACCTGGGCTGCCGCTTGACCCTGGCGGCCCGTTCCGTTGAAAAACTGCATGCTTTGGCCGAAGAACTGGGAACCGAGGCGCTCGCCGTGCCGACGGATGTCACCGCCGGGGCCGATGTGGCCCGAATGGTGGCCCAAACTCTGGAGCGATTTGGCCGGATTGATGTTCTCTTTGCCAATGCCGGCATTTATATTCCAGGCCAGGTGGCGGAAGGCGACCCGGACGCCTGGGCCAACCTGATGAATGTAAATATTGACGGCGTGCTGCGCTGTATCCATACCGTCCTGCCCACGATGATCGCCCAAAAATCCGGGGATATTCTGGTGACCAGTTCCATCTCTGGCTTTGTTGATATTGAATGGGAGCCGGTCTACAGCGCTTCAAAACACGCCATTCAGGGCTTTGTCCATACCTTGCGCCGCCAGGTAGCGCCCCATGGCATCCGTGTGGGGGCCATTGCGCCGGGCATGGTCGCCAACGAGTTATGGGGCTTTACCGACCCCGCCGAGATTGACCGGAAAGTTAAAGAGCGAGCCAGTTTGCGTTCCGAGGATGTGGCTGAAGCCGTAGTATTTATGCTTTCACAGCCGCCTCACGTGACCATTCGTGATTTGGTTATGTTGCCCCAGGGTCAGGACATCTGAAAAGCCTTGGTTTAAAGACTACCCCGAATACGAAGCGGCGGTACAGATGGCTCGCGATTTGGGCACGCACTTGGATGAGCACCAGCCGCGGGGATGGTGGGCCGGGTGAGGTATCAAGTTCAAAATTTATTCAAAGAGGTTCAATACCTCCAGTAGAAACTCCTCTAAATCGGGTGGTGTATTCAGACCATAAGGGGGTTGAGTAAAGGTTTGTAACCAGGTGTAGGCATCCCGTTGCCCAAAAAGTTGATTAAGGGTTGACACAATAACTTGGTTGAAGAACTTTTTGCCATGAACATAGCTTTTAAGCTGCTCATCCGTCGTCAAACGTTGAGCTATATCTAACGCTTGTTGATACTCGTTTATGATTTGGTCTGGGTCAAGCTGAGCGTGCCAGGACTCAAGGATACGTCGAATTTCGGCCAAATCTGTGACAGGTACATTATCTAACTTGGCAGGGAAGCCACTCTGGTTTAGTAAACCTGTTCGTCTACTTCGAATCACACGCCATATAGCCCCGTGTGCTACCCAATCTGGCAACAAAGTTAAGACTGGTTGGGCCAAACGGCTTGGATCGTTTCCAACTGCTTCTTGTTGAATTAGCGGAAGTGCGCTCCACAGTTCTTCTGGTACGCAAAAATAGTTCTCAAGGCAAAAACGGGGTAAAGCTCTTACTCTTGGTAATTGCGTCAGTTCTCTTTGTACCTGGTCCAGCGTCCATTCATCAGTGTCAATAATACCAACCCATTCGGGGTGATAGTTTCTCACTCCTTCAATAACACGGCTTTTGTATCCGGCCGAAAGAAGAATGACTCCAGTCTCCCACCCTGGTGATACTTGTTCTAAAAAATAAGCCACAATCCGAGTATCTACGTCACCTTCGACTAATAAGACCGGCTTGCTGCCTGATTTATCTTCAATTTCCTGTACCCACCTGGGGCGGCTCATTCTATGACCTCAGCCAATATACCCAATTCTACCCGTTGAGTTTTGGTAAATCGTTCCCATAATTCGGGCGCGTGGGAAGCAATAATAAGCTGCCCCTTTTGTCTTGTTACCATTTGTCTCAAATAGTTGACAAAGGCATTACTTAAAGAGACATGTAAATGCAAGTCCGGTTCATCAATCAGAACAATCCCGCCTGGCCGTAATTCTCGGGTGATAAAAGCAATCATAAGCAAGATTTGTTTCTCTCCACTGCTTAACAAATAAGCAGGATGGCTCTTGCCAGATTTTGTCTTTACCATCAACTCTTTGCTCTTTGGATCAAACCCTGTAATCTCTTTATCTACCAAAAATTGATTTGCTTCAGAAACGATAGTGTTATAACTTGATTCATCAACTGCTTTCAAAGTAAAAAGATAATTAAAAATACTCCCTTCACGGCGCTCGGAGGTGCTATATCTTGCTAACCAATTGAAAGTATCTTTTTCTGGAATCACTGAAAACGTTTCCTCTATTCTAGGCAAAGTACGATTCTCACTCTCTAGAATAACCATATTTGGTAAATCAGAACGGCCACCCAGGCGATTGTCTATAAACCGTTCACGTAAACCCTCAATCCAGGACTGGATTTCATCAGATGACTCAGTCCCTAAAATATCCTTAAACACAAGTTGCCATTCTGTAAAATTATTCTGCGCTGACGCACTCCAGACACCTCCAATTTTATGCCCGTGCCTCTGCTCATTAATAAAACGATTGACTTCATTTCTATTACCCATAAAAACCCATACAGGTTCGTTAAGTTCAGGTAAAAAATCATTGATTTTAATAGCAGCAAAAGGACAATTGAAAAAAGTGTAACTTTTGAGACGTATTGTACTCTGTAAAATTGACCCTTCCAGAATTGCTCCAAAAATATCCCACAAATCTGCAATTGTTCTTAGAATAGTTGTTTTACCCGCTCCATTCGGTCCCATTAATAGGAGAGCGTTCGGGACAGTCTTAGTCCAGTCGTCCTCGAAAGGGTAGTCAAAATCCTCAAAGTTGTTCACACCTTTTAAGATAATCTGCCCGATTTGCATAAGTTTCTTCCCTTCTGTATTTATCTGCCAGGCTCTTTTTTCTAGAAGCATCCTTATTTTACCATAAGGAGATGTTGTTTGTAAGTTTTGATATGGACTGAATTTGAAGAAGGTTAAGGCATTACCTCGCAAATACCGCTTCTTCCTCATTTATGTTATAATTCCCTTAAACTTTCTTTGGAAGATAAATCACCATGTACGTTTTGCATTTACACTGGCACCCGCCGACCCGGCCCACCGAAACAGAGACCGCCGGTATGCTCTGTTGGGCCGAAAGTTCGGACGGGCAGCCGCCTAAAATCAAACCCAAAAAGGGAGCGCCCCATCCCTTTTGCGCTGCCCCGGAACTGTTGAAACCGCTGCTGGCTCCGCTGGCGGCAGAAGCGCTGCTGGCCGAGAAAAAACTGGTCAGCCTGCTCCTGCCCACCCTCAAATCTGGTCCGCAGCCATCGCCGCAGTTGCAGCACGATTGGGATATTGTGGACAGCGAAGCGCCTACACTGACGCCCTGGCTGGTGGCCGGGTTGTGGCTGCCGCCTGTGGCCGCCTTTGATCTGCTGACTGCTCTGGCCGGGACTGAAAATTTACCACCGCACCTGGTCCTGGGCGCGGAGACTTATTATTGGCACTCCGTCGCCAACCTGGTCTTGGAAACGCTGGCCCAGCAAAAGCTATTGCCGGTGTTGGCCCAGGCCGACGCCCAGGGTAAAATCTTTCACGCCCGCTGGCTGCCGGTGCTCGACGGCTCGCAGGACGGCCCGCGTCTGGCCCGGCTGCTGGAAGCGATGCCGCCCCTCTGCCGCGCGGAAACCGACAAGCCCGAAAACGCGCCTTCCCCGCGCACCGTGCTGGATACCTTTCTCAACACCATGACCGACGCGCTGGCCCGGCAGTGGGGTGCGACCGCGGTTCCTTCTGCCGTGAAAGGGAGTGATGGGGCCGATACAGCTTACAACTGGCTGGCTTCCCTGTTCAACGCCAATCCCAGGGTCAGCGGCTCGACGGCCCAGTTGAGCCATCTGAACCAGGGCCACAAAAACTGGCGGCGCAATCTGCACGTGGCCGGCGATAAAACCTTTCGGGTGGCCTTCCGGCTGGAAGCCCCGGCCCAGCAGGCCGACTCCGCCGCCAAAAAGAATTGGAATCTGCACTATTTATTGCAGGCCCGCGATGACCCCAGTTTGCTGGTACCGGCGCAGCAGGTCTGGCAGACCAAAGGCAATGTGTTGACCGCGCTCAACCGCCGCTTTGAACAGCCGCAGGAAAAGCTGCTGGCCGGGCTGGGCTACGCCGCCCGCCTGTTCGAGCCGCTGCGGGCGGGTCTAAAAACAAGCGCCCCGGTTGCCCTACCTCTCTCAACCGATGATGCCTTTAAATTTTTGCGTGAGAGCGCGCCGCTGCTCGAAGGCAGCGGTTTTGGGGTGCTGGTCCCGCCCTGGTGGAACAAACCGGGCACGCGCCTGGGCGTCCGGCTCAAAATGGGGACCAAAAAAGGCGCTAAGGTCGAAACCAGCACCGGCGCGATGTCGCTGGAAAACCTGATTAGCTACAAGTGGGAACTGGCCCTGGGCGAGACCACCCTGACCCGCGAGGAGTTCGACGCGTTGGTGGCGCTCAAATCGCCGCTGGTCCAAATCCGGGGGCAGTGGGTCCAGCTCGATCCGGAGCAGATCGAGGCGGCCATCCGTTTTTGGGAAAAACAAAACCTGGAAGCGGAGGTTGGGCTGAACGAGGCCGTGCGTATGGGCCTGGGAACCACCGAAACGGTCGAAGGGCTGCCGGTTGAGAAGGTGGAGTACGAAGGCTGGCTGGCCGACTGGATGGAACGTTTTACCGGCCATGAAAAGTTGACCCCGCTGCCCCAGCCGCAGAGTTTGCAGGGCCAACTGCGGCCTTACCAGCAGTACGGCTACTCCTGGCTGGATTTTCTGCGGCGGTGGGGCATGGGGGCCTGCCTGGCCGACGACATGGGCCTGGGCAAAACCATCCAGACCATTGCTATGCTGCTGCGCGAAAAAGAGCAAAAGGGGGCGCTGCCCGGCCCCAGCTTGCTGATTTGCCCCACCTCGGTGGTGTTCAACTGGCAGAAAGAGGTGGAACGTTTTGCTCCCGCTTTGACCACCCACATTCATCAGGGCGCAGCCCGGCTGCGCGGCGATGAGTTGAAGCAGCAGGCCCAAAAAACCGATTTGCTGCTGACCAGCTACGCCGTCGCCCGCCGCGACGCCGAGACGCTCAAGGAGATTGGCTGGTTTGGGCTGATTTTGGACGAAGCCCAGAACATCAAAAATCCCGAAGCCAAGCAGAGCCAGGCCATCCGCCGCCTGCCGGCCCAATTTCGCATGGCTCTGACCGGCACGCCGGTGGAGAACCGGCTGTCGGAGTTGTGGTCCATCATGCACTTTCTCAATCCGGGCTACCTCGGTTCGCGCCATAATTTTCGCCAAAGCTTCGCCCTGCCCATCGAGCGCTACGGCGACGAGGAGGCGATTGGCCGCTTGAAAAAGATGGCCTCGCCTTTTATCTTGCGCCGGGTCAAAACCGACCCGCGGGTGATCCAGGATTTGCCCGACAAGCAGGAAATGAAAGTGTACTGCAATTTGACGGAGGAACAGGCCACGCTGTACGAGTCGGTGGTGCAAAAGGTGATGGAACGGCTGGCCGAGTCGTCGGGCATCGAGCGCAAGGGGTTGGTGCTGAGCATGCTCATGCAGCTCAAGCAGGTCTGCAACCATCCGGCCCAATTTCTGCACCAGGTTGGCGATGGGCACACCCTCACCCTTGACCCCGACAAGCCGCGCAGCGGCAAATTGACCCGCCTGACCGAAATGCTGGAGGAAGCGGTTTCGGTGGGCGACCGGGTGTTGATTTTTACCCAATTTTCCGAGATGGGCCATTTGCTCAAAGAGCATCTCAACGAGGCGCTGGGTGTGCCAAGTTTGTTTTTGTACGGCGATACGCCGGTCAAAAAGCGCGAGGTGATGGTCAAACGCTTTCAGGAAGAGAACAACGGCCCGCCCATTTTCATCCTCTCGCTCAAGGCGGGCGGCACCGGCCTCAACCTGACCCGGGCCAACCACGTTTTCCACTTTGATCGCTGGTGGAACCCGGCGGTGGAAAACCAGGCCACCGACCGCGCCTTTAGAATTGGGCAGACTCGCAATGTGCAGGTGCATAAATTTATCTGCGCCGGTACTTTGGAAGAGAAGATTGACGACATGATTGAAAGCAAAAAAGCGCTGGCCCAGAGCATCATCGGCAGCGGCGAAAACTGGCTGACCGAGCTTTCGACGGATGAACTGCGGGATTTGGTTGCCTTGCGCCGCGAGGCAGTGCAGTAGTACCTTACGAGTCAGATTCTTGTACAATGAGCAAGAAGTTGTTACACAGAGAGGCACGGAGAAGTCACAGAGTTTCTCAGAGGAATTTTTAGAACTCTCTGTGCGCTTCGCGTCTGTGGAGTCTTTGTGTAGCTCTGTGTTCCTTTTTGGCCATAGGTGGCTCGTCCAGGTTAGGGTAGGACAAACTGTTAGTTTGTCCGTAACCGAGACAAACTAACGGACTGGGACAAGCTAACAGCTTGTCCTACGGGAGAATACTTATGAGTCGCTACGATTATTACGATTATTATCCGTCCAGCCAGCCCATCAAAACCGATCAGGGCATCAAGGCTAAAAGCAAGCGGGGCGATTTTGCCAAAAATTGGTGGGCTACCCGCTGGATTGCCGCCCTGGAGCGGCTGGTGGACCGGGGCCGGCTGACTCGCGGGCGCAGTTATGCCCGCCAGGGACAGGTCCTTTCGATTGAGGAGACCAAGACCGGCATTGCCGCCAAAGTGCAGGGGTCAGAACGCCGGCCTTATAAAATCACCATCGAGATGACCCCGCTGACCGATAAGCAGTGGGAACAGGTCATTGACGCGCTGGCCGGTCAGGCCATTTTCACCGCCCAACTGCTGGCCGGGGAGATGCCGCAGGAAATCGAGCAGGCTTTTCAGGCGGCCAAAGTCAGCCTCTTCCCGGAAAAGCGGGGCCAGTTGATCACCGAGTGTAGCTGCCCCGACCCGTCGAACCCATGCAAGCATATCGCTGCCGTGCATTATATTCTGGGCGAGCAGTTTGACGAAGACCCATTTCTGCTCTTCCGGCTGCGCGGGCGAACCCAGGAACAGATTTTGGCCGGGCTGCGCGAGCGCCGGGCGGCGGGTGGCGCGGAGGACGAGGCAGAAGAGGAGGTTGTGGACGTTGGACCGCCCCTGGCCGAAAGTGTGGGCCACTTCTGGCAGTTGGGTCAGCCGTTGACTCATTTCAAAACAACCATTAAGCCCCCCATCACTCCCTTGCCTATCTTGAAGCGCCTGGGCCAGCCTTCATTTCTGAGCGAAGATATTGAGCACCTTCTCGGTCCGGCTTACCGCGCCATCAGCGAGGCGGCGATAGCGGCTGCTTTTAAGGATGATACGGAGTCGGTTGAAAGTTAAACGTTTGAACGTGGAACGTTTTACCCGCTAACTCAAAATGGAACTGTCTGAGATACTTTACCAACAAACCAACGATACCCTCAAGCGTCTAGCCGGACTGTGCGGCTGTTCCAAGCAGACCCGCAAAGATGACCTGGTGCGCTGTATCCACAAAGTGGTCATGACCCCCGACTCGCTGCGGCGCTTGTGGGATAAGCTGGACGATTTGTCCAAAAAAGCGGTGGCTTCGGCTTACCACAACGGGGGCGAGTTTAACGCTTCGGCCTTTGTGGCCCAGTACGGCTCGCTGCCGGAGCGCCCGCAAAGCAGATGGTCGTGGCAAGCCCAGCCGATTCTCCTGGACCTGTTTCTGTACACCCCCACCCCCTACCACGCCTTTAACGTTTACAATCCTGTTTTGCCCGGCGATTTGCTGCCGCTGCTGGAAAACCTGGTCCCCCCGCCCGATAAATTTCAGGTGTCAGGTGTGTTGCAAGCGCCCCAAACAACGCCGGGGCGTTTCCGCAGACCGGCTGAGCTTATTTGCGCCGAAACCGAGCAGGCCGGGCTGCACGATTTGGTGGCTTATTTGCGGTTAGTCCATGAAGGCAAGCTGACCACCGACGACACTTCGGGCCGGGCTACCCTGGCCGGGATCAAACAAATTGCGACCAGCCTGTTGCAAGGCGATTTTTTACCGCTTCCTCCTGACGGAAAATATCGGGCCAACCAAACCATCCGTCCGTTTGGCCTGGATGTCTTCGCCCGCGAGTCGGGCCTGGTCAAAACGGGTCGCAATCGTAACGCGCAGCTATCCCCGCTGGGGCAGAAGTTTTATCAAACCCAGGATGTCGAAAGTTTGCTGGAAGCCTTTGAAAGCTGGACTCGCGCAGGTGATTTTGATGAGTTAAGCCGTATTTCGGCGCTCAAAGGCCAGAAGAGCCGGACTACCTTGTTTACCCCGCCGGCCTCCCGGCGCGAGCCAATCATCGAAGCCCTGTCGTGGTGTCCGGTCGGCGTCTGGATTGACCTGGAAGATTTCTATCGGGCCATCAAAATCTGGCGCTTTGATTTTGCGGTGGAGAAAACCGGTTACAGCAGCCTGTATGTGGGCCATAAAGAGTATGGCGCGCTCTACAGCGATACCTACTGGCCGGTGGTCAAAGGTTCGTATATTAAAGTGATCTTGATGGAATATTTGGGCAGCATCGGGGCGCTGGATTTGCTCTACACCCGCCCGGAAGAGGCCAAATCCGCGGTCAGTTCGCCCTACAGCGATGAGATTTTTAGCCTGTATGACGGCCTCAGATATTTTCGGATCAACCCGTTGGGGGCGTATTTGTTGGGGCAGGCCGGCGAGTATATTCCATCTCGACCGCTGGCTGCCTCTCTTTTTACCGCTTCAGCCGATTTGACCCTGACCGTGACCCATCCGGCTAACCTGACCCCCAACAACCGCCGCGATTTGGATCTGCTGGCCGTGCCGCTGGGCAACGGCGCTTACCGGCTGGACACCCAGCGCCTCTTGACTGCGCTGGAAGAGGGCCAGGAATTAACCCATCTGGCCGATTTTTTGAGCCAACGAAATAGCGGGCCACTCCCACCGCCGGTGCTGGCCTGGCTGGAACGGATCAACCAGAACAGTCAGGCTTTCAGTCGTGGGGAGCCGGCCCTGTTTATCAAAGCCAAATCCACCGAGTTGCTGGACCTGGCCCTGTCTGACCCCGTTCTAGGTAAAATCTGCCGGGCATTTGATAAAAAAACTTTGGTCATTCCGGCCAATAAGGAAAAAGCGGTGCGGGCCAGGTTGAAAGAGCTGGAGTATATTCTTCAGTAAAGGACAACTCCTTAGCACAGGATTGTCTAAGTTCGTGACGAAATCAAAGCGAACAGATACCTCAGTACAAGTTATGTCATTCCGACCGTAGGGAGGAATCTTCGTTCTCACCGCCTAAGATGTTACAGCAAGCAAGGGGACGCCTACGCGTCGCTGGCGCTCGAAATGACAGCTAAGCAGTGGATTATCCAACCTCGCCAAAATTATCGTTAATCAACTGGGTCAGAGAATCTATGGCTGCTTGAGCGTCCTCCCCCTCAGCCGTCAGGCGAATGGTATGACCCTGGGCTACGGCTGCTTTGATCACACTGACAATACTCTTGGCGTTCACCTCGGCTGAGTTGCGGGTCAGATTTGCCAGAGAGATTTTTGATTGGAACTTGCTGGCGGTTTGCACAAACGTAACGCCCGGCCTGGCATGCAGGCCAACCGGATGGTTTATGGTGATGGTTGTTTCGACCATTTTTTACTTGTACCCCCTATTTTCCGTTGGGAGCGGCCACTTGTTGGTCTTGCAGCCGTCTCAAATGAACAATGGTCAGCGATTCATCCACTTTGACATCGGCGTAGGTCAGCGGCTCGCCCTGGGCAACATCGCGTAACAATTGGCTGCCCGGAGCCAGACCCAACGGGAGCAGCCCCTCCTGGCGGGCCACGTCGGCTCGTTCAATCAGCCCATAGACACAGAAGCCGCCCAGGCCATCAATCATCTCGCCGGCCTTTAAATCTTTTTTGGCTACCGTTATTGTTTCGGCTACAGGCGGGTAGTCGGTCGCTGCGGTCGTTTCGCCCTTCAATACGGCGCGAGCGATAGAAATAGGTGTTTCCAGGCTGGTCAGATGATAGGGCCGGTAGAGAGCCCAATAAGGGCCGCTGCCCATGCTGAGGTACTGCAAGTCGCGGATAATTTTGGGGTGGTCGGTGGTAAAGACAACAAACACACCGGGAGAAACTCCCAGGCCATATTCAACCACCCCCGTTTGGTTCAAAATTCCCCCATCCTCTTTGGGAACATACACCTTTGACAAAGTAGCCGCCGTAACTGCGGGACCATGCATGCCGCGCACGTCGGGCACAAAACCAATGGCATTGCCTAGAGAGGTCATTTCGACCATGGTTTTGGTGCCATCTTCAAAAGAAGCCAACATTTTGGGATTCATCCGTCTCATTCTGGCTTTTTCGGCTACGGTGTCGGGGTTAGAGGTGCGATCAAGCGGGTTGTTCTTCCCTTTGCCGGCGCAGACAACTTCAAAGCCCAGGCTGCTGGCAAAATCAAACAGCTCCATGGTGGTGCCGGGTTCATCGCCGGCGGTAAGGGTATAGACAACATTGGCCGCCTTGGCCATCTTCCGCAAGAGATAGCCAACCGTAGCATCCGTTTCCACGTTCATTTGCAGCACATGCTTGCGGTTAAGAATGGCATCCAGGGCAACCTTAGCCCCAATTTCGGGAACGCCGGTGGCTTCAACAATGATGTCCAAATGGGGGATTTGAGACAAGAGGGAGGCATCCTGGGTGGCCAGCCGGCGTCCCTCCTCAATCGCCGCCACAGCCAGATCCAGCCGATTTGTTTCGACAATCTGATCATCAGGTAAGTTGGCAGATTGAAATGCCTGAACCGCCCGCCCCGGGACCACATCGGCCACAGCAAAGGCGCGCATGCCGTACATCATTTCCATCTGGCAAATCAACCCTTCGCCCATCTGGCCGGCCCCCACCAGGCCCACTTTGACCAAGTTACCGGCCTGCTGATATTCCTTAAGCAAGTTTTGAAGCGTCATTTTTTAGCCTTTCAACGGTTAAACCTTTAACAGAGAAATCAGCCCCCATGCATAAATTTATTCAAGCTATTTTTTACCCACAATTTTGATAATTGTGCCTGGCGCAATAGGAGGGATAGGAGCATCACTTGGCACGGAGATATCGCCGGGCATCTCCGGCTGCGTCAGACCATTGAATTTGACCACAAAGTGCCCCAGGTTGGCTAGATTTTCGTTGGCGACTTCACCCACGCATAAAATAGGCAGGACGTAATCATCAATAATTAACTTGTCGCCGGCCACCACCTCTTGCTGAAGTTTGTTGTGAGTATGTAAAATGGCAATTTCGGCCAGTTCATCGGGGACAGTCATTTGAAAGAAAACCAGAATGCCTTCAGCCATAAAATCTTGGGTAACCGGGCCCAGTTTAGTTACTTGGGTTTCATATTTGGTAATAGTCATCTAATAATCTTTCAAACCAACCAACAATAAGTAAGCATTCAAAATTTACTTCCTGTTTTGAGTTCCTACCAGTTCCCTCAGTTCCCTCGGAACTCATAGGAATTTGGGGGAACTTATTTTTAGACGATTACTAAGTTCCAGACCAGCTTATTCATCCAACAAAGTGATATTGTCAACCGTCACCCCGGATACAAAGTTGGTTTCTTTGATGTATTTCATCAGCGGGCCAGAAGGTGAAGTCGCATGAATATCTACCGTGAGGACCCCTTTCATGGGGTATACGCCGACGCGAGCCGTGCCGCCGCAGTCAATCACGGCGACGGCAATCTGCTCAAAGTCGGCCTTGGAGCGAAAGCCGTCAAAGGGCTGCCCGCCGGTTAGCTCGGCAATCCGTTGAGCTACCGGATGAATCCCACCGCCGGTAACGCAGTAAATTAAATTTTTGCCGGGTTTTGGTTCTATAATCAGGGGGCCGCCCCAGCCGCGCGCCCCATGCGCAATTTTTACGCGCCGGTAAGGGCTGTCCCCCGCTGGCGCAGTAGCAGCGGGCGCAGCCGGCGTTTCGGTTGCGGTTTCAACGGCCGGCGGAGTTGCTTTCTCCTCCGGCTTTGGCGCATCACCAATCATGATTTTCTTAAAACTATCCCAGAATCCCATGTTTTTCCTCCCTTATCATGAGCTATGATGCTGCGGTTAGCCAGGCCGCTAACCGCAGCATCAACTTCTGTAAAACTTTTTAACAAAACTAACTATACAGCCCAAAACTGGCTAACCAGGCCAGAACCACCGCAATTGGCCCCGTAATCATGCGGGAGAAGAGGATGGCCGGTACCCCTATTTCAACGGTTTCCGGTTCGGCTTCACCCAAAGCCATGCCCACCGGGATAAAGTCGCAGCCAACCTGGGGATTGATGGCAAACAGGGCCGGCAGCGCCATGCTGGGGTGAACAGAGCCATTGGCAATCAAGGTACTGCCCAACAGCGTGGCCGTAACCTGAGCAATCACTGCGCCCGGACCTAACAACGGCGACCAGAACGGGATGGAGCAGACAACACAAATGATCAGCAAGCCTATCAGGCTACCTGCCAGCGGCGCCAGAGCGCCGGCAACAATATCGTTGAGACCGGTATAGACGACAATACCGATCACCAGCGAAATAAAAGCCATAAAAGGCAGAATATTCTTCAGCACCTGATCAATTGACTCACGCCCTGCTTGATACAGGGTGCCGACGATTTTACCAACACCACGTCCGAAACCTGCCAGAAACTTTTCCATGATTATTTACCTCTCTTAAATTTATTTATTTGGCAGCCGCTGCGGCCATCTCTCTTTCACTCTTGCGCGCCCACATGATGGCCGTAATCCGCTCGGTGACAATACCCCGGATAAAAATAACGACCATGCCAATCAGCAAGTAGCGGATTGCCAGCGGTATAGGCGAAAGCCCCAGAGTTTCAATACCGGCTGCAATACCCAGCCAGACAAACAGTTCACCGGGGTTGATATGGGGGAAAATGCCGACCGGGGGGTGGACATACGAGACGGCGGCGTCGTAGAAAGCCGGCTTATACCGCTCTGGCAAAAAACGGCCCATGGTATAAGCCATCGGGTTGGTCAGGAAGAAGACCGACAAGACCGGCAAGACCAGGTAACGGATGGGGTAAAAAACTAAGCCGGGACGAGCGGCCCACTCGCCTACTTTGTTAATCCGCTCGACGCCAATCAAGGCAATCAACGCATTAACTGCCGTTAGTAAGATGATTAACAGCGGGACAATACCTGTGACCAGGCCAACAAATACTTCACCGCCTTGCTTAAACATGCCGATAAAATGCTCGGCCAACCAAACCAACGAATCCATAGTGTAAATCTCCTCAGGTTTATATTTTTAAGATTTTTACCACAAAAAAGTTTTGGTGTAACTGCTCAGCCATGTCATTTCGACCGAAGGGAGAAATCCCTCATGCCTATGTGATGCTCTAGGGATTTCTCGGCCTTATGGCCTCGAAATGACATGAGCCTGAGTAGTAACGTTTTGGTCTTGCTTCTCAAATGGTATTGTCTTAATAGGCGCCTCCTACTCCGTTACAACGTTGTAACTTACTTCTGCGGTTATAAATTTTGAGGAGTCCAGTGATGAGTTCGGGTTTGAAGTGAGGTTACAACTTATCCAATAATTAGCTGATGCCTAAGTTGACATGGGAAAAGGTGCTGACGTTTCCTTCATTTCGCGCTGCTTGCAAATCCCTGGCGGCATTAGCGAAGGCAGACCGCAGCTTTTTAGAGACGGGGAGTGTCGCCTCCTGGCTTAATAGTTCTGGCAGCGACATCCCGACCAATTGCGGGATCGGCTTTAACTGGGCAAATACCGTCCAGCCGGAAAAGTGTTCAGCATGGATAATCCGGCCCTCTTCGCCAATGGTCAGCACTGCATAGGCTCGTCCCTTGTAACGATTTCCACTTAGCCCAATGGCAGTCAAGCCGCTGCGGCGCAGGGTAATCATCCGTTGGTAAAAACGACGCATTTGCCAATAACCCAGACCAAATTGCATGAGCCACAATACGCCTAAAGCTAAGAAGATGAGACCTGGATGGTTGGTAATTAGATCCATAGTTTTTACCCTCCGTGTAAGGCCAAAACCTCTGTGGCCGTTAGACTGTCGGTAACTAATACGGTAACAAAGCTGCCCCGCAAAGCTGCCAGAATTGCCGGCGCCTTGATGGCATTACCGGCTACGGCAATAACGGTAGGAACGGAGTGAATAGTTGCTAAATCCAGGCCAATCACTCGGCGATTGGCCGGCAGGTCAACCGGGTTGCCCTCTGCATCAAAATGGCGAGACAAAATATCACCGACAGCCCCAATTTCATGCAAGGCCGCCAAATCTGTTTTGTTAAGATAGCCAACTCGCTGTAAGCTGGATAGCGAAGGATCAAGTGTGCCAATCCCAATCAAGGCCAGGTCTACTTGGCTGGCTTCAGTTAAGGTATTAGCAATGGTCGGGTCTTGTAATAAAGACTCAGCCAGAGCCTCATCTTTAACCACCAGGGGGGCATAAAGCACATGGTAGCTGGCCGATAACTTCTCGGATAACCAGCGTGCAAGTTCGGACCCATCGAATACCGGGCTACCGCTGCCGATAGCGCCCGAAATCTGCACAACTTTGGCTTCCTTCAATTCCACCCTGGGCATAGCCCGGACAACCTGGTGAACGGTCGTGCCTGAACCCAAGCCAATTTTAATGCCATCATGGAGGTGATTTTGTAAGCAGCGCGCTCCCAAACTGCCTAAACGCTGCCAGAGGAGGTCTTGATTATCAGGAGGATTAGCCAGAACATAGGCTTGCCTGAGGTTAAATGTTTGAGTGAGAAGGGATTCTAATTCGGTATCTCTTTTGAGGGGAAAGGTTACTTTAATTTCTACCAGGCCCATTTCACGGGCTTCTTGGAGAATCCTGGAAACCATGGAGCGAGATTTTCCAATCCGTTCGGCAATAACAGATTGGTCCATGTTGTCTTCGTAATACCAAGATGCTACTTGCCCTAGTAGCTCCAAACGGTCATCTTCCATGATAAGACCTGAGTAAAAAATGTGAATTGTTATTAGCAAATGTGAGCAGATTATAAGACCTTTTTAGAATCTTGTCAAATTGAATTCAATGATGTGAAAATTTATTGACAAATGTGAATAGGCTGATGGAAACAAAGTGAAGAAAAATACAAAAACCTCGATTTTGGTCGAGGTTTTTGGAGGGTTATAGAGTTATTTGGACGCCCCAATTACTGGTTGGGAATATTACCCAGATACAGGTTATTACTGTCTAACACGTACATCCGGCCGCCAATTTCGTCTATGAATATATCCTGCAAATTGGCAAACGACACCCCTTCGCCTTCGCGGGGTTTGAATTGGCGGACAAAGCTGCCATCCTTGTTCAATTGGACCACCCGCCGGTTGCCGGCATCGGCGATGTAGATGTGCTGCACCGACTCATTGGGCGCGGTGAAGATGGCAACCGGGTTGTTCAACGGTTTGTCCAGCCCGGTCAGATTGAACCCAACGGCCTGGCCGCCTTCATACTTGCCAATCCGCCCATCTTTGAAAAGAATGTAGACGGCCCCATCAATAGCCAAATCAACCGCCTGGCTCAAGTCCACCGGCGGTTCGGCCGGAAAGTAACTTTCGGGCACAGCGCTGTAGCCATCGGCGGTGGGTAGATAGCGCCACAATTTGTTAGCCTGCGGGTCCAAAATATAGAAGTTGCCAAAAAAGCTGTCTACTGCCGCCGGCAGCACAAAGGGCGTGGGTGGTGTAGCCAGGGCCGAGGTGGTAATGCCCCAACTGGAGTTGTATTCCAGCAGGCCGGTGCTGTTCAGCACAATCAAATCACTGGTTTGGCGGTTGCCCCCGGCGGGCATCCAGGCCATGGCCAGCAAATCGCCGACGGTTATATTTTCCACGGCCTGCCCCCGCGATGCCACCAGCAGCGATTGGTCATCCGGCAGTAACGCCTCGCCCAAATCGTCCAGACGATGGTGAAAAACGCGGTCGGTGCCGGCATCCAACACAAAAAGTTCAACGCCCTGCACCAAAAGCCCCTTGAGGTTGGTCCCTTCGTCGGTGTATTGGCGGAGTTGGGGCAAATAATACAGGCGCTGCATATTGCCCACTTTGTCGGTCTGTTCGGCCATTTTTTGGCGCAGTTCAATAATTTCGGGCTGGCCGCTCTTGATTTTTTCGGCTTCAATCAGCAATGACTCGGCTTCGGCCATCAAACCCAGGGCTGCACTGGGGTCGCTGGTTTGGGCTTGTTGAAATTTGGCCTGAGCGTTGGTGATAAAGGCAGTATATTCAGCCTCTTGCTGCCGGCCCTTTTGCCAATAGATCACGCCGACAATCAGCCCGACCAGCAAGGGGATAGCCAGGGCAATGTAAAGCAGCAATTTCCACGAGGGGCTTCCGGCCGGTGCGGGTTCACGCCGGTAGGCCTGCGATCCCGCCTGGCGACGAGTATGGCCACCATGCTCACTATCTCGGTGGAGCAAAGCTGCCACGCCGCGCCCCAGCAGAATGATGGGCAGCAAAATAAGCATGCCCAACCGTTGCAAAATTTGAGTGCGTTCACCCGGCGGCGTCCGGCGCAGTTCCGGCTCAAAGTTTGACCCCCGCGCGACTGAAGCCATTTCTCTGGCGTCCCACGTCAATTTCTCTTCGGAATCATAGGCTTTCCTGGCAACTTTGGCCTCCTTGCCTTTTTTGGCAGGTGGAGGAGGAGTTTCGTCTTCTGTGACCGTCTCTGCGAATGGTTCGTCCTCTTCCCACTCGCCAACCGGGGTTGACTTTTTGGAGAAAACGCCCAGCCATTCCACCCTGGGTTGGAAAATTGACCTGCCTTTTTTGTCCCCTGCTTCGGTTTCAAAAGCCGGCTCCGCTGCAGCGACAGCCTCAACCATCGCCGGAGACTCTGTGGTAGGTGCGGCTTTACGCGGAACCGGCGGAATGTTCTTCTTCAAGAGCGAGCCAAACGTTGAGGGTGTTTCTTCGACCACCAGCAGGGCCAGGGCCGAGCAGTTGCTGGCCTGGGCGACCTGCCCTAAATTTTTGATGGCCGTCTTAATGTTGCGTCCGGCCACCGCTTTAACCACATCGCTTAAGGGGAGTTGACCGGCCAGGCCGCTGTCGGCCAGCACCAGCATATCCTGAGGGCTGACCCGCAAATGGCAGAGATTCGGCTCGATAATGGCGCTGATGCCCAACGCCGAGTCATTCACCGCTTCGGCGCTGCGGCGGCCTGGGCGGGGAGGCGGCAGCGCTTCATCCAGCCAGACCGACTGGGCCGGATGGCGTTGGATATGATCACCCAGCACGGCAAAAAGGGCCGCCGGCCCAATTTGAGCCACAAAAGCATCCTCGCCGCTCATCACCACTGCCACCACTCCGGCCACCAGCCGTTCATCCACACTCACCTGGAGATTGCGCTGGTACAGTTGATCGCCCGCTGCCTGGAGCGCGCGGCGCAAACTGGCCGTCACCGAGCCGCGATCCAGATAATAGGCGTCGCGGATAAGGCCGGCCAGCTTTTGTTCCAGGGTTTTGTAATCGGATTTCGCCCCGCGGACCTCAACCAGCACAAACAAGTCGCCCTTACCTGCGCCGGGCGACCCCGCCGATTTTGGTTCGCGCACAGCCACCTGGTTGGGCGCGTCGCCGCGCCAGTTGCCTCCCACAATATTGAGCTGGCCAATGACGGTTGTTATTTCGGCGGTCATAGAACACCTCGGACTTTCTTTGACACTTCTGTGATGATGCCTGGAAGACTGGAAGGTTGGAAGCTTGGCTCTTTCCCAGCCATCCAACCTTCCAGCCTTCCAATCTTTGTTACTCCCACTCAATCGTGGCCGGTGGTTTGCTGCTAATATCGTAAACAACCCGGTTGACGCCGGGCACTTCGTTGACAATGCGGTTGCTGACTCGGGCCAGCAAATCAGCCGGCAGACGGGCCCAGTCGGCGGTCATAAAATCGTCGGTGGTGACGGCCCGCAGGGCAATCACATCGGCGTAGGTGCGAAAATCGCCCATCACGCCTACGCTCTGCACCGGCAGCAAAACGGCAAAAGCCTGGGCGGTGCGGTCATACCAACCGCTGGCCCGCAGTTCTTCAATCAAAATTGCGTCGGCGGCGCGCAGAGTTTCCAGCCGCTCCCAGGTAACTTCGCCCAGGACGCGCACGGCCAAACCGGGGCCGGGGAAAGGATGCCGCCAGACCATTGGCCGGGGCAGCCCCAGCGCCTCGCCGGCCGCCCGAACCTCATCCTTGAAGAGATAGCGCAGCGGCTCAACCAATTGGAACTGCATGTCCTCCGGCAGCCCGCCGACGTTGTGATGCGTTTTGATCTTGGCAGCCCCGGCCTGTTGGTGGCGATTGGCGCTTTCGATCACATCCGGGTAAAGCGTTCCCTGGGCCAGAAAATCAACCTGGCCCAGCCGCCGCGCTTCGGCCTCAAAAATGCGGACAAACTTCTCGCCGATGATTTTGCGCTTGGCTTCCGGGTCGGTCACGCCGGCCAGGGCGCTCAAAAAATCTTCGGTGGCGTCAACGGCAACCAGGTGGGCGTGCATCTGCTGTTGAAAGGTTTGGACCACCTGTTCCGGCTCGTTTTGCCGCAGCAGCCCATTGTTGACAAAGATACAGGTTAACTGGTCGCCAATCGCCCGGTGCAGCAGCGCCGCCGTCACCGACGAGTCCACTCCGCCTGACAGGCCGCAAACCACTTTTCCCGCACCCACCTGGGCCTGAATCTGGCCGAGACTCTCTTCGATAAAGTTGCCGGGAGTCCAGCCGCCGTGACAGCCACAAACCTCGTACAAAAAGGCCCGCAGCAGCGCTTTTCCCTGGGGGGTATGGGTCACTTCGGGGTGAAATTGGAGGCCATACAGCCCTCGCTCCGGGTCGCCAACCGCCGCCTGGGGCGAATTGGGGGAGTGAGCCAGAGTGCGAAAACCGTCCGGCAGGCGTGTTACCCGGTCGCCATGGCTCATCCAGACTTGAAGGGGGGCGCTGGGCGTTGGGAGTTGGGAAAAGAGAGGATTGTGCGGGTCGGTGATGGTTATTTCAGCCGGGCCGTATTCCCGTTCGGGGCCGGGGTCAACCTGGCCACCCAGGTGATAAGCCAATAATTGCATGCCATAACAAATGCCCAGGATCGGCTTTTGACTTTTTAAGACAAAGTCCTGGAGGTGCGGCGCGTCGGGGGCGTAGACGCTGGCCGGCCCACCCGATAGAATATAGCCCAGCGGGTTGAGGCGCGTAATCTCCTCAATGGGCGCTTGAGACGGAATCAATTCGCAGTAAACTTCCAGTTCGCGCACCCGCCGGGCAATAAGTTGGCTGTACTGCGAGCCAAAATCCAGGATAACCACAGCCTCGCGCGGTTTGGACCTCACGGTGACGTTCCTTCGGCAAAAATAATTTCGTCGTCGGTCATGCGGGTAATCACCGCCAGCGAGCGGACGCGCAGACCCATCGCTTCCAGCTTGGCCCGGCCGCCTTCAAATGATTTTTCGATGACCGCGCCCACGCCGATCACTTCGGCCCCGGCGGCTTGGGCCAGCCGCACCAGGGCTAAAATGGTGTCGCCGGTCGCCAGAAAGTCGTCAATAATCAGGACTTTGTCCTGGCTGCCTAAAAATTCGGAGGAAACCATCAGTTGGACTTCCTGGCCTTTGGTATGAGACGGGGCGTTGGCGGTGTAGATCTTTTCGGGCATAGTAATCGGCTTGGTTTTGCGGCCATAAACAACCGGCACCCCCAGGGCCAGGGCAGTGGTCAGAGCGGGGGCGATGCCCGAAATTTCGGCGGTGAGCACTTTGGTAATACCCAGCGCGCCGAAATGAGCCGCCAGCGCGCCGCCGACGGCCAGCATCAGGGCCGGATCAACCTGGTGGTTGATAAAACTATCCACCTTGAGGATACCGCCGCCGAGGTTTTGGCCCTCGCGCCGGATCCGTTCTTTTAACGCTTCCATACGCCTCCAAATATTATGACAATTTAATTTTACCACAGAGGAAGAGAGGGTTCAAATATTATGGCAAGTAATTGGAGCTGACTTGTCTATATATGGGGTTTAACTACCATTATAACACAAGATATAGTAGATGCTAGAATGGATGGGGGAAAATAAAAAATCCAGAGAGATTTCTCAAGATTTTTGGGGTACGCCGTTTGATACTTCTATTGTTACTACTCAGGCTCATGTCATTTCGAGACCGAAGGTCGAGAAATCTCCAGAGTGCAATAGATAAAAGTAAGGTGTCGGGGATTTCTCCCTACGGTCGAAATGACATGGCCGAACAATTACCTTCTACTTAAAGTTACACGGCTGCGGCAGGCCGATCACCCGTTCTTCGGTGCTGTAGCTGATAATGTTGTCGCACGAGCCTTTGCCAATGCTGCCCGACCAAACAATACAGCGCATATTCTGGGCTTTGGCCACCCGGATCACATTGGCCTCGATGGGAATAGCCGGCTTCTTGTTGCCGGTCGCCGGGAAACTCCAGTTTTCGGTGTTGTTCTGGTCGAAGCCGCGCAGGGTGTTCAAACAGTACAATTCGTCAAAGGCCAGGTCTAGCTCTTCAAACTCAAACACAATGGCTCCATCCAACCAGACTAGATTATTGGTTGGCCCAATAATTCGGGGGGCCGGTCTGAGGGTGGGGGCAGGGGTGGGGGTCTCGGTTGGTAAGGTTTCAGAGGTGGGGGTATCGGGGGGGGGGGGGTATTGGTAGGGAAAAGGGGAAGGGGTAAGGTTGGTGGTGGGCG
>Ga0073934_10002896_pt1 | contig 33533 bp, 32 predicted proteins | sample LarsenN4metaG_FD_76834 | JGI IMG/M metagenome (GOLD analysis project Ga0073934, IMG submission 76834) | Hot spring sediment bacterial and archeal communities from British Columbia, Canada, to study Microbial Dark Matter (Phase II) - Larsen... ...
ATAGATGATGTTGTAGTAGCGGATCTCGATGCCGGCGCGCTCGGCCGCCTCGCGCGCCTCCTTGTTGGCGCGCACATTGAAGCCGATGATCGCAGCGCTCGAGGTTTCGGCCAGCCGTACGTCCGACTCGGTGATGCCGCCGACGGCGGAGTGCAGGATGCGGGCGCCGACCTCGCTGGTACCGAGCTTCTCCAGCGCACCCGCAATCGCTTCCAGCGAGCCCTGGACGTCGCCCTTGACCACCAGCGGGAATTCCTTGCGGCCTGCGGTCTTGACCTGCGCCATCATCTGCTCGAGCGAGCCGCGCATGCCGGAGGCGCGCGCGGCGGACTTCTCGCGCTTCTGGCGCGCGCGGTAGTCGGTGACCTCGCGGGCGCGCGACTCGGAATCGACTACGGCGAGCCGGTCGCCGGCATCGGGCGTACCGGCAAAGCCCAGCACCTCCACGGGCGTGGACGGGCCGGCCGAGATGACCGGAAGTCCGGTGTCGGAGACCAGCGCGCGCACGCGGCCCCATTCGGCGCCCGCCACCACGATATCGCCGGGCCGCAGCGTGCCGCGCTGCACCAGCACGGTTGCGACCGGGCCGCGGCCACGATCGAGCTTGGCCTCGATCACGGTGCCTTCGGCCGGCCGCGCAGGGTTGGCCCGCAGTTCGAGGATTTCCGATTGCAGTCCGATGGCTTCGAGCAGCTTGTCGAGATTCGTCCGCTTGGTGGCGGACACTTCGACGTCGAGCACCTCGCCACCCAGCGATTCGACCTGGATCTCGTGCTGAAGCAGCTCGTTGCGCACACGCTCGGGCTTGGCATCGGGCTTGTCGATCTTGTTGATGGCGACGATCATCGGCACCTTGGCGGCCTTCGCGTGATTGATCGCTTCGACCGTCTGCGGCATCACGCCGTCGTCGGCCGCCACCACCAGCACGACGATATCGGTCACGCGGGCGCCGCGGGCGCGCATGGCGGTGAACGCGGCGTGGCCCGGCGTGTCGATGAAGGTGATCTTGGCGCCCGACGGTGAGGTCACCTGATACGCGCCGATATGCTGGGTGATGCCGCCCGCTTCGCCCGCTGCGACCTCGGTCGAACGGATGGCGTCGAGCAGCGACGTCTTGCCGTGATCGACGTGACCCATGACGGTCACGACCGCCGGCCGCGGCACGAGCGCTGCCGGGTCGTCGGCGGTGTCGAACAACCCTTCCTCGACGTCGGATTCGGCGACCCGCTTCACGGTGTGGCCAAGCTCCTCGGCGATGAGCTGCGCGGTGTCGGCGTCGATCGAGTCGGTGATCTTGAGCATCTGTCCCTGCTTCATCAGCAGGGCGATGACGGCGCGCGCCGGTTCCGCCATGCGGTTGGCGAGCTCCTGGATCGTGATGATCTCGGGAATCGTGACCTCGCGGATGAGCTTTTCCTTCGGTTCGGCCACCAGTTCCTTCTTGCGCCGCTGGATGCGCCGCTTGAACGCGGCGACCGAATGCTCCGGCTCCTCATCGGCCCGCAATGCGGTAACAAGCGTGAGACGCCCGCGCTGCTTCTGCACCGAGGAGCGCGATGGCCTGGGGGCCGTGACGGGGCGGGCTGCGCCGGGCCGGCGCGGACGTGGCGCTTCGTCGTCGTCCTCGGGGACGACAATGGGGCGCGCGCCCCGGGCAAGGGTCGCCTCGTCGCCGCCGAGCCGCTTCTTGGCGACCTCGTCGGCCTTGTGCTTGATCTCGTCGTCGTGCCTGCGGCGCTCGTCTTCCTCGCGCTTGCGCGCCTCGGCCGCCAGCCGTTCGGCGCGTTCGGCCGCGGCGCGCTGTTCGCGAATCTTGGCTTCCTCTTCAGCGATCTTGCGCTCTTCCGCTTCGCGCAGCCGTGCGTCGCCGAGCGCATGCGCCCGCCGGGCGCGCTCGTCGTCGGTCAGGGTGTGCAGGACGACGCCGGACGATTTCGGCGGCGCCGTGGTCGGAGCTGGGGCGGTAGCCGGGGCGGCGGTGACGGGCGCAGCGGCGGCCTTGCCGGTCGCAGGACGCTTGCCCGGAGCAGCCGCGGCGGCGGCCTCGACCCTCGGCTTGCCCGGGGTCCGGCTGCGCACCTTTTCGACGACGACTGCCTTGGTCCGGCCATGGCTGAAGCTCTGGCGCACCACCCCGGTCTCGCTGCCGCGCGGCTTCAGCGTCAGCGTCTTGGAGGAGGCGATGCTCAGCTTCTTTTCGCCAGTCTTTTCCGTCGTTTCAGCCATCCGATTCCATGTCCTCAAGGCTTTTCAACGCGGTCCGATCCGGTGCGAAAACGGCCAAGGCGCGCGGCGCGCGTCAAAAACGTCTTGCTTTCGGGACCGGCAAGCAGGGCAGCATGTACCACATTTGACCGCCCCAATGCCAAATCCAATTGCGCCGTGGTGAAGACGTTCAGGACCTCGATCTCCGAACGCGCGACACCATTGCGCCGCAGCGCGGCCTGAAGCTTTCTGACCCCGTCCGACGCTGCGTCCGCCGCGTGCAGTATCCCGACCGCGTCGCCATTGATCAGCGCGGCTTCGGCCTTCGCAAATCCGGCCGCGACGCGGCCGGCCTTGTGGGCCATGGCCAAGGCGTCGAGCGCCGCCCGTTCGAGCAGCCGCTCGGTGACGTCGGCGAGATCAGGTGCTACCCGGACACCGCGCTTGAAGCTCCGCGCGAAGGCCTTGCGCGCGATCGCGCTGCGTAGCGCTGGACGCGTTGCGGTGATCCAGACGCCGCGGCCCGGCAGCCGCCGCTTCAGGTCGGGGACCGCGGTGCCTTCGGGCGAAACCACGAACCGGATCATGCCGTCAATCGGCTTCACCACCCCGGTCGCCGCGCAGCGCCGCTCGAGGCCGCTCTTGTGCGGCCCGCGGTCAAGCGTGTCATCCGGCAGCTGTGCGAGCATCGCGATGCTGGTCTCCTTGTCAGGCCGGTGCTTGCTCCGCCTCGGTCGGAGGCGCGTCCGCGGCCGGCGGAGCCAGGTCTTCCTCCTTGATCCAGCCGGCCTTGACGCGCGCCTGCATGATCAGGGCCTCGGCCTCGTCGCGCGACAGTTCGAGGCCATCAAGGATCCCCGGATGCCGCACGTTCTCGCCGTCCTTGCGCTCGCTCCATCCGACCAGGTCGTCGGTCGCGCAGCCGGCCAGGTCCTCGACGGTCTTGATACCGTCCTCGCCGAGCTTGACCAGCATCGCCGTGGTAACGCCGGGCACCTCCTTGAGCGCGTCTTCGACGCCGAGCTCCTTGCGCCTGGCGTCCAGCTCGGCGTCCTGCGCTGCCAGGAACTCGCGGGCCCGGTTCTGAAGCTCGCTCGCCGTCTCCTCGTCGAAGCCTTCGATGGCTGCGATTTCCTTCTCATCGACTTCGGCAAGCTCCTCGACCGACTTGAACCCTTCCGAAGCCAGGAGCTGCCCCACCACCTCGTCGACATTGAGCGACTCGATGAACAGCTTGCTGCGCTTCTCGAACTCCGCCTGGCGGTTCTCCGATTCCTCCTGCTCGGTGACGATGTCGATGTCCCAGCCGGTGAGCTGCGAGGCCAGCCGGACGTTCTGTCCGCGGCGGCCGATTGCGAGCGACAATTGCTGATCCGGAACGACCACCTCCATGCGCTGGCGATCCTCGTCGAGCACGACCTTGGCGACTTCGGCTGGCGCCAGCGCGTTGACCACGAAGTTGGCGGGATCGTGCGTCCACGGGATGATATCGATCTTCTCGCCCTGGAGCTCGTTGACGACGGCCTGCACGCGCGAGCCGCGCATACCGACGCAGGCGCCGACGGGATCGACCGAGGAGTCCCGGGAAATCACGGCGATCTTGGCGCGCGAGCCGGGATCGCGGGCCACCGCTTTGACCTCCACGATGCCGTCGTAGATTTCCGGCACCTCCTGCGCGAACAGCTTGGCCATGAACTGCGGATGCGTGCGCGACAGGAAGATCTGCGGACCGCGCGCCTCGCGCCGGACATCGTAGATGAAGGCGCGGATGCGGTCGCCGTTGCGGAACACTTCGCGTGGCAATAGCTCGTCACGCCGGACGATCGCCTCGCCGCGGCCGAGGTCGACAATGACGTTGCCGTACTCCACGCGCTTGACGATGCCGTTGACGATATCGCCGATGCGATCCTTGTATTCCTCGTACTGGCGATCGCGCTCCGCCTCCCGCACCTTCTGCACGATGACCTGCTTGGCGGATTGCGCCGCGATCCGACCGTATTCGAGCGGCGGCAGGGGATCGGCAATGGTGTCGCCGATCTGCGCAGCGGGATGCCGTCGGCGCGCGTCATCGAGACTGATCTGGTTCGACGGATTTTCGACGCTCTCGACCACGAGCATGTGGCGAAGGAGCTTGAGTTCCCCGTTCTTCGGGTCGATCTCGGCGTGAACGTCGGTTTCGATGCCATAGCGCGAGCGCGCCGCCTTGGCGATCGCGTCCTCCATGGCGCCGATGACGATGCGGCGGTCGATCGCCTTCTCGCGGGCCACCGCGTCGGCGATCTGCAACAGTTCGAGCCGGTTGGCGCTGACGGCCATCGGTCACTCTCCTTCGTGATGCGCCAAACGCCGGCCTCGCGCCGGCGGCGGCTGATAATCGGATGACGGATGACGGACGACAGGCGACGGATGATGAGTCTCCGATCGCTTGTCCTTTGTCGTTCGCGCTCTGTCGTCTGTCTCGTGTTCGCGCTTGCCGCGTTTGAGCGACGCGGCAATGACGTCGTCGCTGAGCAGAATCCGGGCTTCGGCCACGTCCTCCATCGGCAGCAGGACGTCAGGGTCCTCGCCCGCGACGGCATCGTCGCGCCGAATGCGGACGGCATCACCTTCGGTTCCGCGCAGCAATCCGCGGAACCGCCGGCGCCCGTCGACCGCGACCGTCATTTCGAGCTTGACGCGGCTGCCGGCGTAGCGCTCGAAATCGGAGCGCCGCACCAGCGGCCGGTCTATGCCCGGTGACGAGATCTCGAGCCGGTAGGCGCGATCAAGCGGATCGGCAATGTCCAGGACCGGCGACAGTGCGCGCGATACCGCTTCGCAGTCGTCGATCGTCATGGTTCCGTCCGGCCGTTCCGCCATGATCTGGACGGTACAGCCGGCGAGGCTGGACAATCGCACGCGCACGATGCGATAGCCGAGGTCGGCGAGGACCGGCTCTGCGATGGCCGCAATACGCGCTGCCACGCCCTGCTCGACAAGCAGGCGCGGCTCGGATTCCGACTGGCTCAGGTCCCTTTCAGCCATTCACCCGGTGGTCTCTTGCTTGACGCCGTGCCCCGGTTTTCAGCCCCATCGCGGGCCGGCGCGAAGTAACAAAAAAGAGCGGGTCCCGGGGGGAACCCACTCTCAAAAGCCGTTCGGATAGCATCCGACCGTTATGAGATGTCCTTAGCGGACAACGCAAATATAGCATTTTGCCGCCCCCGCGCAAGGGTGGGGGCGTGTCGTAAGCAGACGAGTTGTCCGGATTAGGTAGCACACGAGTTGTCCGGTTTTTTGCCTCCGATGGGGGGCGAATCGATGAACCGGACGACGTGGCTACAGGATCGCAGGATGCAGAAGTTTCGGGACGTTTTGAGCCGTTGGGAGCGTGGCTCGTTGTCGATGATGGAGGCCGGCGAGCTGTTGGGGATGTCGGAGCGGCAGTTCCGGCGCTATCGCGACCGCTACGAAGAGGATGGTCTGGAGGGGCTGATCGATGGTCGGCTTGGCAAGCCGTCGCCGAGGCGGGTGACCGCGTCTCGACCCGAGGCCGAGCAACGGCCACGGGTCGGAACGAAGAAACGGGCGTCCAGGTCGAACCAAGAAACGCGAGTGGGAGCGGCTTCGCCGTGATCCCGTCAAACGGCGCCGGGGGTCGTTCCGCTCTCCCCCGGGTCGCCGCAACCCAAGCGGACAACTGATGTGCTACAAAAACCGGACAACTCCAAAAGCTACTGACAGGGTGGGGCGGGGGCGTTGGGGGCGGCTTAACTAACCCTTCATTCAGAATCCGCGCCTATTTTTTGGTTCCGCCGACGGGCTCTCCCGTCGATTCGGCAGGATCGATCATGTCCGCTCCGGCGTCGCTCATTCCCGAACTGGAGGACGTGCTTCAGCACGGCTCGGCCGAGCGGCGTGCGCGCACGCTTCAGCGGATCACGTCATTGTTCCTGAATGGCGCCAACCAGTACAGCGAAGAGCACGTCAGCCTGTTCGACAGCGTGTTCATGCGCCTGATCGAGGAGATCGAGGCCAAGGCACGCGCGGAACTGTCCCATCGGCTTGCCCCGGTGAGCAACGCTCCGGTCGAGGCGGTCCGCCGGCTCGCCAAGGATGACGATATTGCGGTCGCCGGTCCCGTGCTTGAGCGCTCGCCCCGGCTGCCCGACGCCGATCTTGTCGAGATCGCCAAGACCAAGGGGCAGGCGCATCTGCTCGCGATATCCGGGCGTACCGGCATCGCCGAGGCGGTGACCGACGAACTGGTGCGCAGGGGCGATCGTCAGGTTGTCCGCAGCGTGGCGGACAACCGGGAGGCACGCTTGTCCGAGCGGAGCTTCTCAGCGCTGGTGAGTCGGGCAGAGAAGGACGGCGTGCTCGCCGAGAAGGTCGGAACCCGGCCGGACATTCCGCCGCGCCTGTTTCGCGAACTGCTGCTCAAGGCCACCGAGGTCGTGCAACAGCGTCTGGTGGCGGCGGCGAAGCCGGAGACGCAGGCGGAGATCCGGCGCGTGCTCGCCAGGGTCTCGCAGGAGGTCGGCACCTCCAAGGCCCGAGACTACAGTGCTGCCGAGCGCGCGGTCGATGCGCTGCGCGAGCAGGGCAAGCTCAACGAGGCCGTGCTGGTCGATTTCGCCCGTGCCGGACGGTACGAAGAAACCGTTGTTTCGCTTGCCAGGCTTTGCTCGGTGCCGATCGACGTGGTCGACCGCCTGATGGGCGGCGACCGTCCCGATCCGATTCTCATCCTGTGCAAATCGGTGGGCTGGGAATGGCCGACTGTGAAGACATTGATCGGCGCGCGCGCGGGCGGCAAGGGCGCCTCCTCGCAGGCGCTTGACAGCGCCTTTGCCAACTTCGAGCGGTTGTCGCCTGCGACCGCCCAGCGCGTGATGCGGTTCTGGCAGGCCCGGCCGGCGTCCAACGCGGCATCCTATTAGTTGGACCACCAAGGGCGCGCTATATCCTCCGGAAGATCAGATAGCAGGGCACGCGCCCTTGGCGCCTGGCCTTGGCTTCATACCGTGTCGCGGTGAAGCCCGGCCACGGCAATCGCCAATCGTCGGCGCGCTCGGCGGTCCACGCGAAGTCGCGCGAGCGGGCAAGAACCTGCAACGTCCATGCGGCGTAGTCCGGCCAGTCGGTCGCGAAGCGGAACTCGCCTCCGCGGCGCAGGATGCGCGCAATCTGCGCCGTGCTTGCGTCCTGCACGAAGCGCCGCTTCCAGTGCCGGCGCTTCGGCCACGGGTCGGGGTAGAGCAGGTCGAAGCGCATGAGACCGGCGTCCGGCAGCCATGCGATGACGTCGGTCGCGTCGCCGTGATGCAGGCGGATATTGGCGAGACGGCGCTGGTCGATCGCAGCGAGCGCCTTGGCCATGCCGTTGACGAACGGCTCAATGCCGATGAATCCGATACGCGGGCTGCGTTCCGCCTCCGATATGAGGTGCTCGCCGCCGCCAAACCCGCTCTCCAGGCGAACCTCGTCGGCGCCGTCGAACAGCGCCCGAAGATCGGGCGGCGGCGGGCGGCTCAGATCGAGCGCAAGGCGCGGAAGCAGCGTCTCCAGCAACGCCGCCTGCCGGGGCTTGAGCGCATGCCCCTTGCGGCGGCCAAAGAACGCGCGCGGCCTACCTGAATGCGCTCTTGAGCTGGCTGACGAGATTCGTCTGCTCCCAGGAGAAGCCGCCATCCTTGTCGGGTGCGCGGCCGAAGTGGCCATAAGCGGCGGTGCGGCGATAGATCGGCCGATTGAGCTTGAGGGAGCGGCGGATCGCGGTCGGCCGCAGCGGGAAGATCTCAGGCAGCACCTTGGCGAGCTTGGCCTCGTCGACCTTGCCGGTGCCGTGGGTTTCCACACGCAGCGACATCGGATCGGCCACCCCGATGGCGTAGGCGACCTGGATGGTGCACATGTCGGCGAGGCCGGCGGCGACGACATTTTTGGCGAGATAGCGCGCGGCATAGGCAGCGGAGCGGTCCACCTTGGTCGGATCCTTGCCGGAGAAGGCGCCGCCGCCATGCGGGGCATAGCCGCCATAGGTATCGACAATGATCTTGCGCCCGGTCAGGCCGCAGTCACCGTCCGGTCCGCCGACCACGAAATTGCCGGTCGGGTTGACCAGGAAGTCCGAACTCTTCTTCGGCATCCAGCCCTTCGGCAATGCCGATTCGACGGCGTCGGCGATCAGCTCGCGCACCATGCCGGGTGTGTACTTCTTCTTGTTGCGGTTCTGCGCGTTGTGCTGCGTCGACACCACGACCTTGGTGCAGCCGACCGGCTTGCCGTCGACATAGCGCACGGTGACCTGGCTCTTGGCATCCGGCTGAAGATCGACCAGCTGGCCGCTGCGACGCTTGTCCGACAGGACCTTCAGGATCTTGTGGGCGAAGTAGATGGGGGCGGGCATGAACGAGCCCTTCTCGTACACCTCGCTTTCGGTGCAGGCGAAGCCGAACATCATGCCCTGGTCGCCAGCGCCTTCCTGCTCGCCGCCCTTCTTCTTCTTGGCGTCGACGCCCATGGCGATATCGGGAGATTGCCCGTGCAGCAGCACCTCGACGTCGGCGCCGTAGAACGAGAAGCCGTCCTGGTCGTAGCCGATATCCTTCACCACGCCGCGAGCGATGTCCGTGATCAGTTCGCGATCCACGACGGCCTTGCCGTTGTGCTTGCGGAACAGCGGCGCCTGCCCGCGGCCTTCGCCGGCGATGACGATCTTGTTGGTGGTACACAGCGTTTCACAGCCGAGCCGCGTGTTCACAAGGCTGTCGTCGGCGATGCCGAGTTTCATGTCGTTGGTGATGAAAGCGTCGAGGATCGCGTCCGAAATCTGATCGCAGACCTTGTCAGGATGCCCCTCGGAAACGGACTCGCTCGTAAACAGATAGTTGGCGCGTGACACCTTCGGAAACTCCCCTCGCAGGACCGCCGGTCAGGCTGGCCGCTCGTGTGTGGGCGTGTTTCTTGCAGTGTCGCCCTGCGCGGTCAAGATGCGGCGCCTGTGCCCGGTCACTCGGCGCCGGTTCCGCAGTCACGCGGGCAGGCGCAGAATCCCACGATGGGACCGGTTCACGCTTGTCGAGTAGGACGGGCGGGACGAAGGTGTGGGAGGCCGGGGTCAGTCTTTCCCGCCTGCGATCTCCTCGACGAGGTCGACGATCCGCCGCCGCAGCTTGGCCTCCTTGATCCGCATGAAGGCCTTGGTCAGGGCGAGCCCCTCCGAGGTGGCAAGGAAATCCGAAACATAGGCCGGCGACGGGGCTTCCTTCATGCCGTCGCCGTGCGGGTGCAGATTAGGGGCGCCTTCGAAGAAGAAGGCCACTGGGACTTGCAGGATATGTGATATCTGCTGAAGACGGCTGGCGCCGATACGATTGGTCCCTTTCTCGTATTTCTGCACCTGCTGGAACGTCAGACCGAGCGCGTCACCGAGCTTCTCCTGGCTCATGCTCAGCATCATCCGGCGCATTCGTACCCGGCTGCCCACATGCTTATCGATGGGGTTCGGGGCCTTCTTCGCCATAACGCTCTCCTATAACGATGCTGTTCCCGGTAATGGTCATGTCACAAACAGGAAGGCAATCCAATATTTCTCCTTATTCCCCAACAACGAACAAGATTTGTGAAATTTCGTTACACTTCGACCAAAGTATAAGTCGAATCAGTCCCTTACGGCGCGGTGCGGCGGCTGTCTGATGGGCCCCATGGGCGGAATTTAGCCTCGCATTCTGTGGCCCGTTTGTGGCGGGAGGGATCGGACGCACAGAAATAGCCCACGAAATTCGCCGGGTTAGCCATGCCGGCGGCGCCCGCGTCGGCGCCATTGCAGGGCAAGAATGAATGCCGCTGCGACCATCAGTCCGGCCGGACCGTCGCCCCAGCGGGCATAGGCGGTGGGCCGCAACGGGCGCGGCAAGGGAGCATCGAGAATGCCTTCGGCGCCGAGCGGGAGCGACCTGATTACCCGCCCCAGCGGATCGATGACTGCGGAGACGCCGGTGTTGGCGGCGCGTACCAGCGGCAGGCCTTCCTCGATCGCGCGCACACGCGCCTGTTGCAGGTGCTGATAGGGGCCCGGGCTGCGGCCGAACCACCCGTCATTGGTGAGATTAAGCATCCAACCCGGGCGCTCGCCGCGCGGGACCGCCCGTCCGGGAAAGACCACCTCGTAGCAGACCAATGGCAGGAAGCGCGGCGCGCGCGGCACCGCGAGCGCGCGGCGGCGGTCGCCGGGGATGAAGCCGCCTTTCACCTGCACAAGCTGGGTGAGACCAAAGCGCTCCAGTGTGTCTTGCAGCGGCAGATACTCGCCGAACGGCACCAGATGCACCTTGTCATAGATCGACAGGATCGATCCGTCGTGATCGATCACATAGATCGAATTGTAGGCGCGCGTGATGCCCGCGGCTGGCACCGTCTCAGGCGCGCGCACGGCGCCGGTGATCAGTACGGTGCCCTCCGGCAATAGATCGGCTATCTGCGCCAGCGCATCGGCCTCGCGCGTCAGGAAGAACGGAAATGCCGACTCCGGCCAGATCAGGTGTGTGATGTCTCCCAGGCCCGCGGCGTTGGGTTCGCTGGATCGATCGGACAGCGCAATGTAGCGGGCCATCACCGCCTGCTTTTGCTTGTAGTTGAATCGTTCGTCCTGCGGCAGGTTCGGTTGCATGATGCGTAGCCGCACCCCGTCCACGAACGCCGTTGGCGTGCGCTCGAGTCGCCAGAATCCGTAGCCCGCAAGTCCCGCCAGCAGGACGGCAGCAAGCGCGGGCGCGAGCCAGCGCCGGCGAGTATCGACCGGGTCGTCGGCGATGACTGCGGGCGTTGCATAGACCGCGACCGCAAGCAAGGTCAGTCCCCAGATGCCGATCCAGGCCGTGATCTGGGCCAACGCAAGCTGCGAGGCCAACGCATACCCGAACGTGTTCCAGGGAAATCCGGTGAGCAGGTGTCCGCGCAGCCATTCCGCGATCGTCAGTGCCGTGGCAAGCGCGATCACGCGCATGGCGCCGCGCGCCCACATCACGCGGGCCAGCGCCGCACCGAAGCCGGTGAACAGGGCGAGCCCGGCGGGCAGCGAGATCACGGCAAACGGCAACAGCCAGCCGAACGTCTTGGCGTCGACGAGGAATGCGTGTCCGACCCAGTAGAGGCCGGCCAGGAAATAGCCGAACCCGAACCACCAGCCTGCGGCTGCTGCGGCCGGCACGCCGCCCAGCCGACCGGCGGCCGAGCCGTCGATCAGCCAGACCAGCACCGGAAAGGTCAGCAGCGGTACCGGCCAGAGGCCGAACGGGGGCAGCGCCAACGTGGTCAGTGCGCCGGCGGCGAATGCCGCAAGTGCACGGCGCCAACCCCAGGCCAGCATGATCGAATGGGCGATGCGTGCGGGCTTCACGGTCTGCGCGGAGCCTTCGAGGGAGGATCATCGGGCGAAAGCTTGATCGACGAATCCCGGGCGACGGGAAGTTCAGACGGCGTCGGGAGTGCATTGGGCGCAGCAGACGGATGCGGGGGCGGTATCGTGCGCTGCCGGTTGTCCCGATTCTGACGATCGGCGCGATCGAGGCTCACGAAGATCTTCAGCTTCTTGACGCGACGGGGATCGGCATCGAGGACCTCGATCTCGAAGCGGCCCGGGCCCGGAATCAGTTCACCGCGCACCGGCACGCGCCCGATGCGGGTCGCAATATAGCCGGCGAGTGTATCCACTTCCTTGGCTTCCTCGCCGACTTCGAATTCCGGTCCGACAATCGATGTCACATCTTCGAGGTTGGCTCGGGCGTCGGCCAGGAACGTACCGTCCGACTGACGGACCACCCGCGGCGCATCGGCCTCATCATGCTCGTCGGCAATCTCGCCGACGATTTGCTCGACGATGTCCTCGATTGAGACCACGCCGTCGGCGCCGCCATATTCGTCGACCACCAGCGCCAGGTGGATCCGGCTTGCCTGCATGCGCGCGAGCAGATCCATGACCGGCATCGATGGAGGCACGAACAGGACCTCGCGCATGATCCTGGCCGCGGCAAGCGGCACTGACAGGTCGATCGACTTCAGGTCGAGCCCCGCCGGGAACGGCTTCTTGCGCTTGGTGTTTGCTTTCGCGCTCGCGGCCGCGTGTGCCGTCATGTAGGCGATCAGGTCGCGGATGTGGACCATGCCGATGGCGTCGTCGAGGGTATCGTCATAGACGACGAGCCGGGAATGAGCCGCACTCTCGAACACCTTCATCAGTTCGCCGAGCGGGATTTCTTTTTGTACGGCAACGATGTCGGCCCGCGGCACCATCACGTCCACGGCCCGGCGTTCGCGCAGACCCAGGATGTTCCGCAGCATAACTCGTTCGCGCTGGGACAGACCGACGTCTCCCGCCCCGCCCTCCAGGACGGACCGGAGGTCGGACCGGAACGAGTCCGGTTTCCAGCCGAACAGCGCCCGTACCGCACGGGTGAACCAGGATTCGCCGTTGGGACGCCCCGCAACCTTCGACGGCGGCAGCGGTATCGGCAGGTTGCGCGTCTCGCCCCCTGGCGTCGGCGGGCCGCCTGAAGCTGGGGGACTTGGGCCTGGGGAATCGGTGTCGGGCATGGGGGATTAGATGTCAGCCCTCGGCATTGTGCGCAACGTAGGGATCGGGAATGCCGACCCGTGCCAGGATGAGGCGCTCCAGGTGCTCCATCTCGTCGGCTTCACGGTCCTGCTCATGATCGTAGCCAAGTAGATGAAGAAAGCCATGCACCGACAGATGCGCGATGTGATCGAGCAACGGCTTGTGCTCTGCGGCGGCTTCCCGCGCGGCGGTCTCGTAGGAAATGGCGATGTCGCCGATGTATGCCAGCGGTCCGGCCTGATTGTCCGGATAGCGGAACGACAGCACGTTGGTCGGCTTGTCGAATCCGCGCCAGAGCTTGTTAAGGAGGCGGATGCGTTCGTCGTCACCGATTACGACGGTCACGGCGCCGCGCCGCGGCCCGGCAACGTCGTTGGCGACGCCGAGCGCGGATGCGACGACCTGCGCAAGCGTGGCATCGACCAGCCCGTCCGCTGCCGCCACCTCGATTTCCAGTGCGAGACCGCCGACATCGACGCAAACGGTGTCGCGCTCGGACGGTCCGGTCACGGCTGCGAATCTCGCGATGGCGCGAGCGCGGCCTTGTCGTAGGCTTCGACGATCCGTCCCACCAGCTCGTGGCGGATGACGTCCGCGGCGGTGAACGTGACGCGCTCGATGCCTTCCACGTTGGCCAAAAGGCGGACCGCTTCCGCGAGCCCGGAGACCTGACCGTAGGGCAGGTCGACCTGACTCGGATCGCCGGTGACGATCATGCGGCTGTTCTCGCCGAGCCGGGTGAGAAACATCTTCATCTGCATCGAGGTCGTGTTCTGCGCTTCGTCGAGGATCACCACCGCGTTCGACAGTGTGCGCCCGCGCATGAATGCGAGAGGCGCGATCTCGATCTCGCCCGACTGCAATGCACGCTCCACGATACGGGCGTCCATCAGGTCATAGAGAGCATCGTAGATCGGCCGCAGATACGGATCGACCTTCTCGCGCATATCGCCGGGCAGGAAGCCGAGCCGCTCGCCGGCTTCCACGGCAGGGCGCGATAGGACGATGCGATCGACCTCCTTGCGCTCGAACAGCTGCACCGCATGGGCGACCGCGAGCCAGGTCTTGCCGGTGCCGGCCGGGCCGGTGCCGAATACCAGCGCGTGCCGCCGCAAGGCGCGGATGTAGGCGTCCTGCGCCGCAGTCCGCGCACGCACCAGCCGCTTGCGCAGGTTGATCTCGTCGAAGCTCGGGCGAGATGTCTGCGGATCGTAGTCGAATAGCGAACCCTGCGAGATCGCGAGCCTGATCGCGCCTTCGACATCGCCGGACGTGACTTCGTCGCCGCGCTTGAGCCGGTCGTAGAGCGCTTCGAGCACGCGCCGCGCCTGCTCGACGGCATCGCGCGAGCCCTCGAGCGTCACCTGATTGCCGCGCTGATCCGCCGCGGCGCCCAGCCGCCGCTCGATCAGCGCAAGGTTCTGCCCGTACTGACCGAACAACACGGAGGCCAGGCGATTGTCGTCGAAGGTGAGCACGACATGCGTGGTGGCGTTTGGACCCACGGCATCCGCAGCCGTGAGCGTGGTTCCGCTATCCGACCTTGTCGTTCGCAACGGTGCTAGCCTCCCGCCTCCGCCATCACCAGCGCGCCGGCGCGCCCGGCAGTCTGCGGCAATTCACCGAACAGACTGTTCGCGCTGACCTCGGTGATTTTCACCCGGCCGATCTCACCAATGAGGGATGACGACGCCATGACCTGGACCGGTTGCAGATATGGGGAGCGCCCGACGATCTGGCCGGAGTGGCGGCCCGGCTTCTCGAACAGGACCTCGCAGGTCTGGCCGAGGCAGCGCGCATTGAAGTCAGCCTGCTGCCGGTCGATTGCTTGCTGAAGACGTTGCAGGCGTTCCGCCTTGATCTCCTCCGGGACTTGGTCGTCCATGTCGGCGGCTGGCGTACCCGGTCGCGGGGAATATTTGAACGAGAACGCGCCGGCAAACCCGACCTCGTCCACGAGCGAGAGCGTGTCGCGGAAATCCTGCTCGGTTTCGCCGGGGAAGCCGACAATGAAATCCGACGAGAATGCCATCGCCGGCTGGGCGTCCCGCATGCGCGCGACCGCGCGGAGGTAGTCGGCGCGGGCATGCCGGCGGTTCATGGCGGCAAGGATACGGTCCGAGCCCGACTGCACGGGCAGATGCAGGTACGGCATCAGCGCCGGCAGGTCGCGATGCGCGGCGATCAAACTGTCCTCGACATCGCAAGGATGGCTGGTCGTATAGCGCAGCCGCGCAATGCCGGGCACATCCGCGATGCGGCGCAGCAGGCGGCCGAGCGGCCAGCTGCGTCCGTCCGGGCCATCGCCGTGATAGGCGTTGACGTTCTGGCCGATGAGGGTGACTTCGCGCACGCCCGCATCCGCGAGCCGCGCGACCTCGGCGACGATCTTCGCCACCGGCCGCGACCCCTCGCTGCCGCGCGTATAGGGCACGACGCAGAAGGTGCAGAACTTGTCGCAACCCTCCTGCACCGTCACGAAGGCGGACACGCCGCGTGCACGCGTCGCTTCGCGGCTGGGAGCCTTGAGGGCGTCGAATTTGTCTTCGAGCGGAAATTCGGTGTCGACCACCGCCTTGCCGGCCGCCACGCGGGCCAGCAGGCCGGGCAGGCGGTGATAGCTCTGCGGGCCGACCACGAGGTCGACCGCCGGCGCGCGGCGGAGGATCTCCTCGCCCTCGGCCTGCGCCACGCAGCCCGCGACCGCGATCACAACGCGTCGGCCGTCGCGCGCCGCCTGCTGCTTGATGACCCGGATGCGTCCGAGTTCGGAATACACCTTCTCGGCGGCCTTCTCGCGGATATGGCAGGTGTTGAGGATGACGAGGTCGGCGTCGTCGGGCGTCGCGGTCTCGGCATAGCCTTCGGGCGCCAGCGTGTCCGCCATACGATGGGAATCGTAGACGTTCATCTGACAGCCGAAGGATTTGATATGGACCTTGCGCGCTCCGCTCATGCAGTCGGTCGATTGTCGCCCGTCATCGTTCCGGGAATCCATGCCTTTCGGCAATGATATCAAAGACGTGGCAGCTCCGCCACGGCCGGCCTGTCGGCGCCGCCGGTTTAGCGGCTTTTGCGGGAGATTGAAATGCCTGTCCGCCGGCGCAGTCAGCGGCGCGGCTTCTCGTTGATGGGCAGGGCGTACAGCTCCAGGCGGTGGTCGACGAGGCGATAGCCGAGCCGGCGCGCCACCTCGGCCTGGAGGCGTTCGATCTCCTCGGACTGGAACTCGATGACCTCCCCCGTCCGCAGGTTGATCAGGTGGTCGTGGTGCGATTCCGGCATCTGCTCGTAACGCGCACGGCCGTCGCGGAAATCGTGCCGTTCAATGATGCCGGCGTCCTCGAACAGCTTCACGGTACGATAGACCGTCGAGATCGAGATGCGATCGTCGATCGTGGAGCAGCGGCGGTAGAGCTCCTCCACATCGGGATGGTCGTCGGCCGCCGCCAGCACCCGCGCAATGACGCGGCGCTGCTCGGTCATCCGCATTCCCTTGGCGGTGCAGAGGGCTTCGATATCCCTGGGTTTCGTGTCGGCCACGGTCAATCTCCGTCAACCCCGCATATCACGGCACCGGCCCGGGAATCCATCGGCCGGATGTGCGGCGACCTGTTGTCACGACAGGTCGCGGCGAAGCACCAGCGCGGCCGACTGGTTGCCGTCGGCACCCAAATAGTAGCGCTCCCGCCGGCCGGCTTCCTGGAAGCCGGCGCGGCGATAAAGCCGTCGTGCCGCCGTGTTGCCTTCGTCCACCTCGAGAAACACCACGCGCGTGCCGAGCCCCGCCAGCCGCCGCAGGTGGAGCGCGAGCAGCTGGCGCGCCAGTCCCTTCCCGCGCTGCGCCGTCCCGACCGCGACCGACAGGATTTCGGCTTCGCCTGCGACCATGCGTGACATGATGAAACCGGCCAGCCGCGATCCGGCCATGGCACGATGGGTGAGCACGTTGCGATCGAGCAGCAGGCGCTCGATCTCGTCCTCGCTCCAGCCCCGGTGGAACGACGCCGCATGCAGGGTGGCAATCGCGCTCGCGTCGCGCGCGGTCGCCTCGGACAGCACGGGCTCGCTGCGCGCAAACAGTCGTGACAGCAGGTCGATCATCGGCGGGGCAGACGCGCGGCGTCCTGCGGCTGCGCATCGGGCGCGCGCAGGTAGAGCGGTTTAGGCGGGCCGTGGCCTTCGGCGGCAGCGGCGCCGAGCCGCGCGATCCAGCCGATATCCGGGGCGCCGAGCTGTTCCACCAGCAGCGGTGGCGGCTCGGTCTTCGGCCACTGCGCCACCAGCAATTCGGCGCCGGAACCGACGATCCGGGCAGGCCCCGTGACCGCGGCCCGCACGGCGTCCCGGATCGGGGCAATACGCGGCGAGACGACTGTGCGGCCGCCGGGTCCGAACACTTGCAGATAGACATGGTCGTGGCGGGCATCGACGGCGGCGACGACGGCGTAGCTGTCGCCCTCGGCAATGTGCGGAGCCGCAAATCCGGCCAGCGTGGAGAGCCCGATCGCGGGCTTGCCGGCGGCCAGCGCGATGCCGCGCGCTGCCGAAATGCCCACCCGCAAGCCGGTGAAGCTGCCCGGACCCGTGGTCACGGCAATGCGATCAAGCTGCGAGAATTCCACCCCCGCCTGATCCATCACGCGCGCGATCAGCGGCATCACCGCTTCCGCGTGTCCCCGCGTCATCGCGACGGTCTCGCTCGCCGTCACGGCGGCATGGTACGTGTCGAGTACGGCAGCCGCACAGGCCGCGAGCGCTGTGTCGATGGCAAGAACGCGCATGTCAGGTATCAGTAATCAGTGATCAGGCATCAGATAGCAGATTTCTGATGCCTGACGACTGATCCCTGATTACTGAAACGGCCGGACTTCGACCACGTCGGGGATGTAATGGCGAAGGAGGTTCTGGATGCCATGCCGCAGCGTCGCCGTCGATGACGGGCACCCGGAGCAGGCGCCCTTCATATCCAGGTAGACGACGCCGTCGCGGAAGCCGCGGAAGGTGATGTCGCCGCCGTCATTGGCGACTGCCGGCCGCACCCGCGTCTCGATCAGTTCCTTGATCGTGGCAACGGTTTCCGAATCCTTCGACTCGTAGAACTCATCGTCCGCCGCCGCATCCGTCGCCTCGCTGCGCACCATCGGCGCGCCCGACATGAAATGCTCCATCACCGCGCCGAGAATTGCGGGCTTGAGCTGCTGCCATTCGCCTTGCGACTTGGTGACCGCGATGAAGTCGGCGCCGAGAAACACGCCGGAAATCCCATCGATCCCGAACAGCCGCTCTGCCAATGGTGACTGGGTCGCGGCGGCCGCGTCGCGGATGTCGAGCGTGCCATGCGCGAGCACCGTCCGTCCCGGCAGGAACTTGAGCGTGGCCGGGTTCGGGGTCGTTTCGGTCTGGATGAACATGGTCCGGCTCCTTGCGCGGCGGCGGGTCGTGGCGCCCCACTCTCATGCCCGCCCGACATTCTACTAGGTGGCGGCGCAGTTAGGAAGTTCAAGGGCTTAGGGCCTGGAGCCCTACGACATGGTGTCGAGGTCCTCGTCGCTCAGGTGGCCCGGCACGATCCCGACCGGAATTGGGAACTCGCCCGCATTCTTGGCCAGGCTCACGACCAGCGGGCCCGGGCCGTCCTTGCCGGGAGCGGCGGCCAGCACCAATACGGCGATATCCTCGTCCTCCTCGATCAGCTTGAGCAGTTCCTGCGCCTTCTCGCCCTCGCGGATCACCCGCTCCGGCATCACGCCCGTGATGCTGGCAGCCCGCGCGGCGTGCCGGTCGAGCACGGCGTTCGCCTCCTCATGTGCTTCGGCGCGCATGATGTCGGCGACGCCCAGCCATTGCTGGTTCTGGTCCTCGGTCTCGATCACCCGCAGCATGATCACGCTGGCGCCGGTACGCAACGCGCGGCGGCTGGCGAAATAGACGGCGCGATCGCATTCCGGCGTGTCGTCGATCACCACCAGGAACTTCGGCGAATGGCCGGCCTCGTAGCTGCGGCGCTTGCTGCTCATGGGCGAGAATCTTGCACAGCGTTTGGCCGCGGTACAAGCCGGGTGAACGCCTGCCAGTTCCTTAGCGCCGGATCAGGCCGACGATGTCCTTGACCGACTTCATTGTTTCGGCGGCGATCGCCTGGGCGCGCGCGGAACCGTCGGCGAGCACCGTGTCGATATGGCCGGGGTCGGCGACCAGCCGCCTGATCTCGGCGGTGATCGGGCTGAGCTTGGCGACCATGAGTTCGGTGAGCGCCGCCTTGAAGGTGGAGAACTGCGCGCCGCCGAACTGCTTGAGGACGTCGGCCTTCGCAGTTCCCGCGAGCGCCGCGTAGATGCCGACGAGATTGTCGGCCTCCGGGCGCGCGTCGAGACCCTTCGGCTCGCTCGGCAGCGGCTCCGGATCGGTCTTGGCGCGGCGAATCTTCAAGGCGATGGCGTCGGCGTTGTCGCTGAGGTTGATGCGCGACTGGTCGGAGGGGTCGGACTTCGACATCTTCTTGGTGCCGTCGCGCAGTGACATCACGCGCGTCGCCGGGCCCTGGATCAGCGGCTCCGGCAGCGGGAAGAACGCATCGTTGAAACCGTGCGAGCGGATGGAGTCGCCGAAGTCATTGTTGAACTTCTGCGCAATGTCGCGGGCCAGTTCCACATGCTGCTTCTGGTCCTCGCCGACCGGCACGTGGGTGGCGCGATAGACCAGGATGTCCGCCGCCATCAGGTTCGGATAAGCGTAGAGCCCGACCGAGGCGTTTTCGCGATCCTTGCCGACCTTCTCCTTGAACTGGGTCATGCGGTTGAGCCAACCGAGCCGCGCGACGCAATTGAAAATCCAGGCCAGCTCCGCGTGTTCGGCGACCTGGCTCTGGTTGAACACGATGTGCTTCTTCGCATCGATGCCGCTGGCGATGAAGGCCGCCGTCACCTCGCGGATCGCCTTCGTCAGCTCGGCCGGGTCCTGCCAGGTCGTGATCGCATGCAGATCGACGACGCAGTAGATGCAGTCATGGCTGGTCTGGAGCTCGACGAACTTCACGACCGCGCCGAGATAGTTGCCGAGATGCAGGTTGCCGGTCGGCTGGACGCCGGAAAACACAAGATGCTTGAATGCCATGGCGGCGGACCTTCGATGTGCGGCAGTCCCATGCCACGGCCCGGCGCGCCGGCGCAAGGGCAGGATCGTGACGAGCATCGTCGGCCTATGGCAAGCTGTGCGGTTCACGCTGGTGACAACGAGGCCCGACGCAGTAAGGTGCACCGCGAAACACGATGCTCGCGTGGGTGTGATGGCCGGGGCTGTGAGCGGCGCCAATGAGCAAAGATGAGCTCGTCATCCAGTTGGTGAAGGTGGCGCTCGGCGTCCTGATCGCTGGATATTTTCTTTGGTGGAGCCTGGAGGTGCTGAAAAGGCTTCCGCCGCCGGCTTAGATCGACTTTGGCATTGCTGGGGGTGCGACCCACGCCTGGGCGATTGGTGCGGCTTTCACTGTCCTGCACGCCAGCCGCAATTGCCTCCGCAGGCGTGGCAGGTATAGTGCCGGCCTTCCCCACAAGCAACGTGAGTCACTCAATGCCCACGCTTCGTTACGACGTGCTCGGAATCGGCAACGCCATCGTCGATGTGCTGGCGCGCGCCGACGACGATTTCCTGACCCGGCAGGGCATGACCAAGGGCGGCATGGCGTTGATCGATCAGCCGCGCGCGGAGGCAATCTATGACGCCATGGGCCCAGCGGTCGAGGTGTCGGGCGGCTCGGCCGCCAACACCATTGTTGGGGTTGCGAGTCTGGGTGGCCGCGGGGCCTTTATCGGCAAGGTCAAGGACGACGAATTCGGCCGCACCTTCGCACACGACATCCGCGCTGCCGGCGTCGCCTTCGATACGCCGCCGGCGTCGGATGGGCCGGCCACTGCGCGCTGCTACATCATGGTGACGCCCGACGGCGAGCGCACCATGAACACCTATCTCGGCGCGGCGCAAGACCTGCACCCGCGCGACATCGATCCCGACGCGATTGCGGCCGCGCAGATCACCTATCTCGAAGGGTATCTGTGGGACCCGCCGCATGCCAAGGAGGCGTTCCTGAAGGCGGCCAAGATCGCGCACGATGCCGGGCGCAGCGTTGCGCTCACGCTCTCAGATGCGTTCTGCGTCGATCGGTACCGCGGCGAGTTCCACGACCTGATCCGCAGCAAGACCGTCGATCTGGTATTCGCCAACGAGCGGGAGCTGCACAGCCTTTATCAAACCGCGGACTTCGATACCGCGGTCAATGCGATGCGCAGCGATGCGCAGCTCGCGGTCATCACCCGCAGCGAGAAGGGCTGTCTGGTGGTGACGCGGGAACAGACCGACGCGGTTCGGGCAGCGCCAGTCGAGCGCGTGGTCGATGCGACCGGTGCGGGCGACCTGTTCGCCGCCGGGTTCCTTGTCGGGCTTGCGCGCGGGGCGGACTACCGCAATTGTGCCCGGCTCGGGGCCTTGGCGGCCGCAGAGGTGATCCAGCACATGGGTGCGCGGCCGGAAACCTCCCTGAAGGCGCTGGCCGAAGCCGATGGCTTCGCATTGTAAGTGATTGCAGCAGCAGATTTTTCTCGAGCCTGTCCACACCGATTCACAGAAATCTGGACATCCTGCCGCAAGCTTCGTGGAACAGTCGCGGTTGCGTGGCATTCATCCCCGTTACGGGGGGAGTCACATCCCCAGGAGGGTTCCATGAGTACGTCTGCTCTGCGTCTGCCGAACCGCTTTCCGGTCGGTACGCGCTTTGTGATCGAAGGCCGGGGTGGCCGTATCCTGTTGCGCTATCTTGAATTTCCGGATGGACGCCAGGTCAATCTACCGGCCGAGCCTGGGGCGTTCCGGGGCTCGTCCCGCCGCCAGCGCGCGCGCCGGGCCAGCGGCCGAAAATAATCTCGACGGGCGTGGAACGGACTGCGATCTCGCGCATTGGAGATCAAAGCCGGGTGGAGTGCCCCCAGCCCCCCAACCCCTCACCCATCCGGCAAATAGACCCTGGTTCCCGTTCGGGAGGCCGGGGTCTTCTTTTTGCAGGTCGAATGACGTTGGCGCGGAAAGACGTTCCGTCCGGTCATTCCCGACCGAGCACCAGATTATCCCGGTGCACCATCTCGGCGCGGCCTCCAAAACCCAGGATCGAGAGGATGTCGGCGGACGAGCGCCCTTTGATCCGCTCGGCATCTTCTGCGTCGTAGGCGACAAGCCCGCGTGCAACCTCGGTTCCATCGGGACCGCGGATGACCACCGCGTCGCCGCGCGCGAAGGTGCCTTCCACCCGGATGATGCCGGCGGGCAGCAGGCTCTTCCCGCTGTTCAGGGCCGCCACCGCACCCTTGTCGATGGTCAGCGTGCCCTTGGGCTCGAGCGAGCCCGCGATCCACTTCTTGCGTGCGGTAAACGGATTTGCCGAGGTGAGGAACCATGTGCAGGCGGCGCCGTCCGCCACCGCCTTGAGCGGATGTGCGATGCGGCCGGACGCGATCACCATATGCGTGCCGGCCTGCGTCGCGATCTTGCCGGCCTCGATCTTGGTCTGCATGCCGCCGCGCGACAGGTCAGACCCGGCAACACCGGCCATTGCCTCGATGTCGGGGGTAATCCGATCGACCAGCGGAATCCGTTTGGCCTTGGCGTTCGTATCCGGCGGCGCATCGTAGAGACCGTCCACGTCCGAGAGCAGCACCAGGAGGTCGGCACTGGCCATGCTGGCGACGCGGGCGGCAAGCCGGTCGTTGTCGCCGTAACGGATCTCGTTGGTCGCGACGGTGTCGTTCTCGTTGATGACCGGCACTGCCCGCCACGCCAGCAGCCGCTCGATGGTCGAGCGGGCGTTGAGATAGCGGCGGCGCTCCTCGGTGTCCTGGAGCGTCACCAGAACCTGCCCGGCGGTGATGCGGTGGCGCGAGAGCGCCTCCGCCCAGGTTCGTGCCAGCGCGATCTGCCCGACCGCCGCGGCGGCCTGCGAATCCTCAAGCTTGAGCGGACCCCGGGCGAGCTTCAGCACCGCGCGGCCGAATGCGATCGCGCCCGAGGAGACGACCAGCACGTCGCGCTTGTCCTTGTGCAGCTCCGCGATGTCCGCGGCCAGCGAGGCGAGCCAGTCCTCCTTCACCCGCCCGGCTTCGGAATCGACCAGGAGCGAGGAGCCGACCTTCACCACGATACGGCGGAAATCGATAAGGGACGGGGCTTTGGACGACATGGTTGACCGGCAGGCGCGACGCTGCGCCAGCGTGCTGTTTAGCACGCGCCTTGCGGTCTCCGCCAAGCCTCTAGGGCTGCCACGCGATCCCGGCATTGGCAGCAGGCTGCGATGCGGAACGCGCTTCGCCGATGGCTTTCGACAGCGCCCGCAACGCCTCCGAAACGCCTTGACCGGTCGCGGCGGAGATCACCAGCGGCGCTTTCTTCGCAGCGCGCTTTAGCCGCGCTACCTGTTGCTGCAACTGCTCCGGCGTGAGCGTATCGGCCTTGTTGAGCGCGACGATCTCCGGCTTGTCGGCGAGTCCGGCGCCGTAGGCGTCAAGCTCGGCGCGTACGGTGTTGTAGGCTTTGCCCGCATGCTCGCCGGTGCCATCGACCAGGTGCAGCAGCACGCGGCACCGTTCGATGTGGCCGAGGAACCGGTCGCCGAGGCCTGCGCCCTCGTGCGCGCCTTCGATCAGGCCGGGAATGTCGGCGAGCACGAACGTCCGATCGTCGATTTCCACCACGCCGAGCTGCGGATGCAGCGTGGTGAAGGGATAATCCGCGATCTTCGGCCGGGCCGCGCTCACCGCCGCGAGGAATGTCGATTTGCCGGCATTCGGCAGTCCGACGATGCCGGCGTCGGCAATCAGCTTGAGGCGCAAGCGAATGGTGCGCTCCTCGCCCGGCTGTCCGGGATTGGCATGACGCGGAGCGCGATTGGTGGAGGACTTGAAGTGCGCGTTGCCAAAACCGCCGTTGCCGCCCCGCGCCAGCACCACACGCTGGCCGATCCCGGCGAGGTCGGCGAGCAGCGTCTCGCCATCCTCCTCGTAGATCTGCGTGCCGGCAGGCACTCTGAGCACGATGTCGGCGCCGCCCGCGCCGTGGCGGTCCTTGCCCATGCCGCTTTGGCCGCTCTTGGCCTTGAAGTGTTGCTGGTAGCGGTAGTCGATCAGCGTGTTGAGCCCGTCCACCGCCTCCGCGATTACGTCGCCGCCCTTGCCACCGTCGCCGCCATTCGGGCCCCCGAATTCAATGAATTTCTCACGCCGAAACGACACGCAGCCGTTCCCGCCGTCGCCGGAGCGGATGTAGACCTTGGCTTCATCGAGGAACTTCATGGCAGTCGCAATATGGGAATACCGTCGCGATTTCCACAGGTCCGAAATATGAAAAGACCGCCTCCGCGCAGGCGGCCACCTACTGCAACAGGAAACGCCTTGAAGGCCTCTTGAAAGCCTCTCGCCGGGAGCGGCCAGGCTGGGCCTTGCCTCACTGATGCGGCCCGATAGGCGCGCCCCCGACGCGGCCGTTCGTGAAATGCCGCTACGCCGCAACCCGAACGCTGCCGCGGCGATCATCGCGGCTTGAGTAGCCCGGTGGCATCGCACCTCCACTCTGCGTCGGCGCATCTTGCACTCCACACGCGCGCGTGGCGCGGTACAAGCTGCGTCTCACGGCTTGATGGTGGTGACGGCCGCGACGATTGTCAATGCGCGACGATGTCACCAATTGTTGCGGGTTCCATTCTCCACCAATCGCGCGCTACCGCGCAGCCCATACTGCGTCGCGCGATGACCCGCTGATCACGTATGGAAACGGCAGGTGCCGTCGCGCTCGATGCGCTCGACGAGATCGACCTCCCAGGACAGGTACTCGCTCATCGCGCCTTTGGTGTCGCCCGTGCGTTCATAGGGCTTGAGCCAGACGTCGACGGGCTCGTCGGCCATGTGCGGCTCGGTTGATACTGGCAGGCCTGCCGATTGCCACGCGGCATTACCGCCGGCCAGAAGCCGAACCGCATTGCCGGCGAGCGCGGATGCTTCTGGCACGGCCAACCCGGCAAGCACACCGTCCTCCGACGTGAGCACGATCTCGCCGCGCAGCGGAACTGTCAGCAGTGCCCGCTCAAGACGGGAGCGGATGGCGAACCACGCGCCGGGGATGTGAGCCTTGCGATAATTCGAGCTGAGCGACAGGTCGATGACGGTCGCGGCGTTGCGTTGAAGGCATGCGGCAAGCTCTTTGCCGTCAATCAGCGACGCGCGCGGCGGCTCCGGGCCGAGCACCGGCACGGGCGGCATGCCGGTCTCGTTGCCCGATTCCGGCAGGACGAACACGTCCTTCCATCCCATCTGCTTCAGCCATGACGCGGTCATGACCGCTCGCACCGCGGCGTGGTCGACAAGCACGATGCGGGCACCGAGCGTACCGGCATACTGGTCGGTTGCCTGCACCAGTTGGCCGCCAGGAGCCGGGGTCGCGCCCGCGACGTGACCCGCCAGGTACTCCGTCGGGTCGCGCACGTCGAAGAGATACAGCGTGCGCGATGGGTCTGCACGCCAGCGGTCGAGCGTCGCAAAATCGATCGTTTTGATACCGTAGCGTTGCGCAACCCGCGCAGCGGCAGCCTTTGCCCAGGCGAGGCTCTTGTCTGAGGCCTCCGGTGCGCGCCTGTCCATGCCGGTGTCGCAGGCGAAGCCGGCCAATGAAAAGCCCATGGTGCCGTTGCGCAGCGCCACGACCTTGTTGGGGATGCCTGCGTTGATCAGCGACTGCGCACCGATGATGCTGCGCGTGCGCCCGGCGCAATTCACCACCACGGTGGTATCGGGCGAGGGCGCGAGGTCGCGTACACGCAGCACCAGCTCCGCGCCCGGCACGCTGGTCGCGGTCGGGATCGACACACGGCGATATTCGTCGAACGGGCGCGAGTCGAGCACGACGATGTTCGCCTTCTCGGCTATCAGGCGGTGCAGGTCTTCCGGCCCGATATTGGGCGTGTGGCAGGCATGCTCGATGAATTCGCCGAACGCTTTGCTCGGCACGTTGACGCCGGAGAACAGCTCGAAACCCGCCGCCGCCCAGGCCGCGACGCCGCCTGCGAGACAGGACAGGTCCGTATAGCCATTGGCCGAGAGCACGTCCGCCGCGCGCTCGACCAGCCCGTCGCCATCGTCACACAGCACGACGCGTGTCGCCTTGCGCGGGACGAGGCTCCCGAACCGCAGCTCCAGCCGTGACAGCGGCACCGAGCGCGCCCACAGCAGATGGTTCTGCGAGTAGATCAACTCCTCGCGTACGTCGATCAGTGCCAGTTCCTCGCCGTCGGCGAGCATGGCCTTGACCGATTCGGCGGACAGGGGATGGACGACAGATCGCAGACCGGGCGACATCGCGGTCATTCGTCGTCTGCTTCCTCCTCTGTCGCCCGCACTCACGTCGCCTGCTGCGGCGTCATCTGGTGCACCTCGCCGGTCTTCAGGTCGATACGGATGCGGTTGATCCGGTCGAGGTTGGTGCCGGTCACGCGCACGAACACCGCGCGGTCAGGATAGTCGATGGAATGGATTTTGCCGTCCTCATAGATGCCGGCGTGGCCTGGATCGAGTCGGTGTTTCTTTGCCGGCCTGAGCTTGGCGTGCTTGGGATCGGCACCGTCGTCCTCGCGCTCCCATTCGATCATGTCGGTATATTTCGAGGCCTGCCCGTAGATCGCCCAGGAGGCGCCGTGGTCGTGCGGCGGCGATACCCGCGCCTTGTCGTTGGCGTGACAGAGAATCTGGAACCCAAGCGTCGGGTCTTCGTAGAGCACCTTGAGCCCGCGCGGTGCCTCGTCGCTGCAATGGGCCTGGATGAAGTCCCGATTGTTCAGCAGCCGTTCCAGGTTCCGGCGGACCAGTTCGCGCCCTTTCGGACCGGGGTCGCGGGCGAGGTCGCGGCGGCAGTCGGCGATGAACTGATCGAGATCGTAAGACATTCTGACCTCCATCGTGACGATGCTGCGCTGGCGGTGAACGTCACATTAGCCTTTACCGCCGTCAACGACCACGGGCACGTTCAGGCGCCTGACGCCACGTGCTCCGCCTGTTCCAGCCGGGATTCGGTTTGTTCGCCCGGCGTTCACTTTGCGTTGCGGCGCGATTTAACGCGCGGGTCAAATCTCTTCGAAAGCGCGGAAGAAAAACATTATTGCTGACGCTGCGTTTTGCGCCCGCGCGGTTTGCGCCGCGTCAATCATGAGGCGCGTGCCGGGCACCCCGGCCGAATCGCCGGACTCTTCGAAGCCGCCCACCGCTCCCGATCGAGACGGAAGCGGTCGATCGGCACCGAGGTTCCAATCGCGCGAATGCGGGCAAGGATGACACCGGTCCATGCAAAGCCGCATTTCTCCAGCACCCGGCGTGAGGCCGGATTGCTGACCCGGGCGCCGGCTTCAAGTGCGTCGAGCTCGGTATCGCCGAAGGCGTGGGCGACGACGGCGCGAACCGCCTCGGTGGCGTAGCCTTTGCCCCAGTAGGGCACGCCCAGCCAGTAGCCGATTTCGGGGGTCTCGCCCGGCGGCCGCTCGATTCCGCACAGGCCCAGCAACGGCCCGCGGGCCAGGGTAATCGCAAACACAAGGTCTCCGTCGACATGCACGCGCGATATGAATTCCTCGGCGTCCGCGGCCGAATAGGGGTGCGGGATGCGTGTGGTCATGGCCGAAATGCGCAGATCATTGGCCAGCGTGGCGATGGCCTTGACGTCGGTGAGGCGTGGCGCGCGAAGCACGAGCCGTTCGGTGGCAAGGACGCCGTCCGCCCGCAGGTCCTCGGCAAATGTCTGCTCCAGTAGCGCCATGACACGGGTTCCTCGAATGCGAAGAGGGGAGCCGGCATCCCGTCTCCCCTCATAGGAACCCATGTGGGTCCGCCGGTTCGGATGGGTGCCGGCGGAACCTGAAAAATCCGCCGCTTATTCGGCCGCAGCCTCCGTCATCGGAATGACCGATACGAAGACTCGGCCCTTGGCTTTGGTACGGAACTCCACGCGGCCGTCGGACAGCGCGAACAGCGAATGGTCGCGGGCCACGCCGACATTCGGGCCGGCATGCCATTTGGTTCCGCGCTGGCGCGCGATGATGTTGCCGGCCAGCACGCTCTGGCCGCCGAAAATCTTCAGGCCGAGCCGCTGGCCCGGGGAATCGCGGCCGTTACGGGAGGAGCCGCCTGCTTTCTTGTGAGCCATGACAAAATCCTTCAGTCCCGGACTATGTAGTCCAACTTTGTGACGAAATCACCACCAAATGACGGGATATTTCGGCGTCCGGTCGGCTACGCGTCGCCGGCTACGGTGTCGGCCGGTACCGGCTTCGGCTTGCGCTCGGCCTTCGGGCGCGCCGTCTTGGTGGGTTTCGCGCCGTCGGTCAGGATCTCGGTGATCCGGACCAGGGTGAATTCCTGCCGGTGACCACGCTTGCGGCGCGAGTTCTTGCGGCGGCGCTTCTTGAAGGCGATCACCTTCTCGCCGCGACCCTGTTCGAGGACTTCGGCCGCCACCGAGGCGCCGGCCACGGTTGGAGCGCCCAGCGTGGGGCTGTCGCCGCCCACCACCAGCACCTCGCCGAACTGCACGATCGTCCCGGGCTCGCCGGCGACTTTCTCGACCTTGAGCACGTCGTCGGCGGTGACCCGGTACTGCTTTCCGCCGGTCTTGATGACTGCGAACATCCTTGTTCCCTTCGTGTTCGATCCCGGTGCACGGCCTGAGGTCCGGACCGGCTTCTTCCAGTCAATTGGGGTGGTTTGGGCTCCAAAAGGGGCCGCAAGCCGGGGGTTATGACGACGGGGAACCGATGTGTCAAGGAAACGCGCTGACAGCGGTCGAAGCCCCGGGCTAGGGTCGATTCAGGGCCGAGGATCCGCCGGTCAGTTCGATATGAGGGGGGGAACAACGCATGAGGTTGGGCAGCATCTGCACCGGGCTGCTGGCGGCTGTCGTCGCCATGGCCAACTCCGGCAGCGCGCCGGCCCAGGGATATCCCTCGCGGCCGGTCAACCTGATCGTGCCGTTCCCGGCCGGCGGCTCGACCGACTGGCTTGCCCGCATGCTGGCGCAGAAGCTGGAGCAGCGCATCAAGGGCGCGACCGTCGTGGTCGAGAATCGGCCGGGCGGCGCCAATGTGGTGGCGGCGGTGCTGGTCGCGAAGTCGGCTCCCGACGGCCACACGCTGATGATCGGCACCTCGACTACCTTTGCGATCAACGCCAGCGTGTTCAAGAAGCTCGCCTACGATCCCGCCCGGGACTTCGTGCCGGTGGCGCTGGTTTCGGGGGTGCCGTTCGTGCTGGTGGCCAATCCGTCGCTGGGCGTGAAGACGGTTCCCGACCTGATCAAGGCGGCAAAAGCGAAGCCTGGGGGGCTTGCCTACGCATCGACCGGCGCCGGCTCAGCGGCAAATCTGTACATGGTGCTGCTGCGCAACGCGCTGGGCATCCCGATGACGGCGGTTCCCTACAAAGGCAACGCGCCCGGATTGCAGGACACCATCGCGGGCCACGTGTCGTTGATGTTCTCCGACCTGCTGAGCGCGTTGCCGCACATCCGCTCCGGCAAGCTGGTCGCGCTCGGCGTTTCGACCAAGGATCGCGCGCCGGCGGCGACCGACCTCCAGACGCTCCACGAGGCCGGTGTCTCCGGCTACGATGCGTCTGCCTGGCAGATGATCGTCGCGCCTGCCGGCACGCCGAAGGACATCGTCGACCGGCTCAATGCCGAGCTCAACGCCATCGTACGTGATCCGGTTGTCAATCGCGATATCAATGGCCGCGGCCACATCGCGGTCGTCACCCCGCCGGTGGCGGAATTGCAGCGATTCGTCGCGTCCGAGATCGCGCGCTGGGCGAAGGTGGTCGAGGCGGCGGGCGCAAAGGGAACGCAGTGAGGTCCACGATGCGAATGATGGCACGCGTTGCGCTCGCAGGGGCGCTGCTCACGAGTCCTGCGCTGTCCCAGGACTATCCGACCAAGCCGGTCACTATCGTGATTCCGTTCGCGGCCGGCGGCGCGGGCGATATCCTGGCGCGCATGCTCAGCCCACGCCTCGAAAAGGCGTTCGGCAAGCCGTTCGTGGTCGAGAACAGGCCCGGTGCCGGCGGCGTGATCGGCGCCGTGCACACCGCCAAGTCTGTGCCCGACGGCCACACCATCATGATCGCGCCGTCCCCGACCATGGCGGTCAATGTTACGCTCTACAAGAAACTGCCTTACGATCCGGCTGCCGATTTCGTGCCGCTTGCGATGGCGGCGCAGACGCCGTTCGTGCTGGTGGTCAATCCGGGCCTGCCGATCAAGTCGGTCGCCGATCTCATCACGTGGGTGAAGGCGCAGAAGGGCAAGGTCTCGTACGCGACCGCCGGGGCGGGCGTGCCGCATCACCTGTTCGCCGAACTGCTCAAGAGCATGACCGGCATCGACATGTCGCCGGTGCCCTACAAGGGGAGCGCGCCGGCCGTTACCGATGTCGTCGCCGGACACGTGCCGTTGATGTTCGTCGATCTCGGGCCGGCGCTCTCGCTCATCAAGGCCGGCAAGGTGCGCGCGGTCGGAGTGTCCACGGCGGCGAGGCTACCGACCCTTCCGGACGTGCCGCCGGTCAACGATACGGTGAAGGGCTTCGACGTAGCGTCGTGGCAGATGGTGGTGGCGCCGGCGAAAACGCCGCGTCCGATCGTCGATCGGCTGCACGCCGAGCTGAAGAGCCAGTTCGCCACGGCGGAGGTATCGGCCGGCATCGCCAAGACCGGCATGCTGCCGATGCCGACCACGACGGTCGCGGACTTGCAGGCTTTCGTGAAGTCGGAAATCGCGCGCTGGGGCAAGGTCGTGCGCCAAGCCGGCATCGCGGGGAGCCAGTGATGACGCGAATAATGCAAGCACGCAGTATCGTCCTGGCTGCCGGCTTTGCGATATGCGCCGCAGTTGCCGCGCAGGCGCAGCGCTATCCCTCCAGGCCGGTTACCTTCGTCGTGCCATATGCGGCCGGCGGCAATACCGACCAGATCGCGCGCACGCTCGGGCACCGGCTGGAGCAGCGGCTCGGGCAGCCGTTCGTGATCGAGCACCGGTTGGGCGCAGCGTCGGTCATTGGCGCAAATCATGTCGCGAAATCGTCGCCGGATGGCTACACGATCCTGCTCGGCACCTCGACCACCATGGCGATCAATGTCAGCGTCTACAAGAAGCTGCCCTACGATCCGACCAGGGACCTGACGCCTGTCGCGCTGGTCGCGGGGGTGCCGTTCCTGCTTGTGGTCAATCCAGCGCTGCCCATCAAATCGCTCAAGGACATCGTCGAAGTCTCGAAGTCGCATCCGAAGGGCCTCACATACGCGTCCAATGGTCCCGGCGGCGCCGGCCATCTGTTCGCCGAACTGATGATGAGCGAGCTCGGCATCACGATGGTGCATGTTCCCTACAAGGGCCTGTCGCCGGCACTCAACGACGTGGTCGCGGGCCACGTGCAGATCATGTTCGGGGATTTCGCGACCGCCCTGCCGCTGGTGCGTGCCGGAAAACTGCGCGCCATCGGGGTCTCGACGGCGCAACGCGTGGGGGCCGGCAACGACATTCCGACGTTGGACGAGGTCGGCCTGAAGGGATTTGACGCGTCATCCTGGCAAATGGTCATTGCGCCCGCCAAGGTGTCGCGCGGCATTCTGCATCGGCTCAACACCGAGATCCGCGCGGTCGTGAACGAGCCGGCGGTGCAGGCGGAGTTTTCCCGGCGTGGCCTCATCCCGCTGGGGGCCGGCGGCACGCCCGACCAGTTGCAGGAGTTCGTCAAATCTGAGATTGCCCGCTGGGGCGGCGTGGTGCGCAAAGCCGGCGTCGCCGGCATGCAATGAGGGCAACGGCGTGCCGTACGCTTCGAACCGCGGCGTCCGCATCTACTATGAAACCTGCGGCGGCGGGCCACCGATGGTGCTGGTGCACGCCAATCCGTTCGACCACCGCCTGTTCACCTATCAGACTGCGAGCTTCGCGCCGCATTTCCGGCTGGTCGCGCTCGATATCCGCGGCTATGGCCGATCCGACAAGCCGGAGACACCGTTTACACTGAACGACATGGCCGACGACGTGCTGGCGGTCTGCGCGCAGGAAGGCATCGCACGCGCGACCTTCATGGGGGTGAGCGTCGGCTCCGGCATTGCGCTTTTGATCGGGCTCGACCGACCGCAGATGTGCGACGCGGTCATCCTGGTCGGCGGATCGAGCAAGGGCGGTGCCAATATCGCAGAGCGTGTCGCGGGCTACACCTCGGGGGAACTGCGTGCCTACCAGCGCGCGCATATCCGCGAACTGGTCGCGCCGGGCTTCTGCGACACGGCGCTCGGTGCATGGGTGCTCGACCTGTTTTCCGAGCGCTCGGATGAACTGCTGTCCGGCGCCTGCATCGCGCAGATTTTCCGGGCGCGCGAAGCCTGTGACATGCGCGGCCGCCTTGCCGGCATGAAGCCGCCGACACTGGTGATCAACGGCGCGCACGATGTGTCGCTCCAGCGGGGCGGCGAAACCGCGGCACTGATTCCCGGTGCACGGCACGTCGTGCTGCCGGGCACCGGCCACGCCTGCTGCATCGAGGACCCGGCGGCATTCGACCAGGCGGTGCGGGACTTCCTGACGGCGAAGGGACTGTGGCCGCTCGTAACCTGCTGACTCGCGTCCCGGGCGCAGAGTTGGCTCCATGCTGCACCGCGCTCACAACGTGCTCACCCCACGCTCATCCGGGCTCTGGCCATGTTGGAAGAAGTTGAGCAGCTCGTAAGTCCAGGCGAGGTCGTAGGTGAGGTTGAAGCGCTCGGCGAACACCTTGTTGGCGGCGCGCTTGGCGAGCGCCAGCGAGTAGGGCGTGCGTTCGAGCAACGCTTTCGCCATCACATCGACTGCGGCGTCCAGATCGGCGCGCGGCACCGCAGCGTTGATGACGCGGGCCGCGGCCAGTTCCTTCGCGGTCATTTCCCTGGCCAGCCACAGGTATTCCTTGGCCAGACAGGGCGCCATGTGCATCGGCACGAACACCGTGCCGCCGTCGCCCGGCACGGTGCCGAAGTCGGTACGCCCGCCCTGGAGTGACCGCCCCATGGCGAGATGGTGATCGCAGAACACCGCATCCTCGGCGGCAATGATCAGATCGCAGGCGAAGGCCAGGCTTGAGCCGAAGCCTATGGCGTTGCCGCAGACCTTGGCGATCACCGGCTTCTCGATCTCGATGATCGACTGGTAGGTACGGTGCATGCCCTGGGTGAGGTCCCAGTCGTGGCCGGGCGTATGACCTGACGCCTTGGGCGAGCCCTTCGGCGGCAGGAAGAACGCATCGTCCCCGGTGACGATCACCACGCGCACGCCGTTGTCGTAGCGCAACTCGGACATCGCTGCGCCGATCTCGACATGCGGGCCGGTCAGCGCCTTGCGGTCCTTCGATTGGATGGTGATGGTGGCGATCTGGCCGCTGCGGTTGACGGTGATGGTGTTGAATGCGGGCATTTGTCTCTCCCTGGCGTCGCTTGCAGTGATACGGGTCGCAAAATAGGCTTGTCAAAACATCACCTGCACGGAGGGACCATGCGCCGCTCGATCCTCATGGCTGCGTTTATCTGCGTTCTTCCACTCGGCGCGTGGGCCGACGACAAGGCGGTCGCGGCGTTCTATAGCGGCCGCACTGTCACCATTGCGGTCGGGTTCAGCCCCGGCGGCA